>Ga0315532_1000449_pt1 | contig 33162 bp, 31 predicted proteins | sample SalMarWE160370MG_FD_203082 | JGI IMG/M metagenome (GOLD analysis project Ga0315532, IMG submission 203082) | Salt marsh sediment microbial communities from the Plum Island Ecosystem LTER, Massachusetts, United States - Salt Marsh Sediment WE1603-70 ...
TAGATGCTGACACCGGATATGGCGGGCCTTTGAACGTGCAGCGCATGGTTCAAGAACTAGTAAAGATAGGAGCTATTGGCATCATACTTGAGGATCAACGGTGGCCAAAACGTTGTGGACACATGCGAGGTAAAGAGGTTATCGATGCAGAGGAACACGCCCTGAAGATCCGAGCCGCCAAAGATGCAGCCGGCGAATCTATATTTATTGTAACCGCCCGTACCGATGCTATAGCTACTCATGGTCTGGATGAAGCTATTAGAAGAGCCAAGCTCTATAAGGAAGCGGGGGCTGACATACTGTTTGTTGAAGCTCCCCGTAGTAAAGAAGACCTGCAGCGTATCGGCCGAGAGCTACCTCCACCTTTAGCAGTCAATATGATTGAGGGAGGCCTTACCCCTGTTGCTAGCCTGGAGGAGTTGTGTGAGATGGGGTTTTTCACCGTTGGTTATGTGCTTACCGGTCTATTCGCCGCCGCAAAAGCTCTGCAAACTGCCTTCACCACTCTAAGAGTCGAGGGGGGAAGCTCCTCCATTACCAAAGACCTTATGAGCTTCGAAGATTTTTGTAGCATAGTTGGTCTGGAAAAACGCTATCAACAGGATGAAAGATATAAGGCGAGGTAATATAAATCATGAATTATGAGATGAACTCAGTGTTTGCCTTCCAGAGGATACGGCCAGTTCATATAGTTATTCCTTGCAAAGTGCCAGGATAAGACCAACTGAGGAGGTCAGATATGAAACTAGATATGAGCCGAAGAATGCGCATTAGCTCCAGGCTGATATTTACTGGTTTTTTCTTTTTTGCCCTCTATGGGATTCTGGCTGCTATTTTGAGAGAGCAGATCGCTGTTTACACATACCACACCTTTAGTGGTGAGGATTTACCGGCACTGGCAGAAGTAAGCCGGTATTTTGCCTTCGATCTGGTGCTCCAGGTTAGTCTTATGGGGGCAGGCCTGGCTATTTGCGCGGGTGCGCTCGTATGGCTCGGACTTACCCGCAGGTTGGGCTGGGTCTTCATTTTGGGACTTGTTGGCGGCGCGGTTGGAGTGGTCCCCTTGATGGCCATCCATATACATCAATCGGCATGGATTATGGTAATTATAGATAATGTATGCTTGTTCTGGATTACCACCGGTGTGACTATAGGCATGAGGGAGATTCCTCAGTTGTTTCGTGGAAAAGGCGAAGACAGTTAGCCAGCAGGGAGCGGTAACGAAGGCAGCGAGTATGGAGTGAGCGAAACCGGGTGCCAATAACAAAGGCCGAGCAAAGAAGGCACAATTCAATTTGCTCAGCCATCTTTTGATGATATTATCTCTTCAACAGAAAGCGCTGTGACATGATGCACGAAGTTGATATCACGATTATTGGGGCTGGTGTTGTCGGGCTAGCAATCGCGGCACAAGTAACCAGCGAAGATAGGGAAGTCTATGTGCTGGAGAAGAATGAAACATTCGGCCTGGAAACAAGCAGCAGGCAGAGCGGGGTTATTCACGCCGGCATATACTACCCTCAGGGCTCACTCAAGGCAACGATGTGTGTCGACGGAAACCGCATGCTTTACCAGCTTTGCACGGCATATGGCATTGGTCATATGAGATTGGGAAAGCTAATAGTGGCGGCAACAGATGAAGAAACTGGGGAATTGCAAAGCCTGCTGAAGCGAGGCGACAGAAATGGCATAGAGGATCTAACGATACTGTCGAAACGCGAGTTGAAAGAATTAGAGCCGAATGTAGAAGGGGTTGCGGCAATCCTGTCGCCGTCAAGCGGCATCATAGATTCCCATGCATTGATGAGACACTTCGTAGCCAGAATACAGGAAGGGGATGCTCGAATAGCCTACCGAACAGAAGCAGTTGGGATAGAGAAAGCAGCCAATGGCTACAGAGTTACGGTAGATGACGGCACGGGAAGATTCACCTTTGCTACCAGAATCGTAATAAACTGTGCTGGCCTCCAATGTGATAAGGTGGCTGAGCTGGCTGGAATAGACATAGTCGAAGCAGAGTACAATTTATACTATTGTAAAGGGGACTATTTCAGCATAAGCAACACCAAAAGCAAATTGGTCAGCAGGTTAATATATCCAGTGCCACCACCCAAATTGGCAGGCATGGGGATCCATGCAACACCTGATATAGAAGGTAGAATGAGACTGGGGCCCAGTGTCCAGTACGTAGATAGCATAGACTATGCTGTTGACACCCAGAACAAGCAGCTCTTCTATGATTCGGTAAGAAGATTTCTGCCCTTCATCGAGTATGACGACCTGGAACCAGAAATGGCCGGCATCAGGCCAAAGATTCAGAAGCCCGGCGAAGACATCAAGGACTTCGTAATCAGAGATGAAATGGATAAAGGCCTACCAGGATTCATAAATCTCATCGGCATTGAGTCCCCGGGTCTGACAGCCTCTCCAGCCATAGCTGAGTATGTCGGAAGCATGGTTGGAGACCTGTTGGGCAAGTGAGAAATGGGGTTAGAATTTGAAAGTCCGGATCTTGCATCATAGTGAGGGGTGCGCGATTGGGAGTCAGGAAACCGTTGTGCTTGATACTACTGCGACCATAATACTTTCGGATAGAGGAAAAGATTACTGGAAGACAATTTCGCCTTGGGATACAATCATTGCCAGCGTCTACACGCTTGATCGTGGTGCCTTATTCAGTGCGGGATGCGGAGCACCAATCTGGGGACCTCAGCGATCAGTCTGTGTTCATTTTACAAAGATGGTCAATTGTTACGTAATAAATCCTTGAGCAGAAGCCATAGGTTTTGCGATTTCCCCACTCATGGATATCAGTAGATTCAAGTGAAGCTACCGAAAGTGAATCATGCAGAGTCCGTTTAATATGAATATCACAATACCCATTTACTGCTCAAGCTTTCCTTAACATTGTCCAGCCGCCCTGATACTGCTATTATAACGCACAGAACCAAAACGTATTTTTAGGCATTCGCAACGTTATCTATTGTAAGAGAAGAATTATTGCATTGTTAGTTACTACATATATGAACTGAAAGGAAGATACATCATGGATGCCGATGAGCAGAAATGTCAGCAGGGATGGAAACGGATGAAACCTAACGGGGTAGAACGCGAGACCCAACATTTGATTAATAAGGAAAGAAAAAAGAGAGGGATACCTCCAGTCGCATGGAGTCCGTATATGTACTGTCTGGCTAAAGAGGTTGCCAAAAGGCATGTGGGGAAGGGCCCTAACAAGTTGAAGCACTCCACTCGATTTGCTCTACAGGGGGGAGAGAACTTGTGTGTGGTATCAGCTTCTAATGTCAGCCCAAAGGAAATTGTCAAATGGTGGATGAATAGCGAAAAACATAAAGGATGGTTGCTTGATATGTGTGTAAATAAAGCCGCCATAGGGATTTCGAAAGGTAGCAAGTGGGCTTATGTATCTTGGTCGTTCAGTGAAAGACCTTTGGGGAAATAGAACTAGTCATAGATATTCATGTATTGTGAATGACCACCCAGTAGGTTCGGGAAGACATAACAGTCACTCATCTTTTGGATGGACGCAACATGATAAGTATAAGACTTGAACGGAAAACTGGTCCTGGGAGTAAAGTGACATGGTGAGTATAAACGTTTATAAGATTCCGCCGAAGCTGTGCCCGTGCGGGCGAAAGTTTGCGGTAATTCCCGAAGGTAAGTTCGGCCCTTTCTATAGATGTCCACGGTGCGGGGAGACGGCCAGCATAGACGATATTGACCTTCTTAAAGCGGTCGTGCCTGACCAAAGAACATGCGCCAAGTGTGGCCAGCCAATGAAGTACCTGCGCACCGAAACGGCAGCCTTCCTTGCCTGCTCCGCATATCCCGAGTGCGATTATCATCTAAAATTCTAAGATACACAGAATACAACAGCTAGCCGCTTACCCCACTTCATCGCTCTGTCTCAACCCAGAGCCGCTTGCCGTCGGTGGTAAAGGTGATGGTGCACCGGATGATTAAGTTGCCTGTAATAGCTTCACGAACTCTTCTACTGTTAGACCTGCCTCTCTGATGATAGCTCTAGTCGTACCCTTGGGCAAGTCTCTAGGATGCTGAGGGACTGATATCGGGTGACGGAAGCCAGATTTATACATAATCACATGACTGACTGTGTGCCTTTTTACCTCAAAGCCTGCCTTCTCCTAAGCTGCCACAAATTCATTTGGTTTCACAACGGGCAATTCTCGCTTCAAATTGGGAATCCTCACAGGGCGGCGAGTTCAATAGTATCAAACTGGTCTGGTATGGGCACACCCTCTTCTCTAGCCACGGCTAACCAGCCTTCAATGGCGTCTTTTATCATCTCCATCGCTTTCTCAAATGTTTCGCCATAAGAGATGCACCCGGGCAAGGAGGGAACGGTTATGGTATAGCCCCCTTCGTCTTCAGATTGAAGCTCAAAAACAATGCCTCCACGAATCACCTGAAAAGTCTTCATATCAACCACCTCACTTCCAACTTAACAACTCTAATTACAGAAAGTATAGCACCTAAGCGTAAGAATTATCAATTCATCGCTCCGTCTCCACCCACAGCCGATTGCCATCAGTGGTGAAGGTGATTGTTCCACTCTCCGAGGTAAGGTAGACCCTGTCCTCCCCAAGCCTTTCGGTGAGCCTCGTTATGACTTCATCGCTGGGATGACCATAGGGATTATCGGCACCCACCGATATCACCGCTACCTCAGGGTCGACAGCGGCAAGAAATTCAGGGCACGTCGAAGTGTCTGAGCCATGATGCCCAATCTTGAGCACAGTGCTCTCTAGCTCCATCCCTTGTTCAAGAATATATCGCTCCGCATCCTCGAAATGGTCAGCAGTTAATAGAAAGCTTACCTCCCCCATCTCGAGGCGGGTCACCACACCATTGTTGTCGATGTCAGATTCGGTACCTTCAAGAAACTGCACCGGCGGATTAAGCACCTCAAGAGTTGCACCACTGCCAAGGTCGATCGCCTGCCCCACCTGGGCCGAAGTGCAGGGAATGTTCTTTTCATCAATCAGTTCTAGCCATTCATCATACACAACAGCCTCGTAATCCAGGTCTGGATACAGTACTCGCTTTACTTCATAGCGGCGAAGCACTTCCACCAGCCCGGTGACATGGTCATCGTGTGGATGGGTGAGCACCACGAGGTCGATCGTCCTGTCCCAGTAGGGAAGTGCCTTTCCCAGCTCAAGGCAGACCCGCTCCGGGCTGGGCCCCCCATCTATGAGGATATGCTGGCCAGATGGGCTTGTGACAAGGATTGAATCGCCCTGCCCTACATTGAGGATCGTTATACTGAGCTTGCCACTTTCAGGGGCGACCGCCGCCGCAACCCAGACCAGGATAGCAATGACAACCAGCGGGATAACCACCCACTTCGCCCATGCCCTTCGACCAGAACCACGCATGACCCTCAGAAAGCTCCCTTCCTGCTCAATGCCAGGACCGCTCCACCAAGTACGCCATAGTAGAGCCACACCCAGGCTGCATCCATGTTGCCCAACTCCAGGGAGGAATAGGGCAAAGCGGCAAAGCCCCCAACAATCACAACTATGTATTTCAGGAAGAGCCAATCGACCCACCCGACTACTTGAGCCAGGGGCAGAGCGAAAAGACCGATAAAACCAACCAGTGCTGAGAGAACGATGATGCCCGGCAGGGCAAACAGGGCAACAAAGGTGGCGGGGAGACCAACCAGAGAGATATAACCGAAGTAGTAGGCGATGAGAGGCAGAGTGGCGATAATCGCCCCCAGGCTAAAGGCGAAGCTATCAGTCACTATATTCGGAACTTTTATCTTTAGCCCCCATTCCTGGAACGTGGGGGTGATAATTATTACCCCCGACACTGCGGCGAAGCTCAGTTGAAAGCTAACGCTCCACAGTATCTGCGGATCGATCACTACCATTATCGCCGCAGCAAAGGTCAGAGCGGTAATCGCGCTTCGCTGCCTGCCTAAATAGGTGCCAAACAGGAAAATGCTGACCATGATCGCAGCACGTACCACCGAGGGCGACATCCCGGCTAGTAAAGCATACATCCAGAGAATGGTAAGAGTGATTATGAAATATGTTGGTCTATGCCGGCCAAAGAGCCACACCGAGATGCTGAGGATAATGCCAGCGATAATTGCCATGTGAATCCCTGAGATAGCGAGAAGATGGGCAGTCCCCGACATCCGGAAGTCCTCATATAAGGAGGAGGGGACATTGTGGCGCAGACCAAGAAGGATGCCCTGAGCCAGTGAACCCTCTGGCTCCGAAAGCGATTCGCCAAGCGCCTCGCTCATTCGATGTCTCACTGAATAGAGCCACTGAAGGGGCTGCGGACCTTGCCCGGTAGCTAGAAGCTCAACCTCAGGGTAATACATCGTTGTGTAGATGCCCTGGTGGGCAAGATAAGCACGGTAGTCGAAACCATCGAGATCATCAGGTGGCTTCTCCAATTCCCCCGTCATCTTCAGAAAATCACCGTATTGGTAGGTGGGATACCTCGTGGTGCGCACCAGCATATTGCCCTTGACCCGCCCTCCATCAATCTCCCTGTCAGCAAGGACAAGGGTCATGGATGAATCACTGGGCTCGGGCTCCTCAATCACTACACCGACGACTTCCACCGCCCCTTGGCCGACGTGGTATTGAAGCTCATCGCCAGTGGGCACCGCCCCAAATCTGATGGCACCACAGAGGAAAAGGGCTATACATAGTCCACACAAAAGAAGGGGGCCCTTTTTTCGCAACAGGAGAACGACAATAAAGACGGCGATTATAATGGGAAGGGCAACGCTCCACGGTATGGCAAAATGCGAGCTAAAATAGATGCCAACAACAAAGGCTAAGCTAAGATAGACCAGCATCATTCTTTTCCTTCCACTACCTCCCAGTATGTTAAATCTCTTTCGCTCTATTGCTTCACTCCACTGTGACCACGTCCTTCAGTCCATCGAATTTAGCTTGACCAATACCCTCCACCATCGTCAATTCTTCTACATTCTTGAAAGGGCCGCTCTGGCAGCGGTAATCGACGACCCGCCCTGCTAACGTGGGGCCTATGCCAGGCAGGGCCTCCAACAGCCAGGCATCGGCGGTATTGATATTCACCCTTTGCGGGGCATCGCCGAGAGGTGAGACATGTATCAGGTCTCTATTGTCCAGAGGTGCAGCGGGGTTCAAGGCCTCCGCATCGGCATAGCTAGTAAATCCACCCGCCGCATCAACCGCATCCTGGATGCAAAGATTGCAATCATCAAGGACATATATACCGGGGCTTTCCACCTCACCTAGAACACATACAGTGACCTGGCAGGATGGCTCAGAGAGATCGATCTCCAAAGGCCCTTTATCCCAGGGTTGCTTATAGAGAAGCACCACCCCACCAGCGATGATGATCATGACCAGCATTATGACGATAATTGTTTTATGCCTGTCAAGCCACTTGCTCATAGCTTCACCTCCTGCCAATGGGCGGCGCTGCATAATTTTGATTTCCCCCTCAGTTTCCACCAGTTCGGGGACATTTCACCCCCAGATCACTGTAGCGCGACCCTTCAGGGTCGCTGTAAGCGAGGCTATAGCCTCGCGCTGCGTTTTTTTGAACAGCCCAATTGGCAAACTACCTATAACCCGCCAATCAGCCCCATGTCAAGATTACAGGTTGTCTTTTCAAGCCATGCTGGTTTATAATTGCCACTATTCCTACATATAGAAGGAGAGTCACATGCCTCAATATGCCTTTTTCAATGGAAAGTTCATGCCCCTTTCCGAAGCCAAGATCGGGATAATGACCCATGCCTTCCATTATGGCACCGCCTGCTTTGAGGGGATTCGCTGCAACTGGAACGCTGAGCAGGAGCAGATGTACATCTTTCGCCTCGCAGAACATTACCAGAGGCTGCTCAAGAGCTGCCGCGTGCTCAAGATCGAAATTCCCTACACCGTCGATGAGCTATGCCAGCTTACAGTGGAACTGGCGGAGATGTGCAGCTATCGGGAGGACATTTATATCCGCCCCCTGGCTTACAAAAGCTCTGAAGAAGTGGGGGTAAGGCTTCACAATCTGGATGACGGCTTCCTTATCTTCGCCACCCCTTTTGGCGCCTACCTCGATGTAACCAAGGGGGCGCGATGCTGCGTCTCCTCCTGGCGTCGTGTTGACGATACCATGATCCCCCCCCGCGCCAAGATAACCGGGCTTTATGTGAATAGCGCCCTTGCCAAGACGGAGGCCTTTGAGAATGGCTTTGATGAGGCTATACTCCTCACCCAGGATGGGCATGTCTCCGAGGGAAGCGGAGAGAACATTTTCCTCGTAATCGATGGCCAGCTTGTCACCCCACCGAGCTCGGATAATATCCTAGTGGGCATCACCCGGGATACCGTGATCATGCTGGCGCTCCAGGAGCTGGGCATCGAGACCGTTGAGAGGTCCATCGACCACAGTGAGCTTTATACCGCCGATGAATGCTTCCTAACCGGCACAGCAGCCCATGTAACTCCCGTCACTGAGATCGGCTACCGCAAGGTAGGCACGGGTCAGGTGGGCGAGATAAGCATGAGGCTGCAGGACCTATACTTTGATGTGATACTGGGCAAGAATCAGAAATACCTCCATTGGTGCACCCCGGCATACAAGCAGGCCAAGGCGTAGGCAGATGACATGGCTGAGGTGGGAAACTTTCGGAGCTGACTACCTCCTGCTTGCAATAATGGTCTCCCTCGGCGTGCTTCAGTTAGTAGCAGCATGGCGTAGGCTTGGCGGGCTTTCCCTTTTTCTCCGAAAAAGGTATCTGGGGTATATCTTCGCTGCTGTAATTATAAGCGGGGGATACTGGTTGTTCTTCAGTGAGCCACGCAACATCCCGGACTACGCAGGAGGACTTGGCGGGTCGCAGCTCTTCATCTATACCATCGCCGGCATCGCCATCGCCGGCCTGCTCACCATAGTCGCCTCATCAGCACTCAACGCCCGATGGGGCCACTCGAGCACAGGAGGAGAGGAGGGGCTTGATGCCCTGAAAAGGATGACCTACCTTCAGGCTATTAAGAGAGGCTTCAGGGGAAAAAGTAGATGACCTGGCTTATTGAGCTTGATGAGAGGTTATTCTTCCTCATAAACGGACTGGTGGGGAGATCTGCGTGGTTTGACCAATTTATGACCCTGGTAGTGGGAGAGTATTTCATTCCCCTGCTCCTGGCAATGGTCCTCTTCGTCCTTTGGTTCTCAGGAATAAACGCCCAGGCCAGGGAGAGAAACCAGAGGGCAATCTTCTGCGCTGCAACTGGGCTCGGCTTCGCTGCCGCTGTAGTCAAGCTCATGAACCTGGGATTAGACCGTCTCAGACCATTTGAGGCCTATCCCGATACCGTCAACCTCCTCTTTTATGCCTGCACCGATCCCTCTTTCCCATCGAACTCCACGGCTATCGCTTTTGCCTTCGCTACAGGAGCCTGGTTTGGCAATCGTAAGGCAGGCGCTTTGCTCTTCATCCTCGCCATCGCATGGTCCTTCGCCAGGGTCTACTGCGGAGCGCATTACCCTCTGGACATAATTGGGGGGGCAGCAATTGGCATCCTTGTAACCTTCGCCGCACTGTGGGTTCTTCGCCTTGTCGAACCGTTGCCTACATGGATTCTCAAGGGAATGAGGAGAATCTATCTGGCGTAGCTTCTTTGGAGCCAGAGGCTTCTCTCTAACTGTACTCGATATAAACAAATTCCTTTGACACTACCATGCCAACCTGCTATATTTCACCTGAGGGGGCAGGAAATGGAAGTTCGGAGATTTATTGCGCTTATTGCTTTAAGCATCCTGCTGGTAGCGGCCGTCGCTTGTGGCACCACCGAAGGGCCAGCCGAAACATCGACTCCTGTATCTGGGGTAACTGCTGAACAGATAAGAGACCAAACCATTGCAGCATTGGGTGAACTGGTTACATGCCAGTTTGAAATGACCATGACAATGGATATGTCGGTTGCGCCAGAGGGAGAGACTACTGATTTTTTAATGGCAGTTAATGCCAACGGCGCCATGGATAGACCAATTGAGAATATGTACATGGATATAGACATGACTTTTGAGATTCCCGGTGTGCAGCACATGGAAATGTCAACGGAAGCGTATATCGTAGAAGATTGGTTTTATATGGGAACTGAAGTTCCTCCTGCACCTGCAACATGGACGAAGACTCCGTTAACGGGGGAGGAGTGGGAGGAGCAGGACATAGCATCCCAACAGCTTGATTTGCTGTTGGATGTCGAGGTGGAACTTGTTGGCACCGAGGCAGTCGATGGAACCGAGTGCTATGTTCTCGAACTGACGCCTGACATGGAAAAACTCCTGGCATTGCTGCAATGGTCTGGGGCAAAGGGAGGATTGCCACCTGATCTGGACCTTGAAGAAGTGCTTACCGATTTCTCCGTTATGCAATGGATAGCAAAGGACACATACTTAACTCGAAAGACAACGGTGAATCTCACCATGGCATTTACACCTGAGTCTTTAGGCATTACGCCGGAGCCAGGTGGCGAGTTCGATGCCACTGCGGATATGGCGATAACAATTATTATGCACCACATCAACCAGCCAGTTACCATCTATCTGCCGCCAGAGGCGGCAGATGCTGAGGAGATGCCTCTACCCTGAAGCAATAAATTCCGGGGTGTGGCGCAGTGGTTAGCGCGCATGGTTTGGGACCATGAGGTCGCCGGTTCAAATCCGGCCACCCCGACCACATGCATGGTAAAAGCACCTCAGACCTCACAATTTGCCCCTTAAGCTAAATCTAAATAGCCACGGACTATACCTCATGGTCTGTCAAGACGGAGCCCAAGCTTTATGGAACAATTGAAAATCTAGGCATCGCCGGGGATACTCTTAATTACCCACGTCTTTCCCCCCTTTTGTAAAGGGGGCTAAGAGCTCACATTACATACATGTTCCCCCTTTTGTAAAGGGGGCTAAGAGCTCACATTACATACATGTTCCCCCTTTTGTAAAGGGGGAAAAGAACTCGTCATTACCTACATCTATCCCCCCTTTTGTAAAGGGGGCAAGGGGGATTTTGTGTTTATGGGTAAAAAAGTCCATTGAGAGAGGGATTATGTTTGTCGGTGATGATAAGCCCTTCACGAAAGGGATTTCTTAAGACATTGTACGGAACACCGTTTTGCTGTTGTGGACCGGGCTCTACGGTTGATTGACTTCCTTGAGCCACCTATCGAAATCCGCCTTCAGGTCATGGTCTGTCACTTCAAAAATGCTGAATGCCAGATCAGCCAACCTGCGGGCGAGGAAGAGAGCGGACCTGGAAAGCAGGGTTGCCTCATCCTCGTCGTAGAGCCCCATTAGCAAGAGCTTGACCTCTTCTTTGGGGTAGGCTTTTCCACGCTTACCGCGTGAATGCGTTTTTCCGTCGGACGCTCTGAAAGATATTGAGTCAAGCGCAAATCCCCAGTCATCGCCTGACTTCTCAAGCTCTGCCCAGAATTCGTCAGGAATGAGGTCTCTGAAATCCAGTCCGAAAGCCTGAGCCAGCCCCACTACAGAGATGTGGATATGGCGTGACGATTTGTCCCACAGAAGGCGCATCAGCTCCCGCTCATGTCGCTCATCAGGCGCATGCCGCAGAAACGAATTTCTGGCACGGTGGAACTGATCCCGCCTCAATCTGTACCTCTCCATTGGGTCCAGATTGGGATGCAGGTCCGGTCTCAGCCAAAGGCCGATTTCGTCCGGATCCTCGGCGAACAGATACAGGTAGACCAGTGACTCATAGGCCGTCCGCAACAATACGGCAACACCAGCGTAGTAGCCGGTAAAAATGGCGGTAGTGCTCAATCTAAGCAGGTTGGCACACTTCAGCGTCAATAGCGCTTTGATGAAGTCCGGCGAGCTTATTTCGACCTTTTCCAGTGTTGGCGTCCAGCTAACACAGCTCACGACTAGCATGCCGCCCTCTTTGGCTAATACGCACCATTTTTCTACCTCTGGCGAAATCTTGTTCAGGTGTTCCTGCTCATCGTCGTCGAGGTGCAGTATCTCATGCCACTCGTATCCAAATTCCTCTATGTCACGTTCAGCCATGTCCTGCCTCATGTAAATTTATCATCGCATGAACGAGCGGTTCGGCTCAAGTATAGTCGCGACTTGTTACGTGGTCAATGTTTTGACCCATCCACCGTTATTGTCTTTCTGACTCTTCGCAGAGTGAAGGGGAAGAATCTCCGTGGGGGGGCGCTTATTCCGCTCGCCCTGAGCTTGTCGAAGGGCCGTTCATGGTTCGACAAGCTCACCACGAACGGTGCGTGGCTTCAGACAGGTGGAGTAATATGGTGGGTGCAGCCCTTCAGCGAAAGGACGAAACCCACCATTTCCTGTTGTTGCCTGATTTATCAGGTGCCCACTAAAAAAGAGGGTAGCCTAGAGTATCTGCTCTAGGCACGGTTGGAGCTGATGCTCCAACCTACCCGGATTATTGCGCAGTATGGGCGGGTTTGAAACCCGCCCATACTATGAGGAAAAGACGTCACCCATCTATCTGAACGAGAGCACATTAGGGTTAAGGCCCTGACCTTCGTTCTAGTCTGAAGCGGTATCTTCTGTGCAACAGCAATATCAATAAAACAAGAGAACCAATGACAGCCGCTATCGCCGCCAAATGCTTCCATGGAAAAACCCAGAACTCCCCCCTTTGACTCTTATTGACCAACTCCTCATGTTGATCGAAATAGCCAATGACGAAGTTTGCTCTCACCCTGCCAATAAATGGGGCTTTTTGCCAGCTCCCGGTCAATGTTCCTTCGCCATCCGGCAAGACGGTCACCTGCCCTAGGTCCAGCTCGCTATTTCCGCCAAACATATCGCTGAAATATGCCTTAGCAGCTATGGTCAGATGAACATTGCCTGAATTCTCCACCACAACACCCACCTCCACCGGCCGCTTTTCAACAATGCCTGGCAAGATGAGGGAGACGATCTCAGCATTAGCCACAATATCGGCATCAGTTACGCCAGGGACGGTGATGTAGAAAAGCGAGGGAATCCTGGTTGAAATGGAGACGCCCTCTCCATTTGCTGAAGGCGCCGTTTCGAAGAAGAGAGCGGCGTAGTGCCCTCCAGGCTCTATGTCAGCCGGTGCTGCGATGATGACCTCAACCTCCTGGCTTTCACCGGGAGCAAGCTCAAAGTCAGTACAGTTAACACTCAACCATTTTGATGCGGAATAGCTCTCATGCCCCGGTTCAGAGAAAATGAAGTTACCATCCTTATCTACCGAGAAATCCATAACATAGGCGCGCACACCTATTGTTTCGCCGCCTTGATTTTTGACATTGATAATCCTTTCAGCTTGCTCCCCCTCATTTACGGTCAAATCAATCTTGGTGGGCCAAACCTTGATTCCCCCTTGGGCCTGTGCTGAATTGAGAGGGATAATGAGGAAAATAACTAGCAGCAAAATTATTATGGCGCACTTTGCTGAAGATTTCACTGCTTCCCTTACACGAAAACGCAGGGCAGCGTAGAATATAGAATTGCGCCTGAGGTTATACCATGAATCGCTGTTATTCACCTACAATCAACGTATAGACATGATTGCCAGCAGAATAATAACCCTCGGCTTGAGTTTCGGGAACCACCAGCCTATAGACCACATTGACATCGCAACTATCGGTATCTGAGCCATCGGTGACCACATTGACAGTGACTTCGTCTTCTTGAGTATGATCACCTGTTCTAAATTGTGTGTCCAACGTCATATAGGTTGGACCCAAACATCCGCTTGATGTGAATGTGAACATATCAGGGGAGATGGTGTCACCAGTGTTGGCATCTGTTAGATTCTGAGTCGTGGTCACCGTGATTTGCCAGTTGGCATTTGCGGTAACGTTCAAGGTCAATATTTTTGTTGCAGGTTCCCCTTGAGCAGGTAAATCGCCGAAGTTCATCACGCCCTCTTCGTCTACGTCACCCCCGATGGTGAGGCTGCCACTGTACGATTGTATTACATTGACGACGGGTTTAACCAACCCCGTACTAGTGTCAGCGCTAGCCGATCCAGATAGCCAAACCGCTATAATCACGCCCATAACAATCGACACCAAGATGATTTTAGCCTTCATTCTCCAGTTCCCTGCTATTCGCAATGTGGTGCGAGTATATACAGGGAATGCATAAGAAGTCAATAGACTGTATCCGTGTTTGACAGATCTCTGGCTGCCGAATTACACTTGAGCCAGGCGGAACAAATACCAGCCAGGAGGCGATATGCAACGCAAAAGGAAACTCGGTAGAGGAGTAGCGGTAGTTGGTGCCGGGATGTCGAAGTTCGGCATGTTCAAGGACAAAGATTCGAAGGACCTATTTGTCGAAGCCTTCAACGAAATGCTTTCCTCAGTGGACAAGGGAGCAGACCCCAACGATATTGATGCCCTTTATTTGGGAAATTTCACAAATGATTTCTGGGTGCATTCAGCGCACTGGGGCCCGGTGATCTCCGATTTGATCGGGCTCACCCCAAAGCCAGCAACAAGAACAGAGGGTGCCTGCGCATCAAGCGCGCTTGCTTTCAGGGAAGGCGTTTTTGCTATAGCTTCTGGATTCTACGATGTGGTTCTGGTTAGCGGAGTGGAGGAAATGTCGAAGCGCTCCACCGAGGAGGTTACCGAGGGTTTAGCTATGGCAACATCTTCCTATGAAGCAGAGGTTGGCTTCACCTTTCCCGGCGTTTTTGGAGCTGTGGCTACCGCCTATTTTGAGAAATACGGGGCCACACGTGAGCATCTTATGAACGTTACCATAAAGAGCCATAATAATGCACGCCTGAACCCGAAAGCTCAGTTCAACCTCTCCATCCGTGACACGATGAATTCCAAGATCGCACGCGCTGAGAAAAGAGGAGAGCCGGTGCCAACCTGGAGAGACGAAAAGGAGTTCCTGCGCGATCCCAAAGCCAACCCGGTGGTTGCCTGGCCGATGCATCTCTATGACTGCTGCCCCATAAGCGATGGGGCTGCCTGCATGTTGCTGGTAGCTGAGGAAATGGCTAAAAGCTTCACCGATAACCCGTTGTACGTCGTCGGCATAGGGCAGGGGAGCGGCAGAGCTTTACACGCTGCCGATGATAATACCTGCTTTGAAGCCACCAGGTACGCAGCAAAAGAAGCCTACGACATGTCAGGGCTTAAGCCAGAGGATATTCAGTTTGCCGAGGTTCACGATTGCTTCTCTATAGCTGAAATCATCCATCCGGAGGACCTCGGCTTTTTCAAGCCGGGAGAAGGATACAAAGCTGTCGAACAGGGTTTGACCAGATTGGATGGTCCCAAGCCGATCAATACCTCGGGAGGGCTAAAGTGTAAGGGACATCCGGTGGGGGCAACGGGTGTGGCTCAGCTTTTTGAAGTTTGGGAACAGTTGAGAGGAGAGGCAGGAGAAAGACAGGTGCCTATCAAGGACCTGCGAATTGGAGCAGCCCACAACCTGGGAGGAACCGGAGGTACTTGCTCCTTTACCATTCTTGAAAGGAGATGAAGCAATGGAAGAAAGGCCCTTTAGCGATATTTCTTATAAACAGTATCTCAATGAAGAAAAACTGATGGGCTCACGGTGCAAGAAGTGTGGTGCCCTGTTCTTACCTCCTCGCTCTATTTGCATAAAATGCCACGGCTCAGATATGGAGTGGGTAGAGATGAAGGGGAAAGGTAAGCTCGTTGCATTTACTTGCATCACTGTGGGACCGCCATTCATGATAGAGGAAGGGTATGACAGGGCACACCCCTATTGCTCCGGCGTTGCCGAACTGGAGGAAGGGGTAAAGATAGTCGCTCGCATTGAGGGGGTCGATACAACGAAGCCTGAAACTATAAAAATCGGCACCCCGCTTACCGTGCGCTACCTGCATCGGGGTGAGGCAGAGAATATGAAGACCTACCTGGCCTTTTCAGTATGAAGCGGTATCTTTTATGCAATAGAAACGTAAATAAAACATTAGAAGCAACAATATAACCTATCGCCGCTAAATGCTTCCATGGAACAACCCAGAACTCCCCTCTTTGGGTTTTGTTGCATCTATGTTGACCTACTCGTCTAGATATTTCTCTATCTTATATGCACACCTATCCGCCGCTTGCTGCGTTGGATATACCTGAACATCGTCTTTAGAAAGCATGGCTAGCCTGATTCCTCTTGTATTTTATTATCTGTTTCCCACAACACCTCGACCTCAAACTTAGGTGCTCTAAACGTTTGCTCAATACCCACAGTAGCTTTCCCTAAGCTTACCACTTCGCAAATAGCTATATCCCCAAGCTTAGGCAGTAAATCCAATCCTAACGTTGTGAATTTACAATCCAAAGGCTTACCTTGTTTAATTAACAGATTTATGTCTACTAAGTCAAACTGGTTTGCAATATTACAGAACAACCTATAGGGGCTACTAGCCCTCTTTCTCTTATCTTTAGCATACATATCTAAAAACAAATCCCGAAGGTGTAATTTTGTTACCCATCTATCATCTCTACGCTCATATTTAACCTGAAGAGGTAATAGTATGTGAAATGGTGATTGCTCTTCAGTACATACTACTCTGGCTTGACCATACCAAACTATAGAACAAATTGGGCCATATTTTGCCCATAACTTTTTATTCCTCCTGTACTCGTTAAACATTACATACTTACGATATAGGAAACGAAAGATTTTGACTAAAAATTCTGTCAAATGAAATATATTGAATAGCAATGCTACAATAATTCCCAAAGCAACAGTTATAGTTACTATGTATTGCCATAAATGATCCATACTTCATAATTTATCACCATCACTTTTCTGAGTCAACAAGACAGGTATATTAAAAAATAGTATCAACATTGTTTCAACAGTACCGGTCGATACCCTTCCTTGCACATATTGACAAGTAGTGTTATGCTTTTCTATGATACTGTGTGCTAGCTAGGCCAAGGGCTGTTGAGATGTCTTGTCTTGTGTTGTTGCTGCTCTTTCCATTTGTGACTGTTCCAAGCATCATCTACGGCCTCTCAGCGTACCTCCTACTCCCACTTGCCTTTATTCTAAGCATCTTCACTGGTAGACCTTCGCCGCTCCGTGCATCTAGCATATCAGTTTGGCTAGTACCCATATTTCTAGTTGTGGTAGTTCCAGTGGGCCTGTATTTCCTTTGGTGGCCGCTAGCTATCATCTTCGCTGCGTGGATGCTGTTGTACCTAGTAGGCAGGCGCTTCAGTGGTGTCTCGGAGCGCCAGCGATATACCTTGGAGGGATGGAGACAAGCCGATGTTGGACTACGTAGCATGAAAAACGGACGGCCGAGGCCAAAATAGTGCAGATAAAACTAGAGCATAATAGAGGCATATTGCCAGAGGAATGTTATGGGGATTTTCGAATCTCAAAAATCTAGGAATAATCGCTTGTTTCTAAAGTCTTTCGAACGTTTGAATTTGGCTGCTGGACAGTTGGTAAGACAAGGGATGACGTGGGAGGAACACCATATGTATGTGTCTTGGTGTCACGGTGCAACGATCTTGAGCAATTCTCTTGTGGAAGTGGTCAATGTGGTTAGGAAAGCTTGGGGAAAAGGGGACGTTAACAGGGCTATAACTTTAACAGAAGTATGCATTCAGCCTATGATGAGCATTTGGTATAGAAATTTCTATGCCAAAGTAGGTGGTGAGTTCTCTGATGATCAAAAGCGTGAACAGAAGCAAACCGCCATGTCAAATGTTTTTATGTTGTTGGGGATAGGCTCAAACGTTAGAGTTATGGATGGCAAGGTATCACGCTTTTTGAACCTTGACGCTCAGTGGAACTACCAAGAAGACCATCGGGAAGAACGTGAGAAACAGGGTGAAGAAGGCACATCGTTGTGGTATAGTACGCTATTGACGTCCATGATACAGCGTGCCCTAGGGTACAAAGGTTTCATTAACTGGCGTAAGCAGACCTTCCCAGTGACGCAACACAGTGATTTATGTTTCAAAGACGAGGGGACGCCGTTTGGCTTATGGGGCTTTAGCGCCTTCTATTGTACCATGCAACTGGAAATTTCTGTTTTCTTGGCTGCTGCCTCGATGTTCCGATTCTACCGATGAAGCAGCTGTTTAGTTTCAGGTTCTTCACTATTAAATGCCATACCTTCTGTCCAACGCATCAATTAGTTGACGGGCAAGTTTTGAGCCGTGGTGACTGTGATTCGCCAGCCGGCGATTGAAGTAACGTTCAAGGTTAACGTTTTTATCACCAGTTCGCCTTCGGTAATCATATAGCCGAATTACATTACACCACCTCTACAAATGGACTCAATCAGGATCGTATGCTATGTTATTGAGGCTCTTTTGGTGGTCGTTTAGATCGCGGTGTATGAGTGCTAGCTGAACACCGAGTTGGGCGATTCGTTCGGCGATTTCGTAGAAATATTGTTTCAGGTCAAGTATGGTCTGTTGGTGTGGGGCGAAGAGGGGGCCCAGATCGCGGAGTTGGGCTAGGATTGAGACGCAGGCGGATTGGTCGGCTTCTACTAGCTTGCGCCATGCTTGTACGGCTTGCTCGCTGAGGGAATTGAGGTCGCTGGTATTAGGGGTGTCGTTTTTCATAGTAGAAACTCCTGTTTTGCGATAATATACGACAGTCCGAGACGTAGGTCAAGGCCTTATCACGTTGTGTTATATATAAACTACAATATAAAAGAACCAAGCATCATGGGTTCTGAGGAATGAGACTTTCTAGCCTGAAGTGTCCAATATGCCTGGGGCATTAACGCCTCGCATCTGCCGGCTACACACAAGATGCCGATTTGTTTGGCATGATTTGCTACAGCATCGGCAGACGGTTCGGGTAGCGTTAAACCTTCACCGTGTTCATTTTTCCTGGTCTTTGTCCTCTTTGAAATGGTCCGCCACGCTTTTACCGAAATCCTGAGCCGCTTTTCCTACGTCTTTAAACCTGTCCTTGACATCCTCATCCTTAAACCTGCTGGCGAATGTCTCTGCCGACTGACGCGCACTCTTGCCGAATTCCCTGGCTTTTTCTTTCAGCTCAGGGTCTTTGAATATCTCGCTTATGGCGCTGCCAAATGCTTCCACCATTTCACCAAGGCTTTCAGCCGAACCTTTTTTACCGGATTTTCCTTGTTGCGACATGATTCTCCTTTCCAGTTTGGAATTGTGCGTGAATCAAATTACGGCGCCTTCCTCTTTCATTGCCGCTATATCATCCCAGGTGTAGCCCATCTCCAACAGAATCTCCTCGGTATGTTGACCCATTTCTGGAGCCTTGCTCGCTATCTTGCCCGGCGTCTTGCTCAGCTCAACAGTGACCCCAGCCACCTTGACTTCACCAACCCCGGGATCATCCAGACTCACAATGTAATCATTTGCAAGAAGCTGCGGGTCCGAAGCTAGCTCGGTAAAGTGTTTAACCGGCGCCCAGGGGAAATCATACCGCTCCAGCCGCTCTATCCATTCATTCTGGTCTCTGGTAAGGAATACCTCGTCAAACACGGAAATGAGAGCCGCATTGTTGTCACGCCTCGCTTCGGCAGTGTTGAATCTGGGATCGTCAACCAAATGCTCGATGCCCATTGCCTCACAGAATTCAAGCCAGGTGCGTTCATCCTGCACCAGCGCCACCTGTATCCACCTTTTATCCCTGGTTTGATAGCAATTGTACACCGCGTTCTCAGATTCGTGAGGCCATCCAAATATGTCCTGCCCGGAAACAAGGCAAATATCAATACAACAAGAGGCGACAGTAATTAAGCTTCCCAAGAGGGATGCATGCACCATCTGCCCCTCACCGGTCCGTTCGCGGTGAAAAAGCGCCAGCATGATGCCATATGCCAGAAATGTTGATGCGGTATAATCACCTGCCGCCGGTGGGCACTGCGGCGGGCAGTAATCACGCTCAACGAAGCCCGACGCTAACCCGCATGCGGCAAAGCCAGTAGCCTCAAAAGCACCGCGATTCCGCGCCTGACCCCTCAATCCCCACCCAGTGCCAATGGCATAGATAAGCCTGGGATTGACTTTGGATAGGGTCGCATAATCCATACCCATCCTCTCCAGGCCAGCCACTCTCAGATTGGTTACAAAAACATCCGATCTCTCCACCAGCTTGTGTGCTACCTGGCGTGCTTGGTCATTACGCAAATCCATGGCGATGCTTCTTTTCCCACGGTTGCTCTGCTCAAAATAGGCATTGTATTTGCCAATCGGTATGCCCTTCAGTCTGTCTTCTCCACGGGCGGGGTCACCGCCGGCGGCATTCTCTATTTTGATAACCTCGGCCCCCATCTCGGCAAGATAGGCGGCGGCACGTGGTCCAAAAGCATGCTGGGTCAAATCCAGTACCCTGATCCCTTCAAGAGGCATTTGCATCTATGTTCTTCTCCTCTCCACTAGCTTATTATCGGTCAAAGACCATACCCGGAGATTTGGCATCGAAACTTTCCGCGGCACATATCGCTACAGCCCCTTGTCGGCAGTCAGGCTATTTCCATATTGTGAGCCATCATCCTTAAGGCGTCAATCACATGCAAGTGGGGCTGAACTTGTCCTTCCCCTCGTAGTACCTGCACCTGCTGGCATCTACACCGCCATCCGTCTGGAAGTTTGCTAAACCCTGCAATATAAAAAGCGTTGGTGTACTCGTTATATCGGAACCACTTTTCAAAACATCGCAAATACCCGGCCCCGATGAAGCCGAAAAGTGATTGCATGCTCCGCAAGACTTCTGGCTGTCACCCATACCCAGCAAATCCCCCACCCCCATCCCCTCCTGTCCTCTCCTTCTCGGCATAACGCCTCCTTTTGTGCGGCAATTTTAGTATATTGTCCTGACTTCGCACTGCTTTGTCAATTTACGGCTATGGTCCTATTAAGGAGAGCAGACAAAAGGGTAAGATGTAGCGTCGCCCAGATATATATCTCAAGCGCGGGTGGGCGGGAAAACCTGTAGCGTCTCTGCTCTCAACGACATCAATGGTAGTGAAGAGCAGATATGCATCACCGATGGATAAGGCAAGCACCTTTGCTTGCCTGCCGAACAGCCGTCAGTATATAATGGCGTGCCAGGGCAACCAGTAGCGCCGCGGCGGGTGTCTCCCTCTGCTGAAAGCCACATGGTGGCTGAAGTGCCCCCGCGGTGCATTACGCACTCCCCTGACCGCTTTCAGCCAACCCTGGCAGGTTCTCAATCGCCGTGTTTAGGTTCGGCGTATCATCGGTCAACATGCTTGAGAATTCTCGAACCCGGCCGGCGCGGCGCTTTGCCGTGGTCTGGCTGTCAACCCTGATCGGCGGGCTCGGCATCGGTATGGTGAGCCCGCTGCTTCCCGTTTTCTCCCAGGAGATGGGTGCCACCGGCATATGGCTGGCGCTGGCGTTCTCTGGATTCGCCATCTCCGAGACGCCGTTGATGCCGTTCATGGGCAGGCTGTCGGACCGCTTTGGCCGCAAGCTTTTCATGGCGCTGGGCATGCTCACCTATGCCCTCGCCGCCCTTGGCTATGTCTATGCCCCAACATATCAACTGCTGGTTCTCTTCCGCATCTTCAGCGGTGTTGGTGCCGCCATGTTCTTTCCCGTGTCGTTCGCCTACGTGGGCGATCTCTCCCCACCGGGAAAGGAAGGGAGATACATGGGCCTTTTCAACGTGGCCTTCCTCTTGGGGTGGGGTGCCGGTCCCATCATAGGAGGCTCGATTAAGGACGCCCTGGGTACAGACGCCACCTTCTGGTCGATGATGCTGATGAGCTCTCTCGCCTTTGTTCTGCTCATGGTGCTTCTCCCGCGGGGACGGGGTGGTGAATACAAGGTGGGACCAAGCAAAAAGGACACCCCGTGGCTTCAGCTACTGAAAGACGGTAAGCTCATGGCTGCCTGCAGCTTCGAGATGATATGGGGATTGAGCTTCGGCGCCGTCCTCTCCTTCCTGCCGGTGTTTATGACCACCAATCTGGGAACAACGGCTACCGCCATAGGCCTGGTCATCTCCTCCCGCGCCCTCCTCAACGGGGTTCTGGTCTACCCCTATGGCAGGCTCGCCGACAGGATGAACCGGGTGCCCCTGGTGATAGCGGGAGCGGCGGTAACCGCCGCCGGCACTCTCGCCATACCATGGATGCACAGCTTTGCTTCCCTGCTGGTGCTGTTCTGCATCACCGCACTGTTCGAAAGCGTTGCTGTGCCTGCGGGCACTGCCATTGCCGTGGACAGGGGTAGAAAGCTGGGGATGGGCTCGGTGATGGGGCTATTCAACATGGCCATGGCTATAGGCCTGCTCTTCGGTTCGCTAGCCGGTGGTCTGGTCCAGTCTTCTCTGGGGGTGGAGAATGTTTTCCGTTATGCCGCCGCGGTCACCGTGGTGGGAATCGCGGTATTCTACACCCTGATGAGGCGGGCGCAGCGTGGCGAGACGGCGGTTTCGGCGTAATCCGAGTGTCTTCACTTGCGCAGGTACAGCGAGTGCCACCTCCTGAGCAGGTTTGATGAAATAGATGGCTGCGTACAACACAGCAACTTGAGCCCTTAACCACGTGTAAACATTGACGCATCTTCACTCATGGTATAATATGCGGCAGTGCGAAATTCACGCTACCAACCGTCAACTTACGCACCGCCACGGCGGCAATCCAAGTTGACATTTGCCGCTTCTCAAATACATTAAAGGAGGGATACTAAATGGCTGACGAAATGTATGGACGACTGGCAGACGCACTTGATGCTCTGCCCAACCGTTTCCCCAGAATGGAGTCGGGGGTGGAGATCAAGATCCTCAAGTGGATCTACAACCCAGAGCAGGCCCAGGTCTTCGGTTACCTGAAACGCGAGCCTCAGACCGTAGAGGAGATAGCTGAGAAGGCCGGCGTGTCGGTTGACCAGGCGAAGCAGCAGCTCGACACGGTCGCGATGAGCATGTTGGGCATCGCTCGCAAGCGCATAGTCGACGGTCAGGAGAAGATCCGCCTGGGACCGTTCGTCCTCGGCATTTACGAAGGCACCGTCGATACCATGGACAAGGAGTTCGCCGAGCTCGTCGAACAGTTCTTCCGCGAAGGGGCAGCCAGGACGATCCTCGAGCCGCAACCCGGTATAATGGATGTGATTCCGGTGCGGGGCTCGGTCAAGCCCGAGCTGCTTGACCCCCACGAGGACATCGATGCCCACTTCCAGAGGCACGAACGCTTCTACGTGTTGAACTGTATCTGCCGGGTGCAGAAGAACTTCGTCGGGAGCACATGTCCCATGCCAGTGAAGCGTTGTGCTTTTGTCGGAATGCCAGCCTCGGTCCCACTCTCGGAGAATATCCTCGACCGGGAGCAGGCGTTCAAGCTGTTTACCGAACTGGAGGAGAGCGGCCACGTGCACCTCGGATTTTATGGCTACATACTGTGGGCTGATGAGCCGCAGTTCATTGGCTGCTGCAACTGCTGTGGTGATTGCTGCGGTGTACTGCGCGCCATCAACGAGTTCGGCGCCCTCGAGGCGCCACAGAGGTCGAACTACCGTGCTGTGGTAGATATGGAAACCTGCATCTCCTGTGGCGACTGCATCCAGCGATGCCAGGTTCACGCCATAACCGAGGAGTCCGACGGCACCCCCATCTTCAACCGAGACAAGTGCATCGGGTGTGGGCAGTGCGTCATCATATGCCCTGTCGACGCTGTGGAGATGGAGAAGCTGCCCGAGGCGGAGCGGTTCTATCCCCCGCGCAGCATGGAGGAGTGGGAAGAGATACGCATGCGCAATATGGGGTGGATAAGCTAGGCAGTCACTACAAAGCAAATAGAGAACTGCAGCCGGAGCCTGCGCGCGATAACAAGTGTCAGTTTTTGCGGTCGAGTACCATATTGAGGAACTGCTCTATCTTGGTCCTCGACTCATCTTCGGAGGTGACCCTCGGGTCAACCAGGTCGATGTCGTACAAAAGGACCGGTATACCCTCCTCGCGAAAGGCGTCCCTGATGAGCCCGTGAGCGCCGGTTATCCACTTGCAGCCGGGATGACCGGCTATTATGGCACAGTCAGCTTTCCACTCCCTGATGACATACAGGAGATCCTCGATATAGCGGTCGGTTGCCCCCTGGGCTATCTTCACCATGGGCACCTCCAGCGCCCGCCGCGCCATACCCTGTATCATGCTCTCCGGTGTCGATGTATCCACCGGCTCGGCACGGTAGCCATCGAACTCAACAAAAGGCACCGATACCCCCATGTCAGCCATCCATTTCATCAGCCCGGTGTCCCAACCTACGGGGAAGTGAAACCACACCGCGCGGGCTTTCTCATCGGCGACGGCCGCCTTTCCCTGGGCGATGTCATTTTTCACCCGGTCGAGAGTCGCCTTCACCGCCGCAGTGCTTGACGGAAGGCCGAAGGACGTCATGCCGGCATAGGTGCCGGTCCACAACGGGCCGGTTCGTGGCGCCGGCTTCATCTTCTGCAGTTCCATCAGCTCCAGCCAGTACTCCACACAGCGGTTGCTCTCCTCCACAACCTCCCTCAGCCGGTCGTAGTCCATCTTCCTGCCGCTCTGCTCTTCGAGAAAGGCGATCAGCCCTTTGTACTGCTCGACCCAGTACTCCCTGGCCCCCTCTTCGTCCATGTTATAGGGGATGTCGCTGACCCACATCGGGGCACCGGTTATATGGGCTACCGCCTGGTAGGTAATATAGGCGTTCTGGCACGGCGTAGCTGACAGGGCGATCATCGACGGCGGTGGCATGGTCTCCCGCATCACGCTCCCCAGTATCGCCTTGTCGAAGGAGCACATCTCCGACGGTATGCCCGCCTCGTGAGCGGCGTCGATGCTCTTCAGCGGATGCTGCGGGTCGACCCGCGACGCCATCATGTCCCACGCCTCACAGCAGAGGGGCTGCAGGTCAAGGGCAATGATCACCTCGGAGAAGAGGGCGAACGAGTGATACACGATAGGCCTGCCCTCGTCGACGGCCCGGAATACCCCCTCCAGCCATTCCGCTAACATCTTCGCCCCGGGCGCATCCCTGCCCTTGAGCACCTCGTACATCCTCCTGTGGACTTCATACTTCTCGCCTGCCATCTCTGTTCCTTCTAGTAGCCTCCGATGGTCTCGAGAAAAGCCTGAACCCGGGTCCGCGTCTGCCCCATCGAGCTCATCAGGTATTCTCGCTCCAGCACCATGCACGGCGTACCGTTCTTGCGCATGTCCCACTGGATCATGGCGCCCTCGCCGCCCCAAAGGTCGCAGTATTTCATCCGCTGTATGATAATGCCGTCGACCCTATATTCGCGTATAAGAAACTCCATGAACTCCTGCCTGCCGTCGTGGTCTATCATGCGCGGGCAGGAAACGTTGCGAATGTATCGCCTGGCCAGCGCCGTCATTGGCTCGACGTCTTCCTCAACCTGGTCCCAGAAGTCCCTGATGCCAAAGCAGAGAAAATCGGTGACCACTAGCCCGCCAAGGTCTTCAATCAACTTGATATAAGCAGGGTCCTCCAGGTCAACGCCGCCGAGCAGCAGGCGGGCACGGTACCCGGAGATGCCCTCCCGGCTCTGAAGCTCATCGAGCGCCTGCCTCAGCATGGCGTTGAATTCCTCGACCGGCATGGACGTGGCGGCGATGAGAATCTCCAGGGCCTCGGTGCCGCTAATCGGGGGAGCTTCCTGCTTCCTCAGCTCATAAAGGCTCCTGAGGAGGAGGTGTTGCTCGTTGTACACCTTGATGCTGTTGGCAAGCGCCTCGTCGCTGATGCTTACTTTGAAGTGCTCCTCTATGCTTCGTCTGAAACGCCCCAGTTCCTCCGCAAGCCACTCAACCGCTGCATCGTCGGCCTTGACCGGCACGCTAAGGAAGTGCAGATAGAATGGAGAACAGGGAAGCTCGACCTTCCCTAACTTCCATACGTCGAACATGCGGCGGATATGATCGCAACTGAACAGAGCAACCAGCCCGTCGAGGAAGTGGTACGCTCCCCTCATCGCCTGATCCAGGGAGTGACGACAAAAGGTGCACGTGTTGTAGGCGGCATAAACGTCCCCCAGTTCCGTACTGGTGCTCCCCGTGGCCCTCATTCGGAAAGGCATTATCCCCGCAGCATGAATGATCTCCACAGGGACATACGTACAGTAGTAGCCGATTACCTTACCACCCTTTTCCTTCCACCGTTCAATGTAGGGATTGGAAAGGGACGCAGCCGGTCTACTCAGTTCCTCCAGTGCCGTCATTCGTAGCTATCTCCCATATTTCAAGCAATTTCTAGAATCGATATCCCATATATCATTATATCCCAATAACAGTTGACGATGCTACTAAAAGCAATCAATTAGTTCTGAGGGACCATGAATGAAACGAATGGGCTCGAAGAATCTCACCCCCACCGAGATTCTTCCCCTTCACGGAGCCTGCCCTGAGCGTGTTAAGATTCTTCGCCGCCTCTTCGCTTTACTCAGAGCTACGGCTCAGAATGACATTAATTGAAGGGTGCAGGGTCAGAATGCCAATATAGATCTGGTGGGTGCTGGTTAGACAATTCCGTTAGAGCTATCCGCCTTGCGGACTCCTATACTTTTTTCGGAGAGCCTGGACCCTAGGACGGGGCACCCCAATTTGCCGGGGGCCGACCTTTCAGCTCCGGCCTATCGGCTTCGAAGGGATCTCCCCTCTAAACTGCCCTTCCGTATTTGAAAAACCGATTTTACATCACGCACGGCATTTGCTATATTGCCAATGGGCGAAAAGTAGAAAGAGTGAGAAATGAACATACTTGGCATCGAGACATCGTGTGACGAAACGGCGGCCGCCGTGGTCCAAGATGGGATAAAAGTCCTGTCCAACATCATCGCCTCGCAGGTTGACATCCATTCCCGCTACGGAGGAATTGTTCCCGAGGTGGCATCCCGCCAGCACCTCCTGACCATGATCCCCATAATCGAGGAGGCGATGTCCAAGGCCCAAGCCCACTGGAGCGACCTGGATGCAATCGCCGTCACCAACGGGCCGGGGCTCGCTGGTTCCCTACTGGTGGGGGTGAACATGGCCAAGGCCATCGCCCTGGCGCACGATCTCCCCATCATAGGCGTAAACCACCTCGAGGCCCATATCTACGCCAACTGGCTGGAAGGAAGAACACCGGACTTTCCTGCCGTCTGTCTCATAGTCTCCGGTGGACACACTGACCTTGTCCTAATGAGAGGTCATGGGGACTACCAGCTTCTGGGAAGGACCAGGGATGACGCCGCCGGCGAGGCCTTCGACAAGGTAGCCCGCATCCTGGGGCTTGGCTACCCCGGCGGCCCAGCCATAGAGCAGGCAGCCGTTGACGGCAATGGCACAACTCACCGCCTGCCTCGCGCCTGGCTCAAGGGGACTGACGACTTCAGCTTCAGCGGGTTAAAGACGGCGGTGCTCCACCTGGTACAGGAAAACGATGATATATCGGCGACCGACGTCGCCGCAAGCTTTCAGGAAGCGGTGGTCGATGTACTGGTTAGCAAAACGGTTAATGCAGCACGAAGGCTGGGGGCTCGCCAGGTCCTCCTCTGTGGCGGTGTCGCCTCGAATCGTCTTCTTCGCCAGACCATGTCCCAGCGCTCCCCCACCCCCATTCTCATCCCCAGCCCTATCCTGTGCACCGATAATGCGGCAATGACCGCTTCATGTGGCTATTTCCGCCTCAAAGCTGGCGAAACCTCGGATTGGGACCTCGACGTGGAGCCCAACCTCAGGCTGGCATGAGAGGACACTCGCCGCATTTCCTGTCAAGGCAAAATTCTCTGTAAAGTTGGATTAGCCCTTGCTGACGTCTTGCCGACTTAATCAATCCCGGTCCCGTGTGAATCTGCCTCGTCATCTGCCTCGTTATCTGGTTTTCCCCAAGCCTGGGGTAGTTTCGATAAAGCTCCAGTGCATGTCTGCCGGGCTTTATTCTTGCTCCTCCCAGGGCAAACAAGAAGGGCAAAACGATGTTCACTACTATATCCCCAGCCCTCCCCCGCCCAATCAATGCTCCATGCTCGCCTCCGGGTACGATCAATCCATCCTGCAGCTTGCTGCAGCCGTTTTTTGCACCTGTCTCCTTGATAAGCTGGAGCAAACCCTGAACCAGCCCCCCACCTCTGAGGTAAACGGCGAGCAGATAAGCCGCCGCGATGATGCGCCGCTGTGGCATATTCGGCGGACGTATACCGGCGAGATGCCACTCTAGCAGAGCTGCCTCAGCCGAGAGCGCCCTCTGAAACACCTGACCGTATTTCTCAGGGCAACTATCTTGAGCAATCTCTCTCAAAGTCTTAATTGGCATGCGGCGTGCCAGCTCTTCAAAGGACTCGCTGTTCTGACTATAGCCCAGAGCCCGCATTAACCCCTCATAAAGCACCTGGTCTCGCTCCTCGACGGCCATCTTCGCCTTAAAATGGCCAGCCTTCGAGCGAAACCGCTCCTCCCCCGCACCATCCAGCACCTCCCCTACCGTATGTTCACCGAGGCGCATCACCACATCCCAGCAAGGCTCCTCAGGCACCACTAGGGTGGTTGGAAAACCATCCAAATCGTCTACATAAGGGCGCAACGGGAGAACAGGCACAGCCCTGCCATCCTGAAGAACAGTGACCCCACTTCTATCATCCCACATCACCACGTGGAGGATGACACCATTGTAGTTGGGGTCTCGATGGTGTCCATGAGCTCGCCATCCGCTGGACCTGACATGAAGCTCCACATCCCCCCGAAGCTCCCTACCGCTTGTGACGATGATGGCATGGCGAAAGTCGGGGCCACCTACGCCATCCCGCCTCCCTGGGTAAACTACCCGGAGCCATTCCCCACCTGCGGTGAGCAACACTCTGTCGCGTAACATGTCGCTCTGCCATAACCGAGACAGCAGGCTTTCCTTTATCCGCTCCATACAAGCTCTTTTTACACGATTACGTGTAATACTTACCAAAAAATAAATCCCTGTCCCTCAACCATCTCCATCAACCTGACCACATGGCGCCCACGTCCTCTTTTCGTAGGTGATATGGTCGACCCTGAATCCATACCGCTGTACTTCTCCTCTCTCCCTCTTACTCTGGCGAAGTTAATTTACACGTTTCCGTGTGAGTTGTCAAAAGCATGTTCAAAGAGAAAAAAGAATTATTAAGAAAGAATATGGTTGTAATAGGGAATTAAAGTTATCTCAATCTATGCCAAGTAGCATAAATGGCTGTATGCTAAGCTGAAACCCGCTGCTTACCCTTGCTACGGTGAGCTTCCTTTGCCCGCCTCCGCTCAGCGAGAACCTTCTTGGTATGCTCTATCTCTTCAGGTGTAACCTTACGACGCATCTCCTCCAGGTTGCGCATGATCTGGGCAAACTTGGACCCCTCGTCGGCGCTTATCCATTCGTATTGCAGCCTTTCCGGCCGGATCCCCAGCTTCTCCATGCGGGCCCAAAGCCTCTCGGCACGGCGCTTTGTCCAGTGGTTGGCGGTGATGTAGTGGCAGTCGTTTATGTGGCACCCAGAGAGCAGCACCATAGCAGTCCCCTTCTCAAAGGCGTGAAGGATGAACTCCTCGTCCACTCTTCCGCTGCACATGACGCGGATGAATCGATTGTTGGGTGGATACTGCAGCCTCGACACTCCAGCCAGGTCACCCCCAGCGTAGCTGCACCAGTTGCACAGGAAGCTTATGATTTTCTGCTCAGGCTCTTCTTCCAGGGCAGCGTCTATCTGTGCCAGTATCTGTTCGTCACTGAAGTGCTGCATGGTTATAGCATCGAAGCGACACTCCGCAGCGCAGGCGCCGCAGCCGGCACATGCTGCAGCTACGATGTGTGCCCCCGTCTTTGCCTTCACATCTACCGTTATAGCACCGTAGGGACAGACCTTGGCGCAGACACCGCAGGATGTGCACTTGTCCAGGTCTACCACCGCTTTGAGGGCCTCCATTTTGAGCGTACTTGCATTCAGTATGATGGCACTCTTGGCCGCCGCAGCCCCTGCCTGGGTTACGCTGTCCTTTATATCCTTGGGTGCTTCCACAGTGCCGGCGAAGAAGATGCCTGGCGTAGGTGCGTCCACTGGCCTCAGCTTGGGATGAGCCTCCATCAAGAAACCGTCGCTAGTCTGAGAAAGCTTCAGGACATGGGTGAGCTCCTTCAGGTCATCCTTCTGCTCCAGTCCTACCGCTAAAATCACCATGTCCAGCTCATAGTCCTCAATACGTGCCGCAGTAGTATTCTCCACCTTAAGGTAGAGGTTGCCGGTTTCAGGGTCTTCGGTGACCTCACCAGGAAGACCACGAATATACTGAACGCCTTCTTCCTTGGAGCGTCGGTATAGATCTTCGAAGCCCTTGCCATAGGCGCGTATGTCGATATAGAAGACGTATATCTCGGCATCCGGGTAATGCTCCTTAATGAGCAGGCTGTCCTTTATTGTGTTCATACAGCATACGTTAGAGCAGTAGGGATTGCCGCGGTTCTCTGTTCGTGAGCCAACGCACTGAATGAAGCCGATGCGCTTTGGATTCTGACGATCTGAGGGGCGCACCAGATGACCTTCGGTAGGCCCACCAGCACATATCAACCTTTCAAACTCTATACTGGTGATGACGTTCTCAAAGCGGGTATAGCCGTATTCGTCCAGCGGAGCAGGGTTGTATATAGCCATGCCTGTGGCCACGATTATAGTACCTACATCCAGCTCAACAATCTCGTCCGCCATGGTCAGGTCTATGCATTTCTTGTCACAGGCATCAATGCACTTGTCGCAGGCTATAGGGTTGTTCCCCAAGCAATGCTCCATGTCGATGAGATACACTGATGGCACCGCTTGAGGGAAGGGCATATACACCGCTTTGCGCGAGGAGAAACCTTGCTGAAACTCGTCGGGCAATACCACGGGGCACACCTCAGCGCAGTCATTGCAGGCAGTGCACTCGTTTTCGTCTACATAGCGCGCTTTCTTACGCACTCGCACCTTGAAGTTGCCAACATAGCCCGACACCTCCTCCACTGTGCTGTATGTTAAAAGCTTGATGCGGGGGTGGTTACCCACATCCATCATCTTAGGCCCAAGCACACATATTGAACAGTCCATAGTGGGGAAGGTCTTATCGATCTGCGCCATTATGCCCCCTATGGAGGGCGCCTTCTCCACCAGATATACCTGATGCCCAGCATCGGCAAGGTCAAGGGCCGCCTGGATTCCAGCCACTCCACCGCCGATCACCAGAGCAGCATCAGTGACAGGTATCTCCAACTCCTTCTGCGGTTGAAGCAGGCGGGCGCGAGCCACCGCTATTTTTACGATGTCTTTGGCCTTCTTGGTGGCTGCCTCACGATCGTGTAGGTGTACCCAGCTACACTGCTCCCTTATGCTGGCCATGTGCATAAGGTAAGGGTTGAGCCCAGCATCGGCCACACAGTTGCGGAAGGTGACCTCGTGCAGCCTTGGAGTGCAGGAGGCCACCACCACACGGTTCAGCCGGTCTTCCCGTATGTGTGCCTTTATCTCTTCCTGCCCCGGGTCAGCGCAGGTGTACCTATTCCTCATCGAGACTGCGACATCGGGAAGCCCCTCGGCGAAACGACGGACCTCCTCGGTATCAACCGACCCCGCTATATTTAGTCCGCAGTCGCAGACAAATACTCCTATTCTAAGTTCCTCTTCAGCCAACCGATTCACCTCCTAGTCTAAAGAGCGACCAGCCAGATATGCCAGATCCTGGATTTCGACTTGGGATACATTAACATCACCGCTCTTCTGAGCACACTTAAGGTGTATCTGGCATTTGGGGCAAGCAGTCACCATCACATCTGCTTTTGTAGCCTCGGCCTGGGCGAGACGCTGTTGCTGTATCTCCCGGTTTACCACACCACAGTGCACCCACGGGCTTGCCCCGCAGCAGAGCGATTTCTCCCGGTTCTGCTCCATCTCCACCAGTTCCAGACCCTCCATTGCTTCCAGGATTTGTCGAGGCTCATCGAATATCCTCGAGCATCTTCCCAAAGTACAGGGGTCGTGATAGGTAACCCTTTTCTCAAGTCTACCAAGATTAAGTTCACCGCTCCGCAACAACGGCGCTATTACCTCTGTCAGATGCACTACCTCAATTCCCGTGCTACCCAGTATCCTGGGATAGTCAACCTTCAGCGTGTAGTGGCCTTCAGGACAGCTAGTGATTATCTTTCTTACATTGTGGCGAGCGAACTCCTCCATGTTAGCCCGTGCCAAGGCCAGGAACCCCTCTCTATCTCCCTGGAGGAGCAAGTCTCTGCCACAACAGCGCTCATTAGCGAGGATGTTAAACGGTATCTGAGCGCGGTTCAACAACCTGAGGGCTCCCTTTATCCCGTCGAGTGTGTTGACCCCCAGGTCGCTGAACAGAACATCGAAATAGGGAGCACAACCCACGAAGAATATCGTGTCACATTGCTCGGATAATTCAACGTCGTGCGGCAGCCAGCCCAGTCGGTCCTGGTGCAGGTCGCCACGAGCCATCATATGCATCGCCGCCTGGAGCGTCCCGCCGTGGGCGCATTGCAATTGAGCACCTTCCTCGAGGGCCTCAAATCTCAGGGCATGTATAAATTCGGGGAACCTCACATGGTAGTTACAGCGCTCGGTGCACATGTAGCAACTGAGGCAGGACCAGATCGTATCATCTTGCGATATATTGCTGTTCTGTCCCAACCGTCTCTGTGCAATGAGACGGGGATTAAAATCCGGGTCGTGCTGGGCAACCGGACATACCACGGTGCACTTGCCACAGTCAAGGCAAAGGTTTATCCTGGTATCGCGTATCTCTCTTTCAATATCGAACAACCTGTAGCTATATCCTCTCTAAATAAATCATCGCTATATATCATATATGGGTGGCTTGGCTTAGCCAGTAGCTGCTACGCTCCACCAGAAACCGCAGGCTTCATGTGCTCGATCTCTGTGACAAAGCTCGTTACCCGTCCTACAAAGTCAGAACCATCGCCGCGTGGCACATAGGCGAGTTGTAATCTCTCTTCTCTCAGCCCCAGTAGCCTCATTAGATTCCGCGCCTTATCGTACTCTTGCGTTATAAGTCCAGTATCGGTGTCAAACTGACATTTCCCTGGTTCACACCCCAGAAGCATCACTCCATCCGCCCCCAGTTCAAAGGCCTTGAGCATCAAGCCTT
>Ga0315532_1000451_pt1 | contig 33119 bp, 35 predicted proteins | sample SalMarWE160370MG_FD_203082 | JGI IMG/M metagenome (GOLD analysis project Ga0315532, IMG submission 203082) | Salt marsh sediment microbial communities from the Plum Island Ecosystem LTER, Massachusetts, United States - Salt Marsh Sediment WE1603-70 ...
CATCTCCTTTATCGATCCGGCGAGATCCTGGGGCAAATTATCTAGGAAGGAGAGGTTCTTGGCGGCTACATTCTCCAGTGCATTGATAAAATCTTCATCTTGCCCCCCTGCCTGCGCCTCCTCCAATCGCCTTTCGATTCCCTCCTTTTCAGTCTGAATGACCTCATCCAACCTCTGGCGAATTTCATCAAGCACCGAGCTTATGTTGTATTTATCAAGGGTCTGCCGCCTGAGATCGCGCAGTTTCTGGAGCAAATCTTGGATGCCCTGCAGCCTCTCCCCCGCTCGATTTTGCAGTCCCGAACGAAAAAGCCTCTGAAGAGCACGCAACACATCACCGTCAAAGGTAAGGCGATCAGCGAGGGCATCGATGAGCTCCTCGGCGCTCACCTCGGAGATTTCCTGGCTTCCATCCCACTGTGAGTATCTATAGCTAATCATGCTAAACCTGATAGAGAGTTTTCCCTGCCACTCTGTCTTTGTTCAACCTCTTGTTGAGGTGAAGCCCCTCCAAAACGAACTCCAGAGCCGATGCCATGGTGGCTGGCTTCTCACCAGCCTCCAGCCTGGCCATAGCCTCGCTCAGCCCCTCGACCTCGTTTGCCAACCTTACATATTCCTCTGAACTCATGCTTTCGGAGACCTCCACTCTAAGGCCGCTCTTGAATCTTTCCAAAAGCCCATCGAAATCATGGACGTTGAAATATCGATTGAACGTTGCTTGCACCGCATTCCTGATGAGTCTTTCAATAACCTGCTCCTCCATTTCCTCCTCACCGCTCTCCAGTTCAATCTTCCCCTTGGTAGAGGCGATGAGAAGTGGAAGATCACAGATTCTGGGGGCTACCTCCTTTTCATCCAGCCTGATCCCTCTCCTGATAGCATTGCTCAATATATTCTCGTAATTTGATATGGACACCCGAACACTCACCCCGGACCGCTGACTTATGTCGGAACTCCCTCTCGCCTGCCTTGTTATCTCAGCAACAATCTCCTTCATGAATTGAGGGATCATGGTCTGATGCAATTCATCATCAAATGTAGTTTTCTCCATCTCCATTATCTCTATCTCATCCTCAAGGGTTCTGGGGTAATGAGTCCTTATTTGCGAGCCATACCTGTCCCGAAGAGGGGTGATAATGCGCCCTCGATTCGTATAATCCTCCGGGTTAGCGCTGGCTACAATACACGTATCCAGGGGAAGCCTTACCTTGTAGCCTCTTATCTGGACATCCCTTTCCTCAAGGATGTTAAACAGCCCTACCTGAATCTTCTCCGCCAGGTCGGGGAGTTCATTGATACAGAAGATGCCTCTGTTGGTGCGAGGAACCAGTCCGTAGTGCATGGTGAGTTCGTCTGAGAGGTATCTGCCCTCGGCCACCCTTATTGGGTCGACCTCCCCGATGATATCAGCAATAGTTGTATCGGGGGTAGCCAGCTTCTCTCCGTACCTTTGCTCTCGAGGAATCCAGCTTATCTCCGCACGATCGCCCTTTTTTGCAATTTTCTCGCGGCATCTTTTGCAGATGGGTTTAAAGGGATTATCGTTGATCTCGCACCCGGCAATAGCGGGAACTTCCTCATCCAGGAAACGAACCATAGCCCTGATCATCCTCGTCTTGGCCTGCCCTCTCTCTCCCAACAAAATGATATCCTGCCCGGAAAGAATGGCGTTCTCTACCTGAGGTATGACCGTATCGTCAAATCCGATGATGCCGGGGAAGAGCTGCTCCCCCTTTGCTATCATCCCTATGAGGTTCTTCCGCATCTCCTCCTTAACAGATAGAACCCTATAGCCTGCCGCTTTAAGCTCGCGAATATTTCTCGGTTTCCTTGTGTTCATCCACTTCCTCCCTTCCACTGACTGTGGAAACTAGCCAGCATCCAGGGTCGGGTGCCAGCATGTCGCCTGTTTGCTCGTATGCTCTGCCCCTGCATCCAGCACAGATAAGCCTATGGGAACACTTGCCGCACTCGCCCTTCAGCTCCCTTGAGCGAAGGGCGGCTAAAATGGGTGATTGCTGCCATATCTCAACTATGCTTTTCTCCCGTATGTTGCCCAACCTAACCTGAAGAAGCATGCAGGGATTCACATCGCCATTTGCTAACACTGTGATGTAGCCAAAGGGCATTCCAGCAGCACATCCTCTGCCGTAGTATGGAATTCGGCGTAAAAGGTTCATTGGGATATGCTTTGGTCGAATATCCTTCTCCTGAAGTATTAACGGATACATAGGACAGGCGGGTACCCTTATCAGTATGGGACAATCCACCTGAGCTTCGGCTAGCCACTCCATTACTTCACGTCTTTGGTCAGGCTCAAGTGCTTCGTCCACACATTCCCTCTTCGCTCTGCCAGCAAGCACCAGGTCAAAGAACTCAGCAGCCATTGCCCCGCTCTCCACCGCTAACCGAAGCATTTCGGGAACCTGCGACACAGTCTGTTTCCTGATGACCATACCAAGCTGGAAGGGCAAACCAGCCGCTTTACATGCCGATATACCTTCCATTGCCTGGTGGAAGGCGCCACTCTGGCCACGAAAAGCGTCGTGCGTTTCAGGATCGGCCCCATCGATGGAGATGGCTACCGATTGAACTCCTGCCTTCACCATTTGCCGGGCGGTCGCTTTGTCAATGAGCGTACCATTACTTCCCAATCCCGTCACTATCCCTTTGCCTGAAGCAGCGGCTACGATATCAAAAACGTCATCCCGACATAATGGCTCCCCGCCATCGAGAACTAAAAGTCCAACTTTCCAACGCGCCAGATCATCTATCAACTGAAACGCTTCCGATGTTGACAGCTCATCTGGAAGTTCTATATCTGCTGCGTCACTATAACAGTGCTTACAACTCAGGTTACACTTATTAGTAATGCCGAAAGAAACGAGAAATGGTGGTGGTACATTCATGTGATTATTAATGACCTCCTTTATCCTGTCCTTTGTCCCCCTTCTCCCTGAGGAACCGCTCTATCTCCTTAACAAGTTCATCCGTACTGTAGTCTGGTTGCATTTCCTCAGCACCAGTCTGCTCAGCTAACCGCTCGAAATAGTCGATAAGCTCCTTTGCTTCCTCGCTAAAGGACTCCCTGAGATGAGCCATCTTCTCCTCTATTTCCCTGTCCGTTTCCTCGGTCCAGCTATCGATCTCGTTCATGTCGACTTCCAAGCCCGTCATCTGGGTGAGTACCTCAAGAACGGCTTTGGAAGACCGGGGATTCGCTATTTGTGTGGTGTAAATGGGTATTTCGCCCAATAGACATATGCCCTCGATATTCCTTTTTTTAGCAACCCCCAACAAGAGCCCGTTAAGGCCACTAATGCTGCCCTCTCTGAGCAGCGTTACATCATATTTATCGAGTTCCTGGACCAATTTGGGGCTTGTCGCTGCCGCCAACACTTTTGGCTTGTTAGTATGGTAGATATGTGTGGGGGCGGCAGCAAAGGTGTATAACCTTCTCACCTCAAATTTCTGTGCCACATCTAAAACTAGATTAGCAAGGCCATACCCTTTTATGTGAGGCTGAGCTTCCGACATGAATACTATCAAGTCATTTCCTTCACCGCTCTCATAGAAGTAGAACTTGCCCTCTGGGATTCCTATCTCCTTTACTAGCGAATTCTCGATAAGAACCCCACCCAGGTCGAAGAATTCATCTGGCTCGATACTTCCCAATTCCTGAGCGTCCAATCTCTCAGTGAGATACTTAGCTGCGACGATGGCCACACCCCCCATGCCGGGCCAAGCCGCTATCATCAGGGGATTGCTAAGTTTGGGTTCTATATAGAGATTTACCGCATCCATTTTTTCTAAAAGTTTCGCAACTGCCTCCCTATAACTATACTCGAAAGTGTCGATTTTTTCTAGCAGGGACAAGCATCCAAACCTATGAAACAGGTAGTGGATATGGCAACCGACAAGGTTACCTTCCTGGGAACCGCCGGCGCTCGGGTGATGGTGGCAAACCAAATCCTTGCCTCTGGCGGTCTGTGGTTCGATCTGGGTGGAACACAGATACTTTTCGATCCCGGCCCCGGCACGCTGGTCCGAGGCATGACCATGTGGCGGGCGAAGCCCTGGGAGGTGACGAGCAGGCTATCGAGTGAGACTGGTATCCGTGTCATCGCTGCCAGAGATGATATGACCTTCGACCTAGCTTAGTTGGAATAAAAGTTTGTTGTTACGAGGGGAAATGAGTCACTTAATGAATTAGCGACTTCGGGGTGCGCTACTGGCGAGGTCATGTAGGTAGGGGCGTTCAATCGAACGCCCCTACTCATCGTTTGTTTCTGCTGCTAAGTTCTAGCGAAGACCTTTTCCGGCTGCCACAAATTCTTTTCTGGGAGGAAACGTAGCACAGCCAGGAAGCGACCGTCAATGGAATAGGCGCGGCAATAATCTTTATCCTCTTCCTCTCCTAGAGCCAATTGTTGACCGTTTCTAATAGCATTCTCCTTTTCTCCACTGACTATAACGGCAGTCCAGTGCTCCAGCACTACATCTATGGGATAAAGGCTATCCTGCCAGTCATTATGCTTAAAGGAGGCCTCAAGCTGTGGGATGGTGACACTATCATCGATGTCGAAGATTCCACTCCTCAACCGAGCCAATTCTCTGACGTGGGCGCCACAGCCGAGGGATTGGCCAAGATCGTGAGCTAGGGAACGAATGTAGGTTCCCTTGCCGCACTCTACAACGATAGTGCAGAGGGGAGGTCGCCAATCCATGAGCTTCAGGCGGAAAACATCGGCCCTTCTCGGCTCTCTTTCCACTTCAATGCCAGAGCGGGCAAGCTCATAGAGGCGTTTCCCCTGGTGCTTAACAGCACTATACATTGGGGGTTTCTGAAGAATGGAACCACTGAAAGAAGGGAGCTCTCCTTCCACCTGCTCCCTGGTGATATAAGAGGGGTCAACCTTCTGCGTTACATTACCATCTGCGTCGTAGGTATCGGTGGATACTCCCAGCTCAATCTCAGCCAGATAGATTTTGTGAGCCTCTACTATAAATGGAATCACCCTTGTTGCCTGACCAAGGCAAACAGGTAGAACCCCCGTTGCGCCTGGGTCAAGGGTGCCGGCATGCCCGACACTCCTCTCCCCGCTCAGACGCCTCACTATTTTGACAACCTCTAGCGAGGTTATGCCGGCGGGCTTATTGATGTTGAGGATGCCGTCAATGCTCAAATCGCTCTTCGCTGACCTGCTTCATCAGGTGGAGGATTTCAGCCCCCCACTCCATGGAATTGTCCAGGTGGAAGTCCAGTTGGGGCATACGGCGTAGGGATAGACGTCCCTTCATTGTTCTATACAGGAAACCCGAAGCGGAGGCTAAACCTTCCATTGCCCCCTTCTTCTCCTCGTCGCTTCCCATAATACTGACAAAAACCTTGGCATATCTCAGGTCTGCCGAGGTATCTACCCTGGTCACTGTCAAAAAACAGCTAAGCCTTGGATCTTTAACCTGGCGGAGGAGAAGCTCGCTTAGCTCCTCCTGAATCAGGTCATTGATGCGCTCAGTTCGTCTGGTCACTGTTTTTCCTTTACATAGAACTCGATGATGTCGCCGATTTCAAATTCGCTAAAACCTTCAATGACCACTCCACACTCAAAGCCAGCGGCGACCTCCTTAACATCATCCTTGAAGCGCTTCAAACTGGAGACGTTAGATTCGAAGACCTCCTCGCCGTTCCGCATGACTCTGGCAAGTGCTCCCCGGGTTATTTTGCCATCGGTAACATACACCCCGGCTACGTTGCGACTTTGGATGGAGAAGCTTGCCCGCACCTCAGCATGTCCCTCCACTACTTCCACATAGGTCGGCTCAAGCATTCCTTTCAGAACCTTTTCTACATCCTCTACCAGCTTGTAAATTATCTCATAGCATCGGATGTCTATCCCCTCGCTGTCGGCAAGTTGCTTTGCCCCAGGCTCAGGGCTGGTGTTAAATCCAAGAACGACCCCTTTGGAGGCGAGAGCGAGGAGCACATCTCCCTCAGTAATGCTTCCACTGCCGGAGTGCAGGACATTAACTCTAACCTCATTTATAGAAAGTCGCCCAAGGGAGGTTTTTATTGGCTCAATGCTTCCCTGCACGTCGGTCTTTAGTATGATGTTGAGCTCCTTCATGTGGCCGTCACGGATCTGGGCCGATAGTTCGCTGACAGTAAGAGCTCTAATCGGTTTCACCGCACCAAGCCTTTTCTCCTCCTGTCGCTTTTCCGCCAAGTTATGCGCTTCCCTTTCATTGGCAGTCACGGTGAGGATATCACCAGCCTGGGGCACACTTCCAAAACCCAAGACCTCGACTGGCGTCGCTGGACCTGCTTTTCTCAAATGCTTGCCCTTGTCGTCGAACATCGCTTTTACCTTGCCCCAGGTGTCACCTACACAAAAGGTGTCGCCCACTTTTAGCGTGCCTGACTGCACTAAAACGGTTGCTAGCGGACCCTTGGTCTTATCCAGCTTTGCCTCAATGACCGCACTGATAGCCCGCCCTTCCGGATTGGCTTTGAGTTCCTCTAGCTCAGCAACGATAAGCAGGTACTCGAGAAGTTCTGAGATCCCCTTCTTCTTCTTTGCCGAAACCGGAACGCAGACCACATCACCACCCCAGTCCTCGCAAAGCAACCCCAGGTCTGCAAGCTGTTGCTTTACTCTTTGCGGGTTAGCATTTCGCTTATCAATCTTATTAATGGCAACTACAATAGGAACATCGGCGGCACGAGCGTGGTCGATAGCTTCTATGGTTTGGGGCATCACTCCATCGTCGGCGGCCACTACCAAGATGGTGATATCTGTTACCTGAGCCCCACGCGCTCTCATTGCAGTGAAGGCTTCATGTCCTGGAGTATCGAGGAAGGTTATCTTTTTACCATCGACCTCCACTTGGTATGCACCTATATGTTGGGTGATCTCGCCCACCTCTGTGGCGGTCACTTTTGTCTGGCGTACTGCGTCGAGAAGGCTTGTCTTGCCATGGTCTACATGCCCCATCATAGTGACTACCGCCGGTCGAGGCTTTTGCAAACGGGTGTCACCATCCTGAAACGTTTGCTCCCTTTTGGGCTTGCGGGCTGAGATTGCTTTTTGCGCTTGAACGGCCTCGTAGCCAAAGTCTGAAGCTACAATTGCTGCTGTATCGTAGTCGACAACCTGGTTGATGTTGGCCATAGTGCCGTTTCTCATTAGCTGCTTGATAATTTCTATAGCGCTCTTTTCCAGGAAATCGGCGAGTTGCTTCACCGTGAGGGAGGGAGGCATTTCAATGCGGCGCTCACCTTCAATTTCGCCGGGTGCCTCAGGGGCACTTACCTCCTCAGGTACCTGCTCCACCTTATCGGTATCGGTTTTTTGGGTTTTTGCACTCATTTAATCCTCATCTGACTAGGGAAGCATCTCCGCATATAAAGCGAGTCTCTTCTTGTCCTTCGCTGTGGTCTTCGCCCTCAACGCATGGTCAAGGTGTTCTTTTTTTAATGCTATATCCCAACAGCTTTTTGTTTTACATAAATAGGTGCCACGCCCGGATTTCTTGCCGGTAGGATCTATCTCAACGCCGCTTTCGGTCCGCACAATACGAATGAGTTCCCGCTTTGGTCTTATCTCGCGGCAACCGATACAGGTACGCTGCGGAACGTGTTTTTGTCTGCTACTCTTCTTCCTCACTGAAGTCATAGGCACCTTTCTCCCATCTTGCCAGGTCTTCGTCTTCATCGACAATAACCCTTGGGGCTCGACGGGCCTTCTTGGGCTTCCCCGCTCCTTCTACCTTTTCTTTCGCTACCGCCTTTACTTTGCCCTTCCTTGCCCTCTTCTCGGGCTTTATTTTTCTACCCGGCAATACATCCTCAGCAAAGCGTATCTGAGTGGCTGGCTTAAACTCTTCTGTAGGTGTCACTTCCTCTATAGGAAGTGCTACCTCCTCTTCCTTTGGGACGAGCGGTTCAACGTATTCCTCGGGAGCCTCACTAATTGCCTCCTCCGGCTCTATCAGCAATGTCTCCTCGGGTTCTGGTTCCTCTATTAAAGTTTCCTCTATGGGAAGCAATACTTGTTCTGCTAGCGCGGCTTTCTCCTCCTCGGCAACCGTAGCACTCTTGATGTCGATTCGCCATCCGGTAAGCTTGGCAGCGAGCCTAGCATTCTGTCCCTCTCTGCCTATGGCCAGAGATAATTGACGATCAGGCACAACCACAGTTGCAGCCTTCACTTCCTCATCAAGCTCCACGGTTGCCACCTGAGCTGGGCTCAAGGCATTGGCAATGAAAGTCGCTAGGTCGGAATGCCACTCAACAATGTCAATCTTCTCTCCGTTCAGTTCGTTAACGATGTTTTGTATTCTAATACCGCGGAGTCCGACGCACGAACCGACAGCATCGACACCCTGTTGGCGAGCTGTCACGGCAATCTTGCTACGATTTCCCGCTTCCCGCGCAATCGACTTCAATTCTACAACCCCGCTGTGGATCTCTGGAACCTCTACCTCGAGTAGACCACGGAGGAGATTTGGATGGGTTCGCGATACGAAAACCTGAGGCCCCCTGGTGCTTCGATATACCTCCACAAGGCACACCTTCAGCCTTTGCCCCACACGGTAACGCTCACTACGCACCTGCTCCGAGTTGGTGAGGATGCCCTCAGTCCTCCCCAGATCGACGACAATCTGCTTGGGCTCTACCCGCTGTATAATGCCGGTGATAATCTGGCCCTCTCGATTGGAAAACTCCTCGAAAACCAGCTCCCGCTCTGCCTCATGCAAGCGCTGCAGCACCACCTGCTTCGCAGTTTGAGCGGCGATCCGCCCGGCGTTTTTGGGTGTGGATTCGACTTCGATGGTCTCATCAAGCTGGATGTCTTTTTTTATTTTCCTTGCCACATCCAGCGAAATCTCGCAAACAGGATCGGCGACCGTCTCTACTACCGTCATTTCAGCGAAAACGGTTACCTTCCCCGTGTTGGGATTAAGCTTCACTGAGACTTGCTGGTTTGGTGTGAAGCTGTCTTTTTTGAAGGCAGAAACCAAAGCTGCCTCCACCACCTCTAAAACTACTTCGAGAGGAAGTTTTTTCTCAGCAGCAAGCTGGGTGATTGCGAGCATAAATTCGCTCTTCATCTTACCCAAAATCCTCCTCGCATCTTATACAACAAAAAAGTGGGTGCCAAAGCCCACTTTAATCTCACTCATTTTATTTCAATTTAGTATATCATAACTAACGGGATGATGCAACCCCTTTTAACGATGTTTACCGGGGAAGAATAGCTTTAAGCCTCTCTACCAACTCCTCGAGGGGGATAATCATCACCTCTTTCTCGCTTCGTCTCTTTACCTCCGCGCTTTGGGACTTCAATGTTCTGGGGCTGAGGATGACCCTCACAGGCATGCCGAGAAGGTCGGCGTCGTTTAGCTTTACACCTGGCGACTCAGTTCGGTCGTCAAAAAGCACCTCGAGACCCTCTTCTTGCAATTGCAGATAGAGTCTGTCTGCTGCGGAGGCTACCTCACTGTCGTCCGTCGAGATAGGGCACAGGTGAACCTGATATGGTGCTATGGAGACAGGCCAGATAATCCCCTTCTCATCGTGGTTCTGCTCGATGGCTGCGGCAAGGAGACGCCCGATGCCGATGCCGTAGGAACCCATGAATATGGGGCGCCCAACTCCGTCCGGGTCAAGGAAGGTGGCTCCCAGCCTTTCGCTGAAGAAGGTGCCCAGCTTGAAGACATGTCCTACCTCGATGCCCCGGGTGAAGAGAAGCTTGCTTCCACACGTGGGGCATCCCTCGCCCGCCTTAGCGGTAGCGATGTCGGTCATAACGTCGACCTCGAAGTCTCGGGGGTAGTTGACGTTTTTAACATGGGTATCGTGCTTGTTAGCCCCGGCGACGAAGTTCGCCCCCTGCGCTATGGAATGGTCGGCAACCCGCCTGATGCCCGTAATGCCCATGGGGGAAGCCGACCCGGCAACGAGTCCCGCCCCTCTTACCTCTTCCTCAGTGGCAAGGCGAAGCTCGTGGCATTTGAGGACGTTTTTCAGCTTTACCTCGTTCACCTCGATATCACCCCTTATGACCACAAAGACAATCTCGCCATCAGCGGCGTAGAACACCGCCTTCAGGGTCTTGCTCTCCGGAATGTTGAGAAACTCTGCCAGGTCTTTTATGGTGATGATACCTGGGGTGGCTACCTCCTCAAGAGGAAGCATCTCTTCCTTTTCGTTCAGCGGCTTGATACTGTCCGCCTTCTCCAGATTTGCTGCGTAGTCGCAGTTGGAGCAATAGAGGATCTGGTCCTCACCACTTTCGGCGATGAGCATAAATTCGTGAGATTCCTTGCCGCCTATGGCTCCGCTGTCGGCGTCCACGATGAGAGCCGGGAGCCCACAGCGCTGGTAGATCCTCTCGTAGGCCCCTATTATTTTGCCATAGCTGACGTTCATCGCGGCTTCGTCGGTGTCGAAGCTGTACATGTCTTTCATGGTGAACTCACGGACTCGCATCAACCCGCCACGGGGGCGGGGCTCATCGCGGAATTTGGTCTGAATCTGGTAGAGGAGGAGGGGGAGGTCGCGGTAGCTCTGCACATTGCGCCGAACTAGTTCGGTTGTCACCTCCTCATGTGTGGGGGCAAGGACCAGCTTTCGGTCACGGCGGTCGCTCAGGATGAAAAGGTTCTTGCCGAAGGCCTGGTCCCGCTCCGTCTGCTGCCACAGCTCCAGAGGCTGGAGTACAGGCATATGGAGCTCCTGGCCGCCGATGGCATCCATCTCCTGGCGGACTATGTTTTCCACATTCCTCAATGCCTGCCACCCCAGAGGCAGATAGGAATAAGCGCCAGCAGCAACCTGATGTATCATCCCCGCTTTGAGGAGCAACTGATGGCTGATATTCTCCGCCTCAGATGGCGTCTGGCGCAGTGTTTTACCGAAAAGTCTCGACAGTCTCATTCTCTTGCTCATACGACATATTGAGTCATAATTATTGCAATGCCCACCACTATAATAGTCATCTTCATAATGCAACCCACAATTCTCTTCGAGAACCCGTTGACCATCTGAGGCGCCTGAGACAATTGTTATGGCCATTATAAAGGAGGACGCCCCCGCTGCCAAGTGGAAGGCAAACATGATTACCGAAACGCGGTTGACTATGCCATAAACATCGGATACACTTTGTCAAATTTGCTCGCCAAACGGCAAAAATTTCGAAAGCTGGCAACCCTAGTATAAATCCCACCTTACGTGCATTATATACCAGGGAACAAATCCGCACTTAGCGCCTTCAGATGCCTGAAATAGGTTATGGAGATTTGAGCTGATAAGAATGGGGAGCATTTTGTTTCCGGGTTTATGTGGGATAAATAAGGTAACGGATGGAAGAAGGTAAATTGGCATATAGATGGCCCATGGCCATCTGGACTTTATTAGTTGGTCTTTTTGTCGGCGGCATGTGTGTTGGCTTCCTGCCGCCGCTGTTTAATGAGATCGACGAAGAACTGGGCTTGACCAACACCCAGATAGGGGTCATCTGGGGGGCAGCCGGCTTGGGGACATTGCTCACTGCGCTTGGCGGGGGTATGATGGCAGACCGCTATGGGGCCAAGAAGATCATCGCTGCCGGGCTTTTCCTGTCAATTCCCTTCTGTGTGATGCGAGCCGTTTTCCCTAGCTTCTGGGGACTGACTACGTCGATGTTCCTTCTTGGCACGGCTATGGGGCTGATCGTCCCCAACACCGCCAAGGCAATCGGCATGTGGTTCGGGCCCAAGGAACTGGGAACAGCGCTGGGTCTACTGGCTGTCGGGGGCGCCCTGGGCACTGTTATCGCCCTGATGATCGGCGTGCCTCTCTCCAACGCCCTCGGCGGTTGGAGGAATGTGATGTATCTGACAGGGGGTATCTGCGCAGCCATTTTTATCATGTGGGTAGTACTGGCGAGGGAACGGCCGCCCACTGAAGCCCAGGCCGAGGCTGCGGCAGCCCGGCGGCCAATGCTGGAAGGATTGAGGAAGATTATGCGGGTCAGGGACCTGTGGCTGGTATGCATGATGGAACTGTGCATCACGGGTGCCATTATGGGTTTCATGGGCCATTTCCCTCACGACAGCGTCGATAGGCTTGGTATGAGCCCCGGGATGGCAGGTATTCTCACTGGTCTCGGTGCAGCGGCCGTTGTAGTGACCAGTGTTTTAGGCCCCCTTTTCTCCGACCGCGTTGGCTTAAGGAGGCCCTTTTTATGGCCCTTCATGCTGGTTGGCCTCTTTGGAGCCACTTTCATGGGCATCGCTTCTGGTGCGTCACTGTTCATCCTGGTCTTAGTTCTGGGCGCATCGATAGGGGTTGTTTTGCCCCTGTTCCAGGCGGTTATCATAGAGAACCCCCGTATCGGACCCCTTCTCGCCGGTTCCGCGCTGGGGCTCCTGTACATGGTAAACTGCGTCGGCGCCACCCTCGTGCCCATAGTCATGGGGTGGATTCAGGATGCGACCGCCGCGTACTGGCAAGCATACCTTTTCTTTGCCATATTGGATGGCGGAGGTGCACTGTTCGGCTATCTGATAAAGGAGACGGGGCTAAGGTCCAAGAAAGGTATCGAAGCGGCCTAAGTATATATTACAAGGGGGCATTGGTAGGCTCAGACCTGTCAACGAACGTCGATGAAAACGATCTATGCTAATAGAGCTATATTATCTCCACATCAAGAGATGTAGCGCGAGGCGGAAGCCTCGCTATAAGAGGCGACCCTAAGGTCGCGCTACTCTAAAATGCCTCCACCTCCGCCATCAGCGCCTCTGTCGCCGTAAGATGGCAACCGCTTGGCTGCGTCAGATTCACCATTTTGAATATCCATTGGCCAGGAGACGACGTCCGCAACGAAAGTTTAGGCAACAGTCTTTACTGGGCTTCTGATTTGAAAAGCTAGCTGCTGTTTGTACTCTTTTATTCTCCTTTGCGCTAGTTCTACATACTCCTATTCGAAATTGCCATTGAATTATGCAGCATTTTGGAATTCCATATCAAAAAAGTCTTCTAACATATCTTCTGTGATTCCTGCCATGTCCATTAGCTCTTCTTTGTCACCAAAATAATCTTCCAACGCTAGAGAAAAGAAATACTTGACATTCTGAAAGTCCTTTTTGTCCAATTCGTTATCCTCCATAATTCTAAAAGACTTTGTTGTAAATACAATCGAGATGATACTCTAGGAATGCATCATCAATTCCATGTTTGAGAACCGATAAATGCGTTTCTTGTTCCAATGCCTTCCTATCTATTGAAAGTAGCTTGTGATTCTTCGGTTGTATTGCAATCACTCCGTAATCAAACATAGCATGATGGTTTGGACATAACACTAGCATGTTTGACTGATGATCTATACCCTGATGCTTCTTACCCAAGGGCCTTATGTGATGTGACTCAGCGTAGTTGCCACCATCCGGTAGCTTAAAAGTCATATTGCATATCTGACATTGCTGCTTATATAACGATTTCAAGAACCTACTCAATGAAGTATCACGCATTATCCTTGTTATAGTAACTCGCTTTCGCCTCGGAACAACATCCGTCTTCTCATGAAATCGCTCTTCAAAATCATCGATTTCCGCCTCGTCTGCATACATGTCAATAGCAACCCTATCTCGCTTCTTATAGAACTCATTTTCCCATTCCCTGAATCCTTCCAAGCCGAAAGATTCCCAATATTGAATCCCAGGTACAAACGTTTCGCCAGAAACTTCGTTAACATAATCAATGAAGACAGAACTTGATTTGTGCATTAGCCCTCTTGCTTGAGTCTCTCTCAGGTCAATTCCGAGGTTGTCCTTGAAAAACTTCCTTAGCACTTGAACAAGAGATACGTTTTCTCCTTTCAGTCTTCTCTCAATAAGATCGAGATAATGATCAAAGCCAAGTTCAACTGCATTTGCCATTTGCCGCCATGAAACTCTCGTCATGTCCTCATGATTCATTTTATTGCCTCACACTAAGGAATTTTGCTTGTAATTACCCTTGAATCATTTCTTAATCGTATCCTTGCCCAATAGTTTTTGGGAATTACATCACCAAGCAATTTCTTCTATTTATCTGTCGTTCTATTTGTAGCCTTCACCAAAACCGAAGTCTCGACCTATGCCTACCACCTCTTCACAGTAAGGACATATCACCTTTTCGTCCGGACTACTAGTAAGGCTATGCCTAGCAGTACACTCGTTGTATCCCTCTCCGTTCCAAGACCATTCCTCAGTCATCAAAGCGGTAAACCAAATAGCATCCAAGATTTCTCCACAATTCTTACAACGTACTCTTTCGGTCATTTCCTTGCTGGACATATCTCACTCCTTGCCACCGATGAAACTCAATCACCTTTTAAATCTTAACGATCCTTGTCAATTTGTCCTCATAGAAACCCATCACGCAACAGGTAGTATTTGCCATCCTGAGGCACATTCGCAGTATTTCTCTCGATAGATAGACTTACATCTGGAATAAAGTGCCTATAATGATCGTCCAACCCTGCCATTATTATAACCCTTTCCACATCAAGAGATGTAGCGCGAGGCTTCAGCCTCGCCAAGGAGGCGACCCTAAAGGGTCGCGCTACTCTAGCGGATCTCCACCTCCGCCATCATCGCCTACAGGAAATCCTTCTCCTCCACTGTGCGCACCTGCTCCTCTTTGCGAAAGATGACCCCACATCCTTTGCCGCAGGCGATGCCGACGTCGGCTTCTTCTGGTTTCGCTTCCATTAATTCCGCTTGTCACAATTTAGCACGCATCAAGCAGGCTCATCGCAGGTTGGCATGGAGGGTTAAAAGCCAGTTTATACAGTGAAGCTCTTTACTCTTCCAGCGGTCTTTAAAAGCCCTTCTCCTCTATGCTGCGGATGATTTCCCGGTAGTTATCTGGCTAAAGATGGCTTATAAATTCCTCGGGACTCACACGTGCTTGTCTCAGGATGCCTCTAAGCGTCCCTATTTTGAGTTCTCGGTGGAGAGGAACCACACAGCCCACTTCACCCTCAGGTATTCGCTTTTTCAGAATTACATGGTCTCCGCGCTGTCTTATTCTTTGAAAACCAAGCTCGGTTAGGATACGGATGGCTTCCTCTCCCGAGATTTTGCGCAGTTCAGGCACTGGAGGCCACCTCAAAGGTGGTTAATAGGGGCTTCTCTAACTCAGGAAAGGGAAATTCTTCAAGATAAAGCTCGGTTGCTTCTTTGAGATTAGCGATCGCCTCTTCAATAGAACACCCCTGGCTGACCGTCCCTACTTCAGGACATTCGGCCACATACATGTCCTCTTCCTTATGCAGAACCGCAGTTAGGGTTCTTGTAACCATCGTTCTCACCTCCTAATAAAGTCGTTAGTCAACTTTAGGAAATGCTTAAAGTGCTTCTACTTCCGCCATCAGCGCTTCCAGGAAATCCCTCTCCTCCACTGTCCGTACCTGCTCCCCTTTGCGAAAGATGACCCCACGTCCTTTGCCGCAGGCAATTCCGACGTCGGCATCACGCGCCTCCCCGGGGCCGTTCACCACGCACCCCATGACCGCCACCTTTATCGGTTTTTGCAGCTTGGAAAGGCGCTCCTCTACCGCATTAGCCAGAGCGACGATATCGACCTCAGTTCGGCCGCATGATGGGCAGCTTATCAGGGTGGGGCCACGCTGGCTCAGGTGGAGCGATTTCAGGATTTCGTAGCCGGCGCTGACCTCTTCGCGCGAGTCGCCGCTGAGGGAGACCCGAATGGTATCCCCAATCCCCTCATGGAGCAGGATACCGATTCCCACTGCACTCCTGATAACCCCCTTCTTTGGGGTGCCTGCCTCGGTGATGCCAAGATGGATGGGGTAGGGCATTTTCTGAGCAATGGCCCTATTGGCCTCGATGGTGGTGAGAACATCGAAGGCCTTGAGTGCCACCTTTATTAGGTAGAAATCAAGCCCTTCGAACAATTCGATCTGTCCCAAGGCTGCATCAAGCATACGCTCGGCAACGGTCTTTTCCCTGCTCTTCGTTGCGGGCAAGCTTCCCGCATTCACCCCGATTCTTATCGGCACCTCCCGTTCTTTCGCAGCATGCACAATCTGAGCGATTTGCTCCCGCTCCTGAATATTCCCCGGGTTTATTCTCAATCCGTCAACGCCACCCGCAATGGCTAAAAGAGCGAGGCGATAGTCGAAGTGGATATCGGCGATGAGGGGAATAGTTATGTCTCGCTTAATGGCAGGGATGGCCTCAGCGGCTTCTCTATCGGGGACAGCCACGCGCACCAACTGGCAGCCGCACTCCTCAAGCCCTTTTATCTGGTCGATGGTGGCTTTGGCGTTGCGGGTGTCGGTCTTGGTCATTGACTGGACGACAACCGGGGCGCCACCGCCAACGGTCACATCGCCAATTCGGATGGCTCTTGAGGCTCGGCGAAGTCTCATGGCAGCATGCTCCCCCCGTGAACTATGCGAAGCACGTCATAGTAGCTGACAACGAATGCTAAGAGTATGAGTAACCCAAACCCGAGCGTATTTATGAATCCTTCCGTCCTTGGTGCTAGCCGCTTGCCATGGCGAACCAACTCAAGCAAGATGAAGGCAATCCTCCCTCCATCGAGGGCTGGAATGGGCAACAGGTTTACTATTGCCAGATTCACGCTGAGGAAACAGGCAAGCCAGATGACAGCATAGGCTCCTGCCATAACAAACGCACCGGTTAGCTGGGCGATGCCAATTGGGCCAGCGATTGGAGGCCCCTCCCACCCCAGCGGCATCTCCGGGCCCCGAATCAGTTCGACGATGGCATCCTTCATAAGCACCAACATACGCCCGTACTCCTTGAGCCCCAATGGGATGGAGCTCCATAGATGATAGGCTTTGGTTTCTGTTATTGGGCCCATCTGAACGCCCAGTGGCCCCTCCCCTTCAGGAGGATCCGACCGGGGAATAAGCGTGGTCTGAAACTCGGTCTCCGGTCGCCTCAAAATGAGCAGTGTGACCTCCGAGCCGATCTTGGGCTCTATGGCTTGGTGTATGTCGTCAAAGGTGTTAACCGCCTGCCCGTCAATGCTCAGTATGATGTCTTTAGCCTCGACACCAGCGTATTCAGCCGGAGAGTCAGGGGCTACCGCCGCCACCTGAACCCCGTTGCCCCCCACATAGCGCTCCATCGGCATCATAAAGGAGATGGGGAAAAGGAGTAGAGGAAGCAATAGCATAGCAAGTGACCCTGCACTGAGGACCAGGACTCTTACACGTCTGCTCTTCCCGGCAAGGCTGCCCGGTGTATTGGGGTCTTCCTCTCCCGCCATTCTGCAGAAGCCACCTAATGGGATGAGGTTCACCGAATAAATGATTCCCCCTCGCTTAATGCCGAAGAGGCGAGGAGGATATCCTAGGCCAAGCTCCTCAACTCTGACCCCGCAAAGTCTGGCGGCGAAGAAATGCCCCAATTCATGAATCAGGATAACCACGAATAGGATAGCCAGGAAGACAAGTATTGTCACTGATATGCTCATCTTGGTGCCCTCTCTCTGGCCCATGCATCAGCGGTGAGTATCTCCTCCAGTGAAGGATTGCTTATAGACTGATGTTGCTCCAGAGCCTCCTCCACTATCCCTGCAATATCTAGAAAGCCGATGCGTCCCTCTAAGAAGAGTTCTACTGCTACTTCGTCAGCGGCGGATAGCACCGCCGGGTAGGTGCCCCCTTTTCGTCCCGCCTCCAGGGCCAGTTTCAGGCAAGGGAACTTTTCAAAGTTCGGCGTCTCAAAGGTGAGCGAGCCAATTTTGGCAAAATCGAGCCGGGGGAGCTTACTCAAAGGGCGCTCGGGATAAAACAACGCATATTGTATCGGCAGGCGCATGTCAGGAAGGCTTAGCTGCGCCTTGACAGAGCCATCAACAAATTCAACCATAGAGTGCACAATGCTCTGGGGGTGAATCACTATCTCAATGTCCTCAAGGGGGACATCAAAAAGCCAATGCGTTTCAATTACCTCAAACCCCTTGTTCATCAAAGTGGCAGAGTCGATAGTCACCTTTTTGCCCATTTTCCATGTGGGATGCTCCAGCGCTTGTTGAGGCGTCACAACTTCAAGCTCATCAGAGGATAGATGACGAAAGGGACCACCGGAGGCGGTCAGAATGAGCTTGGCGATTCCTTTATCCTCACCGTTCAGGCATTGCCATATAGCGCTCGGTTCACTGTCGATGGGCAAAATCTGGGCGTGACACCTTTTCGCCTCGGTAGTAACAATCTCCCCCGCCGCTACCAGCACCTCCTTGGTGGCCAAGGCGATATCTTTCCCGGCACGAATTGCTGCCATCGTCGGGCTGAGCCCTGCCATTCCTGAGATGGCAATCACTACCAGGTCAACCTCGGGGTGAGAGGCGAGTTTCTCCAACGATGCAGTCTCGTAGCCTGGACCAGGCAATCGCCCATCAGAGATGGAGACAAGGCTTGGCTGAAATTCCTCGATCTGTCTTGCCAGGAGCTCGATGTTTCTCCCCCCGGCAAGGCCGATAACCTGGAAACGGTCGGGGAAGGAGCGCACCACATCCAGCGTCTGCTGTCCTATGGAGCCAGTTGAGCCCAGAATAGCCAGCCGCTTCACACAACCACCCATATTACATAATAGTATACTACAACCACAACAAAGAGGATGCTATCGAGGCGGTCGAGGAGCCCACCATGGCCCGGCATCAACCAGCCGGCGTCTTTTACCCCAGTGCTCCGCTTGAGCATAGATTCTGACAGGTCGCCTAGCTGGGCGAAGACGCCAATGAGGGCACCGAGAACCGCTACTTGCCAGCAGACGGCGATAGTAGGGAGAATAGCGGCCAGGATTAAAGAGGCGGCGATGGCGCCCCAAAAGCCCCCTACCGTTCCCTCCCATGTCTTCCCCGGGCTGACCTTCGACCAGAGAGAATGCCTACCCCAGGCCCTGCCCACGAAGAAAGCAGTGGTGTCAACAGCGATGGTAGTGAAGAGGGCAAGAAACACCCAGTCCCTGCCACCCTCCACTCCCCTCAGGGGGATAAAATAGCTCAACATCCAACCTATGTAGATGATCCCTGTTAGGCTCCAGGCCCAGTTTACCGCGGCACCTTCGACCGTGGAGCAAAAAAGCAGCCAGATTAGTGAGAAGACCACTGCTGAGGTCAGGACTAGTAGTGTATGGTTTGCTTCAAAATGGGCACATAAGATGAAAATGAGCACCCAGACGAGCCCGAAAATTGTCATAGGATGCCTTATGGAGAGGCCTTTCATCCCATAGAATTCCAGCGCCCCCAGCGCTGCGACGACGGCTACCAGGACTGAGTAGGCGGGCCCGCCAAACCAGATAATGACCAGAATGGGTATAAGGACGATAAACGCAGTTAGCAAACGTTTTCCGATCATCCCTGTGGCCGAGGCTCGTTCTCCCTTTCGGTTTCGAGTCCCCCGAAACGCCTCTCTCGCTGAGCATAGACAACAAGCGCTCTCTCGATTTCCTCACTGCCGAAGTCGGGCCAAAAAGTGGGTGTAGCATAATACTCGCTGTAAGCTGACTGCCAAAGCAAGAAATTGCTGAGGCGCATCTCGCCGCCGGTACGAATGATGAGGTCCGGGTCGGGCAGGTCTGCGGTGTATAGATAGCTGTTTAGCAGCGACTCGTCTATTTCCTGCGGTGGGATGCCATCCTGGATGATGCGCTTCACTGCATCCAAGATCTCCGCGCGGCCTCCGTAGTCAAAGGCAACGCTCAATGTCATCTCGGTGTTATTTTTCGTCAGCTCGATAGCGTGTTTGACCTTGCGCTGAAGCCTGTCCGATAGCCGATCCACGCGGCCGAGAAGGAGGAGCCTGACACCGTGCTCATGAAAGATATTGGTCTCACGGTCAATCGCCCTCCCCAGGATTCTAAACAATCCATTAACCTCGCTGGCTGGCCGGCTCCAATTCTCTGTAGAGAAGGCGAACAGGGTGATATCATGTACTCCATATTCTGCCAAGCACTGGATAACCTGGCGGATGTTCTCTGTTCCAGCGCGGTGCCCGGCGATTCTGGGCAGCCCTCGCTCCTCGGCCCACCTGCCGTTGCCATCCATAATGATTGCCACATGATTGGGGATAGGGACGATCTTAGACTTGGACATCAAATTACCCAGAAAGGAGAGATGCAGACGAGATTCCCTTATTTCTCTATTGGCTAAACCTCTAGTAGCTCCGCCTCTTTGACCTTGGCTGTTTTATCTACTTCATCGACGAAGCTATCGGTAAGCTGCTGAAGTTGCTCTTGAGCGCGTTTCAGTTCGTCCTCGGAGATCTCTTTGTTTCGCTCCAGATCCCTGAGTTCCTCCAGGGCATTTCTCCTGATGTTGCGCACGGCCACCCTCCCATCTTCAGCCCTCTTATGGACTAACTTAACCAGTTCCTTTCGACGCTCCTCAGAGAGCAGGGGAATGGTGATGCGGATAACACTTCCATCGTTTGCCGGATTGAGACCAAGATCCGCTTTTTGGATGGCTTTATCAATGCTGGATATGGCACTTCTGTCCCACGGCTGGACCAGCAGCAGCCTTGCATCCGGCACCGAGATAGTAGCCATCTGTTTTAGAGGGGTGGGCACACCGTGGTAGTCCACCTTGATATGGTCGATAATCGCCGGGCTAGCTCGCCCGGTGCGGATAGTAGAGAGCTCTTTCCTCAATGCCCCGATAGTCTTATCCATCTTCGAGGTTGTCTCTTCAAGTGTCTCTTCGATCATTTCTCTAGCCCTCTAGGCAGAGACTATGCTGCCGATAGGCTCTCCCAGCACCGCCTGCACAATGCTTTGGGGAGCACTTAGGTCGAAGACGATTATGGGAAGCTGATGCTCCATGCAAAGGGAAAGAGCGGTTGAGTCCATAACTTGAAGGTGCAAATTCAGGACATCGAGGTAGCTAATTCTTTCGAACTTCTTGGCATTAGGGCTTTTTCGTGGGTCGGCATCATAAACGCCATCGACTCTGTGCTTTGCCATGAGCAGCACGTCTGCGTCAATCTCAATGGCCCTGAGCGCCGCTGCGGTATCTGTGGTCATAAAGGGGTTCCCCGTGCCACCAGCAAAAATAACAACCCTCCCCTTCTCTAGATGGCGGAGTGCACGGCGAGGAATGTATGGTTCGGCAATAGCTTCAACAGTGAGAGCGCTTTGCGTTCTGGTGGTTATTCTGGCCTTTTCCAAAGCGCTCTGAAGTGCCAGAGCATTAATCAGAGTACCCAGCATCCCAGCGTAATCCGCGGTGCTTCGATCCATGCCCGCAGCCTCCGCTGCTGCTCCTCTCCATATGTTCCCTCCGCCGACCACGATTGCAACCTCAACCCTTTCTTTTAACAACTGCTTTATTTGTTCTACAATGCCACAGAGAGTAGGCGGGTCGATGGTAACTCCACTATCTCCCATCATGGCCTCGCCGCTTAGCTTTAGTAGTATGCGTTTATACTTAGAGTTTGCCATCTGATCAATCCTTGCCTAACTCAAAACGGGCAAATCTTCTTACCTTGATGTTCTCCCCAACCCTGGCTATGATATCGTTAATGATGTCCTGGACAGTTCTTTCGGGGTCTCTAATAAAGGATTGGGAGAGGAGGCAAACCTCATCGGGGTCAACCTCGTGAGGGAGTTCGTCTTCATTAAAATCAGCTCTGCTCAAAAAGGACGGATCTGTGGCTGCTACCTGCATCGCCAGGTGGTGGGCTAATTCCTTGAACTCATCGGTATGCGCCACAAAGTCGGTTTCACAATTTACCTCCACCAGAGCACCAATTCGTCCCCCGGTATGAATATAGGTCTCTACCAGTCCCTGTCTTACTTCCCGATGCGCCTTTTTCTCTGCCTTGGCCAGACCTTGCCGCTTGAGTATCTCTACGGCACCATCGATATCGCCCTTCGCTTCTTCGAGTGCCCTTTTGCAGTTCATAATCCCAGCGCCGGTTTTCTCTCGTAGTTCCTTTATCGTTTGGGTAGTCACTATGTTACTCCTCAGCTTCTGGGGCAAAGCTTAGCGATTCTAAGCTCTCAGGCTCCTCTGCCTCCACCGTCTCCATCTCTGCAATCTTTTCTGCCTGTGCCAACTCGTAGGCACTTTTGCCCTCTAGAGCGGCATCGGCCATCCTGCTGGTTATCAGCTTGATCGCTCTCACCGCGTCATCATTTGCCGGGATAGGATGGTCAATCTCGTCGGGGTCACAATTGGTATCGGCGATGGCTACAATGGGAACTCCGGTGCGCCTTGCCTCGGCAACAGCGATCCTGTCCTTCGTCGGGTCTACTATGAATAAAGCTCCGGGGAATCTGGTCATCTCCTTAAAGCCCCCCAGTTGCCGATTGAGACGGGTGATCTCATCTTCTAACTTCAGCGCCTCCCTCTTGGTGAGGTAATTGAATTCGCCCCTCGCTTTGCGATCCTCAAGGCGCACTAAATAGTCGATCCTCGCCTGGATGGTAACGAAGTTGGTAAGCATCCCCCCTAACCAGCGCTGATTCACATAGAACATGCCGCAACGCTTGGCCTCTTCTTCCACTGTCTCCTTAGACTGCTTCTTGGTGCCCACAAAGATTATTGCCTCACCCTTTGCGGCGACATCGCGAATAAAATCGTAGGCCCTATTTAACATGATGGTTGTCTGCTGAAGGTCGATGATGTGGATCCCATTCTTCTCGGTGAAGATATATTTCTTCATTCTAGGGTGCCAGCGCGCCGTCTGGTGACCAAAGTGGGCACCTGCTTCCAGCAGCGCTTTTATGGGAACTATCTCTTTTTCAGTCCTTTCCTCTTCCATACTCCCCCTTATGCGAGTTTAGTGAAAGTATAGCACAGTGGATGGCGCGAGGCAACATGATTGAAAAATTCGCCACTCTGTGCTAAATTTAGATATGGAGGGATCGCATAGTGGTCTAGTGCGGCCGCCTGCTAAGCGGTTACCCTGAGAGATTGGGGTCGTGGGTTCGAATCCCACTCCCTCCGCCATGGAGGTTCGGAGAATTCGCATACCCCTCAATCGGGGGTATATTTTTTCCAGTAAAGGGGAGGCTTCGATGCCCTTCTATCATATGTGGACCATCGGATGCCAAATGAACAAAGCCGACTCACAGCACATTGCCTGCTATCTGGAGCAGATAGGTTATCAGGCTAGCTCAAAGGTAGAGGAGGCTGAGATCATTGTGCTGAATAGCTGTGTTGTGCGCCAAAGCGCCGAGGACCGCGTTATCAATAAGCTCAATGCTCTCAAATCGATAAAAAAAACACATAATCCACTCCTTGTTCTCACCGGCTGCATGGTGGAATCGAATATGGATGACCTGATGTATCGCTTCCCTCAGGTGGACCTCTTTTTCCGGCCACAGGCTTTTTCCGAGTTGGTCCAATTTCTAACAGACCGTCATCTAGCCCCCGATGAACTGGAGCCTGATTCAATTCTTCCCAAGCCGTCGCCCAGCACCTTTGTCCCCATCATTGAGGGCTGCGATAACTTCTGTTCTTACTGCATCGTGCCTTATCGAAGAGGGAGGGAGCGGAGCCGTCCTATGGAGGAGATTATCGGCGAGGTTGCAGAGCTTGCCTCTTGCGGTACGAAGGAGGTCATACTCCTGGGTCAGAAAGTCGATTCCTATGGCCATGACCTACCTGAAAAGCCCGACCTGGCCAAACTCCTGACCGGGCTAAACCGAGTCGACGGTTTGGCTCGGATACGCTTCTTGACCTCTCACCCTAAAGATATGAACGAAAGACTTATTGAAGCGATGGCATACCTTGATAAGGTATGCGAGCACCTGAGCTTGCCCTTTCAGGCAGGGGACGATGAAATCTTGCATACGATGAGGCGAGGCTATACTATAGAGCAATATCGTGCTCTCGTGGATCGTATTCGCTATGCCATTCCTGACATCGCTCTGAGCACAGATGTCATTGTTGGCTTTCCAGGAGAGAGCGAGGAGCAGTTTCACCGGACATTCGATTTGCTGCGTGAGCTCAGATTCGACACTGTTCATGTTGCTGCCTACTCGCCACGCCCGGGGACCATCGCCTCAAGAAAGCTCACCGACGATGTCCCACCTGAGGAGAAGGTGATACGGCGAGAGATTATCGAACAACTTCAGAAAGGCATCGCCACCGAACTCAATGTCCGTCTTATGGGCAGTACCGTAGAGGTCCTAGTGGAAGGGCAAAAAAATGACAAATGGTGGGGTCGCACCAGAGGGGATAAGCTTGTCTTCTTTAAAGATGAAGCCGACTGCCTGGGCCAGATTGTCAAGATAAGAGTCGAGAAAACAGGCCCCTGGTCATTACAGGGGAGTTTGATATACGACCGTCAGAGGGGAGAATTCCCTGATATGACAAAGGCAATCCCCAAAATGCAACCGGGAAATCTCTCCACTCATATAGTTATTTAAGGCCAATAAAATGGATAATCTTAGAGATAGAATTCTCGAGTTGAAGAAATCGCTAAATGCGGTGATTGTGGCCCATAATTACCAGCGGCCCGAGGTGCAGGACATCGCCGATTTTACCGGCGATTCACTGGAGTTGTCACGCAGATGCACCGAGGTCGATGCCGATGTTATCGTGTTCTGCGGAGTCCGTTTTATGGCGGTGAGCGCTGCAATCCTCAACCCAGAACGAACTGTCCTCCTTTCAGAGGCCGACGCTGGCTGCCCTATGGCCGACATGACCGATGCAGACAGCGTCAGGGAGTGGAAGGAGAGGTATCCACAGGCTGCTGTTGTTTGCTATATAAACTCTTCGGCAGCGGTCAAGGCGGAGAGCGATATCTGCTGCACCTCAGCCAACGCGCTCAAGGTAGTGGAATCACTCCCCCAAGACGAAATCCTGTTCATCCCAGACCAGTATCTGGGACACTATGTGTCGACAAAGACCGACAAGCGAATCATTCTGTATCCGGGTTTCTGCCCACCACACCAGCGGCTGAATGTCAGGCATATCCAGCTTGCCAGGGAGCTTCACCCCGATGCTGTGGTCCTGGTGCACCCTGAGTGCTCTGCTGAGGTCATCGCCCAGGCTGATGCTGCGCTGAGCACCTCGCAGATCCTCCGCTTTGCCAAGGAGAGCGATGCCAGGACCTTCCTCATTGGCACCGAGAAAGGGCTCATTTATGGCCTCAGCCAGGAGAATCCAGGGAAGACCTTCCACCTGCTCACGGAGGGATTGCTTTGTCACGATATGAAGAAGACAACACTCGAGAGCGTTGTCAGGACGATGGAGGAACAGCGGAATGTAGTAAAGGTGCCCGAAGAGGTGAGAGTCAGGGCAAAGCTTGCCCTTGATCGCATGCTGGCTGTTTCCTAAAAGGGGCTTTCAAATGAATGAGTATGACTATATCGTGGTTGGCAGCGGCATCGCCGGGCTCTATACCGCACTTCTGGCCAAAGAGCAGGGGAGCGTGCTCATCCTGACCAAGGGCACTATCGATGAGTGTAATACAAAGCATGCTCAGGGTGGGATTGCCGCAGCAATTGGACATGGAGATTCCGCCGAGCTTCACTATCAAGACACTATCGCCGCTGGTGACGGTTTGTGTGACCCTGAAGCGGTGCGCATCCTTGTCGAGGAAGCGCCTGACCGCATAAGCGACCTCATCAATTTCAGTGTTCCCTTCGACACTATAGATGGCGAGATCGCCCTCGCAAGGGAGGCAGCTCACAGCGTTCCCAGGATATTACATGCGGGCGGCGATGCCACTGGCGAGCGTATTGAGGTTACCTTGAGCAACATGGCGAGGCTGGCCAAGATTGGCATCATGGAGCACTTCCTTGCTACAGAGATAACCGTTAAAGACGGTACAGTAAGTGGAATAAGAGCCCTTGATTGTCAGACCGGTAGCGTCGAGGAGTTTGGCTGCAAGTCCGTTATACTCGCCACCGGTGGCATGGGACGTCTTTTTAGATTCACCACAAACCCCGATGTTGCCACTGGCGATGGCATAGCGCTGGCCTACAATGCCGGGGCAGAGATTGCAGATATAGAGTTCTTTCAGTTCCATCCCACGGCGCTGCGCATCCCCGGTATGCCTCCCTTCCTCATCTCCGAGGCGGTAAGGGGTGAGGGGGGCATACTACGCAATGTAGAGGGGCGCCAGTTCATGTTTGACTACAGTTCTGACGGGGAGCTTGCGCCTCGGGACATCGTAGCTCGCGGCATCCTATTTGAGATGAATAAAACGAATAGTAACCACGTCTTCCTCGATGTGACCCATTTGCCGCCGCACAAGGTCTCCGCGCGGTTCCCAAGCATTTATCACTTCTGCCAGGAACATGGCCTGGATATGACCAAGTCCCCTATTCCTGTAGCACCGGCCGCCCACTATATGATGGGCGGTGTAAAGACCAACGCCTGGGGTGAGACTAATATCGCCGGATTGTTCGCTGCTGGAGAGACGGCTTGCACCGGGGTTCATGGCGCCAATAGACTGGCCTCGAACTCGCTTCTGGAGGTGCTGGTCTTTGCCAAGAGGATTGCGCAGAGGTCAAAGGAGGAAGGCTGGCTCTCTGACGCCAGCAAGGGGGAGCACTATTCCCTGAGCGAAAGAAGAGCATCAGGTGCTGTCCCTCCACTAAGCCTGGCAGCGCTTCAATCGTTGATGTGGGACAAGGTGGGTATAGTGCGCTTCGGTGAGGGATTGGAGGAGGCGGCATCGATCCTGGCCTCATGGCAACAGACACTGGAGATGCGCTGCGACCGCCCTTCCTATGAGCTAAGTGGCTTGATCCTGGCAGGCCGCCTGATGGCTGAAGCAGCGCTTGCGAGGAAGGAGAGCCGTGGCGCCCACTTCCGCACCGATTTCCCTGAATCTTCGGATGACTGGCTGCAGCATATCGTTTTCAGGAAGTCAGATTGACGCTTAAAAACGTCATGTCAATAAATTGCGGTAATCAGGCGAGGTCGATCAATGCGAAGCAGCTTAGAAACGTAGCGCGAGGCTTTAGCCTCGCTGAAAGCGTCCCTTAAGGGTCGCGCTACATGAATATAGGTATGAAGCACCATGAATTGCTAAAAATAAAACGAGAAGTCAACATTAGATAGTCTTCATAAACGCGGAAAGGAGCAAAAATGACAAAGGTAGTGGCGATCAACGCCAGTCCCAAGATGACTAAGGGCAATACACACCTCATCCTGGAGCCATTTCTTGACGGGATGAAGGAGATGGGAGCAGAGGTGGAAGTCTTCTACACCAAGAAGCTCAAGATTAAACCATGCCAGGGCGGGTTTATCTGCTGGATTAAGACGCCTGGAAAGTGCTGGCAGAAGGATGACATGCAATGGCTCGTTCCCAAGATAGGTGAGTCAGATATCCTCGTTCTCGCTACACCGGTCTATGTCGATGGTGTATCTGGCCCGATGAAGAATCTGATGGACCGCACGCTCCCCCTAGTACATGGGCCATTCGAGTTGCGCGACGGTCACTGTCGCCACCCGCTGCGCGAGGAATACAAAGCCGGCAAGCTCGTGCTGGTCTCCAATAGCGGATTTTGGGAGATGGATAACTTCGACCCATTGATTGTCCACATGAAGGCATTCTGCAAGAATCTATCTCGCGAATACGCTGGGGCATTGTTGCGGCCTCACGGAGGGGGATTGAGGGCATTCAAGGACCTGGGTGTGCTGATAGATGACGTCTTCGAGGCGGCGAAAGAAGCCGGTCGCCAACTGGTGCGAGACGGAAAGATGTCATCCGAAACCCTGGCGACAGTGAGCCGAGAAATTCTGCCTTTTCAGGTATACTTCGACGCCGCGGTCAAAGGTTTGACACCGGTACAAGAAGACGTTAAGGCATAGAACGGGCTTCGTTATGAAAGCAGGCCTGCCAGTTTCGCCTATTTATTTGCTTGTGGCTCGCCTAAACGACTGGATAGTTACATTATGGACGAAATTTTAACTGTCTCTTGGGCACAGGTTCAAGGGCTAATCGAAGGCGCTCTTGCCGAGGATATGGCCTTTGACGATGTTACCACCAAGGCGCTTATCGCCGAGGACCTTGATGGCAAAGCATCCATTGTGGTCAAGGGCGATGGGATGCTGGCGGGAGATAAGATAGCCGAGGCAGTCTTTCTGCATATTGACCCTTCTCTGCGGGTTGAGGTGCTGATTCAGGATGGCGCCAGAGTTCAAAAAGGGGATGTGGTAGCTACAATTGAGGGCAAGGTGGCAAGCATCCTGCGGGCGGAGCGGACGGCGCTCAACTTCCTTTGCCATTTGAGTGGCATCGCTTCGGAGACGGCGCGTTATGTTGAGGCGATAAAAGGGCTGAAGGCTCAGATCAGCGACACTCGAAAGACCGTTCCGGGCATAAGGCTACTGGAGAAGTATGCCGTCCACGTTGGTGGGGGGAAAAGCTATCGTCTGCATCTCGGCGATGGCATACTCATCAAGGACAATCACCTGGCGGCGTTACGCTCCCTTGGAATAGGGCTCAAAGAGGCGATTGGGGTGGCGCGCCAGAGTTCCGACCTGGTGGTCGAGATTGAAGTGCAGAACGTTAACGAAGCGCGTGAGGCGCTCGATGCCAGCGCCGACATTATCATGCTTGATAACATGGCTGTCGATGACATGCGCCAGGTGGTTAAGATCGCTGCAGGGCGCGCCTTAATTGAGGCCTCCGGTTGCATCAACCTGGACAATGTTCGTTCAGTGGCTGAGACCGGCGTCGACATCATCTCCGTTGGTGCCATAACCCATTCGGCGAAAGCTCTGGACCTCAGTCTAGATGTTGAGCCAATTTCTTTCTAGGCTTCCTGTCTTATATCGTGGTTTTCCGATCATTCACACAGGCGAAGAGGCACCCGAGCACAATGATCACACCTGAGGGTACTTGTCTCTACTATCGAGCATGATGGTAACTGGCCCATCGTTGTGAATGTCCACCAGCATATACTGTTGGAAGCGACCGCCCTCTATCTTCAGGCCACTTGAACGAAGGAAGGACAAGAAATGCTTATAGAGTACCTCAGCCTCGGCAGGCGGCGCCGCGTCGGTGAAGCTGGGGCGCCTCCCTTTCTTGGTATCGGCGAGCAAGGTGAATTGACTCACCACTAAAAGCTCACCCAGGGTGTCAAGAATGGAAAGGTTGAATCTGCCTTCGCTATCAGGGAAAATGCGCAGATTTACCGTTTTCTCCGCTAGATAATGGGCATCCCTATCCGTGTCCTGACTAGAGATACCTAGAAACACCACCAATCCATGACCGATTCGCCCCACAACCTCATTATCGATGCTTACCGAAGCTTTGCTCACCCTTTGCAGCAGTGCCTTCACCAGCTTCCGCTCCAATCTCTTGTCATATAGTCAGACTTACCTGATCCAAATTCTTGGGGAAATAAATACATGCTGAATCTTATCCTGCGTTTGGGGCTAGTGCTCACCAGTTCTTGATAATATATTATCTTTTTCGGAAGCTGATGTAGTAGAAGCTATATTTATGTAGACGAATGTAAGCTACTTTTTCTCTGTACTCTTTGAAGTGGTTTTTTCGCCCTTCTTTTCAACGGACGTTTTCTGTTCACCGGTGGGTTTCGCTTTTCCCCGTGAGGCGGAGCCGCTAGACCCTCTGCCATGATCGGTTGAGTAAAAGCCGCTTCCCTTGAAAATGACAGGCACCGAATTGATAACGCGGTGTGCTTGTCCCTGGCACCGTGGGCAAATACTTACTGGATCATCATTAAACCTCTGTCTCCTCTCAAAATGGAAATGGCAAAGCCCACATTCATACTCGTAGATTGGCATTCATAACTCCACACTTATTATTCTATCGCTTCTTTAGCTTTGTGGCAAGTTTTTACGCTCGCTCGGCATTTTTATCCGTTACCTGTTCCCCGGTTGTCCCTGTCATTGCATAGGGTGGGACCAAACTCTCCCACACAAGGCTTCCTACAAATGTAGTTGCCCATCCTTCTTTGAAGGATGGGGCCAGTTTCGCCTGATGAATAAGGCAACTACAGAAATGGGGGCTGCTGAGAGAAGTAGGGTGGGTGAAATGAAATGGAACCCACCTTCCCAAATGCAAATGTAAATGGTGGGTTTTGCCCTTCCGCTGAGGGGCTGCACCCACCCTACCGATTAGAGAATGGCAGGTTACAAACTCAGGGATTTCCCGATTGTGCACCAGGCTATTACGATGTAGTTTAGGCATACGAGCAAGCAAATCGAAAAAAAATTCACAGGCGGAGGATAGCCGAGTATGATGACAGGGCTGCCAAAGGCAAGCCCAGTTAGCACCGAGCCTTTTATGAGAAAAAGACTTTTCGTGTTTATCGAAGCAATAAGGATACGGATGTGGAAACAATTCAACAGCGACACAGGCCGCATACCAGTTACCCGCACTATTTCCTTGAAATCGCTCCCCGTTTTGAAAGGCACATAAGATGAAAGATGGCAGTAAGATAAAAAGCCAATCCATAGATGAACTGGTACAAATGCGCCAGCGAATTGCTGAGTTGGGAGCATCCGAGGCCGAGCGCAAGCGAGCGGATAAGGCGCTGAAAGAATCCGAAGAACTGTCCTGAGGTATATTGGACACTGCAATGGTCGGCATATACCTTGTACAGGATAAGGTACGACAATATGTTAGCCCCGAGTTCGAGTATATAACGGGTTACACGAGTGATGAGCTGATAGGTACACATTCTCTCGATCTTGTCCACCCTGAAGATAGAGAACAAGTCAGAGAGAAAGCTATAGAGCACCTAAAGGTACAGGGCAACGTGCCTTACGAGTACAGGTTCAAGCGCAAGGACGGGGGAATATTATGGATATTAGAGAGGGTCAGTTCCATCCTGTACAAAGGGAAACCAGCGATGGTAGCAAGCTTTATGGACATCACCGAGCGCAAGAAAATGGAGGAGACCATCAGGCACCTGGCCTATCACGACGCCCTGACCGACCTGCCGAACCGGTTGCTGTTTAATGAGATCCTCACGCTGGAGCTGGCCCGTGCCCAGCGCAACCAGCAACAGGTCGCCGTGATGTTGCTCGATCTGGATGAATTCAAGAACATAAATGATACGCTGGGGCATCCCATCGGAGGCCAGTTGCTAAAAGCTGTAGCCGATAGATTGAGAAGGTCGGTGCGCAAAGCAGATACCGTAGCGCGCATGGGAGGCGACGAGTTTATGCTGGTATTACTGGAGATAAGACAGGAAGAAGATGCAGCCAGGATCGCCCAAAAACTTATGACAGCCTTCACGAGGCCATTTGCCTTTCGAGACCACAAACTCCGTATCACCAGCAGCGTAGTTATTGCCATCTATTCACACGACGGTGAGGATAGCGAAACACTTATGAAGAATGCCGAAATCGCCATGTACCACGCCAAGGAACGGGGAAGGAATAACTACCAGTACTACATTCCGGCAATGAACGGTAGAGTTCTGGTTGACTCCTAATCGGAATGTTTAACAAAAAATGGAAACAAAATAGTATTGACAAACAATATTCAGTGTGATATATTATTTGTTTAGCCAATGAGAACCCCAATTTCTCTCTTAATTCCTCAATATCATTAGCTTACCTTAACGGTTCAATGCGGGGGAACTATTGCCTTTTTTGGGAGATTGAGTATGCTTTCTACATTTGAAATGCCTCGAGAAACGCCGCCGAGGAAGTCCTATTCCAAGATACCCCAGATTTTGGAGGTGCCAAACCTCATCCAGACCCAGTTAAGCTCCTTCCACCAGTTTATGGAGGAGGGCTTAAATGAGCTATTTGACGAAATCTCGCCCATCAAGGACTTTGCTGGGACGAGGCTTGAGCTTCAATTCCTGGATTACAAATTCCGATATCCGAAGGATGTTGAGTGTGTCCAGTGTGGCGCCTGGGACGATACGCCTCAAACAAGGTTGTGCCGTCTGTGCCCCAATAATGTGAACCCCAAGCACTCCGAGGAGGAGTGCCGTGATGGCGACATGAACTTTTCCGCCCCGCTCTATGTCAGGGTGCACATATTGATCAAGGAGACAGGAGAGATCAAGGAGCAGGACATATTTATGGGTGACCTCCCTTTGATGACGCCAAATGGGGTCTTCATTATCAACGGGGTTGAAAGGGTAGTGGTAAGCCAGCTAATCCGCTCGCCCGGTGTTTACTTCACCAGGGAGGAGGATGTTTCCAGCGGGCGCTGGCTATGTTATGCCAAACTGATTCCGGAGAGAGGTACCAGGCTAGAGTTTGAGACCAGTAGCAAAGATGCTATCTCAGTCAAAGTCAATGGAAAAAGGAAGCTCCCTATTACAACTGTGCTGCGCGCTATAGGCTACAGCGAGGACGAGGAACTTATGGAGCTTTTCAAGGATGTTAATTGGTCCACGAGGCACGATTATATTCAGGCAACCATAGAACGCGATGCCACCGTCAAGAACGAGAAAGATGCTCTAATCGAGTTCTATAAGCGCCTCAGGCCAGGCGACCCGCTAAATGTAGAAAACGCCCGAAACCTGATAAAAAACATGCTATTCAATTCCCGGCGCTATAACCTGGGCAAGGTTGGTCGCTACAAGCTGAACAAAAGGCTGGGGCTCGATGTACCCTTGTCCGAAGGGGTGCTTACCAAGGAAGACCTGATCGAGATAGTGCGGCATATTATAATGGTAAACAATGGTGACGATTCCCCCGACGACATCGACCATCTGGGGAATCGGCGAGTAAGGACTGCTGGTGAGCTACTGCAAAATCAGTTCCGTATTGCCCTGCTGCGCATGGAGCGAGTTATCAGGGAGCGTATGAGTATTGTTGATATCGAATCAGTGACTCCCAGCGTCCTGATCAACGTTCATCCCGTGGTAGCAGCAATGAGGGAATTCTTCGGCGCTTCCCAACTCTCCCAGTTTATGGATCAAACCAATCCAATGGCAGAGCTAACCCATAAGCGGCGGGTCTCTTGTCTGGGGCCTGGGGGCTTGTTGCGTGAGAGGGCTGGCTTCGAGGTGCGGGATGTTCATCATTCCCACTACGGTAGGATATGCCCCATCGAGACCCCAGAGGGGCCAAACATTGGCCTGATTAACTCCCTTGCTACCTATAGTAAGGTAAACGATTATGGACTTATCGAGACACCCTACCGACGGGTTGTCAGGGAGCTGCCTGGTACTTCAGATGACCT
>Ga0315532_1000455_pt1 | contig 32975 bp, 19 predicted proteins | sample SalMarWE160370MG_FD_203082 | JGI IMG/M metagenome (GOLD analysis project Ga0315532, IMG submission 203082) | Salt marsh sediment microbial communities from the Plum Island Ecosystem LTER, Massachusetts, United States - Salt Marsh Sediment WE1603-70 ...
AAAGTACCAATAAGCATCAGGCGTGGCGGCGATATTTACCACCGTCCCATTGGCATAACTATGCCCTCCTATCGTGGGGCTCGTTGTGCCATTCCCGCTTACCGCCATGGTAAGGGTATAGCTAACCCGGGCAAAGTTCGCCGTTACCGTCTTGTTAGCATCCACCGTTACTGTTGTAGATGCTGAGTCAGGGTTGCCAACATCTCCCGTCCAGTTCACAAAGTACCAATAAGCATCAGGCGTGGCGGCGATATTTACCACCGTCCCATTGGCCCAGGTAGTGGTGTTGGGATAGGAAGTTGGAGTAATTGTGTCGTTTATGGTCACATTTCCTGTATCAGTGGGGGTTACATTTACCGTCAGGTTATACTCTATAGCACCCTCTACCGTGATGTTTGTCTCAGGGAACGCTTTGCTTGCCGGGTTACCCAGATAATTGGTGTAGTTTACCCGCGTGTCGGGATATACGTCCACTGGTTGATAGCCAGGGTTATCAAAGGTTACATTGAACGTTATGGTCTTGGTATCGCCTATGCTGATGGAACCTAATTCCCAGGTCAGGTTCTGGCCACTTGTTGAATCTGGAGTAGGAACAGCAGTTCCATTCACATAATTCACATCATCGGGCAAAACCTCGGTCACCACGACATCGGTGCCAGCCGTGGCGGACAACTCTCCGGCGATATCTTGATATATAGCCTCCAGGTCAGTTGAGTTTGGAGCATAGTAGTATTTGCCACCGGTTATATTGGCGATATTCCACATCGTGGCATTATCGGCCTCGCCTCCCAGTCCAATGGTGTAAATGACAATACTATTGTTAGCGGCCTCTTGTGCTGCGCCTATAGGATTGCGACCTCTATTGTTATGCCCATCGGAAAGCAGAATCTCAGCATAAACGGTGGGCGGCCTATTCCTGCCATTATCAATAAGCTCCGCGTTAGCCTCATAAATGCCCTCGCCTATAGCGGTATTACCCCAGGCAGTCAAGCTATCTATGGAGCTGTTTGTCGCTGACTGGTCAAATGTCAAATTTTGATCAAGTTTTGCCTCCCAGTACCCCCACCACCATCCCGTCGAGTGCCAGTATAAGAAAGACACCAGCCCTGAACGGTCACTGGTAGAGTTAAGCAGTCCCACGAAAGTTTTGGCAGCAGTCTTAGCATCAGCGAGCTTACCATCCATTGACCCTGAGCGGTCGATGACGAGCATGACGTCTATGGGAAAGTGCTCCTCCGCTGGCTCACCGGCGCCGGTAACGTTGAGGGTTACCGTTGCCTGGTCATCTAGGCAAATAGTCTCGGGAGATACGCTCTTGTCCACTTCCAGATGGGGTGGCTCACAACCGCCACCTACCAGTGGCGTTGACTGAACTGGTGGCTCAGTTTCCGTGGTTGTACCTGATGGGGCGGACGAACTAGCGCCACCCCCGGGAGGAGCAGGCTCACCCCCGGGATATTCCGGGGTTTCCAGGACGTGTAAGCCAGCTGTGCCGGTCTTTCCGGTGGTATGAGTGCCTGTTACCAGCCAGTCTCCTATGTGCTCTGAAGTATATGTACATCCTTCCCAGCTTCCGCCAGCCTCGGGCTCTACGGTGAAGTTTGTATCCTGGGTAACATCGCCCAGACTAATTTCTTGAGCATCGAAAGCTTCAGCACTGTAAGCCTGTGTCTCTGCACCACCGCCATCTATGAAGGCATTATCAGGTGAGATTACAATGTAATCAACGTCACCCCCATCTGCCAGCACTGCTCCGCTACCGGCGGGCAGTACCATAGCGATAAGAATGAGAACGCTAAGTAGCGAAAACGCTATTCGCTTCACATGAAACCCCCGCGCCTATAGTACCGTTATGGTACTTTAGTCGTAGTACCTTTGTATATTCTACGCCACCGTGTCAGAGATTGCAAGTTCCATTTAGTTACCTTTAGTTGTATTTAGTTCCAAATCGTTCCCTTTTTTTCAACTTTTTTGCTCTTTAATTAAGAAAACCGTCCCCTCATGAGATTGCGGAGCTTGTTCCGAGTGAAACGAGGAATCCCGCTCTAGATTGCTTCGTCGCTAGCGCTCCTCGCAATGACAGGAGGGGGCGTGCCTCGCAATGACAAAGGGGAGTCATTGTCAGTTGCTTCGCCCCCGGATTTTGTAGTTGCCTGATTCATCAGGCACACTTGCCCAATAAATTGGGCAACTACATTCTTAAACCGAGATTGCTTCGTCGCTAACGCTCCTCGCAATGACAAGGCGGCGTCCCTCACAATGACAGAAGATGTCTAAAAATGTAGTGCGAGGCTTTAGCCTCGTGCGCACGACCCTGAAGGGTCGCACTACAAAAGGGGGGCTTCACAACGACAGAAGGTCATTGCCAGCCTTTTTTATCGTCATTGCGAGGGAAGCGCGGCAATCCCAGGAAAGCAAAACTCAAAAATCAAAGGGCAAAATGACAGAGCAAAAATGAAAAAGCGGCCAGTAATCAGCGGTTAGCTAATGACTCAAGGCTGATAGCTACATACTAAACAATATAAAAAAGCAGTCAGCAGCTAGCTAATGACTGAAGGCTGAAAGCTGATAGCTACTAAACAATCTAGACTGTTGTTTTTCGCCGCAGCAAGTAAACCAAAAGCACAACAGCGACTATCCCGACTGCTATCATCCACCAGTATCGGTTGAGCCATGATGGAGCGGCAACAGTAAGCTCTTTAGTCAAGTCCCCTATCGATATGGTGTAACTGCCTGGCGTTTCCTTAGTCACGGTGAAGGTTACCGTCTCCATTGCCTCAGGAGCCAGGGTTACCATCTTTGTCTGCTCTACCTGCCCGTTTACGGTGAGGTTCACAGTATAGCTACCCTCGCTATCACCAGTGTTGGCAACCTGGACACTCACGGTTACTGGCTGTCTGGGCGGTACTTGCTCAGGAGTAACATCAAGGCTAGTTATGGTAAACAGTGGGCCTATTCCTTCCACGCACAGAGTAACCGGAACTGTCTGCGGACTATTGCTCGCCCCGGCGGCAGTTATGGTGATATTAGCGGAATAATCCCCGGCAGACATTCCTGCTATATCAACCGATAGAACTACTATATCATGCTCGCCCGTGGAGCTGCCGCTTGTGGGATTCTCGCTAAGCCACTCGGCATCGTCGCTTAGCGTCCAGTTAAGTGTATCAATGCCCGAGTTCCAAATCTCCAGTGTCTGATTTTCAGGGTTTGAACCTCCCTGGGTAGCACCAAAACCGAAGCTTGCCGGGCTATGGGAGATAATCGGCGTGGTGGGTACAACGACCTCCACTTCAAAATCTCCAGTTATGTTTTCGGCAATTTTGCTGCTACCCTCAATATGATAGATGAGAAAAATATTAGAAGGAAAACTAACATTAAAGCTATGATTCCCCGGAGAGGCACCACGGGGAACGGTAACCTTATACTTTGCAGTAAAGCTAGTGCCGTTTTCATAGGGCCCAATCCAGATGAACGATGCTTGATTGCCTGTAGCCTTAGCCCCATCGGCATACGGGTCACACCATGCTTCGTTAACGGTCACATTCCATCCATCCGGGGCAGTGTCACGGAGCGCGATACTGTTGAAATCATCTGCAAGGGCGGTAAAATTAACGGTGACATCAAATGTCTGCCCCCTCTGCACACTGTCGGGCAGCTCTCTGCCTGGATTGGCTGTTTGCCCCAGAGCTGTACCCGCAGGCATGACGACAACAGCTATTACTGCCACCACAATAACAAATGCTATGGACAATCTCATTTTACTAATTATAGCACTAATGAAAATCAAGTGAGAGGAGCTCGAGATATTACCTGCGTACTGAAACTTAGCTTGGATATAGCCAGGAGCTAATGGAATCCATCGCCTTCCACTCAGAAATACCCCACTCGGGATGCGCTAACGGTGGGGATAGCCACAGATTGACGCTCTTTAAAGCATACGCCATGTTGCAGCTCGTGGGGACAAGCCCATAATCACCTTCGAAGTCAAAGGTATATCCCGCGGCCAGTAGTTCTGGAGTTGTCAGGTTTATATATAAGTCAGGCAAAACAAGCATATTGGTCGTATTTATCTCATAAGACGTACTTTCGCTAGCAAGGAGCCAGTACTCCCCGGTTTCATTGACCCCTATACTGTAATTTGGAGTACTTATATCGCTTGCTATGCTTGAACTATCTTTATACAGGGTGACGGTCACATCGGATAGCTCATTAGCATTAACACTACGAGTCTCTCCCACTATATTGCCGGGGACTGTTACCACTACCTCATAATCTCCCATTGTGCACGATGTAAATACCCACTCCTCGCCAAAATAGTATTCCAGCCAGCCCAGTGAACAGTTATTATAGGGAAAGAAATGACTCCCTGGTGCAGCAGTACTGGGGACAGTCACCTTATACATTGCCATGAAGTTAGTGCCATTATCATAGGGCCCAAACCAGGCAATCTCCACTTTACTGCCAATAGCGTTAAGTTCATCGGCATCCGGGTTACACCAGGTGGCATTTACCTCAACCTCAAAACCAGGGGGGGCAAGGTCGGTGAGACCAATAGCAGAGAAGTTATTCAGAGGTGCAGTCCAATTAACGATAACAGTAAATATGTCCCCGGAATACAACTCGTTCGGCAGTTTCATAGTTTCATTAATGTATCTGGTGACATTGATAACGATTGCCCCCCTAATCTCCAGGCTTACCGGAATCCTCCACGTAGCATTAACTGCTTGGAGGGAAATGTTGGCACTATACATTCCTGACGCCAGCCCTGCTGTAGCAACAGATACCCCCACATAGTCGTACTCACCTGAAGCAAGGCTGCCGCTTGCCGGGGTTTCCTCAAGCCAGTCAGCATCATCATGAATCGTCCAGTTGACAGTCTCCTCCCTCAAAGTCCATATCGTCAACGTCTGGCTCGGCGGATTTGGTTCTCCTTCCATAGCAGTGAAGCTGAAGTCTGTGGGGCTAAAGGAGATAACTGGCAAAATGGCCTCTACTTCATAATCACCGGTTATGTTTTCCAGGTAAGGTCCTTTAGAACCAAGCCAATATCGGAGTATGCCAGTAAAGGCATGAATTCCCAGTTCGGCATCATGAGGCACAGTTACCTTATACAGCGCGGTGAACGCAGTGCCGTTAGCATACTGCCCAGCCCACCAACCAAGCTCCGCTTTGTTGCCGGTAGCGTTAGCGTCATCGGCATTCGGGACGCACCACGTTTTATCGACAATCACCGACCAACCAGCGGGAGCAAAGTCGCGGAGGTAGATAGAATGGAGCATATTCGCGGGCGAAGTGAAGGTTACGGTGACATTGAATGTCTCCCCCCTCTGCACCTTGTCGGGCAGAACCCTGCTTGGGTTGGCTGTTTGCGCCAAGGCTGTGTCCACAGGGACAACAGCAGCAAACATCAAAACCGCCAGAGCAACAAGCACCCATGCCACTCTCATTCTATTCGTACCAACCCGCGAGCTTCCCAGCTTCGCCTATCTTCAGCAAGCAAACCAAAGTCAATCGTAGTAATGTTACCTGTGCTGAACGTCTTACCTGCCGCCATCTTACTCAGGCTAGTCTAATTCTTAACTCCAACATTATAGATTGTGACAATATCCAGGACTAAAGTCCTGGTGCCTTATCTACATTTTACACCGCCGTGTGGAAAACATCAACTACGTTTAGTTAACTTTAGTTACATTTAGTTGCATTTTCCCCCACTCTTTCGGTTTTGGTCACCAGGCTGAAGGCTGATAGCTGAAAGCTGCCAGACAATCTAGGCTGCTCTTTTTCGCCACAGGAAGTAAGCCAAAAGCACAACAGCAACTGCCCCGACTACTATCGTCCACCAGTATCGGCTGAGCCATGATGAAGCGGCAACAGTAAACTCTTTAGTCAAGTCCCCTATCGATATGGTGTAACTGCCTGGCGTTTCCTTAGTCACGGTGAAGGTTACCGTCTCCATTGCTTCAGGAGCCAGGGTTACCATCTTTGTCTGCTCTACCTGCCCGTTTACGGTAAGGTTCACAGTATAGCTACCCTCACTACCACCAATGTTGGCAACCTGGACGCTCACGGTTACTGGCTGTCCTGGCGGTACTTGCCCAGGAGTGACATCAAGGTTAGTTATGGTAAATTGTGCGGGTAACGGTGGGCCTATTCCTCCCACATACAGAGTAACCGGAACTGTCTGCGGACTATTGCTCACGCCGGGGGCGGTTATGGTGATACTGGTGGAATAATCGCCATCAGACATTCCTGCTATATCAACCGATAGAACTACTGTATCACGCTCGGTCATAGAGCTGCCGCTTGTCGGATTCTCGCTGAGCCACTCAGCATCATCACTCAGCGTCCAGTGAAGTGTATCGACGCCTGAATTCCAGATCTCCAGCGTCTCGTTTGCCGGGTTTGAACCTCCTTCACCAGCAGTGAAGCTAAGACTTTTGGGCTTGAAGGATATCTCTGGGGCTGCTGAGCTAATATGCAGGCTAACGGAGACTGTCTGCGGACTGTTGCTTGCCCCATCAGCGGTTATGGTGATGTCGGCGGAATAATCTCCAGCAGACATACCTGCTATATCAACCCGTACAGCTACCGTATCATGCTCGCCTATAGAGCTGCCGCTCGTGGGATCCTCGCTGAGCCAGGCAGCACCATCGCTCAGGGACCAATTCAGTGTCCCTGTACCTGAATTCCAAATTTCAAGCGTCTTGTCTGCAGGGGCTGAACTTCCTTCAACAGCAGTGAAGCTAAGACTTTCAGGCTCGCAGGATATCTGTGGCGCCGGTGAGCTAATATGCAGGCTAACCGGGACTGTCTGCGGACTGTTGTCTGCCCCATCAGCGGTTATGGTGATGTCGGCGGAATAGTCTCCGGCAGACATTCCTGTTTTATCAACGGAAACAACCACCGAAGTCTCATCGCCTGGACCTGTTGAGCCGCCACCCGTGGGATTCTCGCTGAGCCACCCAGCGTCATCACTCAGCGTCCAGCTAATTGTACCAGCGCCTGAGTTCGAAATCTCCAGTATCCGGTTTGCCGGGCTTGAACCTCCCTCAACAGCACTGAAGTTCAAGCTTTTCGGGCTACAGCAGATAAGTGGCTTGGTAGAGTATACAGGAACCTCCACCTTAACATCACCGGTAATCTTTTCCAAATAAGGTCCTTCTTCTTCAAGATAATATTCCAGAGAACCATCGAAGGTATGATTTCCCGCACAGGCATAAACAGGCACCGTTACCTCATACGTTACGCTAAAGTCATCGCCCTCAGCATAGGGTCCAAACCACATAATCTCAGCTTTGTTGCCCGTAGCTTTAACAAAGTCGGCTTTTGGGGTACACCACTCTTTATTAACCTCCACCTCCCAACCTTCGGGGCAAAGGTCGGTCAGGCCGACAGAATTGAATTCATCTGCGGCGGCGGTAAAGGTCACAGTGACATCGAACTGGTCCCCTCTTTCCACGATGTCGGGCAAAGTCCTGTCTGGATTCGCTTCCTGCGCCAAAGCCATACCCAGCGGCAGGAGAGAAACAGCAACCACGGTCACAATAACAAAGACTGCAGGCAATCGCATTTTCCCAGTAGTAGTGTATCACTTAATATGGTATAAAATCCATCCCCACGATTCCCACCAAATCAGGCAAAGGTGGGGTTATCATAGTTATTGAAAAAAATCATGCCCTCAGCTCATCCAATATCTCCTGCACTCGCTCGGTAAGAGCTGGGTTCTTCGATACCTCAATGCATTTCTCAAAGTCGCTGATTGCCTTCTCTTTTTCTCCTAGCCCCATGTAAAGATAGCCGCGGTTAAAATAAGCCAAATCAAGCTCAGGGTCAAGCTCAATCGCTTTGTTATAATCAGCCATGGCCTTATCATATTCGCCTTTGTAATGATAAGCCCATCCTCGATGGTTATAAGCTGGGGCATATTCCGGGTCAAGCTCAATCGCTTTATTAAAATCATCCATGGCTTTGTCACATTCGGTTTTTGCCCAATAAGCCAATCCTCGATGGTAATAAGCTTTGGCATATTCCGGGTCAAGCTCAATCGCCTCGGCAAACTCCTCAATGGCTTCATCAAATTTTTCTTGGTCGTAGTAAGCGATGCCTTTGTTCAGATGTCCTTGCGCTGGGCTGACACAACCCACGAGCAGTATAGTGGTAAGAATAACGCAAGCAGCCAGAACCATGAACTTTCCTTTATGCTTCATGCCTTTTTTCAATCCGCCTTCATTTTCTATTTTATCCCATTACCCCACCAATAGCCACACGGTAAGCTTGTGATAATCCTTGGAGACTTTTGCTGAACATTTGGCCAGGAACTCCGTCTCATTCGCCACAGTCCAGTTTTGAGGTGGTTCCTGTGGCTAAGAGCACGCTGGGACTATACTAGCTAATAAGATGATTATTCCAAGAAGCAAAATTGGCAACCGTCTTGGTTTACTTTTCATCTGGACCTCCCTCTTGCCTCGACACACACCTGCGTTTGAGCTTATTATAGCCCTCCCCTAACTTCAAATAAAAGACCTTATAGAACTGTTGAAAGCATCGGGTTATATCTTGGTTGCTAGAAAAGAAAACCCAAAGGGGGTACGCCTCTTTGAATTCTAAGGTAGCCGTCAGGAAATACGCAATACAAAATTGGGGTTGCTAAGTTCGAGGATAGCTTGAAGCTTTATCGTAGGCTTGATGCGGGCTGAACTGTGTCTGGATTGGCTTCCTGCCCTAGAGCTATATCCGCAGGCACGATAACAGCTATCGAGGCCGCCATAGCAACCAACACTACGCCCAATCTCATGCTATCCATTCACCCGCCTAGGTTAGCTTGGATATAGCCAGGAGTTAGCCGTGTCCATGGCCTTCCACTCAGAAAGGTTCCACTCTGGATGGGCTGAAGAGCCAATCTTCCATAGGTTGACGCATTTCAGAACGTAGGACATGATGCATGCTCTGGGGACAAGCCCGTAGTCGCCTTCGAAGTCAAATACGTATCCTGCAGCCAATTTCTCTGGTGTTGTTAAGTCTATGTGCAGTGGTGGTATCGTGAGCATATCAGTGGTGTCTATTTCATAGAAGTCAGCTTTAGTGCCAAGTAGCCAGTACTGCCCGGTTTGGTTAACCTCGATGCAGTAGTCTGGAGAAGCCACATCACTTCCATAAAGGCCATTCCCATATTCATATAGTGAAACCTCCACATTGGATAACAGATTGCTATTAACATCACGGACTTCTCCAGTTATGTGACCAACAACTGGGTATCTATAGACCTTCGGAACTAGCTTGAGGTTTGGGTCACCAGCAAATTTGAAGCATCCATCACAAGCACTCCACTTATCGTTAGCCCAATTAAAAGCCTCTTCCACTGTCCAACTTTGATTCAGCTTATTAAGGAGTTCACCTTGCCAGAAAAAGTCTAGGTAGCCTCCACATGTTCCGAGGCAAGGTTCATCACCTAGATAGTATCCACCAACAACAGCTGTTCCAGTATCTACTCCTTTTCTGAACTCATACTCAAAGTATCCAGGACCAGTATTTGCCATAGCCTCACACGAATACAAGAGAGTAAATGGCATTTTAGGATAATCAGCAATCCAGCTCTGAACGTCATCGGCATTAGTTATCCTTCCATCAATTGGCTCAGGGGCGCATCCATGCAAGAAGGAAAAAGAATTACCATGCCCCGCCTCATAAAACACAGCTATATCATTGCTCTGAATCTGGGCTCTAATCTGCGTCTCGTTGGGATATTGTATTGATAGAGTTGGATACCCCATATTCTCAAACCACGCTTTGACATTTGCACAATATAGAGGCCACATTGGCGTGCAAGGGTCATCATCAAAGGGTCCTTCAGACGTGAATCCCTCGTATGGTGGTGGTGTTCCATAACCCAGTATTTCGCCATTAGTAGCATCAACAGCAGTGATGATTATACGGTTATATGTATATCCATCTATTGTTTTCTCTGTGCTATTCCAAACAACCCAGCAAGGATGTGATGTAGGTGTCATTTCGTAGAACCTTATTGATTCTGGGTCAATAAAGTATAGGGTAGCAGAACTACCACCAGCTATGCCTTCCGCTTCTTCCTTAGTGATTATTGGTGGTAGATGGTCTGGCAAGTCATCCCGCCAGTTGAGAACACTACTCTCAATAAGTTCTTCTGTTTCTGCATCAAAAATGTCCACTTTTCGGTCAAGTTCTACAATAGCACCGTCTATTATACGATGATGCCAGTAGATTACTCTACCATGCCTCTCAAGCTTGGCAAACGACAAGTTACCATCCTCACATTTGCCCAGAAGCTTATCCTCACCTGGAGTAACGAATGTTGCATTATTACCATAAACTATCCTTGAGGCCTCCATAGTCCTATTATAGATAGTCTGGTCTGCTTCTCCCCCAGTTAGACTACCGCCACCCGCAGTTACTCCAACTCCAGCTATTAGTACACTAATTGCTATTAGTATCAACTTTTTCATATCTTCACCTTCCTTGTCACATTAGCATCAGGAGTAGAGAGAGTCACGGTATAGTTACCTTCGGTTGTTGCAGTGTAACTAAAGACGACAGTTGTGTTTCCACCGTTAGCCAGAACAATGGTCTTGCTATCTGAGTATCCATCGATGGTTAAGATAACTTTGCAGCTGCCAGTCACTTCGCCTATATTAGTGGCAGTAGCAGAGATATTAACCGTGCCATTAACAACTGGCGAAATAGTTACGTCAGAAAGTATAAACTCAGCCTCCTTAATGCCTGCCCACCCACATGATGCCAGAAAACTTGTTGCTAGTAACAAGACAAGTATCACTCCAAAAACCTTTTTCATTTCCTTACCTCCTTTCTTTTGATAATCCATTCACTCATAATACTTCATTCTCACCCCCTTACGGTATCGGTTCACCATGTCCCACTATCTCGCCAGTTACAGCGTCGACCACTACAACATCAGTGTTATAACCATATCTTTCATCATAGACTAGAACAGCCCAGCAAGGGTTCTTTGGTGTTGGCTCCACGTCAGCGAAAACGACTGACTCAGGGTCGATATAGATTAACCACGCTTTAGTTCCTCCACCAATGGCCATTGCTTCCTGTTTACTGATTACCGATGGTAGCTCGTCTGGCAAGTCATCCCTCCAATGGACATGCTTTTCGACAAATTCTCCTGTTTCCCTATCGAATATATACACTATGCGGTCGAGTTCCACGATTGCGTTATCTATCTCTCGATGATACGAGTAAACAATGTGCTTCTCAGAACCAGACTTTTCGAAGAAAGTTACGTTGTTCTGCTGACATTTATTAAGAAACCCCGTCTCATTTGTCACAGTCCAGTTTTGAGGAGGAACTTGTTCCACTGGCTGCACGCACGATACTGGGATAATCATTAGAGCGATAATCACAAGTGACATTAAAACTTTATACTTCATTTTGCCCTTCCTTTGCTATTATTATGGTGACATCACTGGTATTGACTGCACCTATGCTGCCGTAGGGAACATCCATGTCAACAAAGCCTAAGCGTAGCAGAACAGAGTCTGCCCCTTCTGGGATGAAGATGGAAACGTCAAAGGTGTAGCCTGTGTTGAGATCAAAGATACATTTGTGCGGTCCTGGCTCGGGGGGACTTCAGCAAAAGCTAGCCGGTTTTGAAATAGCCCCGCCGGCGCTGTCATATTATTTGCCCATAATCCATAGGGACTGTCAATAGTTCCAAGGTCAATCTTGCCATTTTGATTTTGATCAAGAACCATCCACAGGTAGTCCCAGTCATTGTAGTCATCGTCATTGATTCTGACGGTAAAATGCATTTGACCGGTATAGATTACGGTATAGGTTAGCTGCATATGCAGAGTCCCGGCAACAATATCTTGATTGTCTGCTGCCCAGTTCCACTCGTAATTACTTTGTCTTCCTTCCCCGCATGCCGCAACCACTAAGGCCAGACCAGACACAAGAGTGACAGCCAATAAGCTAAATAACAACCTTTTCATCATCATTGATAGTTTGTGCTTTTAACCGGGATTTCCCATATCAACTCGTAGTGACCTGATCCTCGTCCATCTTTGAGCATGACACTAATATATTCTACATCGCCACAAAGTTTGAAAAAACTTTAATCTTATTTCCCAACATCAATTTCCCCTTCATTACACTCTCCCTGCTTGAACAATTTTATCCTCCTGGGGGGTGGTTTGCCAATCTTATGCAACCTCAACTCGTGCTATCGCCTTAGCCTCCTGTGGGCTCAAGGATGAAGGTATTACTAGTTGCTGCTCTTTATGGCAACCGTGCAGAACTGAAATCATCATCAGAAGAACAATCGCTATTCCGAATAGAAACTTCTTACTTTTCATAATCCTCACCTTCCTTCACCCTCAACTCCTAAGCTTATGCAGTTGTGGGAAAGCGTCTACAAATCTCGTATTAATTATTCGTGTGCGGTGCTCGATTATATTATCCCCTACTTCAACTTTGCCAATAAACCCATTAGTTTTTGCAGGCTTAGAGATGGTTTGGACAACCCAAAGACACACCCCCTTCCAATTATCTAAGGTAGGCGTCAGGAAATACGCAATACAAAATTGGGGTTGCTAAGTTCGAGGATAGCTTGAAGCTTTATCGTAGGCTTGATGCGGGCTGAACCATGTCTGGATTGGCTTCCTGCCCTAGAGCTATATCACCAAGCATGACGGCAACACCCACCACTGCCACCGTACCAACAAATAGCGATACTAATCGCAGTTCTTACCAATTACATCCCATACATCTCCCCCACCGTGTCATAGTTGGTAACAGCCAGGGTGTAATCATCAAGACCTACGTAACTGTCAACATTAAAGTCACAGGCAATGTTCCAGTTACCGGAAGCGGGAACTGAGTCATAGGCAGTAACGGTCCGGGTGTAATCACCAAGGCTTATATAGTCCGGATCCTCACCGACACGCCCATCATTGACATCCCCTGAAAGAAGAGTGCCAAAATCGACCACGGTTATACCTGTTACCGCTATGCTACTGTTCAGTCTGCTTGCGGTGAGAGGAGACTTAACCCCAATATCGTAAGTGCCATTGGCAAGGCCTCCGACACTGAAATTACCGTTTTGATCGAGGGTAACATTCGCACTCCTTACCTGGCTAGCACCCTGGAAGAACCTTACTTCAATGGGAATTGCCCACTGTGCGTTAGGTGGAGCCGGTCTCGACTGAAGGTCAACATGCCCGTTGATGCCGGCGCCAACGCCGAAGCCATCAACCAACGTCCCCGTCTGACCACGCTTCTTTACCGAGACATCCCGGGGACCAGTGGCAGCACCACCGGCGATGGTTATGTTCACTTTTACCTCGGTGTCGCTAACCACCGTGCAGTTCTGCCAATCGGCCGTTATGCCTGCGCCAAAGTCGATGGTTAACGGATGGAAAGTCGTGTTTACCAAAAACCATTTGCCGTTGATGGTCGCTTGAAAACTATCGTTCGGGTAGCCCGCAACCGGGCTCACCGAGCTAACTACCGGAGTGGGCATAAGAACATACCTGTAATCGATGCCTTTCAAATATAAACTCAAGCTGATGTGCGTATCGGGGACAACGTACGACTCAAATCCAGCGTAATAACCTGTGCACTCATATCCTTCTGAATAACTAGGCATAATCGTATATGACCGTTGGTCTACGCCGGTAGTTAAAGTGAAGTTGCTCATATCAACAAGGACTATGGTCCTAGCGATACCCCCCATCGTAGCTGACATGTCACTACCCCAATTATTCTCAATAGTCCTCGTGGCAGTGACAGATGCCTGCGGGACGTCCTGACCACTAACCTTATACACCTCTAGCACACCGGTTCTCATCAAGCTAATCGTCCCACCTACGCCCATGTCGCCAGCAGTTATAGTCTGGTTGACCTCCCTACCAGGGGCCATTTCCTCCAGAACTATCCTGAAACCGGGGATAACACCTGCGTCGACAGGAGGTTGGCTGTACTGGCTAAACCTGACCGTCTCATTGGTAATCCAATCTTCCTCGTCGGTTTTTAATTGGCCTTCAAGCAACAGATACTCCTGTGTGGTGTTAACCCTGCCCTCCAGGCCCACAGGGGTTTTACTGTAATTTCTCAAATCAAACGTGCCGGTAATTGTCGTTCCACTAATCGTATAGCTAACGTCCCCAATGAGGACACGGTCAGGAGCGGTAGTCAGTCCCGTATCCCAACTCTCCACTGTCATCACACGGCCTTCGCCTTTTGTTGATGTGCCTTTATAATCAAGGTCAGCAACACCGACGATGGTAAGATTGCCCAGTATGGTGTCCGTCATGGTAGCGTTAATATACAGAATGCCACAGCCAGTAGGGGTAGTAATAAACCAATCTGAATTATTAAAATATGGCGTAGCAAAATCAAGCCTGTTCCACTGGAAGTCTATACTACCACTCAGGTCACCCGAAATGGACCCCGATGCCGTAGACATGTTGAAAAAGCGAGCACCAGTATTATTATCACCGGGTTGATTAAGGATCATCCAGGGTCTGCTGAACTGGCTGATCACAGAACCAATAGTAGCGTTAGGTACCACATTCAAAGAATAAGAAGTACCCTCGCTAACACTTGCGCTGAAGCTCACGGTCAGCGGGTTGGGCAAATCCGAAGGCTCAGCAACGCAAGGCTTAGTAACAGGATGATCTACCCAATCTTTCGAAATGATTCCCGAACCTGTTATGTTATATGTGAAGTAGATATGTCCGCCATAGAGTGGACCTAAAGTGGTTATATTCGTGAACCAGCTTTCCCCAGGAGCCAAAGTAAAATTAGGGTATGGAGATGAGAAAGTTATGTTCGTAAGATCGTCGTACCAATTCATGGTAGGATTGAACGCTAACCCGGTTATATTAAGATTATCTACAGTATCATCATTAGTAATACAAAACGGATGGAGATACTGCGTGAGGTTCTGAGGGTCTGGTTTTGGCCAATCAATATCCCAACCATGCTTGGGCACAGCTTTTTTCTCTGGCTGCGCTTCTTTCGTCCATGAAGCTTCTATCCGCTTAGTATTCCAATGTGTTAGCCAGAATTTCGCCTTAACCGTAACCCAAGTGCAGTAAGCGATATTTGCTCCACTGGCAGTAACATCTACGGCATGCTGGCCATTGTCAGGGTCGTCTGTCTTAGGCAATCCTGGCAGATTTTTTAATGTCGAATGCTGTGGTTCCGGCTGATTACCACGTTGGCTACTTAGACTCGTAAAGTGGCTAACTTCTACCTCCCAGCCATTTACATTGATGTTATCTTCCTTTTGCCACAGCTTAAAATGAAGGTCAGTAGCAGTATCGTATTTGTTTTGGTGTATTCTCCAGGTTTCGCGCACCTGCACCCCTTGTTGTACACCACCCGAATCAGCGTCGTCGGCACGTACACTTGGTTGTCCAGGGAACAGCAAAAGAGATACTAGTGAAACTAGAATCAACCCTATCTTTGTGTTAGTTTTCATTTCTCATTCCTCCTTTTTGCTTTTCGGTTTTTCAACAATTTCCAGCAGTGGCGGTCTTTCTCCCTTTCACCCCCAACTCCCAAGCTTATGTAGTTATCAGAAAAACGCCTAGGCGTTTCGTATTAATTATTCGTGTGCGGTGCTTGATTATATTATCCCTTGCTTCACACTTTGTCAATATTCTCATTAGTTTTTACAGGCTTAGAGATGGTTTGGACAACCCAAATGGGTACGCCTATTGAAGCTTGGTTAATGTTCTTCTAGACGTAGGTGCATAATTCCCCAGCTTTACGTAGCTTTGCCACCGTGTATGCATAAATGGGGAATTGTTGACCGACACAGTATATTGAAACCCCAAAGACACACCCCCCTCTAATTATCTAAGGTAGGCGTCAGGAAATACGCAATACAAAATTGGGGTTGCTAAGTTCGAGGATAGCTTGAAGCTTTATCGTAGGCTTGATGCGGGCTGAACCATGTCTGGATTGGCTTCCTGCCCTAGAGCTATATCACCAAGCATGACGGCAACACCCACCACTGCCACCGTACCAACAAATAGCGATACTAATCGCAGTTCTTACCAATTACATCCCATACATCTCCCCCACCGTGTCATAGTTGGTAACAGCCAGGGTGTAATCATCAAGACCTACGTAACTGTCAACATTAAAGTCACAGGCAATGTTCCAGTTACCGGAAGCGGGAACTGAGTCATAGGCAGTAACGGTCCGGGTGTAATCACCAAGGCTTATATAGTCCGGATCCTCACCGACACGCCCATCATTGACATCCCCTGAAAGAAGAGTGCCAAAATCGACCACGGTTATACCTGTTACCGCTATGCTACTGTTCAGTCTGCTTGCGGTGAGAGGAGACTTAACCCCAATATCGTAAGTGCCATTGGCAAGGCCTCCGACACTGAAATTACCGTTTTGATCGAGGGTAACATTCGCACTCCTTACCTGGCTAGCACCCTGGAAGAACCTTACTTCAATGGGAATTGCCCACTGTGCGTTAGGTGGAGCCGGTCTCGACTGAAGGTCAACATGCCCGTTGATGCCGGCGCCAACGCCGAAGCCATCAACCAACGTCCCCGACTGACCATTCTTTGTTACCGTGACATTCCGGGGTCCAGCGGCAGCACCACCAGCAATGGTTATGTTCACTTTTACCTCGGTGTCGCTAACCACCGTGCAGTTCTGCCAATCGGCCGTTATCCCTGCACCAAATGTCCCGTTTAACGGGTTGTAACTCGTGTTTGTCCAGAACCACTTGCCGTTGATGGTCACTTCAAAACTATTGTTCGGGTAGCCCGCAACCGGGCTCACCGAGCTAACTACCGGAGTGGGAAAAAGACTAATCATGTAATTGGGGCCACTCAGCCATAAAGTTAGAGAGATGTGCGTTGCCGCGATGACGTAGGACTCAATTCCAGCGTAATAACCTGTGCCCATATAATCGTATGAATAACTAGGCATCGCAGTATATGACTGTTGGTCTACGCCGGTCGTTAAAGTGAAGTTGGTCATATCAACAAGGACTACGGTGTTAGCGATACCCCGCTTAGTTGTATCGTTACTATTCCAATTATCCTCAACAGTCCTGGTGGCAGTACAAGAGACCTGCGGGACGTCCTGTCCACTAACTTCATACACTTCCAGCACACCGGTTCTCATCAAGCTAATCGTCCCACCTACACCCAGGTAGCCACTATTTATGTTCTGTGGGTCCTCTCTATAAGAATCCATTTCCTCCATAACTATCCTGAAACCGGGGATAACACCTGCGTCGACAGGGTCTCTGGTGAACTGGTTAAAACTAACCGTCTCATTGGTAATCCAATCATCATCATCGCTTGTTAATTGGCCTGAAAGATTCATAACGCCCACTGTGGAGTTAACCTTGCCTTCCAAGCCCACAGGGTTCTTACTGTAATTTCTCAAATCAAACGTGCCGGTAAGTTTTCCGCCACTAATTTGATAGCTCATCTCCCCAATGAGGACGCGGTCAGGAATGGTGGGAGGCTCCGCCCACGGTTCCACGGTCCACACAACGCCTTCGCCTTTTGCTGTGGTGCCTTTATAATCAAGGTCGGCAACACCGACGAAGGTAAGATCGCCCAGTATGGTGTCCGTCATGTAACCCCTAATATACAGAAGGCCACAGCCATCAGGGCTAGCAATAAACCAATCTGGACCATTAAAATATGGGGTCGCAAAATCAAGCCTGGACCAATTGAAGACTATACCACCACTCAGGTCACCCGAAATGGACCCCGATGCCGTAGACACGTTGAAAAAGCGAGCACCAGTATTATTATAACCGGTTAGATTAATCCACATTGGGTCACGGGTGTACTGGTTGATCACAGAACCACGGGGGGTAGAGTTAGGTACCACGTTGAAGGAATAACTATCACCCCCGCTAATACTTAGGCCGCTGAAAGCCACCGTCAGCGGGTTAGGTAAATCAGCAATACCATTTGCTGATGCCGCCCGTGGCACCAATCCGGGTACCGCAAGCAATGACATGCTCAAAAGAACCGCAACAAGAATAGAAAAGGGCTTACCTAGTTTGACCACAGGTCACCTCCCGTATTTATTGTTTTAGCACCTTAGGCAAAAAGTCACCAGTAGCCGCTATCAAACAACGATTCCAGTGCTCCTCTCCCATCCCCAACTCCCAAGCCTATCTAGTTCTCAGGAAGACGTCTATGCGTCTCGTATTAACTAGTCGTGTGCAGCGGTTGATTATATTGTATCATACCCTACTTCAACTTTGTCAATATTCTCATTAGTTTTTGCAGGCTTAGAGATGGTTTGGACAACCCAAAGACACACCCCCTTCCAATTATCTAAGGTAGCCGTCAGGAAATACGCAATACAAAATTGGGGTTGCTAAGTTCGAGGATAGTTTGAAGCTTTATCGGAGGCTTGATGTGGGCTGAACCATGTCTGAAGGCTTACAGTCTTTGGAGCTATTGGCTTCCTGCGCCAAAGCTACACCTAAAGGCAGGAGGAGAACGACCATCACTGCCACCGTACCAACAAATAGCGATAGTAATCGCAGTCCTTACCAATCACATCCCCCACATCTCTCCCACCGTGTCATAGTTGGTAACAACCAGGGTGTAATCATCAAGACCTACGTAACTGTCGCAATTGAAGTCACAGGCAGCATTCCAGTTACCGGCACCGGGGACTGAGTCGTAGGCAGTCACGGTCTCGGTGTAGTCACCAAGGCTTATACAGTCCGGATCCTCACTGACACCATCATTGACATCCCCCGAAAGAAGAGTACCAAAATCCACCGTGGTATCACCTGATAGCACTACGCCACTATTCAGCCTGCTTAGGGTGGTATTAGCCTTGACCCCAATATCATAAGTTCCACCGGGAAAGCTTCCATAACTGAAATTGCCGTATTGATCGGTGGTGACATTTACAGGTGACCACGTTGTTTCATTACCCCCCCGGAAGAACCTCATTGTAAGGCTAGTTACCCACTGTTGGTTAGGTGGATTCGGTCTCGCCTGGAGGTCAACATGCCCTTGCAGGGTAGCGTTGGTTACCTCAGCGAAGTTAGCCGCTACCGTCTTGTTCTCATCCACGGTTACTGTAGTCGATGCCGCAGTAGCATTGGCTATCTCACTCATATTAGCGGTGGTCCAGTTCACAAACTGCCATCCGGAATCTGGTGTGGCGTTGATGTTTACCACCGTCCCCGCTGTGCAGGCATGACCTCCCACCGCCGGAGTTGTTGTTCCATTGCCATTCACTACCATGGTCAGGGTGTAAGAGGGTACAACTTCTAAGGTGCGCAGGCGAATAGCGACATCGTCATTTTTATTCAGTCCCAGGTCGTACCATGAGCCGTTGGCACCACTGGAGCTGATGTATGTCCGTCCCGTTACACTCGGTCCGTTCGGGTCAGCCGTGACAGGGTACAGGGAAGCGCTATTGGTGAACTTCACCACCACGATAACATCGTCACCACTGGTCAGCGGCAGGGGCGAGTTTAATGCCACCGAATGGTAACCCGCCTCAGTGAAATTGTAGTTCACCTGGCTAACCAACAGGTTGCCCAGCGATGACCCATCGAAGTCATCGTAGATGTATATATCGACATCAGTGGTGGCATCCCAGGCCCAGAACTCCACGCGGGTAGCATCGGTATTGTTTGTCGGGGTGAAATTGCACAGTCCCCAGGCGGTGGTGGATGAATATCCCCAGGCAGCATCCCCACAATCATCATCGTAATACATGATGCCGCCGTTATTATCGTAATCCTGCCAATCGTACATAAATGAGGACCAGCAGCCGATATTTGCTGCAGTGTAGTGCATATAGAAATATCCACCAACACCCCAGCCGGCGCCCCAGGAATTCTTCACAATCCAGCCATCTCCAGGCTGGCCGGTTACCTGGTCGGGGGGAAGAGTGTTATTCCAGCCCACAATCAACACAGCGTGGTTTGTACCGCTGCTAGTGTAGTTGAAGGTGTACGAGCCGTCATAGCTGCCATCGAACCCCTGGGATGAATCCGCATATACCGTGGTATAGACCGGTCCATAGGTCATAATATAGTTCTTCAGCACGTTGGTATTGGGCACCGAACCGGTCGATATGATTCTCCAGTCCAGCAGCGTCTTGCTATACGGACAGGAGGAGTTGCAGGCAACATCAGTAGCTACATATGGGTCATCTGACTCCAGCACTATGCCTTTCTGGGAGAACAGGCTGGCGAGCATCCTGTAGTCCCCACCAGCGCAACTGCCCCAGCACTGCCCAGGACACCCATAGCTGTTTAGCTCGCGCCAGTTGCATTCCTTGGCATTGTTCTCGGAGTAGTTGACCGGGGCAGTGGTGTTAGTGTCGATTAGTATCTTCGATTCGACATTACCAATTGCGGCAAAGGCGTAGCAGGAACCGCAGCCTCCCTGGTTCTTCACCGAGGTGACTTTCCCTTGTGTGCGCCAATCAAATGAAGCTGGCGGTTGTCCCACCGGTGACCCTCCCGCCAGAGAGCCGTCAGGCATTCTCAGCCCGGTGATATGGGAAAGGTCCATCGTTGGTGCTATGAACCCCGTTCCGTGCCCGTCTATCACCGGAGGCGGTTGCTGCGGCGGCGGCAGCCTCGGTGCCTCCTGTGGTACAGGTGGCTCAGCAGCCTGAGCCGGTAAATTATCACTGACCGGCATTACAGCGATGAGGAGGAGGATAATCCCGATAATAAATCCTAATCTTCTCATTTCAGCTTCTTAAATTACTTATGGCGGTTCTCAGGGTCTAGATATATTATACCACCGAGCCATGGGGAAAGGCGGTATTTGCCAATGCCCCGCCGGGATTGCCACGCTTCGCTCGCAATGACACCTCCTTCTGTCATTGCGAGGAAGTCCGTCAGGCGACGGACGACGAAGCAATCTCGGAGCAACAGATTCCTCATTTTACTCGGAACAAGCTCCGCAATCCCCGTGGATTCTCCCCCCTGGCGGGAGGGAGTTAGAGGGAGGGGGAATTTCACCCTCACTTTAATCCTCTCCCGTCAAGGGAGAGGAGACTTTCTGCTGAGATTGGCACGCGGAGCCTGTCCTGAGCGGTGAGATTCTTCGCTTCGGCTCAGAATGACAGGGGGAGCGAAGGGCTCGGGGTTTCAGCTCACCGCAATGACACACCCCCCTTAGTTGCGTTTGCTGTCGGGGTACACCATGTTTCATCAACCTGCACGTTCCAGCCATCGGGGGCAAGGTCGGTTATGGAGACGGCATTGAAGTTATCTGCCGGGGCGGGGCGGTAAAGGTCACAGTGACAGTGATGTGTCCCCCCCTGCACCTCCTCGGGCTAAACCCGGAGGCCGGAGGCGACCATCATCACTGTCACTGTACCAACAAATAGCGATACTAATCGCAGTTCTTACCAATTACATCCCATACATCTCCCCCACCGTGTCATAGTTGGTAACAGCCAGGGTGTAATCATCAAGACCTACGTAACTGTCAACATTAAAGTCACAGGCAATGTTCCAGTTACCGGAACCGGGGACTGAGTCATAGGCAGTAACGGTCCGGGTGTAATCACCAAGGCTTATATAGTCCGGATCCTCACCGATACGACCATCATTGACATCCCCGGAAAGAAGAGTACCAAAATCCACCTGAGTATTACCTGATAGCACTACGCCACTCATCAGCCTGCTTGTGGTGAGAGGAGATTTGACTCCAATATCGTAAGTGCCACTGGCAATGCCTGAAACAGTGAAATTGCCGTTCATATCGGTGGTCACATTTACAGGCGACCACGCTGTTTCATTACCTCCCTGGAAGAACCTCACAGTAAGGTTGATTGCCCACTGTGGGTTAGGTGGGACCGGTCTCGCCTGAAGGTCAACATGCCCTTCCAGGGTAGCGTTTACAGCAATCGGTGACACGGCAACGGCGTACTCGATAATGACCTCCACCGGCGCACCTTGATTGTACCATCCCGGACCCCCGTTCTGACTTATGAAGTTGGTGATGTTCTTCCCAACGGCATAGTTTTGCAAAGCCCAGCACCCAGTAGGAGGCATAGGGGGTATGGGACCCGGGAAGACCTGAGCAACAGTGTAGGTATCGTGGGAGACATACTGGGCGTCGTTATGCACAGTGCCATTACCGGGGTGTGCCGGATGAGGCACGGGTATCCGACCTGGTCCCCCCGCCTCAGCGTTATCCCAATAGGGGTCACTGATGCCGAGCTGCAAACCCGGGGAGTTCACTCCGGCGCAGGTGACATAGTGCCCGCCAATGCGCTCATAGTAGCCACTCATATTATGGTAGAAGCCGAGAAGCAGGATTACATCCTGACATCTCTCCACCTCCTCCTCAATCCAGTAGAAGTTCGGCCAAGGCTCTGTATGCTCATAGTAACTGTCATTGTAGCCGGTGGCATTGAGGTAATCCCGTATCCCCTTTTGCATGTCGAAGACGTCGGTGCCGTTATGGGGAATGCCACTTGCCCAGCCATCGGTGTCCATAAGCCATGCCAGGTCGTTGACCAGCCACTGTACGTTACTGGCGTTGTGGTCGTCCCACGGCTGACTGTAGTTTGTCACCAGACCGTAGCTATCACTGATCGTAGGTGGCGGGATACCGCCAGTCTCCTCCCTGGAATCGAACCACCACAGGGAGTTGGCAACCGCCACCGGTCCGCAATAGGACCACGGCCCTCCAGGAGGATTCTGCCACAAATCCTGCTTCTGGTCGAAGTCAGGCATGCCGCTCGGGGCATAGTCAGTCTGGTTAGGCTTATAGTACCATTCCTCTGGCTCCTCTTCTTCTATGGTTATGTTCCAGTCCTCGGTTTCACCGCACGCGAACAGTCCTGTGCCGTCCCACGGGACGGTAACCGGGGTCCTGCTCAGCGTAAGTCTGAGCCATGTTGGACCAGTCATTGCCCCCACGGTTGAGAATGTATTGGAGACAAAGGTAGCCTCGGCAGGACCAGGTAGCGATATTGCCTGATTTTGAACCACGTGCTCTCCAGGGTCAATCCAGTCGCCATCTTGATTCAGGTCAATCAGGATATTAACAATGAGGTCGTCAGTGGTAATGAAGTTGGTCACCTCGAACGTGACCGTTGCCGCTGGGTCGCCTGAAGCCAGGGTAGTGGTTACCAGGCCATCGCAGCAAGCATCATTATCAATGACCAAGGCATCAAGCTCGAAGTCCTTGCAGTCTTGCCCGAACCAGCCCAAGCCAAGTAGTTCGGTGTCAGTAGGGCAGTGCCGCGAGCCATCGCTGGCAAGGAGAGACGGGTATGTTGGGTCAGGAGCATCACCGAACTCCAGTGGCTGCTCCATCAAGTTCTCCTTGCAGTTGTTCTCCTCATCACTCTCGGCAACATCATCGTAGTTGTCGGCTTCGACCACAATCGGCACAATGGTACCGCCCGGGCATTCTAACGGCCCGACATATGTGGTGTTGCTCCCGCCGACCAGCAGTGACGGGCAAGGGGCAGTTGCTACCTGTATACCGTTAGCGTAAATGCACGTCGTGCTTGCACCAGCAGGTGCGTTACCCTGGTTGTACACGGTGTAGTGTACCCAGTACAGGCAGCCTTCAACCTCCTCCCACTTCTCTACCACTACCAGGTCAGGGAGGTCCCCAGGCTCTATGTATATCTCGTGGTCCTCGGTCTCACCGCACTCGAACGGTATCAGCACTGTGCCGTCCCACCCAGGCGCAATCGGCACTCTGGTCAGCGTAAGTCTGAGGTATGTTACACCGGGGGTTGCCCCCACGGTTGAGAACGGCGTGGACACAAAGGGGCTCTCGGCAACAGCAGGTAGGAATATTGGCTGATTTTGAACCACGTGCTCTCCAGCGTCATTCCAGTCGCCATCTATATTCAGGTCAATCAGGATATTAACAAAGAGGTCGGGATAGCCCACCAACCAGTTGGTCACCTCAAACGTGACCGTTGCCGCCGGATTACCGGCCGTTATGACAAAGGTGTTCAGGCCATCGTCGAAGGGATCCATATCAGGGACATTGGCATTAGGCTCGGGGTCCTTCCAATCACCCATACTCAAGCCCAGGCCAAGTATTTCGGTCTCAGTAAACACATGCCGCGCGCCACTGCTGGCAAGGAGAGACGGGTATGTTGGGTCAGGGGCATCGCCAAACTCCAGCCAGTCCTGAGCCTGAACAGCTAACCCGTCGCTCATCGGCATCACCGCCATCAGGAGCACGATAATACCGATAATAAATCCCGACTTTTTCATAAATTCCAGTTTTCTCATTTCAACCTCCTTAAATCATCTGCCAAATTTTGGCTGACTTTTGTAAAAATAACCGAGGTACTATACCTTCATATTATTAATGAAACCTCGCTTCCTTTTTTATGATTTATAATGTCCACCTCCTTCTCTGTCATCGAGGAGCACCCCTCCTCAGGATTGCTAAACAAATCCAAAAATCAAAAAGGGGGCAATTTGCTCCCTCTTGTCATCACAAGCACACCTCCTTCGGTCATTCGACCGAATTAATCTCATGTTTTGCGGCGCCTAACCAGTAGAGCCGCAGCCACAATAACGGCTATAGCAACGACGATGCCAACTATCCACCACATACTTATACTGCCACCTGGAACGACCTCTACTTGAGAGCTGCCGGTTATGTTCTCCAAGTAAGGTCCTTCTTCGCCAACATAATATTCCACAAAGCCATTATTGAAGGCATAAATCCCTGTCGAGGCATCATCAGCCACAGTCACCTTATATAAGGCACTAACTGTGGTACCGCTCTCATAGGGCCCAAACCACATAATCTCAGCTTTATTGTCCGTAGCTTTAACAAATCCGGCATCTGGGGTACACCACGCTTCATCAAGAGTGACCTCCCAACCATCGGGGCAAAGGTCGGTCAGGCCAATGCCATTAAATTCATCCGCAGGCGAACTGAAGGTCACGGTGACATCAAATGTCTCGCCCTTGTGGACCGCGTCTGGCAAAGTCCTGCTGGGATTCACTTCCTGCGCCAAAATTACACCCAGGGGCAGGAAAGCAACAGCCGTCAGTGCCAGTATAACAACAAATAACGATAGTAATCTCATTTCTTACCAACTTTGTTTATTCAATTTAAATTTAGCTGATGAGGTCTCCTGTCATGTCGTAATTGGCAACAACCATAGTGTAATCGTCAAGACCTACGTAACTGTCGCGAGTGAAGTCACAGTGAACATCCCAATGAGGGTCACTGGGAATTGAATCATACGCGGTGGTGACTTGGGTGTAATCATCAAGCCCTACATAATCATCATTATTCACATCGCCCTCACGAGTAGTGCCAAAATCAACCACGGCGCCCACACCCTCACTCACCGTCACGTTGGTCACCACCTCGCTCAAGCAGGTCCAGTTCTTAATTCCCATATCATAGGTGCCGACAACAACATCGCTGATGTTGAACCACCCGGTATTGTTGGTGGTGCGAACCCCTTCCCACACCACATCGGTAGTACCGGGATTAAATAACCACACCTCAAATGGCTCTATCCACCTATCATCAGGAGCAGCACCTCTTCCAAAAAAATTGACATGCGCTTTCAGGTTGCTGGTCATGCTCATATGCAAGGTAACAGGAACTATATGTTGGGGATTGTTCGCTTCAGAAGAGTTGATGGTTATGTTAGCGAAATACTCGCCCTCAAGCATGCCGGAGCTATTCACCGACAGTGTTGCAGAACCATGCACATTGGTGCAGTTGCCGCTTGTGGGGCTTTCGCTGAGCCAGGCAGCATCATCGCTCAGCGACCAGTTAAGCATGCATTCAGTTGAGCTCCACAGCTTCATAGTCTGGTCCTGCGGGTTCGTCCCATTAACAGCACCATAGAAGTCAATGCTCGTTGGGATAAAGTTAATGGTCGGTCCAATGACCTCTAGAACAGAAGGTCCGGTTATGTTTGTCAAGTTAACTACGTTGAAAATGTGCCAGCGGAACATAGTCTCAGAAGGATAATCAACGCTGAAGCTATGGTTTCCCAGAGAGGCATTACAGGGAACGGCAACCTCATACCTTACAGTGAAGTTCTTGGGGGGGTAGTACGGCCCCATCCAGACGAGCTGTACTTGATTACCTCCTTCAACCTTGGCCCCATCGGCAGGCGGGGTACACCACATTTCGTTAGCTTCCACACTCCATCCATCGGGGGCAGTGTCACGGAGCGAGATACCGTTGAACTCAGCTTCAGGGCAAGTAAAATTAATGGTGACATTGAATGTCCCCCCCCTTTCCACCTTATCGGGCAAGCTCCTGGTCGGATTAGGTGGAGGTGGCTGCGCCAAAGCTATATGCACAGGGAGGACAACAAGTGCCACCAGTACCAGTATAGCTACAAACAGTCTAGGCGCTTTCATTTCCTTCATCATAACACCATTATAACACTAACCCCCTTCCGAGTGGAAGGGGGTTAGCTGTATTCACACGACTAGGTTAGCTTGGATATAGCCAGGAGTTAGCCGTGTCCATGGCCTTCCACTCAGAAAGGTCCCACTCTGGATTGGCTGAAGAACCAATCTTCCATAGGTTGACGCATTTCAGAACGTAGGACATGGTGCATGCTCTGGGGATAAGTCCGTAGTCACCTTCGAAGTCAAAGGTGTTTCCCGCGGCTAGTAGTGCTTGAGTTGACAGGTCTATGGTGAAGTCGGCTCCAGGCAGCATCACGCCATCTGAAATGTCCAACTCATAGAACCTGGTCAAGTTACCAGTCAGCCAGTACGTTCCGGTTACCCAGGCGGTATTGACGTATTGCGGGGTACTTATGTCACTCCACAAGTAGCCAGGACCAACAAGCATCAGCCGCACATCTACATCGGGTAACGCGGCGCTATTAACCTCGCGGGTCTCTCCCACCAGGTTGCCGGGTTGTGTTACTACAACCTCGTTGTCGCACCCTATGCAGTTTGTCCATCGGTCCTCGTTGAAGTAGTACTCCAACCAGGATTCAGTCATGTCAGGACACTTCTCCCAGGTATTGATTCCTGGTGTGGCAGTGGTCGGGACGGTCACCTTGTACATTACGGAAATGTTAGTGCCCGTAGCATAAGGTCCAGCCAACATGATCTCTGCCTTATTCCCGATAGCATTAACCTTCAGGGCGGATGCCGGAGCACCATTGAGCCAGCACCAGCTCTTATTAACCGTCACCTCCCAACCATCAGGCGCAACATCGGTGAGACCGATAGAGTTAAACCCATTGGGCGGGTCAGTCGGCGGTGCAGTGAAGTTCACGTAGACATCAAACGTCTCCCCGGCATACAGCTCGGTTGTCTCCCCGGGCTTGCCGGAATCTCCACTACCTACAATGTCTCTGCAACTGTCGACAGCCGTCGCCGGCTTAACCCACAGGCCTACCGGAACAGTCACGTTGGAAGCCCCGTTTATGGTGATGTTACCGACATAGTTACCGGCTAACAGACCGGCCACATTCACAAAGACGCCCACAGCCTGAGTATCCTGAGCGTACCAGTCCATAATCAGGCTGCCATTTGCGGGAGCCACACTAAGCCAGCCAGCATCGGTGGTTGCGTTCCAGGCGAGTACCCCTCCACCAGCGTTCCACAGCATCACACCGCCAGGAGCAGGGCTTGTCCCTTCAAAGGCCTCGAAGGAAAGGCTCGGTGGCGCAACGCCGATTGCCGCAGCTTTCTGAACGAAGGGCGCCGTGGTACTCATAGCCAGTACATTCATCCCCGGGATGACCATTGGATAAATGGTAACGTTCATCCCCGAGTAGTTTATGTAATGGTTTCCAGGTAACATGGGACCTAACATTGGGCTAAAGTTGGTAGAGGTATCAAACGTCCAACCTGGCATGGTATCTGCCCCTGCCAAAATCAGCCACTCACCCCAGCTCCAGCTGGTGGTGTTGGGAAACGTGGAATTGTGCAGCATAACCAGAAAGTCATAGTAAAGAGGTATACTTCCAGGACCCGCTGACCACGTTATGTTATAGCCTATCCCTACACTTCCCATAGCCAAACCGGGGGGCGGGGCAGGGGGACTGGGAACCTGGGGAGTTACATTAAGCGTCAGTTGAGGGGTACCAACTATTACCGTGCCGTTAGTCACTTGAGTAGACCAATCGGCAAGGTAGTCCACAGCAGAAGGATCCAGGACCTGTGTCTTTCTCGTTGGCGCTACATAGACGAAAGAGACATTACTGGTTCCCGAAGCCGCCTTAGCCGTACACGCTATAGTGCACAGGGTAAAATCGGCCGTCTTCGGAGTCTCACCTATACCAGAACCAGCGGCAAAATCAACAGTCCCCGTGGCATTGCTCCATACGTTCTTTAGGGTCACGCTAGGACCGTCGCCAGGGGTAACACCGGTCACGGTAAAGTAAGTGTTATCGAAGTCCAGATGAGCTTCGGCCGAAGACACGTTCTCACCAGCGGAAATACCGACCTTGACAGCCAGATTAAAAGCCGTTAGCGGTAACGCTTTCGTCGTTGCAGGATCTACTGCTATAGACACTGTACCGCCGGCCAACACTGCAGGTACCGCAGGCACCAGCATCAGACCTAACGTTACAGCCACACACAACACCACCCCCATTATTTTACTTCTCATCTTCATTCACCTCCTTATGTAATATCAAAAAGTTTCCTTGTATCTCACTTCATCAGTTGATGTCAAATCACATCCCATACATCTCTCCCACCGTGTCATAGTTGGTAACAGCCAGGGTATAATCATCAAGACCTACGTAACTGTCAACATTAAAGTCACAGGCAATGTTCCAGTTACCGGAAGTGGGAACTGAGTCATAGGCAGTAACGGTCCGGGTGTAATCACCAAGGCTTATATAGTCCGGATCCTCACCGACACGCCCATCATTGACATCCCCTGAAAGAAGAGTACCACAATCGACCGCGGTTATACCCGCTACCGCTATGCTACTCTTTAGTCTGCTTGTGGTGAGAGGAGATTTGACCCCAATATCGTAAGTGCCATTGGCAAGGCCTCCGACACTGAAATTACCGTTTTGATCGAGGGTAACATTCGCACTCCTTACCTGGCTAGCACCCTGGAAGAACCTTACTTCAATGGGAATTGCCCACTGTGCGTTAGGTGGAGCCGGTCTCGACTGAAGGTCAACATGCCCGTTGATGCCGGCGCCAACGCCGAAGCCATCAACCAACGTCCCCGTCTGACCACGCTTCTTTACCGAGACATCCCGGGGACCAGTGGCAGCACCACCGGCGATGGTTATGTTCACTTTTACCTCGGTGTCGCTAACCACCGTGCAGTTCTGCCAATCGGCCGTTATGCCTGCGCCAAAGTCGATGGTTAACGGATGGAAAGTCGTGTTTACCAAAAACCATTTGCCGTTGATGGTCGCTTGAAAACTATCGTTCGGGTAGCCCGCAACCGGGCTCACCGAGCTAACTACCGGAGTGGGCATAAGAACATACCTGTAATCGATGCCTTTCAAATATAAACTCAAGCTGATGTGCGTATCGGGGACAACGTACGACTCAAATCCAGCGTAATAACCTGTGCACTCATATCCTTCTGAATAACTAGGCATAATCGTATATGACCGTTGGTCTACGCCGGTAGTTAAAGTGAAGTTGCTCATATCAACAAGGACTATGGTCCTAGCGATACCCCCCATCGTAGCTGACATGTCACTACCCCAATTATTCTCAATAGTCCTCGTGGCAGTGACAGATGCCTGCGGGACGTCCTGACCACTAACCTTATACACCTCTAGCACACCGGTTCTCATCAAGCTAATCGTCCCACCTACGCCCATGTCGCCAGCAGTTATAGTCTGGTTGACCTCCCTACCAGGGGCCATTTCCTCCAGAACTATCCTGAAACCGGGGATAACACCTGCGTCGACAGGAGGTTGGCTGTACTGGCTAAACCTGACCGTCTCATTGGTAATCCAATCTTCCTCGTCGGTTTTTAATTGGCCTTCAAGCAACAGATACTCCTGTGTGGTGTTAACCCTGCCCTCCAGGCCCACAGGGGTTTTACTGTAATTTCTCAAATCAAACGTGCCGGTAATTGTCGTTCCACTAATCGTATAGCTAACGTCCCCAATGAGGACACGGTCAGGAGCGGTAGTCAGTCCCGTATCCCAACTCTCCACTGTCATCACACGGCCTTCGCCTTTTGTTGATGTGCCTTTATAATCAAGGTCAGCAACACCGACGATGGTAAGATTGCCCAGTATGGTGTCCGTCATGGTAGCGTTAATATACAGAATGCCACAGCCAGTAGGGCTACTAATAAACCAATCTGAACTATTAAAATACGGCTCCGCAAAATCAAGCCTGTTCCACTGGAAGTCTATACTACCACTCAGGTCACCCGAAATGGACCCCGATGCCGTAGACATGTTGAAAAAGCGAGCAGCAGTATTATTATGAGCGGCTCTATCAATGATCATCCATGGTCTGCTGAACTGGCTGATCACACTACCAATAGTAGCGTTAGGTACCACATTCAAAGAATAAGAAGTACCCTCGCTAACACTTGCGCTGAAGCTCACGGTCAGCGGGTTCGGTAGATCAGCAATTCCCTGTGCTGATGCCACCGGTGGCGCCACTGCGGGTACCGCAAGGAATGACAGGACCAAAAGAAATGCGACAAACAAAGAAAACCCAGCTTTTCTCATCAAAAACCTCCCTTACTTATAGTATTTTAGTACTAACATTTTTTAGTACTTTAGTTTATATGCTACCACTCCTCCCGAATCTTGTCAACTTTCATTTAGTTACCATAAGCTACATTTAGCTACAAAAAATTCGAATTTTTCTCGATACTTTTGGCGTGCCTCGCAATGACAAAAGGGGGTGTCGCTGTGGTCTTTTTTGTGATCATTACGATCCCTGCCAGACGCTTACTATCAAACGGGGCGTGGCAATCTCAGCAAAGCAAAAGTTAAAAATCAAAGGGCAAAAATGACAGAGCAGTCAGCTGATGGCTGATAACTGAAGGCTGATAGCTACTAACCTGAATCTATGTTTCCCTTCTCGTCCCCCTGCGTATCAAGAATAGCCCCACGATAAGTACTATAACAGCCACCACAATGACTATTATGCTGCCAGTACTCAATCCACCACCAAAGAAACCACCACTCACCACCTCAAACTGTCCGCTCTGCCCCGCCAGGGAAATGTCATAAACGCCTGCCTGCGATTTGGTTACCGTAAATGTCACATTCTTGCTTGCCCCCGCGGCAACAGACATAGTCTGGCTATCCTCAACCACTTCATTGATATACAGAACGGCATTATAGCTGCCAGTCTCCCCGCCGGTGTTGGCAACATTGATTGAGATTGTCACCTCCTGACCAGGCTGAACCTGCTGCGGCGATATGCTAAGTGCAGAGGCGGAGAGATTCGCCGGCCCCCCTGGAATAGGTACCGTTGCTGACTCTATATGCAAGCTGACCGGAATTTCCACCGCAGCAGACCCGGTAATGGTGATGGTTGCGCTGTAATCCCCGGCTTTCATGCCGGTGACATCAACTGACACCGTTACGTCCTCACACCCATCTTCGCCAAGGCTGCCACTCATGGGACTTTCACTGAGCCAGCCATCATTATCAGTTGCGTTCCAGTTCAGTGTGCCAGTTCCCAAGTTGCATACCTCAAGCGTCCGGTCTGGAGGATTCTCTCCCTCCTCAATAACGTTGAAGGCGAGGCTGTTCGGACTGATGGAGATAGCTGGCGGCCCCCCAACTTTCACCATGCCGTTAACCACCTGAGTAGACCAATCGGTAAGGTAGTCCACAGCGCCAGGGTCCAGGACCTGTGTCTTTCTCCTTGGTGCTACGTAAACGAAATCGACTGCAGCACTCCCCTCAAGCGCATGAGCCTGACATTCTATAGTGCACAGGATAAAATTGGACGTCTTTGGAGGATCACCTATACCAGAACCAGCAGCAAAATCAACAGTCCCCGGTGTAGTAGAATTGTCCCATACGTTCTTTAGCACGAAGCTGGGACCGTTGCCAGCGGATACATTGGTCACGTTAAAGTAAGCGCTATCGAAGTCGATATGACATTCGGCCGCAGCCACGTCTTCCCCAGCGGTGATGGGCACCGTGACATTCAGAGTAAAGTTCGCTCCCGGTAATACATACTTGACCGCAGGTTCTATTTTCAGGTACACCGTGTTGCCGCTGTGCGAAACCAATCCCGGCACCAATAGCAGCCCCAAACACACCGCAGCGACAATTGGAACTGACAGGAATCTCCAGAGTTTAGCCATCTTTACCTCCGTGATAAACGTTTATTTCATTACTATATCACCACACTAATTTTGTGAATAGGCTAAAAACGCAAAAGGCAAAAGCGGTCAGTAGTCAGCGGTCAGCAGTCAGCGGTCAGTAGTCAGCGGTTAGCAGTCAGCGGTCAGTAGTCAGCGGTCAGCAATCAGCGGTCAGTAGTCAGCGGTCAGCTAATGGCTGAAAGCTGATAGCTACTAAGTTGGGGATTGCTTCGGCACGTTGTACCTCGCAATGACAAAGGGGTGCGTCATTGCGACCGCTTTTTCTACTATTGTCATTGCGAGCGAAGCGCGGCAATCTCGGGAAAGCAAATTCTAAACAATGTAAAAGAGCAGTCAGCAGTCAGTAATCAGCAGTCAGCGGTTAGCGGTTAGCGGTTAGCAGTCAGGAACGAGCAATTAGCAGTCAGCCATCGGCAATCAGGGGGGAGGAGGTGGGGTTCTGAGTGCTGTTAGCTGTAGGCTGAAAGCTATTCGCTGATAGTTGAAAGCTACTGAACTTTGACCTGTAATTTTGATTTTTATATTTAATTTTTGAACTTGTTTATCAACATCACACCAGGTCTCCGTGCTGAGCCCAGTAAGTATACATTATCGTCCTGTCCGCCAGGGTAAGCCATCCATCACGATTGAAATCACAATGAGCATTCCACCCGGCACCTCCTTGTTGCGTCCCCCACCCTGTGTACAGTATCG
>Ga0315532_1000457_pt1 | contig 32910 bp, 28 predicted proteins | sample SalMarWE160370MG_FD_203082 | JGI IMG/M metagenome (GOLD analysis project Ga0315532, IMG submission 203082) | Salt marsh sediment microbial communities from the Plum Island Ecosystem LTER, Massachusetts, United States - Salt Marsh Sediment WE1603-70 ...
GCAACTGCCGCAAACAATGCAGAGGGCTATGGCAGCCCAAGCTGAGGCTGAGCGAGAGAGGAGAGCCAAGGTGGTTCACGCCGAGGGTGAAGCCCAGGCGGCAGAGAAATTGGCCGAGGCTGCCAAAGTTATTTCCAGTCAGCCTTCAGCTCTACAGCTTCGCTATTTGCAGACATTGTCAAGCATTGCCTCCGAGAGAAGCAACGTCATTCTGTTTCCTTTGCCCATGGATTTACTGGCTCCCATTTTGGGCAAGATTAGTGGGTCAGAGAAAAGTAAATAGTATGGCCTAATCCGTGTCAATTTCACATAGCGAGAGCGTTTAGTAACGTCATTCTGAGAGTCCAAATGGGGTTGGGCGACGAAGAATCTCTAGACATCATCCTGGGCTGTGCGAAGGGCTCAGAATGACATCTCCGTTCTGGCATTGCGAGGCATGACAGTGCCGAAGCAATCTCCCCTCGTGTCGTTGCGAGGAGCCGAAGGCGACGAAGCAAACCCGGAGATTGCCACGCACCTTTCAGGTGCTCGCAACGACAAAAAGTGAAGACCTCAGGATGACAAGATGCGTAGAACTCAGAATGACAAGTGGGGTTATTAATCCATTTCCATCCCAAGGTAATACCTGGACCCGAGAGACTCCATTGGACAAATTTTCTTAACTCAGGGGGTAGCTATGGCCAATAAAACTAAGCAAGAATGGCGTGAAACTACATTGGCTTCGGCTTTAAAGCGTGCCGCCGAGCGCCAGGAGAAGTTTGAAACCAGCTCTGGCCTGGAGATTGATACTGTTTACACACCAGAGGATTTGGTAAATTTTGACTACACTCGAGATTTAGGCTACCCCGGAGGATATCCCTTTACCCGGGGTGTCCAAGCGAATATGTATCGGGGCAGGATATGGACAATACGCCAGTACGCTGGCTTTGGTACTGCTGAGGAAACTAACCAGAGGTACCGCTATCTCTTAGAGCAAGGGCAGACCGGCCTGAGCATAGCTTTCGACCTGCCCACACAAATTGGTTATGACTCTGACCATCCCTTAGCTAAGGGCGAGGTGGGCAAGGTTGGCGTTGCCATAGACAGTCTCCGGGATATGGAGATTCTTTTCCAAGATATACCTCTGGATAAAGTAAGCACATCCATGACCATAAATGCCACTGCCTCGATTCTTCTTGCCATGTATATTGCCCTGGGTAAAAAACAAGGAGTCGAGCCCGCTAAATTAAACGGCACTACTCAAAATGACATACTCAAGGAGTACATTGCCCGGGGTACTCACATCTTCCCACCCCGCCCCTCCATGCGGTTGACCACTGATATATTTGCTTATTGCGCCAAGCAGGTCCCTCGCTGGAATACCATCAGCATCAGTGGTTACCATATACGAGAAGCTGGTTCCACCGCGGCCCAAGAAATTGGCTTCACCCTGGCTAACGGTATTGCTTATGTTCAGGCAGCTATTGATGCTGGACTTGATGTAGATACATTCGCTCCCAGGTTATCATTCTTTTTCAATAGCCATGTCAACTTTTTTGAAGAGATTGCCAAATTTAGGGCAGCACGACGCCTCTGGGCGAAGATCATGAGAGAGAGGTTTGGGGCTAAAGATTCACGTTCCTGGATGCTTCGCTTCCACACTCAAACTGCCGGATGCAGCCTCACTGCGCCGCAGCCACATAATAATATTGTGCGAACAGCCGTAGAAGCCCTGGCTGCGACCTTAGGAGGTACTCAATCACTGCACACTAACTCTTTCGACGAAGCTTATGCTCCGCCTTCTGAAGAAGCAGTGACCATAGCTGTGCGGACTCAGCAAATACTAGCTTATGAAAATGGCATTGCTGATGTTGTTGATCCCCTTGGTGGCTCTTATTATATAGAACATCTAACCGACAGTCTGGAAAAGGAAGCCGGGGAGTATATCGCCAAAATTGATAGCCTTGGTGGTGCCGTAGCTGCCATAGAGCAAGGATATCAGCAGAGGGAAATTCAGGACTCCTCTTACCGCTACCAGAAAGAAATAGAAAGCAGTAAACGCACCGTGGTAGGGGTAAACAAATTTGTCTCTCCCTATCCTAAAATAGTGGGACTGCTGCGAGTCAAGCCCGAAGTGGAAAAAAGACAGAAGGAAAGGACTGCCCAGGTTAGGAAAGACAGGAACAACGGCAAAGTCAAGCAGGCGCTTAAGCGATTGGAAGATGTCGCCCGAAGCAAGGATAATACCATGCCCGCCTTTCTCGAATGTGTGGAGGCTTACGCCACCGAGGGTGAGATATGTGATGTACTTCGCAAGATTTTTGCTACCCAAAAAGAATTCCTGGTTTTTTGAGAGACAGCCTTCAAGATTTATGGTACTGGCTTTAAAGGAGGTGAAATGGCCAGAAAAGTTGACCACATCGGTATTTTAGTCAGCAACCTCGATGAAGCGATAAAACTTTATGAGGATTGTTTCGGCGCTGAGCTTGACAAGGTTGAAACCCTGCCGGAGCGAGGAGTAAAGGCAGCCATCCTTTCCTTGGGCCAGGGCGCCACTCTGGAACTTTTAGAACCACTTCCCAGCAGTAATATGGCTAAAGTCCTGGAGAAAAGAGGGGAGGGCCTTCACCATATAACGTTTGAAGTTGACAATGTAGATAAGGAGCTCGGCCGCCTCTCTGAAAGGGGAATTGAATTAGTTGATAAGAAGTCGCGCCCTGGCTTAGAGGGCATGGTAGCTTTCATTCACCCCAAATCACTTAGAGGGGTGCTTGTTGAGCTTTGTCAGAAAATATAGAGAAGGAGCAGACTATGACCAAAGGTAGGATTCGTGTTCTGCTAGCCAAGCCTGGTTTAGATGGACATGACCGAGGTGCTAAAGTGGTAGCGAGAGCTTTGCGGGATGCCGGCATGGAGGTAATCTATACTGGTATCCGACAAACCCCCGATATGATTGTCGAGGCAGCTATCCAGGAGGATGTAGATGTTGTTGGGTTGAGCATCCTGTCTGGAGCTCATTTAGAGCTCTTTCCACCGATCATAGAAGGATTAAGAAAAAAAGGAAGACAAGATGCCCTGGTTATCGCTGGTGGCATAATACCCGAGGATGATATTCCTGCCTTACAACAAATAGGCATAAAAGCCGTTTTTGGCCCGGGCACTTCCACAGAGGACATCATCAGCTTCATCCAGAAGGAAATAACCGCCAAATAGCAGGCCTATCAGGACTTATCCTGGGCAACGCCAATAAGGTCAGTGAGATTCTCCACCCCCCTGTCCAGCATAAAATGCTCTATTCCCTCCAGTATAGTAAGACAGCTATCAGGGCTGGTCAGACTGGCTGTGCCAATCTGCACAGCGGTAGCTCCAGCCATAATAAACTCCAGGGCATCCTCAGCACAAGCAATGCCGCCACATCCTATCACTGGAATGCGGACCACCCCTGCTACCTCGAATACCATATAAAGAGCCACAGGCTTGATAGCGGGACCAGAAAGCCCGCCTACAATATTCCCCAGGTAGGGTTTTCTCTGGTCTATATCAATTGCCATGCCCTTCAGTGTGTTAATCAGGGATATGGCATCAGCTCCAGCTTCTTCCACGGCTAAAGCAATTTCCTTAATATCGGTTACATTGGGACTCAACTTAACGATAACCGGTAAGGTGGTGGCAGCTTTAACTGCTGAAGTTACCTGAGCGGCAAGCTTGGGGTCGACACCAAATTCCATCCCACCTGCGGAAACATTGGGGCAGCTAATATTTAGCTCAATGCCGCTGACCCCAGGCACGCCTTTTAACTTGCTGGTCACAGCCACATATTCGTCTATTGTTTCCCCGGCAACATTAACAATAACCGGAACCCGCCATCTTGCCCATACAGGCGCTTCTTCCTCAATCAAGGCGTCAACACCGATATTCTCCAAGCCTACCGAATTAAGCAGACCACCAGCGGTTTCCACCAGTCGTGGTTGAGCATTACCCTTTTTGGGCATCAGGGTCGTCCCTTTACAGACAATGGCGCCCAACTTTTGTATATCAGCAATTTCACCATACTCTATGCCATAGCCAGCTATGCCAGCAGCTACCATCACCGGATTAGACAGGATTAGTCCTTTAGGATGTCCGGGGGCTAATTGCACACGGAGGTTGGGTAAGTTCTTCATTGCTTAAAACTTTATCACTGCTCGGGGCAAAAAAGAAAGGACTAAACAAGGGGCACAATTCTCACCTGGCCCCAGACACCCATTTTGTCGCCCACAATAATAACCACACCACGTAGTCCCTCGATACTCCGGGCTTTTTCGATTGCCTCAGGAATATCATCTGCGGCCTTGACTATATTGCCTAGCGCTGTGGCTGCGGCATCAGCTAAAGCTGCCGATGATGAAAGGGCAATAACGGCGTCAGCGTTGCCCAAACTTAAAGAATGTCCTACGGTTCCTGAAGACGTACCTATGCCCAGTGGTGTTTCTCCGGGCATAATTTCCAGGGCAATTTTTTTTGTAAAAGCGGATTGCCCGGCGTAGATACCTACCAGCCTCTTCTTAGATATTTTCAGAAAAATATCGCCACCATTTTCCACAATTACCTCTGGCGAGAAAGCGAGTAAATCCCTGCCTACCGCTTCAGCAATGGCGCCAGCTACCGCTGCCATAGGACCAACACCTGTTAGCTGAGACACCCTGGCCATTTCTTTGACGATGGCCGGGGCCTCAGCTTCAGCCTCATAACTGTCCAATGTAGTCAGGAAAAGAGGATGACGCCCAATATATGCCTCTAGAGAGCCACGGTGCTTTAGCACGGAATTGAGGGCTTTATCCTTCAGATTACGCCGAGAGCGGATGTATAGGTCTGTCTGCGCTACCACTACATTAAAGGAAATTAACCCGCTGTCCTTAATCCAGTGGCGGTAGAAACGTGGCTCATGCATGGATTATTCCCCTTCACGGAGCCTGCCCCTTCTGTCATTGCGAGGCTGACGAAGTTAGCCGAAGCAATCTCGTGGTCAGAAATGCAATATCATCGCTCGAGGAGGACAAGCCTTGACACATAGTCCGCAGACAACACACTTATTATGGTCAAAGAGCACTTCCCTGGTTCGCGGCTCCAGAGAAAAAGCCTCGGTGGGGCAAATGGTGATACAAGCTCCACAATGAGTGCACCGAGATTCATCGCGAACTACATCCTGGCTTAAGGACTGGATTTCTACCCCGGTCTCGGTGAGGTATTTGATGCCCTTATCGTAGTTCTTCTGCTCACCGCTTAGCTCCATGACCAGCAATCCTTCCTCTCCCGGCGATACTGAAGCTTTGAGGAGATTAAAGGTGAGACCAAAATCCTTAACCAGGCGGTAAACGACCGGCTGCCCTGTTATGTTGGGTGGAAAGTGAAGCACTATTCTTCTGGAGACATCCATTTTCCTTAATTACTCCCCTATTGGTCTTTCCTTAAGTGGCTTAAAGGTTATGCCTGACTCCACTCCAGGCAACAGAGCAACAGGCTCGGTAAGCAAAAACTCACCCTCTTCTATCCACTTTTTCAAGATACTGGCAATTCCCACCGCTTTAGGATAGCTAGACAAGGAAGCTGTGAGCACATCTTTACCCTGAACCTTTATACGACCACTTTTGAGATCAGCGTAGCTAACCTCTCCCAGGATATCTGGCTTCATCTGGGGATAAGCCTCTGAATAGTCCACGACGGGTGCCAGGATGCCAGCATCGCTTACCATTGTATAGCGGAGAATCTCCTCGGACAGTATGGGTATCGGGATACCTATGCCCACAGTTAATGTGCAGCCGTAGCCGAGCATGCTTGTCCCTACTAACCACTCCGGCTTCATCTGCTTCAAATCTCCAATCACGGCCAGTGTCCCTGCCCCCCGCCGCGGTACACCATTGTCTCCCCTGAGAGCAGTGGGGTTATGCTGTGTACCATGCCAGGCCACATAACCTATTCCGCCGCCCAGGAAAATCTTCGTCCCAACACCTATGGTCTTATAGTATGGATCGTTCAACAGCGGTGAGAGTTGCCCCGCTGTAGAGTAGTTAGCGTTTCCCAAACTCGGCTTAAGCACCCCCATATAAGTATAGATAACCTTATCGGAGAGGTTCACCGCCACATTATAGTTCTGGTAGGCATTTCTGAAATTAAATAGAATTGCCTCATTTATGTCCTTAATGTTAATCAGAGTCTCCAGCTTTTTCCGGGGGTAGCAGTCCGTTCCATAAGCGGTGGCGGTAAGTCTTATGTCTTTCCCCGCTACCATCTCCTCGATCACATGTCCACCACCATAATTGAACTCCCCGGGGTAGAACTTGTTCTTGGGGTCATCATCGGGAAGGGCAGTTGCCCCGAGGAAAATATCAACAGCAGCTATCCCGGTATAGACAGGAACATCATTAAGGTAAACCTTGCCACCGCCAAGTTTTATCCTTGGCCTGGAATGTCCGACATTGAAAAAAGCACCAGACCCGCACATGGGGCTGAAGGTGCCGGTGGTAACTACATCAATTTCCTCGGCTGCCCTGCTTATGCCTTTTTCCTTAGCGATGTTAATCACTTCCTCGGCAGTCACCACGACAGCCTTCCCTTTTCTGATTTTCTCGTTTATTCCGGCTATTGTCTTTGCCATAGCAAACTTAACCTTATTTAAGCAACTCCATAGCTACCCGGGCAGCCTTTTTACCGGACAAAAGCATGCCACCAAAAATTGCTCCCATCCTCGGGGAACCAAAAACGGCGTTCGCTGTCATACCGGCGACCACTAATCCGGGATAGACTTCCCTGGTGTTTTCCAATATTTCTCTTTCCCCTCTCTCAGCCCACATGGACTTCTCCCCCATCACCTCTCCCGTCTTCGTCCTTAACTTCGGACCTATCTTCTCTACCACGATACGGCAGACTTCAGCGTCATGCCCGGTGGCGTCCACAGCCACCTTGCACCTCACAGTTAAAGGGTCCACATGTAGCTTCGACCAGGAAACAGCACTCCAATTCAAAACAAGCCCGGTTATCCTGTCATCTTCCCGAACCATCACATCTTCAATGTTAATCAAATTGAAAATCTTCGCCCCTGCTTTTATAGCCTTTGAGCAGATAGTGGAAATAGCTTCCAGTGAATCAGCGACATAATACCCCTTTTCATATTCTTCAGCTGAAACTTCAAACTCATCCAATATCCTCTTGCCCTCTTCCTGGACGACGATGCGGTTAAACATCATCCCTCCCCCAGACATGCCGCCGCCCACACGAAGTTGCCTTTCAAATACTATCACCTCTATTCCCTCTTTCGCCAGGTAGTATGCGGCAACAAGCCCGGCCGGCCCTGCCCCAGCTACAGCAACATCCACCTCCATCGCCCCCATGAAGTCTTTCATGTAGCTTTCAACAATGGCACGGGAAATAATAACTTCATCCATCTTTAGTCAGCCTCATTTCAGCTACTGGAGTGGCGGCTTTGAAAATGTGCTAGCTAGTATACCCCTACTGGCAAGCAATGTCTAGCCACTGTACTCGTTCATATGATTAGTGACACTTTTTTTGTCATTGCGAGCCCTTCGCCTCTTGTCATCCCGAGCCCTTCTTTTTTGTCATTGCGAGCGAAGCGTGGCAATCTCTGGGATTGCGGGGAGCCTATTCCGGAGCGTAAGCGACAAATCGCGCTCCTCGCGAGGCGGTTGACAAAAAACAGTGACCCCAGGTTAGCCCGGGGTCACCACCCCGCCTAACAGATCTAGGCTACTACCCTTGTTCCGGTTCCTCTACTCCAATCACTACGCCAGGAACCCTTCTATCGGTATTAGCAAAGGCTTCGTGCCCGGGTACTCGAAGTTCCAGCAGCCGTACTGGTCAGTTAAGGTCTCGTCGTATTCTTCTCCAAAGTCCATTGGCCAGACGCCCACCTTATGGCCATCTTGCCATTGGGAGCCAATGGCGGTCACATAACCAGGACCATAGACTAGGTCATGAGGAAGGTGGCCCACAGAATTAAGATCCTGCCCAAGAATAAAGTCAGGATAAGCCATCCAGTTAGTTTCGGAATACGTACCCAAACTAGGATATAGGGCGCGTACTTGGGCCTCAGAGAGTGCATATTTTCCACTTCCCATGTCCACCGCTGGCATAGGATAATAGGCAGCCGGGTAAGACACGCCTGCAGCCCATTTGTTGGTTTCGATATATTGAATAAGGGTATCGATGTGGGTTGGAGCTATTACGTCCGCGATGTTGTTCCAACTGTTGGCGGCCGACACCGCTTCGATAGCTTCCTTCAGCTGATAGATGGCATCGTAGGTGATCGCGGTATAGTCTGGGTAGTCTCCAAACTTGTTCACGAACGTGTCAAAAAAATCCAAGGTCTTGGGGCCCGTTGCCATGTCCTCTGCCCAGCCGTCCAGATAGAGTTCACCATCACATTTCCCATCGCTATTTGTCCAGTGCACTTTCGTCTGGCCGGGTACATTGATGCCTATTGTCATAGCTGGTATTCCCAGGTTGGCCTTTTGTCTGGAATAAACCTCACCCACTGGCCCAGAAAATGCAACGAAGATAATGTGAGGCTTCGTGGCTGCTATCGCTGACAGCTCGGTGGAAATGTCGGTGGCTGCGGGAGAAACTAGCCATGAGCCAACAAGAGCATAGCCCAAAGTCGTTACTTCGTATAACAAAGCCATCGCGGTCGCTGCCGGCCATGCCGTGTGCTCCGCGATTACGGCTACTCTCAGCTTGCCGTCTCCGGGCACCCTATAGTCTTCAGCCACGGCATCTCCCTTAGCTAGCAGTGCATCCTTCAAGGCCGTACCAGCTGCCGATGTCATCTTGGACAAGCTTGTCAGCAAAAAAGCGTCATCACACGGGGTGATCCTGAAGAAGTATTTGTAGCGGTCATAATCTTGGATCACTGAGTATGTTAGAGACATTGTGGAGGCACCGCAGTCCATGAACATCTTCTTGGCATCCATAGCCACCTCTCGGTAGACCTCAAGATTTTCTGTCCGGAAACCACCAAGAACAAAGTCCACCTTGTCTATGACTGACAGAAGAGCGCTAATGCCCTGTTCAGCAGTGCCTAGGACTTCATTGGTATCTACCCGAACTAATGCGATCCTATGGTATACGCCCCCCACGTTCACACCAGCGCCGGCGTTGATTTCGTCACGTGCCATTGTGGCGGCATCCCACGCATGTTCCCCCGTGATGTCACTCATTGCCTGGGCTATGGCGAACGTGATAGGTGGTCTGGTGTCCTCTACTCCGTCTCCGTCAGCACAGCCCGGTAGGACCAACCCTATTACCAGAAGAGTAGCGATAACCAGGAAGACAATTCTTTTCATTTCAACCTCTTTTTGATTTAAATTACCTAACCTTCGGTGCTGGAACAAACTGGTCGACCACCAGTTGCCTCCAGCAACTTAATCCCCATACACTATACTGATAGAATCACCTCTTTTCTTGCTTCCGATCTCTAGATTTTGTAGTTGTCTGATTTATCAAGCCCATCTGTTAAAAGTTCTGCGCTTTAAGTTGTTATCATCCATCTATCACTTATTCATATACTATACACCTTCATATGTCAAAATTGTGTTAAGATTTAGGGAGATGTGGCAGTTTTTCGAAAAAAAGTGGCAACTATATTCTCCTCCACTCCCTTGTCATTGCGAGCACTTTTCCTATTGCCCTTGCCCTGGTTGCTCTACGGCTTGTGGTGGGCGATTACATTCTGTGGTATTACGAGAGTCTTCGTGCCGTTGTACGCAAAGTTCCAGCAGCCGTACTGGTCAGTCAACGCCTCGTCGTATTCGTCTCCGAAATCCATTGGCCAGACGCCGACTTTCTTCCACTTACCAGCCGTTGCATCCCACTGCCACTGGGCACCAATGCCAGTCAAGCGGCCAGAACCATAGACCAGGTCATGAGTGGTATGTGCTGGCATTGTCCAGTCCTTCGCGTTATACGTATACGTATAGTTATAGCTATCGACATCATACAACGAGCGTACCTGGGCCTCGGTGAGTGCTGGCTTCCCGCTGGCTGTGGTTTCTGGCCTGGGATAATAGGCGGTCAAGCCAGTAGTGGTCACCTGGGCGTTTGCCGGATCTTCCAGCCATTGAATAATGTCATCAGCCCTCGCGTATGCAACTCCCTCCTCCGCGTCGTACCACGCCACCGCTTCGATGGCCGCTTTCAGACCAAAAAGAGCATCATAGGTAGCCGCGGTATAGAGTGGGTACTCTCCTGAGGTGAAGTTCATGACCGCAGTAAGGAAAGGTCCCGTCTTCTCGGTTTGCTCTAGCCCCTCCGCCCAGGTATCCAGTATAACCTCATAAGCACAAGCGGGGCCACCCGGGGGAGCTGTGGTAAGGTTGCCGGCACCCCAAGGGCTCTTAAGCTGAGCCATTACGTTAATGCCTACCGACATAGCATTCGGTACATAAGATGCCCGCAGCACATCATAGAGAGCGCCAGCATCTGCGGAGAATATGGGGATGATAAACTGGGGATCTAAGCCTGCTATCGAGGTCAGTACATTCTGCATTTCTACTGTGCTTCCCGTTGCATCTACCCAATATGGGTCGTGGACAAGATTCACGTTTATACCCCCTAGCAGTTCCTTGGTAACTACTACTTGCTCATAGGCCCACGCCAAATTGTCAGCGATTATGACGGCATTCAGCGTATAATTAGCTGTTACTCCCATTTCCCCTCTGAGCTTTATTGCGACCGCTCCCAGTGTCCTCACAACGCTCTGACCCAAAAAATACTCATTATACGGCATGCCCTTGAACCAGAACCGGTAGCCCGCGTAATCGTCGACTACGCTGTGCTGTAGCGTCTCTGTGGCAGCACCACAGTCGATGAAAATCACCCCCTTCTCCATAGCCACATCTCGGTAGACCTCAACGGCTTCTGTCCGGAAACCGCCGAGGATGCAGTCCACGCCATCTATCGCTGCCGTAATAGCCGATACGCCAGTGAGACCACTAGGGTCCACGGTTTCTTCACCGGTCTCTATGGGAACCAACTCCAAGATCTGGGACACGCCGTCTATGTCTACCCCACCATTGCGGTTGATTGCGTCCTGCGCCAGCACGGCGCCTGCCCATTGCATCGCGCCAGCCGTGCGGTTCAGTTCCCCGGCTATACCGATATTAATCTTCCCACCTTCAAAGACATAGAGTACTGGCTCGAGTTCTTCTTCACCACCACAGCCCGGTAGAACCAACCCTATCACCAAAAGACTGGCCATAATCAGGAAACCAATTCTTTTCACTGCGCAGCAACTTCCTTCTTAGTTTGTGGTTGCTCCGATGAAATCGGAGCAACCACTGGTGCTGGAAGAAATCGGTCAACAACCAGTTGCCTCCAGCAACTTAATCTTCATACAATATACCACAAACCTATCTTCTTTATTACTTCTGGCCTGAAGATTCTTGTACTCACTTAATTCACCAGCCAGGCCCCGGCTTGTCAGGGCGTGACAATCTCTGAGATTGCTTCGGCTGCCTCCGTAAGCCTTTCCCCGACAGAAGGGGTGTTGTCAATGCAAAATGCACAGATAAAGGCACAAAACGACGGAGCAAAGGTTAAATGCTTTGCATTCTGAGTTGTCATTTTGATTTTTGACCTCTAAGTTTTGTATTGTAACATCTAAATGCTAAAATTCCGTTAAGATTTATGGAGCTGTGGCAATTTTATAGTGGGCTGGGGTAGTAGATGGGGGAATACATCCTTGCCTGTCCTCTCCCTTCAAAAGAGAAAGACTCCCATGGAGATCTTTGGTCATACTGTAATAGCTATCTCTTATACTTCCATCTTGTTCCTTGAGGGGTATCTTCAAGGGTTACTCCTAAATCTGCCAATCCACTTCTAATTTTATCAGCTAGCTGCCACTGCTGGTTTTGACGCAAATCATCCCTGGTGGATGCTAGGAGACTAATAAATGCTTCAGCGTCGGGTGTGGGCTGTGTCTTTTCCTTTAAAGTAAGACCTAGGATGCCTGCTAGCTTCAGTAGGGTATGCTGCGCTTTAGTTATATTTGCACCCTGTTCAGCGCCCCGGTTTATTTCCCTCGTCAATTCGAAGAGCACTGCTATTGCCTGCGCAGTATTGAAGTCATCGTCCATGGCTTCGATAAATTTCTGCTCAAAAGGTTCCGTGTTGAGTATGGCAACTCTTTCGTCTGCATTAGCTCGATTGGTCAATGCCCAACGTAGTCTTTCTACGCCCCTCTCGCTTGCTTCCAGAGCCTCTTCACTGTAGGTAAGAGGATTTCTATAATGCGAGCTAAGGATAAAAAGGCGAATAGCATCAGAGCTAAAGCGGTCTAGAGCGTCTTTAACACTTACTAAATTACCAGTAGACTTACTCATTTTTTGCTTGTCCTGCTGCATCAACCCATTATGTAGCCAGTATCGAGCAAAGGGAACTACCTCGGTGAAACTTTCTGATTGTGCTATCTCGTTCTCGTGATGAGGAAAGACGAGGTCTTGTCCGCCACCATGGATATCAATAGTATCGCCGAGGTACTTTAACGCCATAGCACTGCATTCTATGTGCCACCCTGGCCTACCCTCCCCCCAAGGACTCTCCCAGAAGGGTTCACCAGGCTTTGACGCCTTCCATAAGGCGAAATCTAACGGATATTCCTTCTTTTCTTCATAGCTGCAAGCTTTAGGAATCATGTCTGCCAGGTTCCGGCGACTTAGCTTGCCGTAGTCGGAAAAATTCCTGACGCGGAAATAAACACTCCCCTCAGACTCGTAAGCGTAACCTTTAGCAAGTAGGCCTTGTATAATTTCAATAACTTTTAGTATTTCCTCGGTTGCCCTGGGATAGACATCCGCTCGCTCTACATTTAATGCATCCATATTAGCAAAGTACTGGTCAACGTATTTATTGGCCAGTTCCGCTGGCGGCATCCCCAACTGGTTGGCACGCTCTATAATCTTATCGTCTATGTCGGTAAAGTTTTGCACATGCTTAACTTTATAGCCCTTGAATCCCAGATAGCGCTTGATTACATCGAAGATTATATAAGTCATGGCATGCCCGATATGGCATTCGTCATAAGCGGTAATGCCACACACATACATGCTCACCGCTTCGTTGCGGGGGTGAAAATCTTCTTTTTGTCCGGTTAAAGTATTAAATACTTTCATCTCTTTTCCCCAGAGGGTGATTGACAACTGTCTCAGTCTTATTCAGCGAATCATATCTCAGGTCGGCTAAATTTTCAAAACTTGACAAGCTTATCACCCCATGTCCTCAGGGATAATTAAAAAAGGTGAGCTTACAGTGGCTTTCATTACCGGGGCAGGACTCAAAACACAAGAAGTGATAGCCCAGGGGGTCCATCCCTTCGTAATCCAGCCCACCCTGGAATCCTTCGAGGAAGTTTTTGGTAAGTGAGCTCGAGTCTTTAATATTCCACTCGTGTTATAATTTTAACTCTAGAAAAAAGTACCAGGAGGACAAGATGGTTAAGCGAAGAGTAAAGTTCACCTTTCCACTGGAATTGATTAAGGAGCCCATCATTTACAACCTTGGTCAACAGTTTAAGATAGTGACCAATATCCGTCGCGCCGATGTAAATGGAGATAAGGGCTGGGTAGTTCTTGAGTTGGAGGGGGAAGGAGAAGATATCGAGCGTGGAATTGCTTGGGTGACTGGCAAAGGGGTGAGGGTTGATCCCGTTGTCGGAGATATTGTAGAGGGTTAGATGCGAAGAATATATCTTGACCATGCCGCCACCACGCCAACTCGTCCTGAGGTGGTGAAGTCCATGCTGCCCTTTTTTACTGATGCTTTTGGCAATGCTTCGAGCATCCATTCTTACGGACAGGAGGCGAAGGGGGCCATAGAAGATGCCAGAACCAAGGTGGCGGAACTTATTGGCGCCCGGAGCGAGGAGATTGTTTTTACCAGCGGAGGAACGGAGGCGGATAACTATGCCCTGAAGGGCGTTGCCTATGCTAACGAGCATAAAGGGAATCACATCATCACTACCACCATTGAGCACCATGCGGTGCTTGCGGTGTGCAAGTTTCTGGAGAGAAGGGGATTCAGGATAACCTACCTACCGGTGGACAAATATGGCCTGGTTGCCACTGACGATGTAAAAAGAGCTATTACCGATAAAACCATCCTTGTCTCGGTCACGCATGCCAACAACGAAGTAGGCACGATAGAGCCTGTGGAAGAAATAGGTAAAATTGCCAGAGAGGCAGGGGTCTATTTTCACAGCGATGCCGTGCAAACGGTGGGGCATATCCCGGTGAATGTGGATAAACTTAAGGCGGACTTGCTCGCCATTTCAGCGCATAAGTTCTACGGACCTAAAGGAGTTGGAGCGCTGTATGTCAGGAAAGGCACCAGGTTAGTTTCTCTTATGCATGGGGGAGAGCAGGAAAAGAGGCGTAGAGCTGGTACGGAAAATGTTCCGGGTATCGTGGGGCTGGGCAAGGCGGTGGAGCTGGCTGGGCAGGAGATGGGCAAGGAGGCAGAACGGCTGACTTATCTACGGGATAAGCTAATTAAGGGTCTTATGGAGAAGATTGACCACATCCGCTTAAATGGTCATCCGACGAGAAGGCTGCCCAACAATATCAATGTAAGCGTTGATTTCGTGGAGGGGGAATCCCTGCTGTTAAATCTGGATTTAGAGGGCATCTGTGCTTCTACCGGCTCCGCCTGCAGCTCGGCAAGCCTTGAACCGTCCCATGTTCTTCTGGCGCTGGGGCTCCCCCCCGAGCAAGCGCACGGCTCGTTGAGGTTTACCCTGGGGCGAGAAAACACGGAGGCAGATGTGGAGCAGGTGCTGGAGGTCTTGCCTGGAATTGTCGCCAAGTTGAGAGCCATGTCCCCGCTTTTGAAAAGTCAAAAATAGGAGCGGAACAAATGACTGATGTCTGGTCACTGTACAGTGAGAAGGTAATGGAGCACTTTAAGAATCCCCGCAATGTTGGGGAGATTGAGAACCCCGATGGTGTGGGGCATGTTGGGAATCCTGTCTGCGGCGATATCATGGAGCTTTACATTAAGGTAAAGGACGACATCATCGCTGACGCTAAATTTAAGACCTTTGGGTGTGGAGCGGCCATTGCCACCAGTTCCATAGTCACTGAGATGGTGAAGGGGAAGAGAATCGAGGAAGCTCTGAAAATCTCCAATAGAGCAGTAGCTGAAGCCTTGGATGGGCTGCCGCCGGTCAAGATGCATTGCTCGGTCCTGGCCGAGGAGGCGCTTAGATCGGCTATTGAGGATTACTTAGAACACCAGAAGCTGAAGAGGCAGACCTAGCACCGGAATTTAACGATAATCCCCAAGTATGTATCTCCCTTCATTCTCTTAGCATTTTATGCATTCTGGTAGACATGTCAGCACTATCCCATTTAAAACTTTTGACTTCAGTTTATATATGAACTATAATTCATATAAACGGAGACTCATATGACCATAGCTGAAGACCAGGCAAGGTTCCTGAGGTGCATTGGGGAGCCGACAAGGCTCCAGATACTTAAGTTGCTGGCTGAGGGCGAGAGGTGCGTTGGTGAACTCGTCTGCGTTTTGAGTAAGGAGCAATCCCTGATTTCGCACCACCTGAGAGCCCTTAAGGAATGCAACATTGTGAAAGAGAGGCAGGAAGCTCAAAAGGTTTACTATAAGCTCATGGATACCAGATTAGCCAGGTTAATTATTGATAGCGAAGCTCTAATGAAGGAGCTATCGCTGTGCAAATGTCAGGAGGTGAATTATGGAAAAGAAGAAAATCAAGGAAGTGGTGAAGGGAAGATATGCTCAGATAGCTAAGCAGGACCAAGAGAGCTGCTGCCCAAGTTGTGGGGGTGGGGCCAGTCCGTTGGTCCGAGCTGAAGCCGTGGGATATTTGAAGAGGGATTTGGCAGGTATCCCGGAAGAGACGATTATGGGTTTGGGGTGTGGTAACCCCGCTGCCATAGCAGACCTCAAAGCGGGTGAGGTGGTCCTGGATCTAGGGTCGGGAGCTGGAGTGGATGTATTTTTGGCAGCCAACAAAGTTGGTCTGACTGGTAAGGCTATCGGGGTTGATATGACGGAGGAGATGGTAGATAAGGCAGAAGAAATCACCAGGAATTATGGCTACCGTAACGTGGAGTTCCGCCTTGGGGAAATGGAGAAACTCCCAATCGAGGATGAATCTGTGGATGCGATTATCAGCAACTGCGTCATCAATCTCTCACCGGATAAATCTAAAGTTTTTCAGGAAGCTTACCGGGCCTTGAAGCCCGGGGGCAGGCTCACAGTCTCTGATATTGTTTCGGAAAGAGCTCTCCCCGATGAGATAAAGACTGACTCGAATGCCTGGGCGTGTTGTATCGGCGGGGCTTTGGAGCAGCAGGAATACTTGGAAAAGATAAAGAAAGCTGGCTTTGAGGATATAGAGATAGTATCGAGCCGGGAATTTTATATAGAGAACAAAACAAACCAGACGAAAGAGAAGCTTCTGAGCATCACGGTAAAGGCATATAAGTGAGAAACCAGGCCGCAATATAGCCAGTCGCGGCTTCAATACGCCGGAGGTGAATAGTTGGTAATCCAGTATCTCATAGTATTCAAGGATTATCTCATTGAGATATTGCCTTTCCTGGCAATAGGGTTCCTTTTGAGTGGCTTAATTCACGAATTTGTTCCTTCAAAGTGGGTGGAGAGACGCCTCGGGGGAGGGGGTATAAAGCCAATCCTTTATTCCACCCTTATCGGGACAATCCTTCCCATCTGCTGTCTCGGCTCCCTCCCGGTGGCGGTGAGCCTGCGTCAGAAGGGGGCCGAGGTTGGGACCAGTTCTAGCCTTCCTGGTGGCAACGCCAGCCACCTCTATAAGTGCCCTTCTGGTCACCTATGGTCTCCTGGGATTAAAGTTCACCATATTCATCTTCTTTGCCGTGATAGCCATGGGTTTAGTCATGGGGTTGGTGGGAAATCTCATCAAGGTTAGACCTAAAGTTTTTACTCCTCAAGAGCAACAGGCTCTCGACCCGGTTTGCGGGATGAATGTCGAGGTGGGGAAAGCGGCTAAGGCAGAATATGGCGGGGAGACATATTACTTTTGCTGTTCCCACTGCCAGCAGGCTTTTGAAAGTAGGCCAGAGGATTATATAGGAGCTTATTCACGGAATGTTGCTCACAGAGTAAAGCATGTGTTCAGATATGCCTTTGTGGATATGGTCAAGGAGATTGGGCCGGAGTTGCTTCTGGGTCTGGCCCTGGCGGCTTCGGTAGCGGCGGTGGCTCCGGTGGGAGAGTTCGTTGGCACTCATTTCGGCGGGGGATTGGGGTATCTTTTCAGCCTTGGCTTTGGCTTAATTATGTATATCTGCTCCACAGCCAGTGTTCCCCTGGTCCACGCCTTCGTGTCGCAGGGAATGAATATTGGCGCAGGAATGGTGCTCCTGTTGGCGGGGCCGATTACCAGTTGGGGCACTATCCTGGTCCTGAGAAAGCAATTCGGCGGCAGGATTCTGGCTACTTATCTGGCGGTCGTCAGCGTGATGTCTTTGGCTCTGGGCTACTGCTTTTCGCTGATATAGCGAGGTGGTAATAAGAACATGTATAATAATGAAAATTACTGCTCAATGGCGGAAATAATTGCCGTCTGTAAGAGTAAAGAGAAGGGTACAAGAAAGGAAGCTGTAGCCGAAGGTATCTTCGAAGAGGACTACAGGCTTGTTGGCGATGCCCACGCTGACTGCTGTACCCATCGGCAAGTGAGTCTGTTAGCAATGGGAGGATGAATGCGTGCACTCAGGCCTGGAGGATAGCCACGAATGGAAAATAGGGATGCTGGACTGGTAGAGAAAATCTCGGACCTTAAGAAAAGAAGGAATGCTGTTATCCTGGCCCATAACTACCAACTGGGTGAGGTTCAGGACATAGCCGACTTTGTTGGCGATTCTCTGGAGCTGAGTCAGAATGCTGCTGAAACTGATGCCGATGTAATCGTGTTTTGCGGAGTTCAGTTCATGGCGGAAACAGCCTCCATTCTCTGCCCTGATAAGGTGGTCTTGCTGCCTGATATAAGCGCTGGCTGCCCCCTGGCGGATATGATTACCGCTGAACGCTTGCGGGCGGAGAAAAAGGAACATCCTCAAGCAGTGGTGGTCTGTTACATCAACTCCCCAGCCGAAGTCAAGGCGGAATCGGATATCTGCTGTACCTCCGCCAATGCCATCGGGGTCGTAGAAAGCCTGGATGCTCGGGAGATATTATTTGTCCCTGACCAGTATCTCGGGCATTATGTCTCGGCGAGGACGGGCAAAAAGATGATTCTTTGGCCCGGCTTTTGCCCCACACATGTCAGGATAAAGCCTGAAATGATAAGGAGGGTGAAGCGGGAATATCCTCAAGCTAAGGTGGTAGTTCATCCCGAGTGCCGGCCGGAGGTCATTGCTCTTGCCGACGAAGTGCTCAGCACCGGCGGGATTTGTAGATATGCTCAGCGAGATGAGGTCAGGGAGATGATTGTGGGCACGGAACTGGGGATAATACACCGACTCAGAAAAGAGAATCCCGGCAAGAGGTTTATTCCTGTTTCCGAGCAGGCAATCTGTCCCGACATGAAGTTGATTACCCTGGAGAAAGTTTTGCGGTCTTTGGAGGAGATGAGTCCTGAGGTGAAGGTTCTCGAGGGAATTCGGCTCAGGGCAAAAGCTGCCGTGGATAAGATGCTTGAGGGGAAATCAAAAATCAAAGGTTAAGACTGTAGTGCGAGGCTTAGCCTCGTCCCAGTGCAGGATTGCGCGACCTTGGAAGGTCGCACTACAATTGTGTTTAGGATCCAGCCAACGGGGTTGCCACGCCCTGCCAAGTCGGGGCTGACAATGACGCTCCCTTCATGTCTTTGCGAGGCACTCCCCTCTTCTGTCGTTGCGAGGAGCCAAAGGCGACGAAGCAATCTCAGGGGATTGCCACGCCCCGACAAGTCGGGGCTCGCAATGACAGGGGAAGATGAGAGGGAAACGATGAAAGGAACAGACCGGATAATTGTCCTTATCACTGCCGGCAGCGAGGAAGAAGCTCATAAGATTGCTGAGTCAGTGGTCAATGAGAAAAAGGCTGCCTGTGTCAACATCGTGCCGGGGGTGGATTCGCTTTTCTGGTGGGAGGGCAAACTTGACTCAGCCCGGGAGAGTCTCTTGCTGGTTAAAACTAAAGCCTCGCTGTTTCCTGAAATAGTTGAGATGGTAAAAAGAATGCACCGTTATGAAGTGCCTGAAATCATTGCCCTGCCTATCATCGGCGGCAGTGAAGATTACCTCAAGTGGCTGGACAGTGCCTGCCGATAAGGCATACCCGTTAGCACGCCTCCACAGCCATAGCAGTTCTCCTATCGTGTCATTGCGAGCAGCGCTTTCCCTTCTCGTCGTTGCGAGGAGCATCTCCCCCTACCGTCATTGCAGGGAGTGTAGCGACGAGCAATCTCCTCTTCCTGTTTTTGCGAGGCTGGCTAAAGCCAGCCGAAGCAATCTCGGTGGAGCGTTATCAGATTGCCACGCTTCGCTCGCAATGACACCTCTCTTCGTGTCGTTGCGAGGCATGATAGTGCCGAAGCAATCTCCCCTTCGAGGTGTGAAGGAACCTCTTCCTTCACGATTCACAATACTGAAGCAGTCCCGGAGATTGCCACGCACCTTTCAGGTGCTCGCAAAGACAAAAAGGGAAGGGCTGGCAATGACAGGGGGGAGTGGAGAAAAATCGAGTCGAGCCTTTTTTTAACAGCATCTTAACATTTAGGTGTTACACTTCAAGTAGAAAAAAAAGCCCAGTGTGAAGCGCATACAAGGGATAAGGTCGATTGACAAAGGTTGGGGAGAGAACATATAATGTAAGGAGGTATGTGCGGAAAAAAAACGGAGGCTCGGGAGGACCTGACAGCACTCAAGCTGACGACAACTATCGGATATAGAACAAGGTCGACTCTTTTTTCCCCACATTAGAATCTACCCTTATGCCGCAATTGGCGGCCGAATTAAGGTCAGAAGCCCGAAAAAACTAAGGAAAGGAGGTGAGACCCGGGTAAGCGCCGACTGAGATCAGTTAATTAACGTAACATGAAAGGAGGGTAATTTGAGGAAAGTATTATTAGCAACAGTGGCTATACTCATGATCACGAGTATAGGATTATCATGTACAGAGGTGTATGAGTTGCCGAAGCCCGAGCCGGAGGCTCTGTGCACCATCATCAGAGACGATTACGGAGTGCCCCACGTTTTCGCGGACACCAAAGAAGGCTTGGGCTTTGGAGCCGGCTATGCCATGGCTCAGGACAGGCTCTGGCAGGCAGATGTCATGAGGAGGGCGGCAACCGGACGTCTTGCTGAGTTGGGCCTGGCAACAATAGAGGAGGATATTGCAACCAGAACGTTGTGGTATGGCGAGGATGAGTTACTACAGATTTATGATGACTGGGACCCTGGTGAAGGCTACCGACACCTCAAGCCGATGATTGAGGCTTACGTAGACGGCATAAACGCTTATATTGACCAAGCCTTGAACAATTTATACATTTATATGCCTGCCGAGTACATGGCACAGAATCTAGTGCCTTACCTCGAGCCTTTCACGGTCGCAGACGTGGTAGCCCTTACGGTGCTGATGGGGTGGAAGTTCGGCGGAACAGGAGGTAGCGAAGGCGACTTCTACGGGGCGCTACTTACTCTTCAAGCTATGCATGGAGCTACAGCCGGGGCTGCCATCTGGGACGATTTGTTCCCCCTGGATGACACTGGAGCACCTGTGACGATACCCAGCGAGTCGCTGACTGCTCTTTCCATGGATACGACTTTGTTGGATGTCCCCGACAACCTCGGGCCGGTACTGGAGCAGGCTCAGGAGTTGTGGGCAACTCAGGATGAAGTGTTCAAATCGCTGGGCGTACCGACGAAATTCGGAAGCAACGCTGTGCTTATCAGTCCGGAATTGTCGGCCACGGGCAATGCCCTTGAGCTGGGAGGACCCCAGATGGGATACACGATGCCGCAGATTGTCTATGAACTGGGCTTGCATGGCGCCGGAATCAATGCTGTGGGCATGGCATTCCCCTCAGCAGGTCCGTTCATTTTGATCGGTGTCAGCGAATATGGCGCCTGGACATCAACCACCGGCTCTTCCGATGTCATGGATGTCCGCATCCTGACATTGAATCCTGCGAACCCAACCCAGTACTTGCACAACGGTGAGTGGGTTGATATGGAGAGAAGAAACGAGCTGTTCTATGGTCCGAAGAAGCAGACTTACCAGGCTACGAGCATTTATCGCTCCGTCTATGGCCCTATTATTTCCATGGATCTGGATGCAGGCACGGCCGTAACCTTGCATACCCCGTTCTTCAAGAACGAGATTGCGGGCGAGCAGGGCTGGCAGCTCTTCCAAGAAGCAACGAACATTGAGGAATTCGAAGCGGCGGTGGAGCTTGTCGTGCCCAACCACAACTTCTTCTGGGCAGACACAGAGGGCAACATAGGCTACTGGCATGCCGGACGCTTCCCGGTAAAGCCGGCAGGCGCCGACCGCAGATTGCCTCTGGCTGGCGATGGGACACAAGAGTGGGTTCGTGTCACAAGCCAGTACGAGATACCTAGGTACGTCAACCCGGAGCAGGGCTGGCTCACCAACTGGAACAACAAGCCAATCGCCGGCTGGCCATACGCCGAAAGTGACGTCCACTGGGGTGAGGGGCACCGAGTCCAGATTCTGATGGGCGCCGTGACCACATTCGCGGCCTCCGGGGAACTGACCACGGACACCTTGAACACGCTTAACCAGATTGCAGGTTACCACAGCACTGAAGGAATGAACTTCGCGGGAGACTTGATAGCCGCAGTCACAGCCTATGTGTCGGCAACCCCTGACCCAGAGCTCTATGCAGCGCTGGGGTACCTGGGAGCCTGGGCTATGGCAGAACCTCTACCTGTCAGCCGTGTCGACCTTGTGTCGCCCGCCTGGCCTTACGACCCCAATCCCACATACGACCATCCCGGCCTGACCATCTTCAACGCCTGGTGGGATAAAATCATTCCCGAGGTATTCAGTGGGATTCTCCCACCGGACCTCATGGGACAGCTAAGGAGTTATCCCAGCCTCTTAATCCGTGTTTTTGAGGGCGCAACCCTCAACTACGATTACCTCGGTGGAAGGGACAGGGATCAACTCATCGTCAACGCGCTGCAGGATGCGATTGCTGAGTTAGAGACCCAGTATGGCTCAAGCGATATGGCGACCTGGCTTACCCCGGTACGGATGCAAAACTACGACGCACAGGGGGCTTTGCCCGGTGGCAAGATTCACCCCTACATGAACCGCGGCACCTACACCCAGATTGCCGAAATGGTGGCCGATGGCTTGCCGAATGCCAAGAACGTAATTCCACCTGGACAGAGCGGATTGGTGTTACTCCCTGGAGTTGCCAGCCCCTACGTGGCTGACCAGGTAGCACTGTACGCAAGCTGGACCTACAAGCCGATGCTATTCACTCACGACGCAGTCGAGGCAGTCAAGACCTGGCAGAAGGTCTTTCTCCTTGAATGAGATTATAGTCTAGTGGGCGTAGCCCATTCAGACTGCTAGCATGGCTGCTACGAGAGCCGAGGCTCAAAGCCTCGGCTCTCACTTTTTTGGCTTCTCCTGCTGTCACCGCCAGGAGCTCACATTCCCGGCTCAGGCTTGGGAACAGCTACACCACCCAGGACAAGCCCCACCCAGCACCAATTAACGTATCTATGTCGTGGCGGGGTTCACCCCCGCCTCATTAGCAGGGCAATGCGGCGACGCCACCCCACTCCCAAAGGTCGTGGGAGAAGACACTCCTTCACAGCTCAAAACTACAAAACTCAGATATCAGAATCCAAATGACAATTGAGAACCAAATGCCGAAATGCCAGAACCACTCTTTTTTTTCATTTGAGTTTTGAGCTTTGTCATTTGACATTGCTGCGGCCTCTGATTTGGTTTGACATTTGGGGTTTGTCATCTGGAATTTGATTGTTGAGATTGCCACGCACCTTTCAGGTGCTCGCAATGACACCCCCTTCTGTCTTTGCGAGGCACGATAGTGCCGAAGCAATCTCTGTGGTGGGGGATTAACCCCGCCTAAACAATGACAAATGACAAAACTAGGTAGGTTTGGCATTTAAGTATTTGGAATTTGTAATTTGTTTGTCCTTTGGATTTTGACATTCGGAATTTAGCCAATGGGATTGCCATGCCTCGCTGGCAATGACACCACCCTGTCATTGCGAGGCTGGCCTTAGCCAGCCGAAGCAATCTCAGTGGGGACAGGGGAGTGCAGAAAAAATAGAGTTGACCCCTTTTTCGGAAAATTGCCACATCTCCCTGAATTTTAACAGCATCTTAACATTTAGATGTTACAATTCAAGTAGCAAAAGAAATAAGGACAGTGTGAAGCGCATACAAGGGATAAGGTCGATTGACAAACAGCGGGAAGGGAACATATAATCCAAGGAGGTATGTGCGGGAAAAAAACGGAGGCTCGGGGGGATCTGACAGCACTCAAGCTTACAAAACTATCGGACATAAAAAAAGGTCGAGTTTTTAGATAATTTTACTGGTCTGCCGGCGTGCTCCGGCGGGCAACAAAGAATCGGGAGACCAGAAGCACGAAAGGAGGTGATTCTATCGGGGTAGTGTATCAAGATTAAGGTTGCTGGAGGCGATCGGTGGTCGACCGGTTCGTTCCAGCATCGAAGGTTCGCTCCGATGAAATCGGAGCAACAAAAAAATCAACAAGGAGGTTGATGAATTGAAAAGAATTGTTTTTCTGATTATCGCCACTCTTCTGGTACTAGGGCTGGTACTGCCCGGCTGCGGCGGTGGTGAACAAGAAGAAGAGGAAGAAGAGAATTTTATCAAGATCGCCGTAGTTGGCCCAATGACTGACCTCCAGGGTCAAAATCACTGGGATGGCGCCACCATGGCAATGGAGGAGATCAACGCCGCCGGCGGAGTTGACATCGATGGCACGATGTATGATGTTGAGCTGGTCAAAGTGGAGACCAAAGAAGCCACCGAAGGCGAGGACGGCAGTACCGGCACGGCAAATCTTCAGGCTGTCATAGACGACGTAGACTTCTGTGTCGGCGGTTTCCGAACAGAAGTTGTCTCCGTCTACCGTGACGTGGCTCTCGACGCCGAGAAGATTTTCATGAACTCCGGTGCCGCCACCGGGTCTCTGCAGTTCAGCGTGGTCACCGATTATGACAAATACAAGTACTGGTTCAAGGCCACCCCCTACAATGAGACCTTCCTGGTCAAGAGCTGTCTCAAGATGACCGCCACAATCGGCACCATCCTCAAGTCGACACTGGCAGGCTACGCGGATTACGTGAAGGACGAGTTTAAACTTAGCAATGCGGTAGATGGCAAGCTGAGGGTGCACATAATGATGGAGGATGCGTCATGGTGCGCGGGAATGGTATTAGCCGCCCAAGGATATCTACCATTATTGGGCTTCACCGTTACCGGCACAACGCTGGTTTCTCCGACAGCAGCCGACATTACCACGGAGATGAATGCTATAAAGGCCCTGAATCCTCACATGATTTTCACCTCGTTTTCCGGCTCGGTTGGCGCTGTCTATTCCACAACCAAAGCCGACCTGGGAATACCGGCTGTGACCATAGGCATTAACGTGCCCGGCCAGGAGATTGACCACTGGGCGAATACCGATGGCGCCTGTGAGGGTGAAATCATGCTGGACACCTGGCCGGTCGGTGTCGCTGTTACCTCCGGTACGGTTGCTTGGTTTAACGATTTCCTAGCCGAGACCGGTCGTTACCCGGTCTATACTGCGGCTACCTACGATGCCATCTTTTCTGTGAAGCAGGCCATCGAAGCGACCGATTCGCTCGACACTGATGACCTTATCCCGTACCTGGAAACACACAGTTATACGGGCGTGGGTGCGACGACCGCCTATTACCCGATGCCAGACATCACGATTGAAGACGGTCAGCTATATGCACTCAGCGAGGCGCAGGTGGCAGAACTGTATGACCTTGCTAGCTATGGCAAGACTTATAACCAGGCTGAATGGCAGTGCGGGTTCCTCTCCGGTGTTCAACAACCGCACATTGCTCATGACACAGTCTATGGTCCCGGTTATCAGACCGGTGCTGGCTCGCAGTGGCAGGACGTTGAGGAAGAAGGTGTGAAGGTGGGCATCTGGCCACTGAATCTTGGCGCCGCATACGACGCAGCTTTTACCGACCAGTATGGCAACTGGAACTTCGCCTACTCCGGCACAAAGAAGTACATTCTGACGATAGGAGCAATGCTCAACATTCCTTGGGACCCCTACGCAGCATAGAACAACCTGAGCGAAGCCAGTAGCCTGGATGTGCCAGGCACGATGGTGGCCCCGGGTTAGCCCGGGGTCACCACTCTCTTTTGGGCGGCCAATTTCCGTAATTTCGAGGGGCAAGATTCCGCGCTTGTGCTTCGGAGCAGGCTCTGCAATCTCAGAGATTGCCGCGCTCCGCTCGCAATGACAACCCTTCCCTGTCTTTGCGAGGAGCCGAAGGCGACGAAGCAATCTCTCGGATTGCCACGCCCCGACAAGTCGGGGCTCGCAATGACAAAAAAGTGGGCGGGAACAAGTCCCGCCCCTACGGTGGTGAAGCAGTGACCAAGAAAATCTGCGAAAATCGCGGGAAAACCTTGACAGGGTAGGGAGACGTGATTTATAGTATTCGACAATTGAACGGACGTTGAAGGGTTTACGAAATGCCGGGATTAAAACGGACGGTCAGAATCAGACAGTGTGCAGGCGAGGTTTATCCCCGCCTTATTTTTGGACTCCCCTTCTGTCGCTGCGAGGCTGGCGAAGTCAGCCGAAGCAATCCCCCCCTCGCGTCGTTGCGAGGAGCCGAGATTCCTCGCTTACGCCTCGGAACAGGCTCCGCAATCTCGGTTGGGACGAGGGGATTGCCGCGCTTCGCTCGCAATGACAAGAAGTGTCGGGGATTAAAAGTGCCGTGATTGAGCAAATCATAATCGGGACGCTGGTGACGGGAGGTGTATATGCCCTCCTGGCGGTAGGCTTCTCTCTCATCTTCGGCAACGCCCGTGTCATTAACATGGCCCACACAGGATTCTTCATGCTGGCGGCCTACGGCTTGTATTATTTCATACGCAGAATCGGACTGGGCGCGGCGCCGGCAATTGTCATAATTGTGCCTGCCGTTACCCTTCTGGGTATCCTGGCCTACCGGTTCCTTATCAACCCTATACGCGAGCACCATGCCGCCGTGCTGCTGATGACGGTGGCCATCGTCCTGGTCTTCCAGGAATCCATGACGGCCGTTTTTTCCTCTAAGTATTGGTCGATCCCCTCCCTCATTTCTGGATTCACGGATATACTCGGGGTCAGCGTCCTCAATCAGCATCTACTGGTGCTGGGAGTAGTGGCGGTGGTCATCGTCGCCGTGTGGCTGATTTTGGCCAGGACAAAGCTGGGGATCGCCCTCAGGGCGACGGCACAGGATGCCGAAGTCGCTACCCTGATGGGGATAAGCGTGCCCAGAACACTGATGATAACCATGGGGATAGCCACATTTCTGGCGGCGGTTGCGGCTGTAGTGGTGGCACCTATATGGACAATACATCCGGCCATGTGGTCATTACCGCTGGTCATGGTCCTGGTAATCGTTGTCCTGGGGGGACTGGGAAGTATCAAGGGGGCTATCATTGGTGCTTTCATTATCGCGCTGGTCCAGGTATCGGTCGCAATCCTGATGCCATCCTATTCTTACCTGAAGGTGGTATTTGCCATACTGGCCATGGTCATCGTGCTCATAGTGAGGCCGGGAGGTCTGTTCGGCGTAATGTTCGAAGAGGAGAGACTATAAATTGTTGAGACGGCTGTTCAAGGATTTCCGGTTTGGCCTGCTGCCTGTCCCCGGGCGGATTATCGCCATTGTTTTCTTCGTGGCTCTGTTTATCATCCCGCTGATTGACGATTCGAAGTACACTTTGTTCGTTCTTACCACCAGCAGCTTACTCGTTATCTTTGCGGTTAGCTGGGACCTTCTGTCCGGCTACAGCGGCCAGGTCAACTTCGGGCATGCCCTGTTCTTCGGCGTGAGTGCCTACAGTGTGGCGCTGTTGCATAAGTATTTCGACCTGCAGCCGTGGGCGACCATACCAATAGGGACTCTGGTCGCTGTCGGTATCGGGGTGGTGACATCCATCCCGGCTCTGCGTCTGAGAGGGCCTTACCTGTCACTGCTGACAATGGCGTTTCCTCTCATGTTGCTGGGACTGGTCATGGCTTTCAAGCCCTGGACCGGCGGTGAATTTGGCATACCCGGTATTCCTCCCCTCGCGGGTACCCATGTGGGTGAGTATTATATATGCTTGATAGTCATGACGGTATCGGTGCTCATAATGTGGAAGCTTACCGATGCCGGCAGCAAGTACATCAGGACCGGTCTTATCTTCCATGCCATCCGGGAAGACGAGATTGCCGCCCGCGCCTCGGGAATAAATACCATAAATTACAAGATACTGGCTTTTGTCATCGGCGGCTTTTTCGCCGGTCTGGCCGGCGCCCTGTATGCCCATGTCTTGGGGACGGTCAGCATTTCCTACCTCTCCATGACGATGTCCTTCCGGGCAATAATATACGTGGTATTCGGCGGTATCGTGAGCATCTACGGACCAGTTGTCGGGGTGTACATCCTGCAGACTCTTCTGCAGTTTGCGGGTCAGGCGGGCCAAAACTTTCTCGGCCAGAACCAGATACTTATTATGTCCGTTATCGTGATACTGGTGCTGATATTCATGCCGGAGGGCGTCGCCGTGTGGATACGGGACAAGATCGAACGCGAGTGCCCTCGCTGTAAGCTGACTAATGGTTTCTGGCGTAAGGAATGCCGGGCCTGCAGTGCGCCTCTACGCTAAAAAGGGGGCAACTCTATTTTTCTCATTTTGTTAAGATTTTTGCATTTTGATTTTTGACCTTTGATTTTTGGGTTTTTCCCCCCACCGAGATTACTTCGTCGCTACGCCCCTCGCAATGACATGAAGTGGGTTGTCATTGCAAGCACCTTACTTTCTTTGTCATTGCGAGCGAAGCGCGGCAATCTCCGGGGATTGCAGAGCCTGTTCCAGAGAGTAAGTGGGGAATTCCCCATCGAGATTGCTTCGGCTGACGAAGTCAGCCTCGCAACGACAGAAAGGAAGAGGTGCGGGGGGTTATTTATTACATGCCCAGGTATGTCTTCCTGATAGTCTCATCCTTGAGCAATTCCTCGGCTGTTCCCTGGGCGATGATATGCCCCCTCGACATGACATAGTTCCTCTTGGAGAGGGCGAAGGCAAAGCTGATATCCTGCTCAGCCAGGAGTATGGTCACTCCCAATTCACGGTAAATCTCCTCCACGCGTTTGAACAGGTCATCTTTTATCTTGGGCGCCAGCCCGCTTGATGGCTCGTCAACTAACATCAATTTAGGACGGCGCATGAGGGAGCGGCCAACAGCCAGCATCTGCCGTTCCCCACCGGATAAAGTCCCGGCTAGCTGTTTTTCCCTCTCTTTCAGCCTGGGAAACAGTTCATAAACTCTGGCCAGGCTCTCATTGACTTCTTTCTGGTCCCGGCACAGGTAAGCTCCGGCGAGCAGATTCTCCCTGACCGTCATCTCGACGAAAGGCCGGCCCATTTGCGGGCAAAGCTGGAGCCCTTTCTTGGCGATTTGAAATGACGATAGCTTGTCAATCCTTTCCCCCTCAAATTCTACGCTGCCTTCAAAGGTTACATCGGACTTCCTGGTGCCCCTGAGGACTTCTCTGTCCCAGCTTATCAAACCAGCGATAGCGCGGAGGAGAGTGGTCTTGCCGGCGCCATTGGGACCGACGAGCCCCACCAGTTCCCCTTTTTCCACCGTCAGGCTGGCTTCATCCAGAATGGTGGCTGTATCGTAGCGGACAATTACATTTTTTACCTCAAGCAATGAGCACCTCCTTGCCGGTATAGGCTTCAATCACGATGGGGTTTTTGACTATTTCCTGGGGCGTACCCTGGGCGATGATTTCCCCATAATTGATGACAATCACCCGGTCAACTATTTTCATGAGCTCACTTAGCTTGTGTTCAATTATCATCATAGCCGGTCCTTCGCTATGAAGCCTGCCGAACCGACCTCCCTTGTGCAATCTTTTCATGGATTTAGCGACAAGCTCTGTTTCGGCAGGATTAAGTCCCCCGAAGGGCTCATCGAGGATAAGGAATTCGGGCTCGGTAGCAATGGCCCTGGCTACCTCCAGTCGTTTCAAGTCCCCGTGAGACAAGGTGGAGGCTGGCTCACGAGCCCGGTCGGCAATGCCCACGAACTCCAGCGCGTCCCGTGCCTTCACCACGGTGGTCTTGGTCCATTCACCTCCCTTGGTTATCCGCGGGCAGAGGCAACCGACCATGACATTGGCAATAACAGGGAGGTGGCGGAATGGCTTAACTACCTGGAAAGTACCTACCAGCCCTCCCTGGACGATTTTCCAGGGACGCCATCCGGTTATATCCTCGCCCTTAAATCGGACTTTTCCGGACTCGGGCTTAAATATGCCGATTACGCACCGCACGAGGGTAGTCTTCCCGGAACCATTAGGCCCAATCAAGCCCACGATTTCGTCCCTGCCTATTTGGAAGCTAACATTGTTGACGGCAACCAGCCCGCCAAAACGCTTGGTTAAGTTTTCTACTTCGAAAAATGGCGCCATTCTATAGCTCCTCCTCTCTCAGTTCGCGGCGTGATACCTTGCCGATGTCCGTCTTGGGCACCTCGCCCCTGAACTCGATTATCTTGGGTACCATGTAGTGAGAAATCTTTCCAGCGCAATATTTCATAATATCTTCTTCCGACACTTTCCCTCTGGCCTCCGACTCAAGGACGACGATGGCTTTAACCCTCTCGCCAACCTCGGGGTCGGGCACCCCGATGACGCCGGCTTCCCTGACCTGAGGATGAGAAGTCAGTACTTCCTCTACCTCTCTGGCAAATACTTGCAGACCCTTGTATTTAATCATGTCTTTCTTCCTATCGTAGAAGTAGAAATAGCCCTCTTCATCCATTCTTGCCAGGTCCCCAGTGCGCAGCCAGGTTTCACCGTCGATTTCCAAAAGCACTTCCTTGGTTGCTTCCGGTTTCCCCCAGTATCCCGGGAAGACATTAGGTCCTTTGAATACCAATTCGCCTGTTTCCCCAACGGGAAGGAACTTGGTGCCTTCCGACTCCATTATGCCCGCCACACAGCCAGGCATAGGTACACCGAAGGAACCGATTTTCGCCCTGCCGTAGGGATTGACCATACCGGTCGAGGTCGTCTCGGTCATTCCCCAGCCCTCGTGGATTCTAGCGCCGGTTCGCTTTTCCCAGCCCCGGGCAGTGTCCTCGAGAAGAGCATCAGCACCGGAGATAAGGACTTTTATTTTCTTCCAATTTACTCTGTCAGTCTTCTCATAGTCCTTGAGATATTCATACAGGGCGGGAACGCTGTAGAAAATAGTTCCTTTGTACCTTTCTAGTGCGCCCAGAATGTCATCAGGGTCAGGAGTGGTGATTAGTATTGAAGTGTAGCCCTCGGTCAGTCCTCCCATCATGACCACTGCTTGACCATAGATGTGATAGAAAGGCAAATAGGCTATTACGGTTTCCTTCCCTTCCTGTACGATATCACCCCAGAATCCATCGGCGAGCTCTCGGGCAGCGGCGAAATTATAATGAGTTATCACAGCACCTTTGGGCTTCCCTGTTGTCCCTCCAGTGTAGGGAAGAGTTACTATGTCCTCTCTAATATTGAACTCGATTTTGGGCGGATTCGGGGGATATTTCTTAAGCAAATCCTGGAATCGATAAAATCCCTCTCTTTCGAACAGTTCAACAGGCGGGGCGGCCATTTTCTGATATACAGCCCGGAGTACACTGCTGCCCAGAAACTTCTTCATTCCCGGCAGGTATTCGCCGATGCTGGTCAGGATAACAGCATCCAGCTTGACTCCGCTTTTTTCCACGTTATCATAAAGAATATCCAGGCAAACAATCATTCTAGCCCCGCTGTCTTCAAGCTGATACTTGATTTCGGAGCTGACATAAACAGGGCTGATTGCCGTCAAGGTAGCTCCGGCTTTCAGGGCTCCCATATAAGCTATGATGAACTGAGGCGAATTAAGCAGCAGGAGAGCAATCTTATCTCCTTTCTTGATGCCTAAATCGTGTAGTGCCGCAGCAAACCTGTCAACCTGGTCTCGGAGCTCCTTGTAGCTTACCTTTCTACCGTAGAATACTACAGCGGTCTTGTCCTTCCATTTGTCTGTATTCTCATTAAAGGTGTCCACCACGGACTTTTCCTCGACTGTAATATCCGGCTCCACACCCGGCTGATACCATTTTATCCACGGCCTGGCTTCATATTGGGCTTTGTTTTCGTCCTGTGTCATTTCTTACCTCCATTTTATTACAGACACTGCTTGTAGTTAAGCGCAAAACGTAATAACTCGGGGTTCCCGAAATTCAAGCCCATCTTAATCATATTTTATCAAACTGTCAAGCATTTTGTCATTGCAAGTCCTCCACCTTTTTCTCCCCATTGCGAGCACATTATTTTTTGTCATTGCAAGCGGAGCGTGGCAATCTCATTAACCCCTCCACAGGGATTGCTTCGTCGCCTTCGGCTCCTCGCAACGACATGAAGAGGAGTGTCATTGCGGGCCCTTTGCCTCTTGTCATTCTGAGCACCCCACTTTTTTGTCATTGCGAGCACCTGAAAGGTGTGTGGCAATCTCCGGGGATTGCGGAGCCTGTTTCACAGAGGGTGAACAGGGAATCCCCCACAGAGACTGCTTCGGCACTACCGTGCCTCGCAACGACAAAAGGAAAATGTCATTCTGAGTCGCAGGCGAGGATAAACTCCGCCACTACACTTCTTACCAGGTTGCTGAAATTCTCGACAAAACCTCGCCTTGACAGTGAGGGGGAAAAGTGATATATCATAGGCGGCCCGCAATTTCAGAAAAGACAAACGGAATTACAAAATTCAAAGAAAGGAGACTAATTATATGGAAGAAGCAGTTATTGTCAGCTATCTGAGGACGCCCTTTTCCAGGGCGAGACCGAGGGAACCAGAGAGGGACGTGTTCAACAGTCTGAGAATGGACGACCTGGCAGCCAGGCTGGTCCTGGAAATGATAAAGCAGACCAAGATAAACCCCGAGGAAATCGGCGATGTGCTCACGGGGACGGCCATGCCGGTGCTCGAGCAGTGGCTCTATGGGGGTAAGTCAATCAACTTCCTGGCCAAGCTGCCGTTCAATGTCGCAGCTCAGGGGATTGACCGCCAGTGTGTCTCGTCGATGTCCACGATACACCAGGGGGCTATGGAAATCATACTGGGATACTCCGATATCGTCATCTCCTGCGGAATCGAGCACATGACCCACATTCCGACCCTGGGAGGCGGCGAGCGAGAGGTACCGATATCACCTAATCCCAAATTTATGGAATTCAAGGAATTGGACATAATGACCACCATGAACATGGGACTGACTGCCGAGAAGCTGCTATCACAGACCACCTTCACCCGGGAGGACATGGACAGATGGGCGATGAAAAGCCATCAAATGGCGGCCAAAGCCGTCGAAGAAGGGTATTTCAAGGGGGAGATACTGCCGGTTGAGGCGGTGCAGGCAGACGGGACGAAGAAAGTCTTTGAGTCTGACCTAAGCATCAGGGGCAATACTACGATGGAGGCTCTCGCCCAGTTGAAGCCTTCCTTCAAGCCGGATGGGCAGGTAACGCCAGGCAACTCCTCTCCGCTCAACGCCGGTGCCAGTGCCATGATGCTGATGTCAAAAAAGGCGGCCAAGAAGTACAACCTCAAGCCCCTG
>Ga0315532_1000460_pt1 | contig 32644 bp, 29 predicted proteins | sample SalMarWE160370MG_FD_203082 | JGI IMG/M metagenome (GOLD analysis project Ga0315532, IMG submission 203082) | Salt marsh sediment microbial communities from the Plum Island Ecosystem LTER, Massachusetts, United States - Salt Marsh Sediment WE1603-70 ...
TTCTCCAGCAGAGCTATGACCGCGTCGTGGTTGCCCCACGTCAGCTCCAGGCCGTCTGTGTCTTTCTCGGTGATGAGCCCCTTCTCGTAGCACTCGAAGGCCCAGCCTATGACCACGGAGGCGTTGTCGCCGTCGAGGCCCAGCTGGTTCGTCAGCAGATGCGCTTTTATCGCCGCCTCGGGGTCGTCGCAGTCCACCCGGGTGCAGAAGCTGTTGCTACTGTTGTTCCACCAGCCCTCCCCCTCCACCTTGTACGGGCCGTCGGGGACCACCATCCACGGCATGCAGCCGACGGGGCAGCCGAAGCAGGCCAGAATCTTCTTCCTGTATGGCTTGATGGTGTCCCCCGCCACCCGCTTGATCTTCTCCGGGTCCCAGTAGTCGTCCTGGCCGTTCCTGACGGGCCTGAACCCGGCCTCCCACGCCGGGCTCCCGTAGACGCTCTCGACGCCGTAGTACCCGTCCTCCCTGTACAGCTTGGCCTTCGGGAACCTCTCTATCTTCCTCCTGGCGGCGTCCACCGCCTCTATGAACCTCTCCGGCTCGGCCACGGTGACGGGCAGGCTTCCCCTGGCCGCGACCGCCTTGAGGTTCTTGCTTCCCATGACGGCGCCCACCCCGGAGCCGCCCGCCGCCTTGGCCCTGTCTGACATTATACACGCCGACCTCACCAGGTTCTCGCCGGCTGGGCCTATGCCTATGACGCGGACCATGTTGTCGTTTCTGCTGGACCGAATGGCTCTCTCCGTGTCCCACGTGGTCTTGCCCCAAAGCCCATCCGCGTCCACGAGCTCGGCTTCCCCGTCACCGAGCCACAGGTACACCGGGTTCTCCGCTCTACCCGTGAAGACGAGGTGGTCGTAGCCTGCGTACTTCATCTCCGCGCCGAAGTGGCCGCCGCAGTTGGCGGAGCCGACGCCCCCCGTGAAGGGGCTCTTCGTGTCTATGGACACCCTGGAGCAGAAGGGCGAGAGGGTGCCCACGAGGGGCCCGACTCCGAGGAGGAGCATGTTCTCAGGGGAGAGGGGCTCTGTTGAGGGGCTCAGCTCGTCGAACAGTATACGGGCGTTGACTCCCCTGCCCCCGACGTAGCTCTCGCTGTACCTTGAGGCGGGCTCCTCGGTGATGCTTCCATTGGTGAGATCGACGCGGAGTACTCTGCCGGCGTAGCCGTGGGGCTTCAACGTGACAGCCTCCTCGCACCGTAGGCGCAGTACTTGACGCAGAGCGGGGTCTCCTCCCCGTCGCAGAGATCGCACGTCGAGTCTATCGACAGCGTGATGACGGCGGTGTCGTTGTCCCTCGACACGTGGGTGCTGCTACGTGACGGGTCGAACATCTTATGCTCGGTGTGGTGGAACGAGCAAGCCGATTCGCAGATGCGGCAGCCCTGACACCTCTGGGGGTCAAGAAGAATCAACGCCATCGGAAACCGTGAGGAGGGTGCCCATATAAGATTTTAGGGGAGACGTCACTCTCCGAGAAGCCAGTAGAGGAGCCCCTTCTGGGCGTGCATCCTGTTCTCGGCCTGGTCGACTACGACTGACTGGGGCGAGTCCATGACCTCGCTGGTTAACTCCAGCCCCCTGTGGGCGGGCAGGCAGTGCATAACGATGCAGCCGGGCTTGGCCTTCTCTACCAGATCCGTGTTCACCTGGTATGGCGGGAACATCTTCATGCGTTTCTGCTTCTCCTCCTCCATGCCTGCGCTGATCCAGACGTCGGTGTATATGACGTCGGCATCCTTCACCCCCTTCGACGGGTCGTGGACCACCTTGACGCTGCCTTTGTTGCCTTTGACTTTCTCGAGGAGTCCGGGGCTTGGGCTGTACTGGGGGTCATCGGGGCAGACCACGTTTACGTTCATCCCCATGCTTGTGCACCCTATTATGGTGGACGCCGCCGTGTTGCAGCCGCCGTCGCCCACGTAGGCGATCTTCAGGCCCTCTAGGCTGCCTTTCTTCTCCTGTATTGTGAGGAGGTCGGCCATGTTCTGGCAGGGGTGGTACTTCTCGGTCATGCCGTTTATGACGGGCACCGTAGCCGACGCCCCGATCTTCTCCATGGCTTCCTGGTTAAGCACCCTGGCCATGATGCAGCTGCTGTATCTGCTGAGCACAGCCACGCCGTCCTCCAGGGTCTCGCTCCTGCTGAACCCTCCCTCGGAGACGCCGTAGAAGATGGCGTGGCCACCGAGCTGGCTCATCCCCGCCTCGAAGCTTATTCTGGTGCGTAGGGACGGTAGCTCGAAGAGCATAATGAGGGTTTTACCCTCCAGGGAGTGCAGGTATTTCTCTGGGTTGCCCTTTATCTCGGCGGATAGGCTCAACACCTGGCCCAGCTGTTCGCTGGATAGGTCGAAGTCGCTTAGTACGTGTTTCAAGCTGGTCACCTTTAATTTATAGAGTTGAGCATAGCGTACCGCCGGGTTATATCGTTTACGGCATAAATGCCATGAAAATAAGCATCTATGTAACATTTGTTGCATTTAATCTGCTTTTTCTTCATGAGACCGAAAACCATGTAGTACACGGCGGCGCTTCTGTTCAACCCATATAAGAAAAAAGTTAGTTTCTATTTAAGGTACTTGTCGAACCACCGGAGCATGTGCCTGAACCGCTCCTCCCTGTGCCTGGGCTTACCGCTCCTGCTCAGCTCATGACTCTCCCCCGGGAACCTCACAAGCTCCGTGTCGACGCCAAGCTCCTTGAGTGCGACGAAGAACTCCTCGGCCTGCTGTATGGTGCACCGTAGGTCGTTCTCGCTGTGGATGAACAGGGTCGGAGTCTCCACGTTCTCCGCGTACCTGAGGGGGCTCTGGCGGAGGAGCTTGTCCTCGTCGCGCCACGGGTACCCCACGTTGCCCGACTCGCCGTGCTTGTAGCCGAGGTCGCTGTAGCCGTGGTGGCTGAGTCTGTTGCAGGTGCTGCGGCAGGCCACCGCCGCCTTGAACAGGTCTGTCTGGGTTACGATCCAGTTGGTCAGGTATCCACCGTAGCTGCCGCCGGTGACTCCGAGCCTCTCCCCGTCAATGAAGCCGTGCCTTTGAACGGCGTCCCTGGTGAAGCCCATCACGTCACTGTAGTCGACGGTGCCGTGGCGGCCGTTCAGGGTCGCGCCGTATTCTTCGCCGTAGCCGCCGCTGCCCCGAGGGTTAGTGTATATTACGCAGTAGCCTGCCGACGTGAGGAGCTGAAACTCCTGGTAGATGCCGTCGCCGTAGATGCCGAGGGGGCCGCCGTGGATCTCCAGTATGGTGGGGTACTTTTCTCCTTCCGTGTACCCGACGGGCTTCATGACCCAGCCGTCGATCTCCACGCCCTCCTCGTTGACCCAGGTATAGTGCTCCGGCTCCACGATGCTCAGGCGTTTAAGGAGCCGGTCGTTGAACCTGGTGGCCCTCCTCTCTCCTTTTGCGTCCCTGACCCATATCTCGCATGGGTGGGTCGCCTTCATGGCGTTGTAGACGAGGACCGATTCGTCTCTGGAGAGGCTGAAGCCGTCTACGGATCGCTCGGAGGTGAGTCGGGTGACCTCGCCGGTCTCTTTCCCTACCGTGTAGACGTTTGCCGTCGGCACCTCGCCGGTGAGGAAGTATATGGACTCGCCGTCCCCCGACCACACGGGCCCCGGGCTCGGCGTCGAGAAACGGAGGTCGCTGCCGATCCCTCTGCCGATGCTTCTGTCGAAGCCCGCTGTCATGTTTCTAGGGGCTCCTCCCTTCGAGGTCAGGACCCAGATGTCGTTGTTCGTGGCTCCGCGGGCGTGGAAGTCGTTGCCGATGTACGCTATCTCCGAGCCGTCAGGGGACCACGAGAGATCGCCTATCGCGTGGCTGGCCTCCGTGATCCTCTTCATCTCGCCACCCTTGGACGGCATCAGGTAGACGTTCCTCACGTGGGTCATGTCGGCGTCCTCCTCAAGGTTGGAGACCAGCGCGATCTGTTTACTGTCTGGGCTCCACGCCGCGGCCTCCACGTCGATCTCGCCCGTGGTGAGCTGCTTGGGCTTCCTGCCCTGCCTCACAGTGAAGAGGTGCACCCGCTTCCCCGCGAACATGCCCACGCCGTTGAGCTTGTACCATATGCGCTTAACGACAACCACGTCGGTCTCAGGCTTCTCCGGCTCCCAGACGCGGCTCGTGAACAGAATGTCCCGTCCGTTGGGCGCCCACTGGGGATTCATCACCCCGGTCTCCAGGTCCGCGACCAACTGGGCCTCCCCTCCCCCCGCGTCGATGACGTAGAGCTGGTTCTTCTTCTCTGGCTCCCTGCCGCTGGATAGGAAAAGCAGCTTGGAGCCGTCCGGGCTCCAACGGGGGTTGCTGTCCTTCCCAGGGCCAGAAGTGAACTGCCTGTGCTTGCCGGTGGCGGTGTCCAGCATCCAGACATGCTTCACGTACTCGTCCTCGTCGTGGTCAACCGTGGTGTGCACGAAGGCGGTTCCCCCGCCGTCCGGGCTGACCTGGGGGTCCGAGACGAACACGAAGCTACGGAGGTCCTCGATCTTGACTTCACGAGATGTCATACACTGAATTATGGTCTTTAGGAAATTAAGATTTCAGTTACGGTTACGAAAAAACCCAAAATATCGTTTTGAGAAATTTGATAAAAAAGACGTTTTTTCATTTATACTCGTCGATGGCTTATCGATTATGCAAAGGGAGCAGGAACAAAGCCTCTTTACTGAAAGCATAGCGTTGACACCGCATTTCATTAAAAGAAGCTGATATCACATGGTTTTCATTAATTTTCGTCGATGCTTTCCGCCTTAAAAAAGTTGAATAGATGAATTTTAATAATAATTCGACGGAAATCTCTGTCATGTCACTTGATGTTCCATCACCCGAGGATTTTTTTGGTCACATTATGGGTGCTGACAGGAAGCTTGTGCGCTGGGACCGTATAGTCGACTACTTCATGGAGCTCGACAAGTCTCCCATGGTCAAGGTCACGGAGCTGGGTAATAGCACGGAGGGGAACCCGTTCATAGCCGCCTTCATCACCTCCGAGGAGAACATGGGGCGCCTCGATGAGATAAGGGAGAAGAGCTGGGTGCTCAGCCACCCCAAGGGCGTACCCGCTGAAGATGTAGAGAGGGTGGTCTCGGAGGGCAAGGCTGTGGTCGCCATGACCATGAGCATCCACGCCACGGAGGTGGGGGGCACCCAGATGGCCCCGGAGCTGGCTTGGGAGCTCATAACACTCCCCGAGAACAGGGAGATACTTGAGAACACCGTGCTCGTCATGGTGCCCTGCTTCAACCCGGACGGCCAGATAATGGTCACAGACTTCTATGAGAAGTACCTGGGGACGGAGTACGAGGGCTGCAGCCCGCCTTGGCTCTACCACAAGTACACGGGCCACGACAACAACAGGGACGCAATCCACAACAAGATGGTGGAGAGCCAGATGGTGAGCCAGCTCCTATACAACGAGTGGTTCCCCCAGGCCTACATCGACTACCACCACATGGGCAGCTACGGGGCGCGGTTCTACATCGCGCCCTTCGCGAACCCCATCGACGACAAGGTGAACCCCCTGGTCTGGACCGAGCAGGAGCTCTACGGCGGCCTCACCCACGTCCTCCTAGAGGAGGCTGGGAAGCACGGCGTCGAGTCGGCGGCTACATACCCCGGCGAGTTCATGCCCACCTTCAACTACGTGCCGTGCTGGCACAACGTCTGCGGGATGCTCACGGAGTCGGCGTCCGCTAAGCTAGCTACCCCATTGTACATCCACTATCATCAGCTCAGGGGCAGCAGGCGTGGGCGACCCGAGTACAGGGCGCAGATGGGGTTCCCCCACCCCTGGATAGGCGGTTGGTGGAGACTTAGAGACGTAGTAGAGCAGCAGAAGATAAGCGCATACGGCACCCTTAAGGCGGCGGCCAGGTTCAAAGAGCTCATCCTCCGGAACATGTACAAAAAGGCTAGCGAAGCCATAAGGGAGGGGGCCGAGGAGCCTCCCTACGCGTTCGTCATCGAGAACGAGCAGCACGACGAACTGGCCGCCTACAAGCTTATGACGACCCTCATGGACATGGGGGTCGAGATTAGCCGCAGCCAGCGGGAGTTCGTCGCCGACGGCGTCAGCTACCCCCGGGGCACATACGTGGTCCTCGCGGGCCAGCACTGCAGGCCTTACATAGTGAGCCTCCTGAAGCGTACCTTCTACCACCTGGGGGCGTTCAGTAAATACCCCGACGGGTCCCCCGTTGTCCCATACGACCTCTCCACGTACACCATCGCCGAGTTCAGCGGCGTCAGGGTCTGCGAGGTCGAGAAGCCCTTCGACGGCAGCTTCGAGACGCTCACGAGCATCAGGCTCCCACGGGGCAGCGTCGAAGAGGGGGCGGCCAACGGCTGGCTCCTTGACGGCAGGGTCAACGACGGCTTCGAGGCGGTCAACAGGCTCCTCAGGAAGAAGGTCACGGTGCACCGGCTCACTGAGGCGGTTTCGACCGCGGCCGGGGTCTTCTCTGCGGGTAGCTTCTACGTTCCCAAGGCCGAGGGGCTGCAGAGCGAGCTGGAGAAGCAGAGCAAAAGGTGCCACGTGAGCTTCGAGGAGGCCCCGACGGCCGTGAAGTCTAAACCGGTGAAGATGCTTCGCATAGGCATGTACCAGCGGTACTGGGGGGGCAACGCGGACGAGGGCTGGACGCGGTTCCTGCTGGAGCAGTACAAGTTTAGGTACAAGACCCTGATGGACAAAGACATCCAGCGCGGGAGGCTGACGAAGAGCTACGACGTCATAGTGCTGCCCTCAGACGCCACCGAGTTCATCATGGGCGACAAGATAGAGGAGTACTATGAGAAGCGTTGGGGAGGCGGCTTCACCATGCCCAACTACCCGCCCGAGTACAGGAGCGGCCTCGGCGACGAGGGCGTCGAGAAGCTCAAGGAGTTCGTCGAGGGAGGCGGGACCCTGCTCTGCTTCGGAGAGTCCAGCAACTTCGCCATCGACAAGCTGGGACTCCCCGTCAAGAACGTGTTGAAGGACGTGAAGAACACCGACTTCGTTTGCCCGGGCAGCACCCTGCACGTGGACATCAACGTCGGCCACCCATTGGCGTGGGGCGTCCAAGACGACTTGATGATCGTGTTCCGCCACCACCCGGCCTTCGAGGTTAAACCCAGGGTGAACAACGAGGACTACGCCGTGGTGCTCAGCTACCCGGATAAACACATCATGGAGAGCGGGTGGCTCACAGGCGAGGAGCACCTGAGCCGCAAGGCGGCCATGGTGGAAGCCAAGCTGGGTAAGGGTCGGGTGGTGCTCTACGGGTTCCAGCCACAGATGAGGGCCCAGCCCGAGGCCACGTTCAAGCTTCTATTCAACGCCCTGCTGGGGTAGCGGTTTTTATCGCTTACCCCACCGTTTTTTCCCTTGTTTTTATACAGAAACGCCTGATCGAAGACGTTTTATAGAGCACCCGTGTAGCTACTAGGATTCGTGATCAAAAATGGGAGTTGAAAAGTTCGCTAAGAAAGAGGTCGCCGCCCTCATGAAGGCTCGCGGTAGCCTCACCCGCGCCGCCGTGGGGCCAATAGAGGGGTTGATCAACCTAGGAGCGGGGGACCCCGACTTCAACCAGCCCGAGTTCATCAACAAGGCCGTATACGAGGCCATGAAGGAGGGGCACACCCACTACAGCTTCGGCGGGGAGCCAGAGTTCAAGGAGGCCATCGCCGAGTACTACAAGAAGTACGGCGTATCCGTGGACCCGAAGACCCAGGTGCTGATAACCAGCGGAGGCAGCCAGGCCATCTTCCAAGCCTTCGGGGCCATCCTCAACCCTGAGGACGAGATCCTCATCATGGACCCCGCTTACCAGGGCTACAACGCGCCCTCGGCCTACTTCGGAGCCAAGATGACCCGCGCCAGACAGACGAAGGACAAGAACGGGATCTTCAGGCCGAACTTCGGGAACATAGAGAACGCCATCACGCCTAAGACGAAGGCCCTGCTCTTCTGCAACCCCGACAACCCGGTGGGCACAGTCTGGACCCAGAAGGAGTTGGAGAAGCTGGCGGAGATCGCCGTAGAGAAGGACATCGTCGTCCTCGCAGACGAGATCTACACGGAGTTCGTGTGGAACGACAAACACAAGACCATCATCGACCTCCCCGGCATGTGGGAGCGGACCATGGTGCTCATGAGCTTCAGCAAGACCTTCGCGTGGACCGGCTGCCGCGCAGGCTACATCATCGCGGGCCCCGAACTCATGAAGGCGATAAACGCGGTGCCGGTGGGCATCTGCAGCATGCCCGTTCCGTTCCAGAAGGCTGCCGTCGAGGCGCTTGAGAAGGGGTGGGACTTCGTGGCCGAGATGAGGGACGAGTACAAGAAGAGGATAGACTTCATGGTGAAGAGGCTGAACGAGATAGAGGGCGTAAGCTGCCCGATGCCGGAGGGCGCGTTCTACCTGTTCCCCGACGTAAGCAGCTTCGGCGTGCCCAGCATTAAGTTCTCCATGGACTTCTTCCAGCAGAAGAAGGTCAGGACCGCGCCGGGCACCCAGTACGGGGAGAACGGGGAAGGCCACATCAGGTTCGCCTTGGTTAAGCCGGTGGACGAGCTCGCCGAGGTCTGCGACAGGTTCGAGGACTACGTCAAGGGCCTGTCTTCGTAGGCGTGTTCGGCGGCCTCCTTAAACCATCCTTTTTTAGTTTTATATGGATTCGTAAGTTTGTACGCTTGGTAGTTTTTTTTGGTTACGTTAAATTAGTGTTTTTGGGGGTTGTTTGTTACTTGTTACATGGAATAAGCTTTTTCTGGGGTGTGTTTCTACGGTCGGTGGACGACACTTTTGTATATGATTGGGTCATAAAGAGGCGTTTCTGGGGCCTCTTTCGGCGGGAGGGGCTCGGGTTCGCGTTATCTCATTTACCCCCCCCCCGGATGGATGTTTCTGGGGTGGCTTAGCGATTCGATTTTTCTTGGTCACATGGGATTTATGTTTTCCCCAACTGGTTTTGTGACGGGTTACTTGCTGTAAACGTTCGGTTACATGGGGTCTTGTGTTTGTTTGGGGTGTTCCCACGTCGCTGACTAACTCAGCAAAAGCTTATTTTATAATGGCGGCTAGGCTGTCTACTCTGTTTCGATCTTCTCTTCTTCGAGTCGCTCTAAGAGCCAGTCTATGTTCTCTTCCTTCTCCAGGACCCAGATGTACTGTTCAACGTCGTGGGGGAGGAAGGGAACCAGCGGCCCTAGAAAGAAGCGGCCCGCCATCCCGCCCAGCCTGCTCATGTTCCTGAAGGAACCGAAAACTAGGATCGCCGCCGTCTCGACTCCCCGGTCTTTTATGAACTTGAGGATCTTCTCCCGAGCCTCCTGCTCCTGCTCGGGAGTCACCTCCCTGAAGACCGGGAACACCCTTAGAGGTCACCCTTCTCCGCTTTCTTGACCGCGTCCTCGATGACGGCCAGAGCGTTCTCGATCTGGGTCTCCGTGCTCACCAGCGGAGGCGCGACCCTCAGGGCGCCTATGCCCCTGTACCCCATCTCGATGATGTAGACGCCGTTGCGGTAGCAGTCGACCGCAATCTTCCCAGCCAGTTCCTTGGACGAGATCTCGACGCCGATCAGCGACGCGATGCCCCTGGCTTCGACAACGCACTCGTACTTCTCCTCCACCTCCTTCAGGCGGCTCATCATGAGCTTCCCGTTGGACCTGGATCTGTCTGCCAGTTTCTCGGACCTGATCACTTCGATGTTGGCCAGTGTCGCCGCGAGGCCCAGAGGCTGACGGCCCATGGTATGGCCGTGGTAGAAGCCCCCGCTTTTCTCTAAGAGGCCCTGTTTGGCGACGGCCCCCGCCATGGCGATGGCCCCGCCGGCCATGGCCTTGCCGAGGACGACGATGTCCGGCGTCACACCGTAGTTTTCGGTGCAGAACCATTCGCCGGTTCTCCCGAAGCCCGTCTGGACCTCCTCCGAGATGAAGAGGACGTCGTTCTTCTGAGCGAGTTTGTCGAGCTTCTTGACGAAGCTCTTCGAGGGTATGAGCCAACCTGCGTCTCCCGCGACTGGCTCGAACAGGACCGCCGCTACCTCATCGGGAGGCATATAGGTCTCAAAGGCCTGCTCGATGAGCCCGATGATTATGTCGTCCACGTCTTCTCCATCGAGTTTACCGAAGGGAGGGTGAAGATAGTCAGGATAAGGGAAATAGAAGATGTCGTTGAGGCGGCCGAACCCCTGGACCATCGAGGGCACGTAACTGCTTACGCTTAGAGCCCCATAGGTGGTGCCGTGGTAGGCCCCCGCGAAACAGATGATGCCCATCCTGCCCATGACCTTCCTGGCCATCTTTATGGCCGCGTCGTTGGCCGCCGAGCCGCTTAGGGCGTAGGTCGCGCGTAGGCTCCCGTTTCCTCTCAGGGGGACCACGGCGTCCAGGCTCTTCTCGAGGTTGTAGAGGTCTTCAACCGCGCAGTGAGTGACCTTGTCCGCCTGATCCTTTAGGGCTTTCATGATAACGGGGTGCCTGTGCCCCGCGTTCACGGTGCACCTGCCGGATATGAAGTCGTAGAGTATGTTGTCGTCCAGGTCCTGGATCCAGACCCCTTCGGCGTATTTCGCGAGGGGGTACGGCGCGTCTCTCGTGTACCCCATTTTTTCCAATAGTTTCTTGGATTTTTTCCCTGGGGGTGGATCGTTGATGACTGGTTTCTCATAATCCCATAACTTTTGAACCATATCGATCTAATAGTGTTGTGCTTACCATGAATATATGTTTTAAAAAAAGGAGAATAGGTTTTCGTTATGCTCCGAGTAGTGGCCATATGAACTCGTTGAGTATGTACATCAGCCGTCCGATCATCTGAGTCAGGTACCAGACGAGCTCGCCGGAGAAGTTGGCTCCGAGGCTTATCATTAGGAACACCCGCCCGATCTTCACGCTTGTGCCCATCGCACCCGTGTGCTCCTTCGTGAATATGAAGAAGCTGAAGGCCGTGACCACGCCTATGAAGATCAGTATCCCGTTAATGCCTGCGAACGCGTCCAGTATCGTCTGTTTTATCTGGTCGATTATCTGTCCTCTCAGCGTTCCAGCGATCATTACCCCTGTGCCGACTCCAACAAGAGCGCTTGTGGGGTACTTGGCGAGCCAAGATAGGTCGCTGCTGAGCCTCGAGTACGTGAGAAGGCCAAGTATCAGCGGTATTATGAAGAGCACGTTCCCAGCCATTATTGGTTTAATGGCGTTTGTGTGGACTGACTGGAAGTTCATGAATGTATAGTGTGCGACGCTGGCGCCCATTATGGCGGCTTGTCCGAACCTGAAGAACACGTTGTCTTTCCAGAGCATAGACATGACGCTTATGATGAACAGGGTCCCGATGAACCCTCCAATCACGCTAGCCATTGTCAATCCTCCTTCCCGATGAACGGCTTCACGTTCATCCATAGAACCGCTGCAAGGAATGGTAGTATACCGAGGTTTTTCGCGTCGCCCATGGCCGCCCCTGGCCCGGGGTTACCTGATACGACCTCAAGCTCTGTTCCTGCTCCGCTTCCGCTTAGGAATCCCTGTATCTGTGTTGGGTAATACGGTGCAGCCATAGGTCCACAGCAGCCAAGCGTTGTGGCTATCACCGGCTTGTTGTAGGGCACGACCCACTGTCGTACGGCCCACTCGATGTCGGTGCAACTCGTATACTGGTAGATAAGTAGATCGATACCTTCATGGTTGTCTATGTCCTGCATGAGAGGTATGCTGTTCAGAGGATCGCCGTTGATGTCGCTTGAGTAGATGCTTCTGATGCTCTGCGCGAACGCGGCTTGACCCGCCTCGCCGAGGGGAGAGTAGGGCAATATCACGTAGTCTTCTCCGTACGTATACCCAAAACTCTCAGGTACCACATCGGCGAGTTCGTTGTTTATTACGATCGACGCGTCTTCGGTGGAGCAGTAGAATATGACTTTGTGACCACTTTGGAAGACGCTCTTCCAAGTCGCAAGGAACTGCGCTTCCTGCTCATCGAGAAGCGAGGCAGATGCCCCGAAACTCACAGCTATTACTGATCCTTCTGGTAGCTCAACGATGCTGTTATAATAATCCTTCACCGGCTCGCTTAACACCACGGGTAAACCCAATGGATAGACGAGAGGTATGAACATTCCTATGAGGCACAACGCCCATATGATCTGGTAGAATCTCGTCGCTTTCGCGAGTCTTTCTCTTGTTGTTGCCATATTAATCAACCTCCGTCGTCGTTCTCTCTTTACCCCAGAGTGTCCTGATTCCAACCACGACGGCTCCCAGAGCCGCAGCCATTACCGCAGCTCTGCCACCACCTACGTTGGGGACCAGCATGATCCATTCGCCGAAGCCCACTATTCCCGGCAAATATACCTGGAAGAGCGGGATCTGTCTCAGAGTATAGATCAAGCCTCCGAACATAAGCGCCGCTGCTTCGAGTCGGAACTGGTATCCTCCTGTAGGGTCTTTCGTGACCATTCTCATGGTTCTTATGGCGCTGCTTGCCAGCGTGAAGAACATGACGGCGTAGATTACGCCACCCACGTTCTGGTATATGTGGAAGTACAGCCATTGGTAGGCATCGCTGCTGATGTTGCCGGGCACGACCAAGGCGGTTCCGAAGAATATAACGAAGAATACTAGGGGAACAACCAGGTATATCAGGTTGTTCAGGTTCTTGTTCCTCTGATAGTTCATATATTGGGCGTAGACCATGTAGATGAGGCCAAGGCCGACGCTCGTCGCGCTTATAACAGGTATCCAACTCGTAAAGACGCCTTTAATTGTTTCAAAGATGTCAAAAGTCGTGAAGAAGGCTAGCAGTATCACTACACCGACGAAGGATAGAAACGCTGTCGGGATTTCTCGTCTAAACATTGACATTCGTCATTTCCTCCTATAGGCTGAGCAGCGTGGCCACGTCAAGGCCAACCGCTGCCAGCAAGGTTCCTACAATCAGCAATATGTAGACGAAGAATTTTCCAACCTCTTCGATGAGGATGCCGCTAATCATTATCGGGTCTTCGGATACTTGAGCCGCGGCTGCGTAGATCTCCTCCCCGAGGAACACGTAGTCGCACATCATAGCGAACGCGTAGACCATTATCCATCTGCCTGTTCCGCCGACGTTCATGCCTCCCATGATGTGAGCCATCTCAAGACTGATGGGGCAGTCGCTGTAGAATATACCAATACTCAGGTTTAGACCCACCCCCTCCTCTGCGTAGCTCGCGGTTACCCCTTGAGTCCAGGTCAGGGCTCCACGTCCATAGTACCTCATGTCGTCTCGGCGATACATCTCTGGTTTTCCGGCGAAGCTGAAGCCTTCACGGGCGGTTCCCTCGATCAGTGGGATGCTCTCCGTCTGGGAGGGCAAGTGTACTATCAGGCGGGCTCCGTATTCTGCACAGAGGATGGTGATGTGTCTGAGGAATGCCAACGCGGTCAGCGTCATGGACACGAGGTTGCTGTAAAGCTGTCCCCCTGATTGACCCATGGCGAAGTGTACGGGCTTGTCCTCTTCTACGGACTTTCCGACGCCCTCACGTATGGCGTCCAGAGCGGGTATGTGCCTGATGAACGGTTTCCAGTTAGGGTCTTTCGTCTTCTCGTAGTAGTAGTATGTCGCTGCAACCATAACGATCATTAGCAATAAATCCAAGTACGTTCCTGTTTTTACTATCATCGCAATCTCTCCTGATTGCTATTATTATTGAGGATTTAAACTATATATAATACTTGTCAAGTTTACCCAATTTTAAAGCATCTGCGTTACTATATTATCATTATAAAAACATACCAGTAACTCTTATTTTACTACATATAATGCAAATTCGATTAGTATCATGTTAATCAATACTAAAAGGGACATTTCATATAATATCTGTCTCAAATGAAGTAGATTTACCCGAGGGTGAATATTATATTCATTTAACTATTACAACCTAATATCCCCTATTCGGTGGAAAAAAGGGTTATTGTTTGGGGATCTTATCCCAGTTATCCTGGGCTATTTCCAGGGGCGGCTGGAGGCCCTCGGGGAGAGGCGTCTTGTAGATCCTACCCTTGAGACGTTCCTTGTGCTCATCAGTGACTGCCTTGCGAAGCTTCTCATTTACGAGAAGTTCTATTGCGGCGCCGGCCATGGTCTTGGCTGCGAAGACGAGGCTCTTGTGTCCGACTGAGCTGCCTGCGCAGGCGACCCAGGCCCAGCTGTGCCCTGGGGCGCCGAGGACGTTGCACGCGGTTCCGAACTCCAGTGTGGGGCATACCCAGCTGACGTCTCCTACGTCGCTGCTGCCCGGGCTTGTCTCGCCCTCACCCCACGGGTCCAGTATGTCGGTCATGAAGTCCACGTCGACATATTTCTCCCAGTCGGGGACTTTCGCCTTGCGCATGGCGTCTATCTTGTTCTGCTTGCTGAAGTGGCCTGCGATCTCGGCGGCGAACCCCAGCTCCTCCTCGCTCCAGGTGGGGGAGCCCACCTCCCTCATGTTCTTTACCACCAGCTCAGCTAGGAACTTGTTGGGAAGCACGTTGTAGAGGCCGTCGATGAACTGTACCTCAAGCTCCGTCTCGGTCATCAAAGCGGCTCCCTCCGCTATCTTGAGTATCCTCTCGTAGATGGGCTCCAGCTGGTCCCTCTCCGGCGCCCTGATGTAGTACCAGCTGCGGGCGTAGTCGGGGACCACGTTGGGCTGGCCTCCACCCTCCTCGATGACGTAGTGTATGCGTGCGTCGCTGATTATGTGCTCCCTGAGGTAGTTGACGCCTATGTTCATCAACTCGATCGCGTCCAGGGCGCTGCGGCCCATCTCGGGGTTCCCAGCGGCGTGAGCCGTCTTCCCCCTGTAGATGAACTTGACGCCGTTCACCGAGTTGCTGCTTGAGAGCCGCGCAGCGTTCATGCTGCTGGGGTGGTGGCTGAGGCACGCCGAGAGGCCGTCGTAGAGGCCCTCCCTCACCATGAAGACCTTGCCGCCGTAGTTCTCCTCGGCGGGGGTCCCGTAGAACTTGATGGTGCCGAGTACATCTTCCTCCTCCATCACGTGGCGTAGGGCTACCGCGCAGGCGAGGGCCGTGGCGCCGTGGACGTTGTGGCCGCAGCCATGCCCAGGCGCGCCGGGGACCAGCGGGTCCTTCTCCGGCTTCACCTTGTTGCTTATGCCGGGGAGGGCGTCGTACTCGCCCTGGAACCCTATCGTGGGCTCGCCTTCGCCCCACGTTGCGTAGATGGCCGTGGGCATGCCGGCGACGCCAAGCTGGACATCGAAGCCGTGCCTCTCTAAGACCTCGGCTATGAGCTTGCTGCTCCTGGTCTCGACGAGGCCCAGCTCGGCGTAGTGCCAGACCTTGTCCGCGACCTCGATGAACTCTTGCTTGTGTTCATCTATCCACTCCCATGCTTTTTCCTTAACCATGCTTATCGTGATGAGATGCGTGCCTAAGCCTAAAAATGTGGTGGGAGGCGTCAAACAATATATTCCCCCGGGCAGACGGTCTACTTGGTTTCTATGCCCAAGCTCGTGGAGCTTCTCAGGAAGCAGAGGAAAATCGAGTTGAGCCACGCCGAGAGGCTCGCCGAGTCAATGGAGCAGCTAAAGCATCCCCTCATCAGGGCGCTGCTCGAGACTATTCTTCATGACAGCAGGAAGCACGCCGCCGTCTGCCAGGCCCTCATCGACGTGGACGCCGGCTCTGTGCCGTTGAGACTGGACGTGGACATGGGCTCCGCCGTAAGCCTACACCAGGACATAAAGCAGCACGTGGCCGTCGAAACGGAGATGATCGAACTGCTGGAGGAGATGATGGGCCAGGCGCGGGACGACAGAGTCGAGGCGTTCCTAGGCTACTTGCTGGACGAGGAGCGGCGGCACCACTCCATGCTCAGTGGGATGAGCAACCTCATCGACAGGGACAGCGTCGCCCTCGACGAGTACCTGGGCCTCTTCGAGAAGTACATGATCGTGGCCCCACAGTAACTCTACGAAACAATCTTTTATTACCGGTCCACGGCTCAGAGAAATCTATGAAGGCCGTAGTAGTCGAGGCGAGCCCGAAGAGGGATGGAAACTCGGTCACCCTCGCCAAGGAGCTAATAAAAGGGCTGCAGGAGAACGGCGACGCAGAGATCACCGAGCTGTACCTCGAAGACCTGGACATCGGGTTCTGCAGGGGGTGCTGGAGCTGCCTAGAGCTTGGAGAGCCCGGCTGCGTGATGGACGACGACATGACGTGGATCTACCCCAGGCTCAACGAGGCGGACGTCATCGTACTCGCGACACCCATCTACTGGTGGCATATTAATGCTCAGATGAAGAAGTTCATCGACAGACTCGAGGGGCTGCTGGACGGGAACGGCCCCAACAACCTATCAGGCAAGACCCTTGTGCTGATAATCACCTACAACATGGAGGACCCCGACGGCGTCTACCTGGCGATCCAGATGTTCAGATCCATAGCCGCGTGGGCGGGGATGGACCTCGTGGTGCTCAAGTACAACGCAACCGACGGCCACGTATCGGGGGCTAAGGAAAAGCTGGATGAGGCGTGTAGACTGGGGTGTTCGCTCAGGGGCTTCAAGAGGCATGTGCTAAAGGTTCCCTGCCCCGTTGAAGGCTGCAAGGGGCTGTTCAGCTCGACGGATGCACTCGCCAAGCATCTCGCTTCCGGGGCGGGGCTAGATCACAGGGGCTGGCGTAGACAGAACGGCTTCGAGGACCTCGGGATGAGAACCGATGAGCTGTGGAGAGGCATCGCAGAGAAGATACGTGGAGCCGGTTAATGGGGTATATTAAATAGCCCTATGTCGGCTAGCGCTCCTTACGCTCCTTTTAACCATCTTCACTCCAAGGCTGTTATGGACACAAGCAGCTCCCCGCAGTTCACCGAGTAGAAGCACCTCATCATGCCCACAACTCCGTCCTTGGGGGCCGTAACCGTCTGTATTACCTCCCCGAAGAGGTCCGTGACCACCCCCAGCACGTCGCCAGCCTTCACCGACTGGTCTGGGGTTACCGTGGGCCTCCATATGCCACCCTCCACGGCCTTGAGACGGATGCTGCCGCTGCTCATCACCGGCTCAACCAACTTGGGCTCCCCTTCGATGACCCCGAAGTATCTCAGCACGTTCATTATGCCCTCGTAGTGGAATTCTGTCTCGTCCTCCCTCACGGGGAAGGGGGTGCCTGCCTCCGAGGTGATGCACGGTATGCCGAGCCTGCTCTGGGCGCACATGGTCATCCCGGTGGGGCTCACCGGGAAAAGGTTGATGAACCGGGTGGGGAAGCACCTGGCCATGTCCAGGGCAACCCTGTTGACTTTCTCGTCGTCACCCTTGCCGGCTATGACGAAGCCTTTGATGTCCTCGTTTACGTCCCCGCCGTGGCAGTCCATCAACGCGTCGCACCTCTTGATGACGTTCTCGTAGACGGTATAGGCTATCCTCTGGCTCAGGGTGCCCTCCTTGTCGCCGGGGAACACCCTGTTGAGGTTCAGCTGGTCGAAGGGGCTGAGGAACTGGGTCTTGTGCTCGAACTGGGGGCCGTTGAGCACGGGCACCGCCAGCACCGTGCCTTTCATCTTCTTGGGGTCGAGAGCCTTGATGGCCCTGATGACCGCTTCGATGCTGGCGAACTCGGTGCCGTGGGTGCCGCCTATTATGCCGACGGTCTTGCCCTTCTCGGCGCCGTTGATGACGGCCAGGGGCACCCTGTAGGTGTTGACGCTGGTGGTGCCTGCGTCCAGGAACCCCTTTGCCTTCTCGCCGGGCGCAGCCGATAGGCCGCCTATCGTTACGGTGCTCATATGTCTCGCCTCCCCTTGAGCTTCTCCCACGCCTCCTTTGCGATCTCCAGAGGCGGCTCAACCTCGGGGGGTATGGGCGACGTGTACTTGCGCCCCGCCAGCCGCTCGGTGTGCTCATCCTTGGCCTTCTCCAGCCACTCAGGCTTCGTGTACAGGTCCAGGGCGCTGGCCGCCAGGGTCTTGGCGGCGAAAACGAGGGACTTGTGGCCTATGCTCATACCGCTGACGGCTGTGAATCTCCAGTCGTGGCCCGGGGCGCCGAGTACGTTACAGGAGGTGCTGAACTCCATGGTGGGGCACTGCCAGCTCACGTCGCTCACGTCTGTGCTTCCGTGGCTGATCTCGCCGTCGTTCCACGCGTCCAGTATGTCGGTCACGAGGTCCACGTCCACGTACTTCTCCCAGTCGGGCACCTTGTTCTTGCGGAGGCTGTTGATCTTGTTCTGCTTGTCGAGGGTCTCGGCGATCTCAGAGGCGAAGCCCAGCTGCTCTTCGGTCCAGCCGGGGTGACCCACCAGCCGCATGTTGGCGGTCACAAGCTCGCTGAGTGTCCTGCTTGGTATCTTGTTGTAGATGGCGGCGATGAGGTCGATCTTGAGCTCGGTCTCCGTCATCATGGCGGCGCCCTCGGCGATCTTGTTGATGCGCCTGTATATGGCGGCCACCTGATCCCTCTCCGGGGCCCTGATGTAGTACCAGCTGCGGGCGTAGTCGGGCACAACGTTGGGCTGGCCACCGCCCTGCTCTATAACGTAGTGGACCCTCGCGTCCTGGATGACGTGCTCCCTGAGGAAGTTTACACCAATGTTCATCAACTCTACGGCGTCCAAGGCGCTGCGGCCCATCTCGGGGCTGCCGGCGGCGTGCGCCGTCTTCCCATAGAACTCGTACTTGACGCTGTTCACGGCGTTGCTGGACGAGAGGCCGGCGACGTTCATGCTGCCGGGGTGGTGGCTCAGGCACGCGTCTACGCCGTCGAAGCTGCCTGCGCGCACCATGTAGGCCTTGCCGTCGTAGTTCTCCTCGGCTGGGCTGCCGAAGCACTTCACCGTGCCGGGGAGCTTCTCCATCTCCAGTACGTACCGGGTGGCGGTGGCGGCCATGAAGCCGCTGGTGCCGTGTACGTTGTGGCCGCATCCGTGCCCGGGCCCGTCCTCCACCAGCGTTTCCTTATACGGTACAGCCTTGTTGCTTATCCCCGGCAACGCGTCGTACTCGCCCATGATCCCTATGACGGGTTTTCCCTTTCCCCAAGTGGCCACGAACGCCGTGGGCATCCCGGCTACGCCGCGATCTACGTTGAACCCGTGTCTCTCAAGGGTCTCGGCGTGGAGCTCCGCGCTCTTGAACTCTACGAGGCCAAGCTCAGCGTACTCCCAGACCCTGTCGCTCACCTCGATGAACTCGTCCCTGTGTTCATCGATCCATTTCCAAGCCTTCTCCTTCAACATAATCTATCAGGTGAAAGATACCCCATGAGAGGTTAAAACTAACGAATCATTGTAGGCGTAACCTTATCCTAGCAGGGCTTGAGCTAGGGAGTAATGCTTAAACCACGGCAGCGAAGCAATCTCTGAGAACAAGGATGGACTTGGGAGTCGATCTAGTCTCGCTGCTGCTGCTCAGCGTGGGGCTTGCCATGGACGCGTTCAGCGTCGCCACAGTCACGGGGTTCGGCCTAGGTAAGATAAGGATCAGCGACGCGACTCGGATGTCCATAAGCTTCGGCGCCGCCCACGTCGTGATGCCCGTCCTCGGCTGGCTTCTCGGCTCCACTATAGTGGACCTCGTATCCAGCTACGACCACTGGGTGGCTTTCCTGCTGCTCCTCTTCGTCGGCGGCAGGATGATGAAGGAGGGGCTGGACGGGGACGGCGAGGTGGACCCCGGCGAGATAATGGGCACCGTGAGTCTCCTGTTGTTCACCGTTGCCGTCAGCATAGACGCCTTGGCCGTGGGCCTCAGCTTCAGGCTGGAGGATCTCCCCATACTGGTGCCCAGCCTCTTCATGGGCGCGGGGACGCTTGTGTTCACCTTCGTGGGGCTTCTCGTCGGCAACAGGACTGGTAAGGCTTTCGGAAAAAGGGCGCAGATAATGGGCGGCCTTGTACTCATCGGGATAGGGGCCCGGATCGTGTTCACTCATCTAGTTTAGGATGGCCTCATCTAGGCTCATCCTCTCGGACTTTATAGTTTCCTCGCCGGGCCACCCGACTATTACGTGGTTTCTGCTGGTCATGGTGGGCGACAGGTTGAAGTGCTCCCGCAGCCGCTTCTGGGTCTCCTCGCCGTGAGTGAGCCAGCAGCTGCCGAGGCCCAGTGCGTGGGCCATAAGGCAGATATGGTCCGCCGCCGCCCCCGCGTCGAAGTACATGTTCTGGGGAACGTACTCGTCGAAACGAAGTGTCTTGTACATGCTCAGCTCCTGGAGCACCACGATCATCACACAGTTCTCGATGGGTATGTCGCTGCGCACCAGCTTCTGCTCCTCCGGGTCGCGCAGCACCAGGAACCTTGTGCAGCCTACGTTGCATCCGTGGGGCGCGTATAGCCCCGCCTTCAGTATGCGTCTGATCAACTCGTCTGGCACAGGCTTGTCCTTGAACTGCCTTATGCTCTTTCTGCCGTAGATTAGCCGCTCCACGGTCCCCACCTCTTCCTCCGTGAAGCCCTCCCAGGGCGTGGGCTCCAGCTCCACTTTTTCCCCGTTCCTAATCCGGGTGGCGAGGTCGATGTACCGGATGCACCAGCGTATGTCGGGCGGGTCGAGGGGCAGGCCACGCTTCTTCCACAGGCCGAGGAGGTACTCGGCGACCACGCCGAAGTCCTCCGGCATCTTCCGCGTCCCGTTGAGGATGCGGTATATCAAAACCTCCACGGTGTGGTGGGTACGCTCATGGAATATGGCCCTGAGGTCGTCGGGCTTCATCTCCATGAGCTGCTTCTCCGTGTATCCGTGGACGGTCAATGGCTTGGACAACGTATCACCGGGTAGACATATCCCGTATCCGCCTAAAAGGTTGCTTCGTCTAGAGGACGATGTTCAGTACTACAGCTGTGTTGAACATATCCTTGTAAGGGTAGCCTTCAACGAGTTCCCTGATCCACGGCTTCTCAGCAGAGACCCTCGTCAACGCGGCCTCCAGCGACTCATCCGTCACAGGCTTCTCGAGGACGCCCTCCTCGGCCAGAACCGCCAACGCGTCCGCGTACACGAGGCTGTGGTCCAGCTTGGAGAACGGGGTGAACCCTGCCCGGTGGTCGTGGCTCATCACGGCGTAGAGTGCTTCCTCCGGGAGCTTCCCCCGCAGAATGTTGGCGGCTATTACGCCGTGCTTCGACCTGTCCTCCGTGGTCTGGTCGTAGTCCAGGTCGTGAAGTACGCCGACCATCTCCCATAGCCCCCTGCTGCCGCCGAGGCCGCCGGCGAGCACCGCCATTATCCTCCCCACGAGAAGCATGTGGTCTCGTCTGCTGCTTTCCTCTATTAGCCTCAGGGCGTCCCTCTTGGATATCAACGCCATCATATGAGACGCGTTTCAACCATTAACGTTTTTTGACGCAAACCCCCAACACTACCCATGGAGAGCGGGTGGAACCTATCGGTCTGCGGCTTGAACTGCGCGGTCTGCGACATAATGCTAGCGGGAAAGGGAGACGAGGAGAAGCTGAAGGAGATCATAGACTGGTTCAAGGAGGAACGCGGCGTGGACGTGAAGCCAGAGGCTATAGTCTGCATGGGCTGCAGGGGAAGCCTGGACAAGCACTGGAGCCCGGAGTGCGGGATGATGCTCTGCGCCCGGAGCAGGGGACACGACTACTGCTTCCAGTGCCGCGACTTCGTGTGCGGGAAGCTGGAGGCCTTCGCCGGCGACGGCATGGATCACCACAGGAGGGCCGTCGAGAACATGAAGAGGATCAGGGAGATGGGGCTGGACGCCTGGTTGGAGGAGCAGCGGGAGAAGGGTCCACCCGTGTTCTGTCCCTAGCCTCTCTCCCTGAAGAACATCCAGTAGAGGACGCCGTTCGCGGCCATCAGCGCAGCCCCGACGAAGAAGGGCATGGAGAGGCTGATGGTCTCGAACATGTAGCCGGCCAGCGTGGGCGCCACGGAGCGCACCCCCATCCTGGCGAAGTTGCTCACACCTATCGCGGTTGCCGTCTCATCGGGGTCCACCATCCCGGACGCGAAGGTCTGCCTGATGGGCATGCTGAACATGACGACGATCCTGTTCACAACGAACAACGTGATGGCTACGGGGTACGTGTTGGCCAGGGCGAAGGCGATGGTGAGCCCCGCCGCGGCGATGCGTGAACCTATGATTGTGTTGATGCCGCCGAACCTGCCAACGAGGCGCGGGATGAGGAGGTAACTGAAGATGCTTATGAACCTGCTCAGCGAGTATATGGGGCCGATGGCGTCGCTGCCCACCCCGAACCTGTAGAATATGTAGAGGGTCATGAGGCTCTCCGTCATGCCCCATCCGAGGCCGCTGGTGGACCGAACCAGGCTGAACCTGAGTATTACGCCCCAGTTCCTTATCTTGCCGCCTTTCCTGGCCTCGCCGCCGTGGCTAGTCCGTCGTTTAGGCTCACGTATGGGGAGCAGGAACACGATTGACAGCGCGGTGACCAAGGCGCATGCCCACCAGATCAGCCGGTGAGCCTCCACCACGTTGAAGCCGTACAGGTCCTGGAGGTAAACGGGGAGACCCCCAAAAATCGAGCCTATGCTCGCCGCCAGTCCATTGGTGATGGCCATCGCGCTATAGACACCGGGTCTCTGAGTGGCCTCGGTTTTGTCCGTGATGTACCCCGAGACCACGGGCTGCCCGGCCCCAGCGCCTTCCCCCATGGCGCCTAGCCCCTGGCCCAAGGCGAGCATCCAGAAATCGGTGCTCAAAGCGAAGATCACCATCCTCATGGTGGCGAAGAATGTGCCGAGCACGAGGAACGGCTTCCGCCCATATTTGTCGCAGAGGTAGCCGAAGGTTATGTGGTGTACGGCGCTGACGATGGTGGCGAGGCTAAGCAGCAACCCTATCTCCACGGCGGTGTAGCCCAGGAGGGCGAAGTAGATGGCCCTCACCACCTGGAGGAACCCCATGACTATACGGCGGGTGAACATGCTCGTGGTGAGAAGCCTGATGTCCCTGTCGAAGCCCTCTGGCATACGAATGAGGCTAGTCACTGGGGTTACCCGAGTACGTCCGTGGAGTTGTTCACGGATGTGTTTCCTTTGATGTTCATGGTTCTGATGATTTCTGTACTTCTACCCAAGAGTCTGACCCGTATTACTTCATACATAGGATGTTCGTTCATGGGGTCCATATTAAGCTGAGAACGATAAAACGGTTTTCCAATTAGTGTCATAGTAACCTGATACATTACATCATACTTTCCGAGTGTTGAAGCTGGGTGCAATGGCCGAGAAGAAGGAAATATGCAAGGCGAAAACTCTTTAGAATGTTATGTTCAGCACACCCAGCAGGACCAGCGTCACCCCGATGAGGAGGTTCACCAACCTACGGTTCTCCATGGACCAGAGCTTGATGTCCATGGTGGAGCGAATCAAGCCGTGAACCACAACCGTCGTTACCACGAAAGGCGCGACGATGATAAGGTTATACAGGGCTATCAACGCGAGGCCTGTGATCATGTAGACCCTCTCCGATAGCAGGTTCAAGACGATGAAGTAAGGCGCTGAGGAGCAAGGCAGCAACAGTATACCTGTGGCCAGGCCTGCCCAGTAGCCTTTCCCCGGGCTCGACACGGACTCTATCTGCGCCGAGACCCTGCCAGCGAGGACGTCTGGGAGATACTTCACATCCACGCCCAAGGCGTCGAGTATCCTTAGCCCCCCTAACACGATGGCGACACCCGAAACCAGGTACTTGATCCCGGATATCCTCGGGAGGACGCTGTACAAGCCTAGGCCCAGCAGGAAGTAGGATGTGAAGAGCCCGGAGGAGAAGGCTATACCCACCTTCAGGGCAGCCTTTCGGCCCGCGTCGTAGAACACGAGGGAGAGGAGGACCACGAAGACGTTGAAGCTGCACGGGTTGACGGCGTCCACGACGGCCGCCGCGGCGACCATGGGGAGCAGCTCAAGGAAGTCAGCCTCCATGGCGGTGACGTATGGCTCCGTGAACAGCCGAGAAAGCGTCTCCCTCTCTTCGTTGTCACGGACCACGGTCTTGACCTCCATCTGGCCCTTGGACGCGGCTACGTACACGGGGACGCCGTCCCCCTCCTCCTCGTACACCCTGCGCCAGTCCACGGCGGAGAGGTCGCCGCTGGCTACAGCCACGAGGCTCCCATTCCTGAACACCGCGGATAGAGGCATGTATAGGGTTTCACCCAGCGCGTCTGTGATCCGCTGGAAACGATCCGTGTTGACCTTCTCGGCTACATCGTAATAGACAAGAGCCCCGTCGGGCATGCATTCTTCGAGAACCGCCACCCTCTCGCCGACGCCGGGGCAGCTGGGGCACGTCACCGCATACAACACCAAACCATCCCTTTGAGCGTGGACGCCTTGAGGGGTCAAGAGCGCCAAGAACGCAAACAGAACAGCCGCCTTACCCCATCTCTTGCACCCATACATGGTACCGGCCCCCGAGATCAGATATTACCACCTATGACGTTTGACGCCTAAAAGAAACACGTCTCATGGGCTAGCCTCGATCCTCTCTCCTGAGGAAGTCGCCTAGATCGAACAGGTTCCGGATGACATGGATACCCGCAGAGGTCTCGAAACGCCCATAGCCGATACATCGTCCGTCGAACATCACCAGGTAGTAGCCTCCAAGCTCCAGGGCGTCCTCGACGCCCTCGATGTTCTCCTCGAATATGTCCCTGCCGCACACGAAGAGCCACGCGGCGTCTCTGTCGAGGTGAACCTTCCTCGTGCCTTCCTCGGCCTCCAGCATATGCAGAAGCGGGCTGCCGGGTTCGAAGAGCCGCCTGTTCCTTCCCAGGTACGTCCCGGCGTAAACAAGGTTCTCCCTGCTGAAACGCTGCCGCCCCAGCTCCTGGCTCAGGGTGAACCTCTTGCTGTCTATCATGAGCGCCTCAAGGTCCATCTTGGACCCAACCTGCTCCAGGAACCTCCTTAGCAGCCTCAAATCTTAACCACCTTAGCCAGGAAGAAGCCCTGAGTATGCGTCGTGTCCGGCCAGAACCTGTGGCATTTAGAGACCTCTGCATCGAGTCTCCTACCGAAGACTTCTGTAAGCCCTTTTTCCCCGGGCCCATCTATCTCCTCGAGGGTGACTTCGTGGTTCCTTATCAGCCACTCGATGTTGAACTCGTTCTCCTCGGGTTCAAGCGAGCAGGTGGAGTAGAGGAGGGTTCCCCCGGGCTCCAGGTTCCTCACCGCAACGGACAGCAGCGCTCGCTGGGTCTCAGCGTTCCTATGCACGTCCTCGATGCTTCTCCTCCTGAACCAGCTCGGGTCTGTGACGTAGTTGCCTGAGCAAGGAGCGTCGAGGAGCACCTTGCTGAACACCGTTCCCAGCTCCAGTCTGGTGGCGTCGCCGTGGTACACGAGGCTGTTCTCGACGCAGCAGCGCTCCAAGTTGTTCTCCAGGGCGTAGACACGCTCAACGTCGGCGTCGACGGCGTACAGCAGCCCCCTGTTCCCCATGTAGGCGGCGATCTGCGTGGTCTTGCCGCCTGGCGCCGCGCACATGTCGAGGACCGTGTCGCCGGCTTCTGGCGCCAGCGTCTGGGCGGCATACTGGGAGGCTGACTCCTGTAGGCTGTAGAGCCCCAGCAGGTACTCTATAGAGGCGCCCAGGCTGAACCTTGACTCCTCGGCTACGTACCCGTGGTCAAGGTATGGCACCTTGGCGAGTCTGACGCCGAGACCCCTGAGGGTCGCCGTTACCTCGGCGTCGCTTGTCTTGAGCGTATTCACACGTATGGCCTGGGGCGTCTCCTCGTCGCCGGTGAGGCGGTGCCCAAGCACACGGTAACGATCTAAGAAGAACTGTCTGTTGGTCTCCTCCCGCGACACAACCAAGGTTCGGCTCCACGCCATTTAAGGGCTCTCAGAAACTTTAAGGGCGGTAGCTGGGTAGATTGAGGCATGTCAAGGATCAGGGCTAGGGAGCTTGGCTTGGAGCTGGGCACGCTCCCCGCGGGGAAGCATAACGCCATCACAGACGTGGAGGGGGTCGGCGTGGGGCACTCCACGCTCATCGAAGGCGACTCCATCAGGACCGGGGTAACGGCCATAGTGCCGCATCAGGGGAACCTGTACGAGGAGAAGGTGACGGCCGCGGCGGACGTGCTTAACGGCTACGGCAAGACCGTGGGGCTCACCCAGATAGGGTTCGAGGGAAACATAGAGACGCCTGTGCTGCTCACGGAGACGCTTAACACGTGGAAGGTGGCGGACGCGTCCGTTGACTACTGGATGCATGGCTTCGGGTTCAAGCCCTTTAGTGTGAACACGATAGTTGGTGAGACAAACGGCGGTTACCTCACCGACAACTACGGCAGACACGTGGGCAGGGAGATGGTGTTCGAGGCCATAGACGAGGCCCGCAGCAAGAAAGGCTTGGGGGCCGTGGAGGAGGGAAACATCGGCGGAGGCACCCCCATGAGCGGCTACGGGTTCAAGGGAGGCATAGGAACCTCGTCCAGGCTCGTAGGCGACGCCGAGGTGGGCGTGCTGGTACAGCTGAACTGCGGCCGCAAGGAGGACCTGATGATAGCTGGGGCACCTGTGGGCAAGGAGGTACCGATCCCGGAGAAGCCTGAGAAAGGCCCCGGAAACAGCATCATGATGATAGTAGCCACCAACGTCGAGTTGGACTCGCGGCAGCTCTGGAAGGTGGCGAAGAGGACCGCCATGGGCCTAGCCAGGACCGGGTCCTACAGTGGCAACAGCAGCGGCGACTTCACCATCGCCTTCACCACCGGGAAACTGGGGATGACGGAGTTTAGCGAATCAGACCCGGCGCTGACGCGGCTCAGCCGTGAAGGCGTCCTGAGCCCTCTCTATCTGGCCACAGTCGAGGCGACGGAGGAGGCCATACTGAACGCCCTCTTCAAGGCAGAGACCATGACCGGGTTCAACGGCCACGTGCGGCACGCGCTGCCCCTGGACGAGACCCGCGGGATTCTGGAGAAGTACCGGAGAATCTAGCATCTCCACTTTTTCCCACGAGCTCACATAAGATGGCTTAACTAACGCTGATCAAAGGTATTCTAGCTGGGTTTTTATCCGCGTGGGGCAACTCATTGACGTGATGCAGTTTGACTGATTTGAAGCACGTCGAGATCATGGATCTCGCCAAGATCAGGGCCGTCTCGTCTCCCCGGATATCCCCCGACGGTGGGAGCGCGGTCTTCGTCCACACGACGATGGACTTCGAGGAGGACGAGTACATGGGCGACCTCTGGCTCGCCGACCTGGAGACCGGCAAGGCCAGGCAGTTCACGGCGGGGCGCCACAAGGACGGGAATCCCCGTTGGAGCCCAAACGGGGGACGGATTCTCTTCACGTCGAGGCCGCCCGCCGAGGAGGGTGAGGAAAAGAAGAAGCCGCAGCTATACGTCATCGACGTGGGCGGCGGCGAGGCAAGTAAGATCACGGACCTGGAGAAGGGCGTGGAAGCCCCTAGGTGGAGCCCGGACGGAAAAAGCATACTCTTCATCAGCGACGTGGAGCGCGTTGACAGGGGTGAGAGCGACGTCAAGGTCATCGACCGCCTCAGCTACAAGTTCAACGGCAGAGGCTTCTATGAGAACCATCGGAAACACGTATTCACCATCCCAGCTAAGGGAGGCAAGCCCAGGCAGGTAACAGAGGGCGAGTTCGACGCGGCGAACGCGGAGTGGATGAGCGACGGAAAAAGCATCGTCTTCGTCAGCAACCTGGAGCCCGACGCCGACCAGGTGCGCCGCTACTACCTATACAGCGTGGACGCCAAGGGAGGGGAGCCAGTCCAGCTCACCGAGACGCTGATGAACATAAGCGGCGTCTCCCCCCACCCGGGTGAAGCCCTCATCGCGTTCACGGGCCACGACTACAGCCATGGCAGCGGCAGCAACAGCGACGTCTGGACCTTGGTCCCCGGCGAGGAGCCTATGAACCTCACCTCCGGGTTCGACCAGGACCTGGGAACCAAGCTAAGCTGCGACGTCAGGGTCAGCAGCCCCGGCACCATGCCGGCGTGGAGCGGCGAACACCTCTACTTTACTAGCACCTACGAAGGCGACAGCTGCCTATACAGGGTGCACAGGGACGGCGGCGACGTGGAGAAGCTGCTGGGAGGCACAGACCACAGCGTCGAGAGCTTCACCGTAACCGAAGGCGGTAAGATAGCATACACTGTTCTAAACACCACAAAGCCCATCGAGCTGTGGAGCTGGGACGGTAACGAATCTAGGCAGGTGACCGACCTCAACAAGGGCTACGTCGAGAAGACGGAGTTGATGCCCCACGAGGAGTTCACGTTCACCAGCGGGGCCGGTCACACGGTGCAGGGCTGGCTCATGAAGCCTCCCGGATTCGACGCCTCCGGGAAGCAACCGCTGATACTCCACATACACGGCGGCCCAAGGGGCGCCTACGGGAACAGCTTCCTCCACGAGTTCCAGGTGCTCGCCGCCCAAGGCTGGGCCGTCATGTACATAAACCCGTGGGGCAGCGGCGGCTACAGCGAGGAGTACCAAGCAGAGCTTCCGGGCCACTACTTCGAGCAGGACTACGACGACCTCATGAAGGCCGTGGACGTGGTCATGGAGAGGAACCCCTGGGTGGACCCCGACAGGCTCGGGGTGACCGGGGGCAGCTACGGCGGCGTCATGACCAACTGGATGATCACTCACACCGACAGGTTCGCCGCGGCGGTTACGCTGCGGAGCATAACCAACTGGATGACGTTCTTCGGCTGCAGCGACATCGGCTGGACCTTCGGCAAGACCGAGCTGGGGGGCGTCCCTTGGGAGATGGAGGAGGTTTTCATGGAGAAGAGCCCCATAAGGCATGTCGCCGACGTGAGTACCCCCACCATGATCATCCACAGCGAGGAGGACTACAGGTGCCCCATGGAGCAGGCGGAGCAGCTGTTCACGGCCCTCAAGATGCTGGGCGTTGACACGGAGTTCATAAGGTTCCCCGGGGAGAGCCATGAGCTCAGCAGAGGAGGCAAGCCCAAGCACCGCAGGGAGCGGCTGGAGCACATGGTACGCTGGTTCAAGAAGTACCTCGACTAGCCCCATCTTTACTGGAACAACATGAAAGATCAGGCAATAACATATGTAATCCGGTTGCAGCCTTTGTTCAGGTACTTGCCTAGCTTTCAGCTTCTCTCTCTTCCTCGGCCTCAGATGCTTCGGCCTCAGGCTTCCTCGACTCGCGGGTGATCGAGTCCAGCTGATGCCTCGCGAGAAAAGGCGATACGGTTGAGTTGTAGATCAAGGAGACGAGGACGATTGGTATGCATATGTTGGTAAACAACTCTGGGTTTGAGAAGAAGAGGCCGGCCGCGTCGTACTTTACGGGGAACTGGCTCAGCACCAACGTGCCGGCGCCTTGGATATAGATCAGCCGGGTGACGAATAGCTCACCGTCCTCGAAGCCCTGGATCTTTCTCACCAGAGTCGCCGTGACGAAACGCATGACGATTATGACCGCAGACACCGTGACCCCAAGCATCAAGCTCTCCACGCTGGGCGTCACCACGAGGCCGAGGTAAAAGAAGAACAGGGCCTTGATGAGGAAGGTTAGCTCATCGTGGTAGCCTCTGAGCTTCCTCCTGTCAACCCGGGCTCTCCTCTCCAGCCCCAGGCGCCTGGTCACGAACCCGAAGTTCACCACGGTGAACCCCACGAGGAACACGGAGACGGGGCCCCCTCCTCCCCCGCTCACCCACTCGCTGAAAACATAGACCGGGAAAAGGGCGGCTATGGTCATCATGTAGTTTAGAGGCCGGTCCCTGAGCCTAGAAAGGATCTCACCCCATATGAGCCCGACACTCGCCCCTATGGCGACGGCCGTCAGGAACAGGAAGAGTATGTCCTTGGCAGCCGTCTTGGGACCGGCGCCGGTCAAAGCGGCCATGTCGATGAGGGTGACCACCGCCACAACCCTGATGGGGTCACCCAGGGTGGACTCAAGCTGAAGCAGCGTCATGGAGTCCCCAACGTCCCTGAACCCGCCGCTCATGGACGACACCAGGCTGCTCACCGATACTCCGCTCATCCCCGCCACCATGGCCCCCAGCAGGAATGCTTCGACCAGGCTGAAGGTCTCGGGCGCGACGAGCCGCAGGATACCGCCGACTGCCGCCGTGATGGAAAAGAAGCTAGTAACGGCCAGCCCCATCGCCTTCCTCGATTTACCCGGGAGCTCCTGGGCGTTGATGGAGATGCCTGTGCTGAAGCTGAACATGGTGACGGCGACGAGGAGCATTAGCTCGAATATGCCGCCGAAGAGGGACTCGTCGAATAAACCCAGCACGGGGCCCATGAGCATGCCGAAACCCAGAAGCCATATGATGTCGGGTATCCTGGTGCGGTTGTAGAATATGCCGGCGATGTAGGCCAGTATGATGGTGAAGGAGATGAGTAGAAGAATCTGCTCAGCGTTGATCAATCAAGTGACCCTCGATAATCAGGCGGTTTCGACCCGACGACTTCTGTAGGCTAGGGAGCGGTTTCGAATAAAAATGTTTGTTGATATAGTTGCCGGGGCTGAGCCCTGATTTTTTAGCCTTGATCCCTGTCTCCAAAGAGATGTTAAATGTCATAAACACGGCTATTTTTTAAACAGATGCACCATTTAACGCTTTTTTTGTTATATTTGCTAAAAATAGTGAAAAAAATGTTTTATATGATTATATTACATTAGGGTAAGGGCATAGAAACAAACATATGAAGGTTTAAATACGAGGGACCTTCACGTATGCCCCGTCAGGTGACAACGAAATGCCATTAACGGTTGACACGTCAAGCGAAGGACTTGAAATGGTGCTGAAGGACTACCAAGAGGCAGCCCTCCGGTACCTCTGGCGTCTGGACGGCGACGGCGCGAGCAGCCGCGACGTCTGGGTGCAGGTGAACGAGGATCTCAAGGGTAAGAGAACCATCAGCAGAGCATCCATCATAAACTTCCTGAACTCCATGGTAGACGAGGGTGTGCTTAGCTACACGGAGACGACCGGGAAGGGAGGACACAGACGCATCTACTCTGCCAAGTACGACGAGGCGGGGTTCAAGGAGTACATTGCCAAGGTAGTTCTCGGAAACCTCCTGAGAGACTTCCCCGAAGAGACGAGGAAGGCTCTCCAGAAAGTCAAGTAAACACCCTTCAACGAATTTTTTTTTCATTTTTTATATAAAAAAGGGTTAGAGATCACTGTTTTCGGAGTATCAGCCCAGCCCGTGCCCCTGTATGCTCGCCGTCCCTCAGTGTACCTGCTCCGTTGACGACCAGGTGCTCGATGCCTTCAGGGTACAGCTTAGTGGCCTCCGCCGGCGTATAGTCGGATCGGTCTATGACGGTCTCAGGGTCGAAGACGGTGATGTCCGCGTACATGCCGGGAACTAGCAGCCCCCTGTCGCTGAGCCCCAGTACCGACGCAGGCAGGCTGGTCATCTTGCGTACCGCGTCCGCCAGGCGGAGCACGCCCTTCTCCCTCGTGTATCTTCCCAGGACCCTTGGGAAGGTGCCGTAGAACCGGGGGTGTGGCGCCGGTATTTGCCTGTTCAGTATGCCCTTCGGGCTGTGGACCCTGCCGTCGGTGCCCACGGCGACCCATGGCTGCCTCATGATGAGCTTCACGTTCTCCTCCTTCTGGTTGAAGTTCACTATGCTGAAGCCGCCCTTGGCCCTGCCCTCTACGACGCTCTCCACGTGGTCCCTGAGGAGGTCTATGGCGCAGTCCAGGGGGTTCACGCCTCGCTTCTCCGCCACCTCGGCTATGTTCATGCCTACAAGGCTCTCGTCGAGGGGGTAGCTGCTGATTAGGGCGGCCTCGGGGCCGCCGCGGTCCTCCATGGCCTCCGCGAGTCCCTCCTTGATCTTCTCGGTGGTGTCGGGATCGTTGAGCCGCTTCACCAGCTCCTCGTTCCCGCCCTGGTTGGCCCACTTGGGTATCCAGGCGCCGAGGCCTGTGCCACTGGCCGTGTACGGGTACTGGTCTGCGGTGACCTGGACGCCTTCGGCTCGGGCCTCCTCCACCAGCTCTATGAGCCTTGGGCAGAGGTCCCAGAAGCGTTTACTGAGAACCTTGAAGTGGCTGATGTTGACGGGTACACCCGTCTCCCTGCCTATCCTGATGATCTCCTCGACGGCGCCCAGCGGGTCCCCGCGGTCCCCCTCGTCCCTGATGTGGCTGGTGTAGAAGCCGCCGTACCCCGCGACCACCTTGGTTAGCTCGATGACCTCCTCGGTCTCGGCGTAGCTCTGGGGGTCGTACCTGAGGCCGGTGGTGATGCCCCTGCACCCGGCGTCCATCGCCTCGGCGATTTCATGTTTCATGGCTTCGAGCTCCGCTGACGTTGGCGCCCTCATCTCCATGCCCATCACGTGGCGGCGGACGGTGCCGAAGCCCACGATGGGCGCCACGTTTATGGACAGCCCTCCCTCCTCGAGGCGGGCAAGGTACTCGTTCATGGTACCCCAGTCCACCTTGACGCCTGCTTCCTCAAGGAACGGGCTGGACCTGAGTATCTCCTCCCTCATATCCTCGTTGAGGGGTGCGGCTCCGCTTCCGCAGCTGGCGAACACGGTGGTGCTCACCCCCATGTGGACCTTGCTGTCCGCCTCCCGGTTCACCATGATGGTGTAGTCGCTGTGGTCGTGTAGGTCGATGAACCCAGGCGCG
>Ga0315532_1000461_pt1 | contig 32593 bp, 15 predicted proteins | sample SalMarWE160370MG_FD_203082 | JGI IMG/M metagenome (GOLD analysis project Ga0315532, IMG submission 203082) | Salt marsh sediment microbial communities from the Plum Island Ecosystem LTER, Massachusetts, United States - Salt Marsh Sediment WE1603-70 ...
TAGTTTCTCCAATTTGTAATAAATTAAACCATAAATAACTTAGCTCCGAAGACCTCGGTCCTTCCAAGACCAGAAATAATTCTTATACAACTTTCTACTACATAAAGCAACGTAAAAATTCGCCTGTTTTTATAACTTTCATACGCTAATTCTGAAAGTATATGCCCTGCTGCCGGATAACCTCTAATAAATCGATATACGTTTTTAGACAAACTGATGTGCTAAATATTAAGGATATATAGTTTGGCAATAAATGCGTGATAGATGGAAAAGGCCCATTTATTTCATAGCATTACTGCTCAAAGCCGAAATATTCGAGCCATTGTTTAGTCTCGCTCTCGGTCAGTCCCAGGTGTTTTTCTATCGGTTCCTTGACCGTCTTTTTCCTCCTCAACCGCTTCTGGACATCTTTCCAGAAATCCTCAGATTTCACTGCTGTTGCTTTCCTTGTTTGAGCCGCTCTTCGCAATCTTCGGTCACTGCTGATTATTGATAATCTTTTCGGTGCTGTGTTTGCTTTAATCTTGTGCTCAATTACCGTGTCGGCGCTATCCCGCCCAGCAAAAGAGATTTCCAAATTGCTTATATTGTCGAATCCGCTTTTATCCACCGGCCCTACGCCATCAAAAACAATCTCACCCGACTCGCCATTCCGTCTTAAATACCTGCTGATAATTAAACACAATTGCAGCTCGCTGAGCACCTCATGGCCCCCACCTACTTTATGGATTGAGTGCAAAAGATTATGACCATCAATAATAACTGGCATTTTTCAATCACCAGCTTCAAATCTTATTTCGCCACCGACGATTGTCTTTTCGACCCTGCCTTTGACCTTCCAGCCGTGGTAAGGACAGTTTCTGCTCTTGGAACGGAACGTATTCACGTCAATTTCATACTCAGCTTCAGGGTCGATAATAGTAACATCGGCCTGTTTGCCCCGGCTGAGTGTGCCTTTATCAACGCCGATTATCTTGGCAGGCTTTTCGGTCATTAGAGCAATCAAGCCGGGCCAATCAAGGATACCCGGCTCCAAAAGAGCCTTGACATAAAGAGCCAAAGCACATTCCAGAGACGCTATGCCAAACGGGGCAGCTAAAAACTCCAATTCCTTTTCGCTTTGCAAATGAGGGGCATGGTCGCTTGCCAGCGCATCTATTAATCCCTCAGCAATAGCCTGCTTGAGAGCCTCAACATCCTTTGCCCCCCGTAAAGGTGGATTTACTTTGTAATTGGTGTCATATTCACCACAACACTCCTCGGTCAACAGCAGATGATGCGGCGTAACCTCACAGGTAATCGGCAAAGAATCTCTTTTAGCAGCCCTTATCAACTCTACAGATCCTGCCGTCGATATGTGCTGAGCGTGGTAACGGGCTTTGGTTTTTTTTATCAGTTGGATATCCCGCCACAGCATCGCCTCTTCAGCTAATGGGTCGATACCAGGCAGGCCAAGTATTGTTGAATAGTAGCCGGAATTCATCACGCCATTGCCGGAAAAGCTTTCGTCCTGACAGTGCTGTGCAATTACCACATCGAACATAGCGGCATATTTTAAGGCCCTCAGCATAACCGCTGGGTCCTGCACCCCCCTGCCGTCATCCGTGAAGCCTACGGCCCCGGCATCGGCCATAAAACCCATCTCCGCCAGCTCAACACCCTCTAAACGCTTCGTGATAGCACCCATCACATAGACGTGGGTTTTTCTTGTCTGCCTACCCTTACGATGGACATATTCTACATCAGTTTCATTTTCGATAACAGGATTGGTATTCGGCATACAGACTACCGAAGTAAAACCTGCTGCCACTGCTGCTGTGGAACCGCTTGCGATGGTTTCTTCTTCCTCGTCGCCTGGCTCGCGAAAATGAACATGGATGTCAATTAAGCCCGGCGTCACTAATTTCCCCGTGGCGTCGATAACTGCTTGTCCAGATTTGTCGATGTTACCGACGTTTGCAATCTTGCCATCAACAATTAGCACATCGCATTTTTTATCGACTTTGTTCGCAGGGTCTATTACCCGCCCGTTTTTTATTAGAAGCTCACCAGCCATTTCATATCTCTACTCTCACAGATTGCTAAATGGTTAAACGGTAACCGGTTAAATAGTTTTTTGTTAAATAATAACCAGTAACCAATAACCAGTTACCAGTTACCTTTCACAATTTCTTACCAGAAATGACTTAGAATGGAAAGAAGATTTTATTTTTTCAAATGAAGAATTGCAATCCCGTAAGGCAGCAGCAAGCATGCTGTTAAATGCGGACTAACCAGGCTTATTTTCCTTGCTTACGTACCAATCGGCCTGGCGATTATTGTTGTTCATGAAGACTTGAAGGTCATTAACATCAATTCTGCCGTCGGTATTAATATCACCGTACAAATAACCTCGAACAACCCCATCGAAGGCCGGTCCGATGGCTTGCAAAGTCTCATCCTGCCCGGCTGCCCAATTATCGAGCAGAATAGCAAAATCCAATTCATTGACAATACCATCAGCGTTAAGGTCGTGCCAGAAGATGCTGTCACTATCGTGGCTTTTACTTACGCTCCAGGCCAGGCCATATCCTTGCGTTGAACCTGTTTTCCGTTGATTGTCATCATCACTGAAGGAAATAACAATCTCATAGTTGGTATACTTAGTATCCGTTCGGCAGAAAATATGCTCAACATTATCAATGCTGCTGTCACTGTAATCGAGCAGATAATCGTTGTCGGAATTAACCGGGTCAATTGCCCACAGCTCGAGCCGAAGATTTACGTCCTTCTCAGGCAACGGCTCAAAAGGATAAACATTCTTGTAGTGCTTGTTCCAGGTGACTGTAGCAGTTATGATTTTATCCGATGGCTCCAAGATGGTAAATTTATAGATCTTTGCCGCCGTCTGGCTTGTATCCAGCATGTTCAGGTCCCAGCCCATCATCGAGACATTACCCGGCTCGTCTCTGCCAACAGCCAGCTGATAGTAAGCACCAAGCGCATTCAACATACCGGCACCCTGAATGTAATCAAGAGGAACAGCATGATCATCGTCGTCTTGAAGCTGACCCTTGTGCCAGTACGGCAGCTTAGTTGCTGAATTCATCAAAATAGCTTTAATTACGCAGTTGCCACCCTGCGGCGACACAGCCAGACTCAGACCTGGTTCCTGCTTGGCTTTTTGCACAAGCAGTCCAACGGCACCGGCAACGACCGGCGTTGAGTAACTTGACCAGTTACCGGTCAGCTCGTAGCTGGTGGTGTCACTCGCACTGGCTGCCAAGCAATTGCCGGGAGCAACGATATCCGGCTTACATCTTCCATCAACTGTCGGACCTAAACTCGAATGCTCAGGATAAGCTAACGAGAAATGCGCCAGGTCGGTCGCAACATTTCCGGTGCGCACGGAGTCGACCACACCTACGCCGATGATGTTCGCCGACGCACCAGGATATAAAGGTGGGTCACAGGAATTAGAACCATTTCCTATACCCGCGACAACAATAAGGCCGTAATTCTCAGCCAATGATTCAATGCCCCTTGTCCACCAGTCTTCAAATTGCCAGCCGAAGTCAGCGACCAAAATATCCGCATCAGGAGATAAACAATTAAACACATTATTAATTAAAAAGTGCCAGAATTCGTAAATGTTTGCTTGTGCATGCGGCACCACGCCTTGGTAATAAAATTGTCCCAAATACGGATTAGATGTGTTAGGGTCTTCACCAAATAATATAGAGCAAACAGCCGTCGAATGTGGCGAAATATCGGGGGCGGGACTGCCCTGGTCGTGAAAATTAAATTGCACAGCCTCAAAGCATTTATGCCCAACATTAGGCTGATAGTCATTTTGCGGCACACCGTCGATGTAATTAATGCTTCGGCAGATGACAGCGAAGTCGACGCCGGAGCCGGTCAAATCAGGAACAATCTCCCGCAAGGCGTAAATACCAGCATGATTCAGCCCACGCGGCTGCAGCGCCCCGTCTGCACCTATGACTCCTCCGGCTTTAACACCGGCAGCTATTAACCACACCGCCAAAAAGGATATTAGCCCTCGTTTTAGCGTTAAGTTCGCTCGTTTCAGCATTCAAAAACTCCGAAGGTTCCGATAAAATCTCAAAGGCTAAAGTTGCCCACCCCGTTGCTAACCTTCCTGGTTTATATCTCCTGCCTCCAGAAACTTATCAATATGATACCAGAAAGCTATCTTTTTTTCAAGCAAATTATCTATCATCTCTAAGGGATTACATCATTTTTCAGTGCTAAAAAAGCCGGTATTGAAAACTTAAATTAGAGGTCTTGCCTTATCGGGCACAGACTGGTATATTTAATCCAAGATTTGGGCACATTAAGCTAAAGGTTAGATTTATGAAGGTAATTTTGAATTCTAAGCAGATAGAGCAGATTCTCGATGATCTGGCAGGCCGTATTATCTCTGAAACTCCACAAGAGCTGGATATTGCTACGGTCGGCATACGCAGCAGAGGTGAAATATTAGCTCAGAGACTGTCGGAGCTGCTATCAAAAAAATTAAACAAAGATGTTCCATGTGGGACGCTGGACATAACGCTTTACCGGGACGACTTGAACTCTCCGCAGAGCAATTCCCAGCCGCAGGTACGTACCACCGAAATCGGCTTTGACATCGACGATAAAATAATAATTTTGGTAGATGATGTTCTCTATACCGGCCGCTCCACGCGTGCGGCAATGGACGCGCTTATCGATTTAGGAAGACCGAAAGTGATAAAGTTAGCAGTCCTTGTTGACAGGGCCGGTAGAGAGTTTCCTATACAGGCCGACTATGCAGGTTATAAAACCGATGTCGCGCCCGGCAAATTAGTGCAGGTAAATCTTGTCGAATCAGATGGTAAAGATGAGGTGGTTGTCGAATAAAGTGAAAAACTTAAAGCGAAAAACGTAAAACCATAGCGTAAAATTCAAAAATTTTTAATTACAGTTTTTAGCTTTTAGCTTTAATCTTTTAGTTTTGGTGTTATGGCTTTGATAAGAAAATACAAACAATTCCCATGGCAGCACAAGCACCTGCTCGGACTGCGGGAGCTTAGTGCCGAGGAAATCACATATATTCTTGACACAGCCAAGGGCTTTGAGCAGATAAGTACCCGGTCGGTCAAAAAAGCTCCTCCTTTACGCGGCAAGGTCGTAGTGAATTTGTTCTTTGAAGACAGCACACGTACCCGCAACAGTTTCGCGCTGGCTGCCAATCGATTAAGCGCCGATGTGATAGAGTTCACCCAAAAAAGCAGCTCCGTCAGCAAAGGCGAAACCTTGTTAGATACTGCCCGCAATCTGGAGGCGATGGGCATTGACATTGTCGTAATTCGTCACAGCGCTGCAGGAGCAGCAAAGCTTCTGAGCAGAAATATCAATGCATGTGTGGTCAACGCCGGTGATGGATACTGTGAGCACCCAACACAGGGCCTCTTGGATGCTTATACTATCCGTAAAATCAAAGGCAGCCTCAAAGGTCTAAAAATCGCAATTGTCGGCGATATTGCGCATTCTCGCGTCGCTCGCAGTGACATGTGGGCGATGACCAAGCTCGGCGCGGAGGTCATATTTGTCGGTCCGCCGACACTTATGCCCACCGAAGTGAGCAGGCTGCCGGTCAGCGTGAGTTATTCTCTTGATGAAATTATCGAAAAGGTTGATGTGATAAATATGCTTCGCATCCAGTTCGAGCGGCTCGGCGGTAATCCCTTCCCTTCTATCCGCGAATATTCGCATTATTTCGGCCTAACCGTGGAACGGATGAAGAGGGCAAAGCCGAACATCCTGGTTATGCACCCTGGGCCTATCAATCGCGGCTTAGAGATGGAAAGCGAAGTAGCTGACGGCCAAAACAGCGTCATCCTGCAGCAGGTAACAAACGGCCTCGCTGTCCGTATGGCAGTACTTTTCTTAGTCAACCAAGCAGCAGCTCAGGCATCGTAAAGAATGAATGTTTTAAAATGTATTGTAGCTTATTGTTATGGATATAGTCAGGTCTAAAAATAATATGTCCATCAGATTGCCGGAAGCCAGATGGTTCCACATTACAGAAGAACATTCGGAAATGGCCGGTTATTATTTTGAAGTTCTCGAGACAGTAGAAAATCCAGAAATGATTTACGAGGGGAATGCCGGTGAGTATTTGGCCGTAAAAGAATTAGAAACAGATAAATACATGGTGGTAGTATACAGAGAGGTAAGCAAAACAGATGGATTTATCATAACTGCGTTTTTAACAAAGCGAAAAGGACAGCTTGAAAGGAGACGTAAACTATGGCCGCATTAGAGGTAAAGAGAATGCTAACACTCGTACCTCAGTTATTAGAGATTCCTCACGAAAGAATTTGGACGACTTATGATAAGGAGGCTGATGTGCTCTATGTTAATTTCAAAAAGCCGAGCCATGCGGATGATTCTGAACTCACAGATGATGACATCATAGTCAGGTATGAGGCAGGACAAATTGTAGGCATTACCATTTTGAACGCGAGCAAAAGGGCCGCCCATTAGTAGACGGCAGCAGGTAACAAACGGCCTTGCCGTCCGAATGGCGGTATTGTTCCTCGTTAACCAAGCCGCGGCACAAACATCATAGAAGAAAAAAGTGCCTAAAGTGACAGCGTTGCTGTCACTTTAGGCACTTTAGCTCACTTTTGGCATTTTAGTCATTTTAAGTCCCAGCACCCATTGACTATTCGACCATGGACTGTATACTATCCACCCAATATTAATACTCGATATGATATACGCAATAAGAAAGAACTTATGAAACTTATTTCACGAAAATCACGGTTAAAAGGAACAGTAACAATACCAGCTTCAAAGTCGCATACCATCCGTGCGGTAGCGATTGCATCGTTGGCCTCCGGCCACAGTCTTATCCGCAAGCCGCTCGCATCCGGTGACACCACCGCCGTGGTCAACTGCTACCGCGCTCTGGGTGCCCAGATCGACACCACCAACCCAAACCTGTGGAAAGTAATCGGCACAGGCGGAGAAATCCAACCGTCGAAAGAAACTATCGACGTGCTAAATTCCGGCACAACGTTGCGAATCGCTATGGGTTCGGCTGCGTTGGCGCAGCCGGGCCAGACTATAACATTTACCGGCGATGAACAAATCCGGTCCCGTCCAATCGGGCCCCTTATGCAGTCCCTGGAAGATTTGGGTGCAAAATGCAAGAGTCTAAAAAATACAGGCCGTGCACCCCTACAGGTAACAGGACAACTAAAAGGCGGTAAAACCTCCATCGCAGCATCTACCAGTCAATATGCGTCAAGTCTTGTTTTGTGCACTCCGCTTGCGGAAAAGGACAGCGAAATAGATGTCACTTTGCTTAATGAGCCGGATTATGTGCAAATGACACTTGATTGGCTCAATAAACAGGGCATAGAATATGAGAACAAGCAAATGCGAAGATTCTATATCAAAGGGCGGCAAAAATATAAAGCTTTCGACGATACGATTCCCGCCGATTTTTCAAGCGCAACATTTTTCCTGTGTGCAGCCGCCCTTGCGGGAGATGAGGTCACGCTGCTCGGTCCGGATTTCACTGACAGTCAGCCGGATAAGTCTGTAGTCGATTATCTAAGAGAAATGGGGGCCGACATCTCTATTGGTGCCATCTCTATAACAGTTAAAAAAGCACCTTTGCGGGGTATTGAGATAGATATGAACAGAACCCCTGATGCCCTGCCGGCTATGGCTGTTACCGCAGCATTCGCAGAAGGCGAAACCCGCCTTGTAAATGTCCCGCAGGCTCGAACTAAAGAAACCGACCGAATCAAGTGTATGGCTGAGGAACTAACAAAATTATCGGTGGATGTTGAAGAGCTACCGGATGGCCTTATAATACGCGGCGGTTTACGAGGGACGAATCGTCCATCGTCCATCGTCCATCGTCCATCGTTTGTTCTTGACGGCAGAAGCGACCACCGAATTGTAATGGCCCTGTCACTGGCAGGTTTAATACTCAACGAAGAATGTATCGTTGACAATGCCGAGGCAATGAATGTCACGTTCCCTAATTATGTGGAATTGATGAAAAGCCTTGGCGCAGATATTGAAATAATAAATTCGAAATTCTAAATTCTAAGCACTAAACAAATTCTAAATTCCAATGTTCAAATTTTTAAAATAGATTGTTTTAATGATTTGAATTTTGAACATTTGAAATTGTTTAGAATTTCGAGATTAGAATTTAGGATTTAGACGGGTTTTTGCAAGTGAAAGGATAGTAACCTATGATCGGTTGTCACTTCGGACGCATGTTTGGTGTAACGGTTGCCGGCGGTTCGTATCAGGAGGGCCTGACAAGTGTAATACAGGGCGTACCACCAGGCATACTGCTGACCGAACAGGAAGTCTATGGAGATTTGCTTCTGAGAAAGCCAGGTGCTGATGAATTGAGCAGCCCCCGCAAAGAGCCGGACCTGCCGATAATATATTCCGGTCTAAACGCGGCAGATACAATCGAAAACGCAGGCAATAAAAACCATACGAACGGCACGCCGCTGACAATTTTAATACCTAATCTTGACCGACATTTCATTCACATCAAGCAATATCAAGATACAAACCGCACGCCACGCCCAGGCCACGCGTCATACGCATCATTTATAAAGTACGGCCCTGATGATGACGCCATCGGCGCCGGCATTTTCAGCGGACGTTATACTTCCACTATCGTTGCCGCCGGTTATGTAGCCAAGAAGGTTTTAAAAAAGTGCGGCATCGAGGTGTTCTCATACATAAAGGAAATTGCCGGTGTGCGATGCGGCGATGTCCCCCATGACCGAGCCTTCAAGTACACAAACGATTACAAAAAGATGCGGCGAGACCTGGACCCATTTTATCAGGATATCTATGTTAAAAGTCGCATCACAATGGACATGAGATTTCTGGAAAAAGCTAAAATATTAGCAGAGATTGAAAAGCAGATTGACACCATCCGTGACAAGGCTCCCAGATTAAGTCCGCAGCAGATTCAGGAAAAATACAACGTCCATCACATAGTAAACTGTCCCGATGTTGGCACTGCCCAGGCAATGGTCGATGCCTGCAATCGGATTTCCGCAACGGGTGATTCGGCTGGCGGTGTTGTCGAAGTTGTTGTAACCGGTGTCCCTATAGGTCTTGGTGAACCGGTCTTTTGCAAGCTCGACGCCGAACTTGGCCGAATGCTCGGCATCGGTGCAGTCAAAGGCGTTGAGGTCGGAGCAGGTTTTTCTGTTAAAGATATGACAGGCAGCCAAAATAATGATGAAATGCGCAGCGAAAACGGCAAAGTCGTTTTCCTATCGAATAACGCCGGCGGCATTACAGGCGGCCTTACTACAGGTGAGCCTATCGTGGCCAGACTCACCATCAAGCCCACGCCCACGATTGACAAACAACAAAAAACTATCGACAAATATACCTTGGAGAATAAAGAACTGGCAGCTATCACCAGACGTGATGCAACGATTGTGGGCCGTATCTGGCCTGTCGCTGAGAACTATACAGCGATGGTGATACTCGATTATCTGCTCATGCACTACGGCTATCAAACCTTAAAGGCCAAAATGGAATAAAAAAAGCCTGCCCGCCGTACCATCAAACTATAACTCATTCTCTATCGCAGAATACTCTGGGCAGGCGGGCCCCACGTAAAATGTGGGGCTGAATATCTACCCTGGCTTCAGGATTACCGAGTTTTTTTATAGATTATTGGGAAAGAATCATCTGACTCGGTGGCGACCATTCAGTCTCATTGTTGTATATATCATGTGCCTTAACATGGAATCGCAGATACTGATTTTTCCTGCCAATACTGACAGTCCAGGTTGGCTCCGTTATCCAGCCACTACTAAAACCATCTGGCCAGATACCAGACTTCTCCAAGCACTCGAAGTAATATTCCACGCCGCCACTCGGATCTGTTGCTACAAACGCCGTCATAGTGGCAAGGTAATCCAAAGATCCGCCGCCGCCTGCGGCCTCCCGAGGCAGGCTGTTCGGGTCAAACTCCATCGGATCAGGTTCCGGAGGAGTCGTATCCGGAGCAAGAGGCGTCGTTACATAAACTGTCGGCGACCAGAGTGTATCATTACGTCTGGCCGATAAGTCTCTGGCCCTGACCTGGTAACCATACCTCGTGCTATAGTTGAGATCCGTATCTACAAAGTTCGGCTCACTAATCCAGCCGCTTTCGTGCTCACCGATAGTTATGTTCTTAAAGTAATACTCAACACCGTTTTCATCAGAAGCGATAGAAGAAGTCACTAAAACCGAAGTCGGCGTAATCGCCTGGATAGGCGGTATAATATACGGAGTCGGTGCCGGTGGTGTAGTATCTTCCGTACCGGCGAAACTGGCGACAGACCAGCCGGTTTCGTTGCCTAATTCATCACGTGCCTTTACCCTGTAACCATATCTGACACCAAGTTCAAGGTTTCCATCCACCCACTCTCTGCTGCTCTGCCAGCCGCTGTTCGGATCGCCTAAAGGCAGCCGTTCAAAATAGTACTGTACATCCCAGCCCCAGCCGTCCAATGATTCTTTCGCTACCATTCTGGCTGAAGTCGACAATGCCGGATATGGTACAATCTCCCATACGCTTGGATTAGGAGCCGGAGCGGTTGTATCTTGAACAAGCCAGCATTCTTCAAAGAAGGCCAAGTCATATCTATCAACACTTGAATCGAGTGTAAGGTCTGCACCACGGCACCAATCATCACCGTCGGAGCAACCTGTCGCAAGCCAGTGCGAAGCAAAGATTGCAAAGTCTTTAAAGTCAATGATGCCATTGGGAAGACCGCTGGATTCTCTGTTAAAGAAATTACAGTAACTGCACGGTTCGGTAATCGTAGTAAAGTGATAACCCAAATCAACAATACCTTTGTCGGGCCCTTCATCGGTTCTGGTAGTATATCTGGCCAAGCCGAGATGACCTGCCAGGTCACTACCAGCATTCACACACGGACTATTCCGCGACTGCCCGGCTGCGGTTTGACTGAGATAGTAATCGCCACGCAAGCCGGTTGCAAACAATGGATCGGCACTAATGTTGCCGGCAAGCCACCTGAGTGTGGAGCCAGGTTCAACCCTAATACCAGAATTCCCGCCCATGACGTCGCTATAGGAAATAGCAAGGGTTGATGGTCTCCGCTCGAAGCTGGTGCTGGTTCCAACTGTAATTTCCCTGCCTTCATAGGCATAGTTATTCCAGAAGATACTATCAATGACCTCACCGTTACTCTCATAACCACAATAGAGACCGCCTCCGAAACCGGTACCGCCAGCTTGGCCATTGGTACCATTGGCCAAATTGCTGACGAATGTGCAATTCGAAATAACAGGTCTGGCAAACCAGTTAATAGAAGCTCCTCCACCACTCCTATTAGCAGTGTTATTGGTTATCAAACAATTTATAATTGACGCTGTATTGCTGCCGGCAAAGTAGATTCCCCCGCCATTACCGTTTGCATCATTATGACCTATAGTACAATCAGCAACCAAAACATTGGCATCAAAACAATATATAGCCCCACCGTCACCAACTGTCCCATTGGCAATGTTTCTATTTAAATCGCTTTGAATAATCTGGCCTGAGCTGCGGGTTAAATATATACCGCCGCCGGTAAGCGCCACGTTATCCACAATGTTACAGTCACTAAGGGCCGGATTTGCATTAGTCCAGTACGTTCCGCCACCGAGTGAAGCCTGATTGTCGTTAAATGCGCAATTGTTAAACACCACCGAAGCGGTATCTTCCGCGCAAACGCCGCCGCCATGACCGACATAAGGATCGAGACGATACCTTAGTCCACTGGTCGGGTCGCCGGGGACAATATATACAGGCGGCGAGGATACGTTATCTGTCACATTGCAGTCAGTAAATGTTACAGCAGAACCGGTTGCGCAATAAACGCCGCCACCGAAGCTCGGTATCTCGTAGCTGAATTCCGGTTCAGGGTCTTCACCTGGCCTGTCGCCTCCTTCACCGCTCATACCACCCTGAGCAGTATTCCCACTTATAGTGCAGGCGTTAAAATCAACTGTGGAATCTTCACTACAGTATACACCGCCGCCATAACCGGAGTAGAAGCGGTAATCGTTGACATAGCCCCAGTATTGCCAGAGATCACCTGTTACCAAGATTGTTTGAAGACTGGATGAATCATAATGAGCGGCTCTGGAGGAGCTCCAGTTTCCACCATAGTTAGCTGTGCCGCCGTTGGCTTGGTAGTCACCGCCGTTTCCGCCATTACCGCCAATGGTCGTATTATTAACGATCTGGCAGTTTATAAATTCTATATTACTGGCAGGTCCGCAGAATATTGCTCCACCGTATGCCCAACCGCCCCAGCCGCCTCGTCCGGCGTGCTCATTGGCAGTGGCGTTTTCGCCAGTACCGCCGTTTCCACCGCCAATAAAGTTATCCCTGAATACACAGTTTTTGATTGTGCAGTTAACATTTGCGCTTATATAAATTGCGGCACCTTCAGCTACACCGCCATCATAGCCATCGGGATAGTTAACGTCCCTCGCACCATCAAGAGCATTACCACCGTTCCAATTACAGTTTTGAATCGTCAAACCATCCAAAATAGCACCATTTGCACCGGTAGTAATTATGAAAGCGCGGTCAGAATATCCCGTTCTATCAATAATCGTCTCCGCCACACTGTACGGATCGCCTGGATGCTCTGACATGATAGTAACTTCCTTGTTTAATTCGATTTGAGGACCATAATAGATACCAGGGTAAATAACAATGGTATCACCTGTTTCGGCTGCATTAATTGCACTCTGAATCGTCGGATAATCTCGTGGAACAGTCAATGTAACCGGCGGTCCAAACCCAACACTAACAGTTCTGTTAGAATATATAGAAAGGGTGTTTTCGGGAGCACGAGAGGCATCATTATCTGTGCCGCTCCATTTTCTAACCCTATAGCCCTCAGCAGGTTCGGCTATGAGCTGTACAACCGTACCGAGCTTGATCGAGTCTGTGGCAGGTGCCCTGATTGTGCGAGTGACACCATCTTCCAACCATCTTGCGGAGAGCCGGCCGTTTCCGCCATCTACCGCGATTGTCAGGTCATATCGAGTCTGTACAAGACGAGCAGTCACGACCTTGTCACTATCCATTGTCACGGTGTTGGTTGGTCCCGTTAAACTATCATCATCCGTGCCGGTCCATAAAATCTGATAACGGCTTGGATCATAAGAGTTACTATCTATTGCCAGCCGGACCGTTGTATACCAGTTATATAAACCATCATAGCTGGGATTATAAATATCAGGCTCAATTACGTTGACACCGATGGCCGTAAAGGTTAACTGATATCGAGGTATCGTGAAAGTACTATAATGATAACCCATATCTACTATACCGCTGTCCGGTACAGTGTCAGTTCTGGTGGTATATATGTCCATTCCAAACACACTTGCCAGGTCGCTTCCCGTATTAACAGCCGGACTATCAACTAACTGACCCGCCGCAACCTGACTTAGATAATACCCCTTGATAAAGAGCGGATCTTCATCGATGTTGTGACTATTGGGGTCCCACGTATAGGTTCTGGGGTCCCAGTTAGATATGTTATTATCACCAATATACAGGGGGTCCGGGATTTGCGAAACCAATTCAACTGCTTCCATAAGTGCTTGAACCACTTCACCGGCAGTAGCCGCCGTCAGTACAGCCCCTCCGGTTCCGGTAGACAAATCATCGAGATATCTGGCTGCATCAGCATCTTGGCCAATCAATAGCGATACAATCCGTTTCGGCTCATTTCCACCCGCTGCATCGATAATATCTTCAAGCGTATAATTTGTGAAAGGCTCAGGGTCATGGGGCGGGGCATCGGCCATAAGAAGAATCATCCTGGCCACATTACCGGGCCGCCATGCACCAGGTCCCAACGAATCAGGGTCAGCTCCATAAAACTGGCCAGCCAGTGTATCCGCAAGTGAGTCGTGGTCGATACAGTGCATTAGGGCCGTATAAACCGATTCGGGCCAATCGGCACCACCAGAGGCGATTAACGAATCAAGCGCATCTACCACGTCATCGATATCAGTAGTGAAGCCCAAAACAGTTCTATATGGATAATCAGCAACATCTCCATAACGAGCGTCGACGGCAGGATCTATATTCGGCTGATTAAAATCTTTATATTCTACTACAGCAATCCTGTAATCAGGAATTTTTTCCGCAATCGAACCTGTGATTTCCCTTGCCGCATTTTTAACAGCATAAATATCATCGTACATACTTCCGGTTGTATCTATGCAGAAAACAAAATCGAGCGATTCCGTTTTCGCCCCAAACGCATTTGGATCTGTAGCGCCCTGAATGTCACTGTATGCGATATTTAAAGTTGATGGTCTTAAATCATATTGAAAGCCGGAGGTGATGGCAAATTGTGCACCTTTAGCACCAAGATCAGCGTTATTGCCCCATATAATACTATTAATGACATTAACATAACTGCCATAGGCACAATATAGTCCACCGCCGAAGCCTCTTGCTGCAACTGCATTACCTGTGATCGTGCAGTTGGAGATTGCCGACTCCGAGTACCAATTGGCTGAAATACCTCCACCGTCAGCGCCTGCAGTGTTATCTCTTATCAGGCAGTTTCGCAACCTTGTTTTATTACTACCAGTGATATAGATTCCACCGCCTGATGCTGCAGCTTCATTATTGAATATATTACAATCAACAATCGTGGCATCAGCATCATAGCAATTTATCGCCCCTCCTTGACCCAATACTTGCTGTGGAGCGTTGGGATCGTTGGGGTCCATTGTGATTGTTATGTCAGATAAGGCCTGATTTTCTCTGAAGATACTACTTGAAATTTTGAATGAATCACCGACAAAATATACTCCACCGCCGCGATATGCCGTATTCGCTACGAAGTCACAATCATTAATATCCGGACTAGTCCAGTTCGCCCACATACCTCCGCCGACGGTAGCTAAATTATCGCTAAAAGTGCAGTTATTAAAAATTGGCATCGCACCATCTTCGAAAGCTACTGCACCACCATAACTTACGTATGGATCGTCATTGACCGACGGCTCAGGATCAGGTTGAAAATCCTCGTGCCAATCCAGTCCGTTAACATCAGCTTCATTGCCAATGAAGGTACACCCGGTAAAGCTGGGTGAACTATTAGCAGCGGCATAAAATGCCCCGCCAAAGGAATCAATTCTATAATGCCTATAAGGCCATTCTGTTTGAAAGGGAGTTCCACTAATACCACAACTGCCACCATAGGCGCGGTTGTTGATAAAATTGCAGTCCACAAATTCAGGATTACTATAAGGTGCACAATATGCCGCACCGCCAAAACCGGTATATTTCCAGTAGTCTTCAAAAGGCCCATCTTCCCACCACGGAGCAAATGGGTCACCCCAGCCGCCACCATGACCGGGTGAATGGTCAGTTCCACCATTAGCACCAGTGCCACCATCTCCACCTCGAGCGAAGCAATTAATAAATGTGCAGTTTGTAAAGATTGGATTGCCCCCAAATCCTACAGATACCGCGCCACCATAGGCAGCCCCAGGCCAGCCGCCATTGCCGCCATAGCCGGATCCATTTTCATCTCCACCGCCGTTGCCAGCACCACCATGGATACCGCCAACGGCACAATCAACGAATCTACAATTGCGGATATCGGGTGAGGCATCGCCTATTAATTCCATTCCACCCCCGAAGTTATCACCTATATGACCGCCAGGACCATCAACACCGGAACCTTGTGGCGTTAACCAGATTGTATTGAGGCCATACTGAGCGCTCTGCATAGTCAGACCATTTATGACCGTATCTCTCCCTACGTTGGAGAAGGTAAATCCGCAGCTATAGATAATTGTAGCTGCAACCGTGTCAGGATTATCCGGATTGACGCTGGTTATGGTGATGGCTCTACTTGATAAAAGGATACGAGGCTCTTCATACGGCAAACTCGATTCTTGTATGTCATAAAATCCGGGCGCAATCTGAACAATATCACCATTGTTCGCATTATTGATAGCATCCTGAATGTTCGTATAGTCACCGGGAACATCCAGAGTTCGCGGCGCATAGAACTTGACTTCTACCTCCTTAAATTCTCTGCCTTGAGGGTCTAACGTAAAAGGCTCAGACATAGTCACTGTATTTTCTCGCTGATACGAGTAGTCATAATCTGAGCCGTTCCATTTAATATAGTGCGCCGGATTAGACGGAATAGCAGTGAGATCGACCACCGTACCACGTGTATATTGACCAGTGCGTGGAATTACTGTACCGTTGCCGGCGACAATCCGAGCACGTAAAGTCACCAAAATAGTCTCAAAATTGACAGTAACCGTTTTGCTCATATCCATTGTGACAACATTTCTCTGGATAGGTGCAATCCCTCCGGTACTGGTCCTGTCCATACGGGTATCGTCATCCGTTCCATTCCACAATTTGAACTGATAGATGTTGGGGTCGTTAGGAATAGCTGTAAGAGCTACCTGGCTATACTGGGTGTAAATATTGTAGACCGCCGGCTCTAAAGAAATCACGCCCACACCGGCAGGAATAACAACCGCATGCAGAATGTATTGCGTTGCTGGCTGTAAGTCATTGTAATGATAGCCAATATCAACACGTCCTAAGTCCTTATTGCCACCTGCGTCCTGGTAGTTATCTGTACGGGTTGAATATATGTGCATACCCAGAGCAGCTGCATCATCGCTGCCGGCATCAACGGCAGGACTGGTCGCATCCCGAGGATTGACATTCGGATCCACGAACTGCCCATTTGCATCTAAAATCTGGCCTGCCTCATATTGGCTAAGATAGAAATTACCCAACCGGCCAGGCACAAACATAGGATTGCCGACAAAGTTATTACTACCGGTCAAAACGCTATCCGGAGCAATAAGCATAAAGTCATACGCTCTGTCGCTGTCTCTGTCATAATAATCGCCGCGAGGGTTATCATAGAAAAGACAAGAGTTAACAAATGGCTCAGAGCCTGATTCTTGTTCATAAACGGCGACATCATTATTATCACTGAAGATACAATTGGTTATTTGCGGTGTAGATGTCCCCGAACAATACACGGCACCACCGAATCCATCAAACATATTTGCGCTATTGCCGACAAAAGTGCAGTTAGTAATAGCAGGCGAGGCGTTCGAACAGAATACACCACCACCATCCCAGCTCACAACGGTATTGTCGGTTATCAGACAGTTCTTAATTGGAACAGATGTGCCATTGCAGTAAATGCCGCCACCATCATAATCGGCTATGTTACCATTTACCGTGGTGTTCATAATACTCGGCAGTGAGCCGGTATCGGAATAGACGCCACCGCCGTCCCAAGCCGATCTATTTCCAGTGATTGTACAGTCACTGACGAAAGGCGTACAATTAACGGTATATATACCGCCACCAGACCATTCTGCGGCATTTCCCCTAACTGTACACTTAATGATGTTCGGATTGCTGTTTCCACCAGAGTAAATACCACCACCATTACCCTCTGCTGTATTCGTAGCTATCCCAGAATCGGTGATATTAGAATCAGAACCGTTGTCAAGGTAGATGCCTCCGCCACTACCATCGGCTCTATTACTCATTATTTGACAATTACTAATGTTGGGGTCAGAGTCGTTGTTACAGTAGATACCGCCGCCATTCTGCCGAGTCCTGTTAGCAGCGATAATAGTGCTCAAAAGCTCAGGTGAGGAATTATCACAATAGACTCCGTGATTTGAATTCAGGGTAACATTACAGTCGTTGATGGTTGGTGAAGAGTCCTGAATATAGATTCCCTCCACTCCATCAACTATAGTAAAGCCTAACAGGACACTGTCGCTTCCTTCACCACTGTTAAATGTAACAACACTGCCGCCGTCAAAGAGAGCTGAAATAAAAGTATTCCGCCGTGAAGGAACACCATGAGTCTGGCCACCACCCTCAACATCACCGCTACGCACCGTGACCGCTTTACCATTGAAATTGATGGTTTCGATATACCAAAGATCTGATTGTGCTACAAGTGTATCTCCGTTAAGAGCGCCATCAATCGCTTGTTGAATGGTTGTATACCTCCTTGAAGTCCTGGTATTTAAAACATTACCCTTTTGCGCCATGTGTAAAGCATTATACAGATTAAGCCGGCCACCGGAGACGCACAAGCCCGGCAAAGTCGGGTCAACCGAGCGCAGGATTATTTGTTTTATCTGTGTATACGGTAAATCCGGATTAACTACTTTCATCAGCGCACAAGCACCAGTTACATGGGGTGCAGCTGCTGAAGTGCCGCTGGCAAAATCATAATTGGTTGAAATATCATTGGCGTCCATCCAATCCGTTGCCTCCACTGGTGTAGTGCTCAATATACCAACACCTGGAGCGCCTAAATCAACGTCTTCGAGACCGGAGTTGGATCCTCCGAGCGGCCAGAACCCTATATTATCAAATTGATCCGTCGCCATTACAGAGATGATGTTATCAAGGTCGAAACCCGCAGGATAAGCAGCAAAGTTATAACCATCGTTACCCGCGGCAGCAACAAAAAGGATACCCGCTTCATCTGCCGCTGCAATAGTATCGTACAAAGCCATGTCATAAAAATAACCTCCCCATGAGGCATTCATGACATCTACATTCCAGGAAATGGCATAATTAATGGCTTCAATAATATCTGATGTCACACCACTTCCACTTGCATCGAGAACCCTCAAGGCCATCAGTGAGACATCCCAACAAACGCCGGCAATACCTAATCCATTATTGCCAACAGCACCGATGATTCCAGCAACGTGAGTGCCGTGAAATTGCTCATCCATTGGATCAAAATCATCATCTACAAAATCGTAGCCCCAGATATCATCGTTGTAACCATTGCCGTCATCATCGACATCATTAAAGTCAACCTCCTCATCTACAACGCCAGGCTCGTTGACTTCTCCTTCATTTATCCACATATTGTCAACCAGATCAGGGTGGGTGTAATCAATACCTGAGTCTAAAACTGCCACGAGGATATCGGCGCTACCGGTTTCGATATCCCAGGCCTCTGGTGCATCGATGTCTGCATCCCGTAAGCCACCCATTTGACCATTATTATCCAGTCCCCATTGCTGAATGAACAAAGGGTCATTTGGAACAACCATCGCTCTTACCTTGTAGTTCGGCTGAGCATATAAAACATAAGGCGACTGGTTGAAAAGGATAGCAGCATCTAAAACCGCCACACTCGGTGGTAACTTCACAAGACTTAAACCGGGCACAGTTCTGTCATATTCTTTCGTAACAATAGCACCACTGACAATGGAGCTTGCAATAGAGCTTCTTGCAGACGTTGTTGTCTGTGGGCCGCTAAGATGTTGTGCACCGGAGCCGCCGACCATTTGAGCCTGAACCTGGCTGTCAATAAAACGAACAAGTAATTCACCTTGCCTGTAATCGGAGCCGTTCTGACTTGATTGATCGGATGGAATCACAGACCAGTTTTGTGCTCGTGCAAAACCGGTTAGCGTACATATTATAATTATTGAGCAGACTATTCCGCCGATGCGGATTCTACGCAGTGTCCAAACTTCTCGCTTCATGCTTGTCTTCCAAAAAAAAGGTAATTAGTTAAATGATTAGCGGTTAATTAGCTGCCCATGACCAATTACCAGTCCCCAATTTATTAAGTTACCTATTAAAATCCTCTTTCCATCGCGGCTATAGCTTCAGCTTCACGCTCTTCCTGTAGAATTATTGTAGGCTTAACCAGGATTAGTAATATCTTATTATCCCTGATCTTGCTTCGACTACCGAATAGGATTCCAACAATGGGTATCTTGCTCAATATCGGCACCCCCACTTCCTTTTCAATCTCAGCGGTTATTTTTTGGCCACCCAGCAGTAAGGTTCCACCATCAGGCACGCTTACACGCGTCATTACCTGCGAGGTTTCCATTTCAGGAACAGTCACAGGCATAGAAACAATCTGCTGACCACCGTCGCCATCATCACCAGGGGCATCTAAAATGGCTGCAACTTCATGAGTCTTGAACTCGAGAAAATCCTGCATCATAGTGGTTATATTCAATAGCACATTTTTCTTATCCTGAGTAATAATCGGAGTAATATTCAGAGAAGTAAAAACTGGCGCGAAGTACACTTGATTCTGTATTCCAAACTCTTCAGTTCCACCACCGGCATAATATCCGCGACTGACGCTTCGTACAATATCGGGCGGCAACGCATACGATACTTGACTTGAAACACTGAAACTCGCGGTTTCTCCGCTCAGAACTGTAGATTTCGGCGCCGTCAAGGTCTTTGCATCCGAGCGGGCTTGAGTCATTCGCAAAAGGAAGCTAACCTGTAAATCATCAAGTATACCGCCATAGCCTCCGACTGCTGTGGCCGCTGGTTCTATATTACCCAGGCTACCAGGAACCCTTGTTTTTTCGGATCTGCGAGCAGAAGTTTCAGAAGTCTGCTGGACGGTTATTATACCCCATTTACCACCAACATTATATGAAAAGTCCATATCAAGTCCGATATCTTCAAGAAAGTTCTCGCCTACAACCAGAAACCTGGCTTCAATAGAAACCTGATTTCCAAGTGCTTTACGCAGGTCTGCCAGTAGTTTTTCTATTCTTGTATGAACCTCACGGGTTTGCAGAACAACCAGTTTCCTGGGTCGTTCACCGCCGCCGCCACCGCCGAAGCCGCCGTAGCCGCCACCACCGCCGCCGAAGCCGCCACCACCGCCGCCGAAGCCGCCGGTTGTGCCGCCGTAGCCGCCAGTTGTGCCGCCGTAGCCACCGCCCATACCACTTGGGTATAGTGTTATAGTACCTTCTCCACCGTAGTCATACCAGCTATCCGGCTCGATGGTATCCTGAATAAGGTATTGCAAGTCTTGGGCTCGAATAATGCTTGTATCATATCCACCGCCGCCATAGCCACCACCGCCACCACCGTAGCCGCCACCACCGATGCCGCCACCACCGATGCCGCCGCCACCGATGCCGCCGCCGCCGATGCCGCCGCCGCCGATGCCGCCGCCGCCGATGCCGCCTGCTGTACCGCCAACGCCGCCTGTTGTACCGCCAACGCCGCCGCCACCGCCATAGCCACCGCCACCATAGGTACCTCCACTATTCATCATCTGTTGCATCATATATAACTGTTGTTGCAAGATGTAAGACTGTTGGTAGATGTCATAGTTGGCCGGCTGACTGACAAGGTCGGTTATATCATAGACTCGTGTCTCCATTTTACTGGGTAGTGAATCCACCGTGGCAACCGTAATTACACCATCTTCAACTACATAACCAAGCTCGGTAAATCCGCCAGCAACAGCTTTTAACAAATTTTCTAAACCTGTGCCCAAACGGACTGCCGGCAGCCCATCCATATTTATCTCGGTTGCTTGCTCAATCTCCGCATTATCAAGTAAATCACGCCACAGCACGACAATCTTTAACATGGGGGAAACAGAATTTTTCAATATATCAATAGCCACATTGAAAGGCATGGTCGGTGTCAATTCCGAAAGATCAACAACCTGATCCAACTGCCCATACACAATTGCATTAGCGGGGTCCAGCCCAAGCGGCTTATCGGGCTGCCGAGTCGGCTTCTGGATAATCTCACGCCAGTTCTTAGGATAGGTAAGCTCATCCGCATACGGAATTCCTGACTCATCAGTTTTTAGCAAAATATCTGCTCGTTGCTTATCGCTCTCCTTTTGTATCTCCAATTGTTTGCGGAGGTAAACCGTATCTTCCAACGCATCCTTCAAAACAAGAGCCTCGTTATTCAGCGGATCTATCGCAAGCAGGGTTTTCAATTGACCAAGAGCAGCTTCATAATTCTGCTGCTTTGTATATGCCCTGGCGTTTTCCAGAAGCGTTTTTATTCTTGTCTGCCTATCGGCCTCCATCTGTTCTGTGAACCTACGTTGTGCCTCTATAGCCTCCGCACGCTTTTGCTCATCCAACTGCTGAATCCTCTTTTGCTTTTCCTCGGCAATCTTCTGACTCAATTGTTCCAACGCATCACTGTAAAGTTTGAAAAGCTCATCGCCGAGGTCCATCTGGTATTCTATTATTATCTGTTGAGCTCTTTCGACCGTATCTTTCGCCTTATCGAATTCGCCCTTGCTTATATTTTCTTGCGCGTCGGCTACAGCGTCGTTAACAACCGCTCTGGCATGGCTCCGTCGTATACTTCTCCTATTTTTAATCTCTTCAATATAACCGCCTGCTCTTGTCACCGGTTCAGCAGAAACGCGCATTTCGGTTTCCGGCCCAATCAAGTATGGCTGCATGCTTTCCCGCCCTATACTAGCCGGCCTATTAACTTCATACTCAACGGGATATTCGGCGCGGGGGGCTGTTTCGGCTAACTCAGGTCTTGCCCTCATCATATCCAAAGGTGGTGTAGCCGAACCATTCACAGACTGAGCACTATCTATTCGCGCAACATAATCCCGCAATGTCTTTAGCATTGCCGGTGGAACCTGGCCGCTATTTATAACCTCAATAAAACCCTTACGAGCCTCTTCCAACTGGCCGCTGCGGTACAATCTAAGGCTGCGATAATAAATTTCGGCAATTCGTTTATCCCGATCATTTACAAGGCTGTCTACCCTTTGCGACTGGGTATAATCCGGCCCAGTCAAGCTTTCTCGCGGTGTGCTTATGTCACTCACTGAAGTCCGGACTGTATCAAGTCCACTGGTTCTGGCTGACTGAGCGTTTATTCTTTCAAGCAATTGCGCATTTTGTGTCCTTTCCCGCTCATTCAAAAACCTGTTGTCTTTAATCCTTTCAAGACTTGTTTTAGCCTCTATCAACTTACCCTCTCTAAATAGCTCAACAGCCTTTTGCTTATGCTCTAATGCTCGATTTCTCTCAAGAGCAGCAAATCTCGCTCTCTCCAGAAAATCGTTTAGACGGCTGCTCTCTTCAGTTGTCATGTATTGCCGGTAATCCAGAGCCATAGATAAGGTTTGTTCGGCTTGATCATAATAACCACGCTCATATTGGGTCGTCCCAATCTTGATCATTTGCTGTACAAGATTGCGCATCGTCTCATCTTCATTAACTTCTCCTCTCTGGGGTGTAGCAGCTTCAGCTCGACTAAGCTCGCCGAAGCCTGAGAAAATTGTCAAAAGAAACACGAGCGACGCCAAAACAATCATTAGGGACTTTTTCCCCAAGGCTTTGAAAAGAAATCTTGAACTGTTCAAAGCTAACCTCCTGCCTATATAAAAGAAATCACCCTCTTGGGAAACCTTTCACTTATTATATAATGTTAGCAACCTCCAATTTTAATAGGTTGGATTTGTGCCGATTTCAGTGTATAAAAACGGACATATTTTTGCAAGTGAAAAATTCTGTTTATATCCATTAGACCTATAATATCTGATTTTATAATATAGTAAATAAGCAACTGCAAAAAAACTCCTTTGAAATAGCCATATAAAAAAAGCTTTTTTTTAAGTTTTTTATCGTAATAATGTTTTATTCTGGGCAAAATTATAAGAACATAGCTATTCAAAATAAGTAATATGGCTCAAAAACCATTGATATTAGCCGTTGAAACTTCCAGCAGAACGGGTTCTGTTGCGATAGCACTTGGTGAAAAAATATTGGCCGAAACCTCATTTTCCGGCCCAGCCAGACACAGCGCAGAGCTTTTTCCCTCGATTCGCCAACTGTTGGCTCGATTCGACCGAAAACTTCAGGAAATCGAGCAGATTTACATATCTATCGGCCCCGGTAGCTTCACCGGCCTGCGGATAGCAACAACTTTGGCTAAGATGATGCACTTAGCTATCGGTGCTAAAATCGTTACAGTCGATACACTCGATTGCATCGCCGCAAATGCAACCGGCCTCCCGGTATCAGATACTCAAAACTCGATCCTTGTAGCTCCCATTCTCGATGCTAAACGCAATCAATTTTTCACCGCTGTGTATCAATATACCGATGGCGAAATAAAAAAAATTTCCCCAGATTCCTTATTAACCGCAGAACAATTTTTTGAACGATTCACTGCAGATGACCAGAGTATTTGGCTTCTTGGTGATGGCCTCTTATACCACTTGGACAAATTCAAATCCGAAAACATAAAATTTCTCGACCAAAAATACTGGAGCCCAAAAGCCAGCAAGGTTCATTCTCTCGGCTGGCAAAAAGCCTTGGCCGGCCGATTCGCCGACCCACTAACATTAGTGCCAAACTATCTACGTCTGCCCGAACCTGAAGAAAAATTAAAACAACAGACTTCATAAAATTAACCCGATGTTTTGAGTTTAAATACAATCGCCAAATCATCCACTTTCCTACTCGGCGTAGTGACTATTAGACCGGAATTTCGTCGCGAATCCGGCGGGTAAACCTGCCACACTGATGGCGGGCAAGCTTCTGCTTGCGAGCCCAAAAGATATTTCTTCCCTCCGCTATTGACAAATTCCTGCTTACCGATCACAACTAAGCCCAAATGTAAGTGATTATTTAACCGGCGGTACTCCGAGGTCCTTACAAATCTTCCTTGCCAGAACATCCACAATCTCATTGTGCCTCGGAACAGCCGATCTTTTGTTTAACGATGGATTATACCACCAGGAATGTCTTGCACCTTCTCTTACAAATTCACATCCTTGAGAGCGAAGATGCCGAAGTAGTTCCTTCCTTTTCATATCGCTATTTGCTCTTCACGAAAATCCGTCCCCAAAGCGGATATAGCGTCCCGCCGATTAAACTCCAGTGCCTCTTTCAGCGTCACCTTGAGAGTTTCCAGTAGCTGCTCATGTGTCCGTTCCTGGCAGTTTACCCCGGGCACTTCTTCAATCCATCCGATCCACCAGCCATTGTTTTGCTTAGTCACAGCCGTATATACTCTATTCATAATCGCACCATCGACTTACAATATATTCAAAAATACCTGCCCGCCGGACGAGCCTTTGGGTAGGCGGGCCTTTCTATTTGTCATACATCTTAAAAAAACAGACCGCAGATGTCAAGAAACTTATTGCCAATGCTATTTCTCTTGGATTCTTGATTCTCGATGCTGGTATTCTGTCATCTTTTTTTAATATGCCTGATATTCTGATACCCAGGTGTTCTGCAACCTGATTTTCTGATAACCAGATAGCCTAATAATCCGCCGTCTTCCGTCCTTCCGTCTTCGCCAGGGCTACGCCGGACAAGCTGTCTTTCGTTTTCCTTCGTCCGTCGTCCCTCATCACTCGTCAATCATCTGTTTTCTTCCGTCCTCCGTCATTTGCCCTTTTCGGAGCATCATCATCGTATCAGTGGATATAGATATAGCTATATTCAAGAAAAAGCTCATACGTAAAGCGCGTAGCTCTCCGTAAGGAGTCCATAGGACTGCCACAGGTACGCGCTTTACGTATACTATATGTGAACGCGAAAGAATGATTTACATAGTTTTGATTTGGTGGTCTATGGTCCTCTTTACCAATCTGTAGCTAATGCGCACTCACTAAAGTCGGTCTCATATGCAATCCCAAGCCAGTCTTTTGTCCTTGCTTTCACCCAATAGTAATAGTTGTATCCCCGGGATTCGGTGTCATAGAAGACGATCTCCTCATATGGGTGTATCGTAAACCACCGGCTGATCGGGTACCTCCAATTTGGGTGGGCCGGATAATCAACTGCACTGCGATACACGCGATACTCGGTCAGTTCTGTGTCTTTGGCACTGCAGACCGGTTCCCAAGTAATCTCTACCCTGTGCGAGAAAAGGGTTTCCCTGGCCTGTACGCCTGTTGGGGGATTTGAGTTCGCGCTATAACGAAGGTCTATACCTGGGTAGGTCTCTTGACTGTAATCTTCGTAAATCTGGCTCAGAGAACAATAGGCTTCACTTGTCAGGGGATTCTCAGACAAATCCAGAAGCCTATATTCGGCCTCGGGTAAGGCGGAAATATCGGTGATCTGGTTGTTATTGAGGTAGAGTTCCCGTAGATTTGTCAGGCCCAATCCAGTGTAAGACAGTGGGGATATATCGCTGAGGCCAAGGGCCTCAAAGGAGTTCATCCAGCGGTTGTAGCTAAGGTCCAATACCTTGAGATTTATTAGCCCCGCTAAGGCGGAAATATCGGTGATCTTGTTGTTATTGAGGTATAGTTCCTGTAGATTTGTCAGGCCCAATCCGATAGCTTCGTTGTACAACGGAGATATATCGCTGAGGCCAAAGGTAAAGGTCATGCCCACAACCTGAGTCCAGCGGTTGTTGCTAAGGTCCAATACCTTCAAATTCCTTAGTCCAGTTAATACAGATATGTCAGTGATCTGGTTATCGTTTAGATACAGCTCCGTCAGATTTGTTAGGCCAGAGTGGGTGGCTGTATCATACAGCGGAGATATGTCATCAATGCCGTTGTAGCTCAGATCCAGTATCTCCAGATTCGTTAGGCCTCCTAACGCGGATAAATTATTGCCGATGCCAGTGTTCTCTAGATACAGCTCTGTTAGATCCGTTAGGCCCCTGAGAATAGCTTTATTAGCCCAATGAGTTGTATAATCGATCCGGTGGTTGTAGCTTAGATCCAGGTACGTCAGGTTCCTTAGGCCCACTCCGGTATCCGGATCACACAGCGTCGATAGATCGCTGACGTCGTTGCTGCGTATATCCAGATGCTCTATATTCGTTGCATATTCAAGGCCGGTCAAGTCCGATATATCTTCTGCATGGGCGTCCAGCCAGATGAGTCCCAGCATATCATTCGGCGTGGGATTAAGAACCCCGAGTGCAGCTTCTACGCAGGCCTTTAGATTCTCATCGACAAAGAAAACCGGTGAATCTTGACATGCAGGGCCGTAAGTAAGGTCGATGCCTGGATTATGCTCAAAAATATCCGGTATATGGATAGTGCAAGCTTCTTCATTCAATGGATTGCCGCTCAGCACCAGCTTCTCTAGCTCATCCAATTCTGTTAATGGAGATATATAGCTGATACAGTTGTCGCTTAGATACAGCTTCTTCAGATGCTTTAGTCCGGCTAAACTATGCACGCTCTCTAAACGCGGTTGAATATATCGACAGCCATCGCCTTGGGAGGTTAGATCAAGGATCCATAGTTCCGTTAAGCCCAATCCAGTCGTTTCATTATACAGCGCACTTAGATCCTCGATCCTATTTTCTCCCAGATACAGAATATTCAGTTTCGTTAGTCCTCGAAGGCTATATATTGATGAGATATGATTGTTGCCCAGATCCAGAAACTTCAGGTCCATTAGTCCCGTTTCGACGTAACCGCCAGACGCGCTATCGTAGTGACGGTCCCACAGTGAATCTATATCCCATATATCGTTGTCGTATAGATTCAGATAAGTCAGTTTCGTTAAGCCCGATCCGGTTCTTTCGTCATGCAACGGACTTATATCGTCGATGTCGTTCATGCCTAGATTGAGCCCTGTCAGGTCCGTTAGCCCCGCCAACGCAGATATATCGCTGATCTGGTTGTCCCATAGACTAAGCTCCGTCAGAATCGTTAGGCCAGATTGGGTGGCTGTATCATACAGCGTGGTCAAATCATCATTGTCGATCTGGCAGCCGTCTAGACTTAGTGTTGTAAGACTCGTAAGGCCGGCTAACGCAGATATATCACTGATATTGTTGTAGCCCAGATCCAGGTACGTCAGGTCCGTTAGGCCCGATTGGGTATCCGTATCAAACAGCGGCGATATATCGCTGATCTCCTCATTGAAGCGTAGATCCAGATACGTAAGCTTTGTTAGCCCCGCCAACGCAGATATATCGCTGATATTGTTGTAGCCCAGATCCAGGTACGTCAGGTCCGTTAGGCCCGATTGGGTATCCGTATTAAACAGCGGTGATATATCGCTGATCTCGTTGAAGTATAGCTTCAGAACTTCCAGATTTTTGGCATGTTCAAGGCCGATAAGGCTGACGATGTCGTCATCACCGTAGCCCGGACCGGAATGGTAGTCGCCAACGTAAACAAGTTCTTTCAAACGGAGCATGTCGTTTGGTGTAGGCTCAGAGGTGATAATTGGAGGGTCTAATGCGGCCAACGCATCAATCACACACTGTTTGAGCTTGGGGTCGGCAAAATAGGCCGGCCAGTCCATCGAGAACGATTTGCTGGCCTGTGTAGTGCCACCATAAGCCCCCATGTTTATACAATAACCGTTGGGGGCAGGTTCATCGGCAACGGGAAAGCTCGGAGCACCGCTGTCAATGCAGGGACTCATCTCGTACAGGTCTCTTACCCACGTAAGTCTCTGTGGATCCCAGCGCCCGGTCCAAGATTTGAGATGGTAGTCACCGTCAAACCAACGGTGTTTACTACTAATGGTACAATAGCCAGGATCCGCAAATAACGGATCGGCATTGATGTTACCCTCACCGGGCCAGATATTATTGCCCGGCATCTGAATATCACTGTATACAACGAACGGCTGGTCTCCCTGGTTAACTTTGATGCTGGTGGTCGCGTCATTTCTTTCAAAAGCGTTGTTCCATATAATACAGTTGATGAGCGTCACGGTGCTGTCGGAACAACACAGACCACCATCACTATTGCCGGTAATAGTACAATTAACAAAGACCACATCGCTCTCTTTGGCAACAATACCATACCCCTCGCGCGTATTTAGGTCGTTCAAGGCGTTCATAAGGATTAAACCCATTTCTTGAACCTCTGGCTGATGAGACTCATTGCCGCTTATCACACAATTGCTAATAACCGTACGCATCCCATCAGACACGATACCATCGGAACCATCCGCGACAATAAAACCGTCTATCAAACAATTGACATCCGCAGTGCCAATGATATGGATAACAGGTCCATTGAAGTCTCCTAAAATCACAGGAGGGATCGCTTCATTCGGGTCATTGGGCTCCTGGGCGACCAAATAGATCTCATCGTTGATAACGATGCCTCCAGCATACACGCCCGGCCCGACTACAATCGTAGCCCCCGGCGGCGCCACATCAATCGCATCCTGGATACCGTGAAACGGATTATCTATAGTGCCGTATTCATTGGGGTTATTCGGATCCCATGCCCCAACATAGAGCTTTGTTGAACGCGAGGCAAAACGAGCATCCAGGGTGTAATCGTCACCCATTACAATGGTGGTAGCAGCAGAATAGGGGTCTGCCACTTTATTGGCGTCTACAGCGGAGCCGGTCCAATAGAGAAAGGTGCAATCAGGATCAGCCTGGGCTTTGATGGAAACCTCCGTACCAATTGCATAGGAGAAGGTGCCTTCGCCAGGTGTAGTAACTGAACCACCCGAGGTAGAAGAAATGGTCAATGTTCGTTGATCTATGGCAAAGTTGGCCTGCACCGTATGGTACGCATCCATAGTGATGGTTATGGGATTTCGCATAGACCATATACTACCTGACCAGTTCGTAAAGTGATAATTGCTATCGGCACTCGCTGTAATCGTCACCTCGCTTCCATAGTCATACTCAAATGAGCCTTCGCCAGGCGTAGTAACTGAACCACCCGAAGTAGAAGAAATGGTCAATGTTCGCTTATCTATGACAAAATTCGCCTTCAGCGTATAATCTGCATCCATCGTCACCGTAGTATTTGCCACATTCGGATTAGCGACCTTACCTGCACCCACTGCCGTGCCCGTCCAGCCTGTAAAGTGGTAATTAGCTTGTGCTGTGGCTGTGACCGGAGCAGAACTACCGTGATTGTACTGGTATGAGCCTTCACCGGGTGTAGTAACCGAGCCACCTGAAGTAGAAGAAATACTCAATGTTCGCTTATCTATGGCAAAGTTGGCCTGCAGCGTATAATCTGCATCCATCGTAACAGTAGTACTGGCCGAACCGGCGTTTGCTACCTTGCCAGCACCAACCGCTGTGCCCGTCCAGCCTGTAAAGTGGTAATTAGCTTGCGCTGTGGCTGTGACCGGAGCAGAACTGCCGTGATTGTACTGGTATGAGCCTTCACCGGGTGTAGTAACTGAACCACCTGAAGTAGAAGAAATGGTTAATGTTCGCTTATCTATGGCAAAGTTGGCCTGCAGCGTATAATCTGCATCCATCGTAACAGTAGTACTTGCTGAGCTGGCGTTTGCTACCTTGCCAGCACCGACTGCTGTACCCGTCCAGCCTGTAAAGTGGTAATTGGTATCCGCTGTGGCTGTGACCGGAACAGAGCTGCCGTGATTGTACTGGTATGAGCCTTCGCCAGGTGTAGTAACCGAGCCACCCGAAGTAGAAGAAATGGTCAATGTTCGCTTTTCTTCGGCTGTCTTAAAGCTCCAGACATTGCCTACCCAGGGACTGCTGGGGTCTCCGTCGATGATTTCATCAATGCGCCAGTAATAGTACGTATCATACGCAAGGGAACCGGGATCATAGTCCATATCAGTGGTCGGTTGAGTTCCCATGAATTCAGGTGAGGAATGGGTTGCATTTGCGACAGCATCATGACTCGTACCAAGGTACACATCAAAAAATTCCGTCGCATATGTGCCCAACCAGGACAGGTCTGTATCATGATCAACCTGAACTGCCCCATTCGCAGGATTCGGATTCTGAGCCGCACCGGCCTGTAAAACGAAGAGACATCCTAAAATCATCGATGTACTGAGAACCAAACGCGCAGATGTGTACATAGCTTATCCTCCTTCCACATCTTTTTGAAGCAGCGACCTGATTATGGCTGCTTTATAATTTGAATAAAATCCGCCAACGGAATACTATTTTTTACCAAAAAATGCCTGACATTTCTATTTTTTTCTCTAAATTTAGATGATTTTAGACCATTTTTGCACTTGTGTTTTTTGCCCTTAAGTTCCTTCAACTTAAGCACTCATAAAAATTTCCTCTAAAAGTCCCACAAAACAAATGTCCAATCCTGTCACTTTTAAGCACCTTTTCCACCGTCTACGGCGGGCAAGCCAAGTCTGTCAACTTGGCGTATCCGCCTCTCGCTAATATGCCAAAATTGGCATCTTTTGTTTATAAGAACGCAAACGAGCTTAACCGGCTTCAATTTTTACATTACATAGCTGCTTATTACATAAGCAGTTAAGAATAGAGAAACTAAATGATTTCCAATTGGTCCGAAAGCTGGTATATTCTTTGCTTGTTTTTTATAGATTGCTCGTCTCGGCCTCCGCCGAGCCGTAGCAGGATACGTGAAATCAACCCCTGCTACTGCAGGGGCAAACCTGCCCCCGCGAAAGCGGGGGTCAAACCATTTTGGATAGGAGAGAAGCAATTATGGCAGTCAAAGAATTGTTATTCGAAGCCGACGCAAGAGCGGGATTGCTGGCTGGCGTAGAAAAGCTCGCAGCAGCGGTCAAATCAACACTCGGCCCAAGAGGCCGAAATGCAATTCTCGATAAGAGCTGGGGCGCGCCGACAGTAACCAAAGACGGCGTAACAGTAGCTGAAGAAATCGAGCTTACAGAAAAAGGTGAAAATCTCGGTGCAAAATTAGTTAAAGAAGCAGCAAGCAAGACCTCAAAAATCGCCGGCGACGGCACAACAACCGCTACCGTGCTTGCAGAAGCGCTGTTCAAAGAAGCTTATAAAAACATCACCGCAGGTGCAGACGCAATGGCTATAGCCAGAGGTATGCAAAAAGCAGCAAAGGCAGTGACAGACAAGCTCAATTCCTTAGCTAAGCCCATCAACATCACCAAAACTGATGACATAATCAACATCGCCTCGGTATCAGCCAACAACGACCCGGAAATCGGAAAGATTATGGCTAAAGCCTTCCAGCGGGTCGGCAAGGATGGTGTTATAACTGTCGAAGAGGGCAAAAGCTTCGAGACTACCGTCGAGTTCGTGGAAGGTATGCAGTTTGACCGCGGCTACTTGTCGCCACATTTCGTGACCGACCCCGACAATATGGTATGCGAGCTGGAGAAGCCTTACATCCTGATCCACGAGGAAAAAATCAGCAGCGTAACAAAACTTGTGCCGTTGCTGGAAAAGGTCGCAAAAAGCAAAAGGCCGCTGTTGATTATCGCAGAAGACGTTGAGAGCGAGGCACTGGCAACGCTGGTCGTTAATAAGCTCAAAGGCATCCTGCAGGTCGCTGCGGTCAAGGCGCCCGGCTATGGTGACCGCAGAAAAGCAATGCTGCAGGATATAGCAGTTATGACAGGAGCAGAGCCTATCTTCAAAGACCTCGGCATAGATTTGGAGAACATCAGCGCCAAGCAGCTCGGCCAGGCCAAAAAGGTGACTATCGACAACGATAATACCATCATTATTGAAGGCATCGGCAGCGATGACGCCATCAGCGGCAGAATTAAACAGATTAAAGATGAAATAGAAACTACAACCAGCGATTACGACCGTGAGAAGCTGCAGGAACGCTTGGCCAAACTGACCGGCGGCGTAGCTCAAATCAATGTCGGAGCAGCCAGTGAATCAGAAATGAAAGAGAGAAAGGCCCGAATCGAAGATGCACTGCACGCCACCAGAGCAGCCATCGAAGAAGGTATTGTGCCGGGCGGAGGAGTAGCCCTTATCCGTTGTATCGATTCGGTCAAGCAATTAAAAATGAAAGGCGATGAGCAAACCGGAGCCGATATATTGGCAAAGGCT
>Ga0315532_1000463_pt1 | contig 32547 bp, 28 predicted proteins | sample SalMarWE160370MG_FD_203082 | JGI IMG/M metagenome (GOLD analysis project Ga0315532, IMG submission 203082) | Salt marsh sediment microbial communities from the Plum Island Ecosystem LTER, Massachusetts, United States - Salt Marsh Sediment WE1603-70 ...
CCAAGAAGTTTAGCTTCGTTAGTGTACTCATTGCCTTGGATTCGTGAGAATCTTCTTTGCCCAGGAATGAACTCAACTCCGTATTCTTTTTGCGGATCTTTTGAAGAACGGCACCTGGCGCAGAGCAAGTCTTTGGGCCACAAAGGGTCATCATGATAGGGACAACCCCTTATCGCTGGAACTCGTGGCAAAAGCTTGGTCAAAGACCTGGCCAATCTGGTTTTTCCAGTGCCCTCTTCTGAGACCAAATAGGCATGGGTTCCTGATAATAAAGCCCTCAATACGTCCTGCTTTGCTTCTTCCCTGCCTTGAATATCGGGCAACGGGTCTTCACCCCTCCTGACTTTCTGCAAGATCGACCATCTTAGCTGATAAACCACCGATAAAGGCTTGTATTCTCCTAAATCAATAGTCTTTGGCCTCTTTATTAAATCAAACTTCATTCTTCCCTCTCATTCCTTTGGCACTGAGGTTAGCGGCGAAACCTAAAAGAATGTTATCTCATAATATATGATACCACACTCTAGGCAGCCATATAAGAGTCGCCTACCGGTTTACTTACTGGACGGATAGTTAAGACCAGGGTCAGGGCTACAGCGGCAAGGCCAGCAAAGACAAACCATATACCTTGATAATTGCCCCAGTTGTCATACACCCACCCGGCTAGCGGTGGTCCTGTTAGGCCTCCCAGCATGTTTATGCCTATGATCAGGCCAAAAATGGTGCCGAACCTGGCTCTACCAAAATACTCCCTGCCCAGCGAAGGTCTCAGCGAATTGCCACCTCCATAACCAATGCCGAATAGAATAAGGAAAAACACGAGCGACCAGGCACCAGCAGAGGCAGCATATCCAAAGAAGAACGATCCGATACCCATCATAGCAAAGGCTCCTGCCGCTGCAAGTCTCCTGTTCATTCTATCTCCGAGCCAGCCCAGACCAAATCGACCAGCGATACTTGTCAGCGGAATTGCGGTCGCTACGACGCTGGCCATTGACCGAGAGAACCCAATACTGCTTAGGTACGGCATTACATGGGTAACTGTGGCACTCACGAACATCACCTGAAAAGTATACGCCAGTGCCAACTGCCAGAAGGTGCGACTCTTGAGGGCTGCCCTCGCATTGACCTCTACTTCGGCGGCTTGTGGCAAAGTCGACTCATCATTGGTTTTCGCTGTATCCATCGCTTCGCCGTCGGGTAGGTAGCCGTACTGTTCAGGCTTGTGTCGAAATACCAGCGATAGTGGCAGTACAATGACCAACATGCCTACAGCGAGAATAGTTATCGTCGTACGCCAATCATACACATCGATGAGCTTAACCATCACCGGGATTAGCAGACCGCCTAAGCCGAAGCCTGACACTGCTATGCCGCTTGCCAGTCCCACTTTCCTGCGAAACCAGCCAGACACCGCTGTCATCAACACCGTCATAGTGCAACAACTAATGCCAACGGCCATCAGAGCTAGAGCCCCGTAGAACATAGCTAGGGATGTTATGTGACTGAGTAGGAGCAATCCCCCAGCAGTAACAACCGCCCCGGTGAATATGAGCCTTCGTGGACCCCATCGGTCAACAAGTATTCCCAAAAGGGGCGCCAGAAGGCCCGCTTCCACACCGAGTAGAGACGGGCCAAGAGCTATCTGGGTGTAGCTCCAACCCATCTCATTTGCTATGGGCTCAAAGACAGTGGTAAATCCATAGAAGACAGCCCCACCAACGTAAAGCGCAGTCAGCAGAGAAGCACCAACAACCCACCACCCGAAGAACACCCTCGGAGGTTTCCAGTTTCGAGGCATTAACTAGTTCACCATAACCCGGGAATTTCCAGGCCAGCGTCTTCAAGCAGGATATTTTCAGACGCCGACCCACTGCCGCAATGTCTGATACTATCACCCTGGTTGTGCACTGTGCAAGGCTTGCCACTGACAATTGCCACCTTCGCAATGCAGGATGACACGAGACATCGCCCTCGATGCTGATTGCGTTATCGTGTTGGGTGGTATTATACTTTGAAGGTGTCAATGTAAGCCTCAGGGCGACGTTGCAATGTTAAACAACAATTGACTAGCAAGATGGAGGTTTTGCAGAAAGGAGGGGTACCGATGAAAATCATTGTTCTGGGAGGCGCTGGCGATATGGGGAGCCGGGCGGTTGAAGAGCTGGCAAAGGCCGAGGGGGTTGAGCAGGTTACAATCGCGGATAGGAACCTGGAGGCTGCCCACCAAATTGCAAATAGGCTTCAAGAGGAAAAGGCCAAGGTGGATGTCAAATCCGTAGATGCCAACGACCACCAGGGCCTGGTGGAGGCGATGCGTGGTTATGATGTGGCCGCATCTGCGCTCGGCCCGTTCTACCTCTTTGAAGCCAAGCTGGTGAGGGCGGCCATTGAAGCAGGTGTTGGCTATACCAGCATCTGCGATGATTGGCTCGCTGCAGACGAAGTGATCAATCAGTTCTCTGAAAAGGCCCGCGAAAAAGGAGTCACGGTCATTAACGGACTGGGCACCAGCCCTGGAATCTCCAATATCGGTGTAGGTTATTTTAATCAGCAGATGGACAAGCTGCGCAGAGTGGAGATTTATGTTTACATGCCTTTGAACGCAGGTGGAGGTGAGGCGGTTGTAGGACATACCCTGTTCATTATGAGTGGAAAGATCGCAGTCTGGCGGGATGGGGAACGGACGATGGTTCGCCCCTGTAGCGAGGAGCGGGTAGTTGAATTTCCTCGTTTTGGACCGGTTAAAGTCTGGAATATGGGCCATGGCGAGCCAGTGACGGTGCCTCTCTTCGTTCAGGGAGTAGAGGAGGTCAATTTCTTCATGGGTTTCGGCAAGGGTTCCAACTTGTTCGTTTTGCCCGCCAAACTACGACTTTTCGGCGGTAAACGGCTCCAGCGCGTGCTGACCAAGCTCCTGAGCAGACTCGAACACATGGGCAAGCCTCAGGAGCCGGAATGGGGTGCGCTCCGTATCGATGCCTGGGGCGAGCGAGGCGGCGAGGAGGTACATGAGATCGCCTGCGGTATCGGCCAGATGCGGGAGGCGACCGGTGTCTCTCTGGCCATCGGAACTCTGATGCTCGCACGAAAGGAGATCCTCACCAAAGAGGGAGGAGTCTACGGTCCGGAGGCATGCCTGGAACCGATCAAGTTCTTGACCTATTTAAAAGAGATGGGAATTGCAGCATACTTTGACCTGGAGATGACCAAGCCAGTTGTCTGAGTTACTCAAGACCTGAAGCTCTATATAAAACCTTCGGGAGATGCAAATGATATCGGATGATATTAAAAAACAGCTAAGACTCCCAAAGCTAGGGCAGATGGGCTATGTGGTGCCCGACATTAATAAGGCAATCGCTTATTACAAAGACACCCTTGGTATAAGCCCGTGGATACTGCTGGATGAGAGGCCTAAGCCCTGTATTGAGAAGGGAAAAGAGATACACCCGCTATTGAGGATAGCTCTAGCATATTCAGGTTCAGTCCAGATAGAGCTTATTCAGGTAGCGGAAGGGGAAAGCCTGCACCTGAATCATGTTAAGGAAGCCAAAGAGGAGGCGCATCACCTGGGTTATATGGTGCAGGACATAAATAAAAGGCTGGATGCCTGCCATAAGATGGGAATAGATGTACTGCAACGAGGTACTATAAAGGATACCGGTCTTACCGTAGATTATGCGTATTTAGACACCACCAAACGGGAAGGCATCATCCTCGAGTTCATACAGTGGCGTTTGGGCCCAATACGCATTCCCATAAACAGGTTCGTTTTCAAGGTAGCCTGCTGGGCAGGGTCCAGGACTTTGCTTAAGGGACGGGTAATCAAGTAGCATAAAGTCTGGCAGGCAGAGCCTTGCTCTTTTAGTATTTTGGAAGAAACCAAATATAGAAAGGAGACACTATGGGCGAGATATACGGAGGCCATCTGGTTGCTAAGTATCTCAAGGAGGTTGAAGGGGTAACCACGATCTTTGCGCTTACCGGTGGGCATATCGACAGGATTTTCGATGGGTGCTTCGAGTATGGGGTAAAGATAATCGATGTACGTCATGAACAGGCCGCTGCAATGATGGCCCATTCGTGGTCGATATTTCGGCAACAGCCGGGCGTATGCCTGGTTACTGCTGGCCCAGGGTTTACTAATTCACTGACCGGGCTGGTGAATGCCTATCTTGACAATGCCCCTATCGTACTGCTGAGTGGCACCGCCCCTGTACGCGACTGGGAAAAAGGCGCCCTTCAGGAGATGAATCAATCGGATATGGTCAAGTCCGTAGTGAAGTGGTCTGGCGTATGCTATGACACCAAACGGATCCCCGAGTACCTCTCCAAGGCCTTCCGACATGCGGTCTCCGGTCGTCCCGGACCGGTATTCCTGGAGTTGCCGCCGGATGTCCTGAATATAAAGGTCATTGAAGAAGAAGTGCCGGTACCAAACAGGGGAAACAGGATATACAAGTCCATGCCCGATCCCGCAGCTATTGAAGAGGCTGCATCTCTTATCAATAGCTCTGAAAAACCACTGCTGGTTGGAGGAAGTGGGGTAGGGTTTAGCGATTGTGACAAAGAGCTACTGGATTTCGTCGATAAAACAGGTATCCCTTTCATCCTGCTCAATAATGGCAGGGGAGCAATCCCCGATGGGCATCCACTATCTCTATGGGATGGTGGCCAGATGGCCCTGCTGACCGCCTTATCTCAGGCGGACCTGGTAATTGTCCTTGGGCTTCGATTCAACTGGCTTGTCGGGTTTGGACAGGGATTCCCACAGGCAAAGGTTGTCAGGGTGGATATAGAACCCACCGAGATAGATAGAAATAGAGGTTCGGATATCGGTCTGGCGGGCGATATCGGCCTCAGCCTCAAGCAGCTCAATACATTGGTGGAGAAGAGAGACCATGGTAGCTGGCTCAAAGCACTGCGCGATTCATACCTGCCCTTGATTGCAGGTGAACTTGAGCAGCGGCAGAGGACAACGGAACCCATCCATCCGGCTCGCCTGGTAGAACAGATAAGGGAAGCTACGCAGGATAATGCTATCTATGTAGTTGATGGCGGGGATACCTCTTACTATGGAATGGTTGGGCTAAAGGCCAAAGAGAAGTCCTCGGTACTAGCTACGGCTGCCGGCCTGCTTGGATGTCTTGGTACCGGGGTACCTTTTGGCATTGGTGCCAAGGTGGCAAGGCCTGACGAGACCGTGGTTGTAATCAACGGAGACGGTTCCTTTGGACTGAACGCCATGGAGTTCGATACCGCCGTACGCCACAACATACCTTTTGTTTGCGTAATATTCAACGACCAGGCATGGGGGATGATCAAACATGGCCAGGAAATGTCGTATGGCTCTGAACGGGTGATGGGTTCGGAGCTGGGCCTTGTCCACTACGAGAAGGTGGTTGAGGCATTGGGGGGCTACGGTGAGCTGGTGAGAAAAGATGATGAAATCATACCGGCCCTGAAAAGGGCGCTTGATTCCGGCAAGCCGGCGTGTATCAATGTATTAACCGACCCAACAGTGACCAGCCCGGCGACCCTGCTATTCGTTGCTTCCCTGACCATGGAGTAGATGTCACCGTCAGGTTGAAAACAGCCATTTCGCGTCCGAGCCGTTTTTAAACATGACGCTGGGAAGAATTGGAGGCAAACCTGGTGAAAAGCAATGCTTTGAAGATAGATGAGAGCGATAATGTCGCCGTAGCCACGCAATCTATAAATAAGGGCGACCAAATCGTAGTTAGTGGGGAGTCATTATGTAAAGCCGTCGAGGATGTAGAGCTTGGCCATAAGGTAGCGCTTATGCCTATCGTGGCCGGTGAGAGTGTGTTGCGCTATGGCGAGCCGATAGTGCAGGCTACCCGCGACATAGGCCGGGGCGAATGGGTGCATGTGCACAATACACAGCCTATCCCCGGCGATTTGAAGGAATAGTACCTGCGGAGGTGATGGCGCATGGAGTTCCTTGGTTATAAACGCGAAGACGGCAGGTTTGGTGTTCGCAATCATATGCTGGTAATGTCGTCGGTTTGCTGTGCCAACGGCGTTATCGATGCTATAGGCAGAGCGCTGCCCGAGGTAGTAACCGTGACACATGCCTACGGGTGCGGCTACGGCCCGGAGGATTTTGTCGTGAGCCAGCGTGTGCTTTCAGGGTTAATCAACAATGCCAATGTCGGCGCCGTTCTGGTCATCGGTCTTGGCTGTGAAATGCTCAAGGCCGAATCCCTCGCTCAGTCAGCTCAGGGCAAGCTGGCAGAAGCCCTGGTGATTCAGAAAGCCGGCGGCAGCGCTGCTACAACCGCCAGGGGCATAGAGATCGCCACCGAATTCCTCAAAGAGCTGAAAGCCCAGGAGCGGGTGTTGGCACCGGTAAGTGAGCTGGTGGTAGGGCTTGAATGCGGCGGGTCGGATGCATTGTCTGGTGTCACCGCAAATCCATCAGTCGGTGCTGCCGCTGACCGCTTTGTAAATGAAGGGGCAACGGTCATCCTCGGCGAGACGACCGAGATGATAGGCACCGCACACATACTCAAGCGCCGTTGTGCCACCGCAGAGCTGGGCGAACAGGTTGAGCGCCTGGTGAGTGATTGTGAGAAGCAGGTGCGGGCGACGCTGGGGCCGCTGGCGGGGATGGTCATAGCGCCGGGCAACATCGAGGGAGGCCTGTCGTCCATAACCGAGAAATCTCTGGGCTGCATCATGAAGGCCGGCACGACGCCGATAAATGAGGTGCTTCAATATGCCTATCGGCCATCGAAGCGTGGCCTGGTTATCATGGATACCCCCGGTTTCGATATCGACTCGATGGCTGGCTTTGCGGCGGGTGGAGCGCAGATAATCATTTTCACCACCGGCCGCGGCTCGACAGCCGGGTTCCCCGCCGTCCCGGTAGTAAAGGTGGCGAGCAATTCGCCGACGTACAACAGCATGCGCGGCGACATGGACGTAAATGCCGGCTCGATAATAGACGACGGCAGAACCATTGATGAGGTCGGCCAGGAGCTATTCGACCTGTCTATCCGTGTCGCCGGCGGCGAGCAAACCTGCGCCGAGATAAACAAATCGGCCGCCTTCAGCTACTTGAAGCAGGGCCCAACATTCTAGCAGCAACAAGTTGGAACCGGCCGAGCGAGCGGCAATGAAGCGGTCGGAACACATGCGCTGTAGCTGCACAATCTGGTGCATTGTTTGGGTGGCTCGTTGACAAGGAGCAGCGGTCTGTTATCCTTTGAGTAGAATCTAATGAAGGATTTACACACAAATTCAAAATGTCTTATCAAGGCCTTTGCCCTTTACATATTGGCCTATACCCTCGCTTTGTGCGTGGCCATTCTTGTGGGATATGCGCTCGGTGGCCGGCATTCCATATTGATCGTCTTTATAGCAGACATCGCAGCGACACTGGTCATCTACACATTCAGTCGCACATTCAGAAATGCAAGCTTCTACGATGCATACTGGAGCGTCGCCCCGGTCGCCATCGCCCTTTACTGGACATTGAGCGCTGTATCGGAAAACGTGGTTCTCACGCGTCAGGTAGTGGTCGTCACCCTGGTATTCCTTTGGTCTGTGCGGTTGACATATAACTGGGCCAGGCAATGGCGGGGACTGAGACATGAAGACTGGCGCTATGCGAAACTCAGAGCGCAAAGGGGGCGATTGTTCTGGCTTGTTGAATTATCCGGAATAGAATTGATGCCGACAATAGCTGTTTTCCTCGGCTGCCTTTCGCTCTATCCCGCCCTATCCACCGGGACAAGCTCGTTCGGACCGCTTGACTGGGTGGCCACTGTATTTGTGGTCGGGGCGATTATCATCGAGACAACGGCCGACGAGCAGCTAAGAAGGTTTGTGAAAACAAGGCAAAAACCCGGACAAACCATGAAAACAGGACTGTGGGCCTATTCCAGGCATCCCAACTATTTTGGCGAGTTAATGTTCTGGTGGGGACTCTTTCTGTTCGCGCTGGCTGCCGACCTTTCTTACTGGTGGGTGTTCGTTGGGCCGGTGGCGCTCACTACACTCTTTCTCATTATCAGTATTCCCATGATGGATAGGAGGAGTCTGGATAGAAGGCCGGGGTACCAGGAGCACATGAAAAAGGTCTCCGCGCTCATTCCGTGGTTCCCCAAGAGGTAACCGATAACTCTCCACCGAGCGCTTTGTTGGCGAGGGAGCACATGTGACCTGTCTATCCGCGTTGCCAGCGGCGACCAAAGCTTCGCTGAGATTAAACATTCCGCTGCATTTGTCTATCTGAAGCAGGGCCCAACGTTCTAGCCACATCGAAGCGGGAACCGGCCGAGCGAGCGGCAATTAAATGTCTATGACGCACACGTTATAGTTGAACGATTTGGCTGATTGTTTAACAGCTGAATTTAGGCCCACCTGAATACAAGATACAAAAGGCTTGTCCCTGAGCGTGGAAATTAGAAGAGCGTAATACCTCTTTTATATGCGATTATCTTTGATTTTTGTTTCTTGGTAATTCTGTAGAGAAGAGTCACGGAAAGTTAGTTAGGAAAAATGTTAGAAAATACTATGTTGACGATTTGAATTAAGAAGATTAAATTGTATGAATTATTTATTCTTAGTCGCTGCCTTGGGTTGCAAGCTTGATCCAGTTAATATTGTAACTAGTTAATTGTTCGTATTTCTCCGGTGAAGAATAAAATGGACTGCTTTGTGCCCGTTTGTACCACCATTCCCATTCTTTAATGATGTCCCTATCGATTTCCTGATTCTTAAAGTGTAGTTGAGCGTATCTTAGAGTATGTGTGAAGAATGTTGTATAGGGGTGAGGAAACCGACCCTGCCCAACATCTAAGGATTCGTGTAAATTACCGACTCCCTTCCAATATAAGTCTAGAGTTCCAGCAGCTCCAGAGTATTCTGGATTACTAGCTGTTCTAAGCAAGATTGTGCCTAAAGTATTTAATGTGAAGGTATCACGATTGCGGTCCACAGCAGTTTCTGCATATGACATAGCGGGTTCCAAATGATTCATGCGCGACTCAGCTAACGCCCTTTGTTCCCAGTACCGGGCATCCCAGTCATAATAAGGACGAAGATCAGCGTAGAACTTCTGAGCCAATTCGTAATCCAACCAGTCAAGAATAATCCTTTCATCCATCAACTCTTTAATGATCCTATAATACAGCGTTTTTTGCAGGATGGCGGAAATCGATATGTGTGGAGAAAGATGAATGGCGAGACTCTTCACTAATTCAAACCGTTCTTTGTTGTCAAACACTTTCTCTACTATATTACTGGCAATAACTCGATGCCTTGCCTTTAGTCCCTTTTGTGCTAAGACGACAATTCTAAATAGTTGACCTCCATTAGATACTTCGTCAGTAATTTTGTTTGTGGGAATACCAATGGCTGATGATACTATACCTATCGGAAGAGCATACCCAAGAGAGTGAGCAATACATACTAAGGCATAAACGTGTCTCAATTCTTGAGACTTAATATCCCCCTGATATTCTTTTGCTATTCTACGTATAAAGCCAAGGCCACCCTCCAAATCTGCCATTGCTGGGAATAATTGTCTATTCGACGTTTTGCGGAAATAGTATCTCTGTTCTCCAACAAATTTTCGCGTTATTTTACCAAGGCGGCCTTGAGTCTTAAGCTTTTCGATAAGTTTATTAATATCCGAATCAGATAAGTATCCCAAGGGAGTTTTCTTAAATTTCTGTAAGAAGGTGTATTCAAGTTCATCTATAATTACTCCTTCGCGTTTAACTCTCTCGGTGGCAACTATAAGAAGTTTTACCTTTTCTTCTCGGCAGACCTTGCATAGTTGTCCAACTTCTCTCAGGAAATCAGCGATATCATCGAACAGAAGTATTGTATTGGAAGAATGTTTCAACCACCAGACTACAGAATTGATATTCGGACGTTCCTCGCCACGAAACAAGAAAACATCTTTACCTAGAGCAATTAAATCACGTGCAATTCTTAAAAGAATGGCTGACTTCCCAGATCCAGGGTCACCTGAAAAATAATAAATTCTTTGGTCAGTATCATTATTGATGATTTGAACAATTTCTTGGTATATGTTCTCGACAGATTCAAATCTAACATCATAATCATTGAGAATATCAGCCCAGTAAGGCTCATAGCCAGCGTAGAAGTCATGTCCAAATGGAGTAATTTGCTCCTCTTTATTAGTCCTCATAAGCCTGAACTGTTCAAGAAAAACTCTCGCCTCAAACGGTAGTGTTTGATAACTGCCTGGAACTACGGTTTTTGCTAGTTTTGTCTCTAAGCTTACTATACTAGGGATTAGCTTTTCTATGAAAGTTTTGGCATCGGATTTAACAGGTATTAGGCCATACTTTCTGAACTCCGTACGTTGGAGTTCGGTAATTTCTTTTAAAACAATTATCGAAGACCTGCCGAGTAGCTCTTTGGATTTGTTACCAAGACTTATTGCTTCATAAAAATCTATCTCATCTCTGAGTTTAGCTCCAATTATGATAAATGGTTCTCCTTGATACTCATCACCAAAAACCGGATGCCATGTCTTCCTTGTAGTAAGAGCCTTTACATATTCAGCAATAGAGAAAATGAGATTATCAGTACCATCAGCAAACCCGTGTAAATGCACTATCTGAACATCATCATTTTCTCTACCCAATTCGGCAAAAAGGTCGTTCCAAGTATAACTATTATATTTTCTTTGGCTTTTTGTCTCCACGACATATTTATCAAAAGCATTCTCAAGAACATCATCAACATTCAGTGTCCAGATTCTTCTCCAGCCCAAATTAAATATCAAACCTTGCCAGCTTGGCGTACAACCGGAAAAACGAACTTTAAAGTATTGATTTCGATTTCTCCCCTGTTGGTCACGCAATTCTTCAATATTTTCGTAAGCACGCTTGAGGTCAACATCTTCTCCATCCGTTTTTAAGGCAAAATCCGTTATTAATTGATTAGCTAAAACTCTTGTGTTAGGAATAGGTTTTCCATCACCACCAGTGCAATCTGTGTTAATGCCAGCACCAACAAGTAAGTGGTATTGGTGTCTAGCCATTCCCTCTAATAGTGCTTTCCAATCTTCTTGCGCTATTTCTTCAAAAGGAGACATATAATAATCCTATATAAATGAACATAGACAAATTAATTTCTTTTGTCAAGATATAATACTATTTTGTTACCTCGTTGAACAATCTGACGGTTTGTTCAACGTACCCTTGCAATTTCTCTATTTCTCTTTAGCAGTTCCCCGAGCGGGCGCATAACGGCGATTGTGTGCCTATCAATTTGGTGCCAGTCTATGCCTGAGAGCCTGGGGCGCGCGGCTGCTTGATGATTTGCCTTCAAAACCGGGGATGATTATAAACTTACCTCTCTCCATCCCCTTGATTAGAGCTCGAGCTACCTCATCCGGCTGCAGGTTGTGTTAGCTAAACAACCTGTGAGCCTGATTGAAATGTAGAACGGGGGACACAGCTTCAATTGTAGAGCTAAGTTACTTCGATTCAAGGAGTTTCATGGCGTTCTCACCCAGGATCTTGCTCTCAAACTCGGAGGGGAGATTGAGGCTTTTCAAGGCTGTCAATGTGTCCTTGAAGACACCGCGAAGGGGATAGTCCGTGGCAAAGAGTACTTTGTTCTCCGCCCCGTATTTTATATAAGCGTCCCACGGCATGTGATTGTACAGGTCTGTGAAAACGGATATGTCAACATATACATTGGGATGTCTTACCACCAGTGACCAGGTCTCCCAGGGCCACGGAAAACCGCAGTGCCCCAGGATAATCTTCAGATCGGGATAGCGTATGGCGACTGGCTCTAAAAGCATGGGGTGGCCCAACCTGGCATCCGAATCAGGGTGGGAGCGCTGATGGGCGGTGTGAGTCCAAACAGGGATATCCAGTTCCAACGCAGTTTCCCAAAGCGGATAATGCTTCGGGTCGGTAAAGTCGAAATGCTGCACGGGAGGAACCAGTTTCAGACCTCGGCACCCCAGGTCTTTCACAGCATGAACCAGCTTGTCCACGGCAGCCCGACCCATGGAAGGATCCACGCTGGCAAAGGGGATAAAGCGGTCGGGATGGGCTGAAGCAAACCGTGCAACATCTTCATTGGTTACCAGCTCAACGCCGTAATAGGTAGTGAGATCCATAGCTACAATACAAGCCTTATCCACCCCTGCCTCGTCCATATCACGGATTATGTCCTGGAGGGTGCGCTGCGTGAACAGGTAGGTGAATCCTTTCTGAATCGTCTCCCGAAGCTTCGGCTCATGCCGGTCGAACATTCGCTTCACTGCTTCCTGCACACTAGGCGTCACCGTGGCTTCCTTGCAGAAGGGATGAGCATGAATATCGATAATCATGGCAATGACCTACCCGATTGTACCACCTTTCATGTTAAAGCCGTCAAGTGTAGTTACGTTATTGCTATTAGCCGTCCTGCGCCTTTCTTATGTCCCGGCTCATTATGAAATCAACCAGCCCAGGGAAAAGACGCTTTGCCAAGAAAGTAAGTTTGCCGTCATAACCGGGGATGATGAGAAACTTACCTCTCTCCATCCCTTTGACAAGAGCTCAAGCGCGTTCTCGCCACCGGCACCCTTGGTCTCTTGTCGACACCACCAACGATCTAGCTACTACGTTTGCTGACCTATTTCCCAAATAGCCCTTTGACCTTGTCAGAGAAGGACTTGGATTTCAGTTTTCTAACGAACCCAGACCACTCATCCTCGGCGCTTCCCTTCCGCTTTAGGTCTTTGATCCGCCTCTCCATAAACTCCAGTACTCGCTTCTCCTCACCTGCATCTAGCCATACTCCATGCCCTTGATCGCAGAAGTCCAATTCCAGATCGTAGGCACGGTAGTTGAAGAACTGCATTGGTCGCTGGCACTTAGGACACAGGAGATCTCCCCGCATGGAGCGGAACATCAAACTACCCTTCATCTCATCTGCGTCCAAAACGATGTCCTCTAACTGATCCAGCTCTCCATAATCTAGCCACATACCCTTACACTTAGCGCATCTATCAACCTCGATCCCCTTGTACTGCTCTGTAATCAGCTCACCTTGGCAACGTGGGCACTTCATTGTTTAGCTCCTTACGATTGGCATTCTTTGGCAGGAAGTGTGCATAATGGGCAACCTGGCGATAAGTTTGTTATAAATAGCATGAACTACTTAAGGGCTTGTGTCAAGCTGCACCGAGTTCCAGTAGGGCATGCAGACGGGTAGAAGTGAAGTCAAACAATCCGACGGCTTGTTCAACGCATCTGGGCAATTTCTCTCCTTCTCCTCAGCAGCTCCCTGAGCGGGCGCATTGCGGCGATTGTGCTCCGACCTAGTTGGTACTAATCAATGACTGAAGGCCTCGGGCGCGCTGCTTCATTGTTTGCCCTGCTGTGCCTTTCTTATGTCCCGGCTCATTATGAAATCAACCAGCCCGGGGAAAAGACGCTTTGCTAAGAAAGTAAATTTGCCGTCAAAACCGGGGATGATGAGAAACTTACCTCTCTCCATCCCCTTTATGAGAGCTCGAGCCACCTCATCAGGCTGCATCAGTTTTGCTCTTGCCGAGATCGCCCTCGTCTCCGGCGGTTTTGTTCTGTTCTCCTCCTGCAAGCCGGGCGTATCCGTATCCGGTGGGCAAAGCACCGATACTATAATGCCATATCGCTTGAGTTCGCTCCTGAGAGCCTCGGAGAAACCGATTAAGGCGAACTTGGAGGCGCTGTAGTCTGTATAGCCGAAGACACCGATCAGGCCTGCCATGGAGGATACGTTGACAATGTAGCCGCCACGCTCCTTCATGTAAGGCAGAAGCGCCGAAATAGTGTTCCATGCCCCATAGAGATTGGTCTTCATGGTTTCGTCGAACTGCTCGTAGGTCACATCCTCGAAGTAAAGCGGGCGTGCTCTCCCCACACAGTTGATAAGCACCTGCGGCGTGCCGAACTCCGATACAGCCCTGGACATAACCGCTTCAACTTCATCCTTGTTGCAAACATCAACCTGCATGTAGGAGAACCGTTGTGACTCTGAAACTGCGCATCCTGCAATCTGCGGTAAACAGCTATCAAGGCGGTCATTTCGCCGGGCGAATATCACCACATGAGCTCCTTTTCGGGAGATCGCACTTGCTATGGAAAGCCCGATGCCGCTGGACCCACCAACAACATAGGCAATCTTTTCACTGAAGTCTCTCACTGCTTCAACACCTTTGTCGTATCAGCCCAGGCGCTATTTTGAAATGGTCGCCGTTTTCGGCGAGACCCCTAAATGGATAACCTTACCACCGCGTGATGTTTTCGCAGTTGACCGTCGGTAAGCTATTTGGACGTGCCCAACAGTTGCTTCAACTGGTCAAGCGCCTGGGGCAATACCTCTCCTATCCCTTCGTGAAACCTCAGATGGACAACCCGGTCGAACGGGGTTTCGCCCTGGTTAATTATCACCAGCCGGGCCCCGGATTGCAGCGCCACCCTGGGCATGTCGGCGGCCGGCGTCACCACAAGGCTGGAACCCACAACCACAAAGAGATCGCAATCCTGTGAATGCTGGTAAGAATCGGAAAGGTCCTTTTGCGGCAGTGGCTGTCCGAAATCGACTACGCTTGAGACCAGCGCGCCTCCACAAGAACATTTGTCGGAGCCAGTGGACTTATCCACCGTCATACCGCAGCGGGTACACCTGAGCCTGGCGATGTTGCCATGGAGCTCTGCCAGCAAATCTGGAGGGATACCCGATTTCAAGTGAAGGTTGTCCACATTTTGCGAGATAAGGAAGCTCAGCTTGCTCAGTTTGTATAGCTCAACGATAGCCATGTGCCCCAAATTAGGCTCCACCGATGTCCAGTCCCGCGTATTTGGAGGAGGAAGCCCTTTGTCCCGTCGCGTCCAGAGGCCATCAGGGCCGCGGAAGTCGGGAAGGCCTGATTCAGTGCTGATGCCAGCGCCGGTGAACACTACCAGGTGTTTTGCCTCAAACATCCACCCGGCAAGGGTATCGATTCGTTTCTCCAGGTCCGATGACATTATGAGCTCCTCTATTACTAAAGATGTATAGCGCAATTCTAAACTCTGAGCAAATACACGTCAACGCATTTGGGGATATCGGCCACCGTTGTGCGGGCGGTGGAGTGCAGGTCAACAGAAAAACGATTTGACGAAGAATTATTTTGTTCATCCCCAGCCTGGCTTGAAGCACAGGACTTGAATGCAGTATCATTCACCAGAGAAGAAATGATTGATAGCGAACAACTGAGACAGAAATTCCTCGGCTCGCTGCTGGGAGCGGCGCTAGGAGATGCCATCGGTGCTTCCCGTGAAGGGCATAGAATGGCGGCGCGGCATGAGACCGAGCTGGTAGACCTTATTTCAGGCCCACTTCGCTATACTGATGACACCCACATGGCCATCGGCATAGCTGAGTCGCTGGTGGAATGCCGCGGCTTCGATGGAGCGCACATGGCGGGGCGCTTTGTCGATAATTATGTAAAGGAGCCATGGCGCGGGTACGGCCCCGGACCACCACAGGTATTCAGGATGATGGCCAGCGGCCAGGCATGGGACAAGGCGGCAGAGCATATATACCCCGGCGGCTCTTTCGGCAATGGTGCGGCCATGCGGGTGGCCCCGGTAGGGCTGTTTTGCTGGAATAATCACGCCCGGCTGCGAGAAGGAGTACGAACGTCGAGCATCATCACCCATTCTCACCCGCTGGGTATTGAAGGAGCCACATTGCAGGCGATGGCGGTAGCGCTTGCCGTTGCGCAGGACCCCGATGAGCCGTTTGATGCACAATCCTTTATCTCGCATCTCTTGGATGTTGCCACTGAGGACGTCTATCGCGCTAAAATAGCGAAGTTTGCATCTTTACTTGAGCGCTCCGATGACAGGCAGAATGTGGTGGACCAACTGGGCCACGGAATCGAGGCTTTCAACTCCGTTCCCACCGCCATATTTTGCTTTCTATCCCATGCCCGGGATTTCGCCTCGACGGTGACCTACGCCGTCAGCCTGGGAGGAGACACCGATACAATAGCATCGATGGCCGGTGCCATCTCCGGTGCCTGTTTAGGGGTCAATGCAATTCCTGTTGATTGGCAAGAGAGACTGGAGAATCGGGATTACATATCACAGCTTGCCGACGGATTGTGGCAGGTGGCGGTAGCTGGAGAGCACGCATAGATAGGGCGCTATATGCATGTATTGCGCAATAAATAGCGGAATAAAGGCTAATTTTCTGAGGTTGTTTCACCCAATGGGAAACCATCTCTAGCTTGAAGCTGGTCTCCCTGTTTATTTGTCTGTTTGCCGCTTGTTTCTAAAGCTGTCCAGCGTCCCTCTAGAAATCGCTTACGCCACAAGTAAAACTGACTGATAGACATCCCCTGCCTTTTGCCAGCATCACGGTAGCTAACCCCGCCACTAAAGCTGGCACGCTCCATTTCTGCCTTATCATCAGCGATATGCTTCTTTGACATGTCCGCTTCGTGGTTTTGCTTTCCACACCGTGATGCGACCCTTTTTAAATGGCATACTATATCCATTGCGCACGATATCCTGTAAACGCTACTTGTTTAAACTCTGCAATACTTACCAGCCTTCGTCCTCTTCTTCCTCATCCTCTTCATCTTCATCCTCTTCATCTTCCTCATATTCAGCCCCTTCTGGCGGTGGTGCGAGAAATAACCAATAGACGCTCAGCCCCCCCATCACCACAGGGACAACCGCCAGCATCGGCCACCATATGCTGAGGAATCCACGCCCTCCAGCGGGCCCAGCCAATACAGCGAAATCGCTGAGGTGGCTGACGCTAGCGCATGCCGTCATCGCAGTCTCTTTCACGGTGGTGGAAAGTATCTGCCAGTTCCCTGTATCGTCGTGGTACCCAAGCCTGAGTCTTGCTGCGTTTCCATCGGCGGCTGCGAGGAGGCTAGCGGTGTATTCTATGCAGATGTTTATTGGCTTTTTGAGCTCGCCGGTCGCCGTTATCGAGAAGCAGATCTCGTCCAAGGTGTAGCCTTCAGGCGCACCGGGGCAGCTTGACAAGCGGCTGATGCTTACCTTTGTGTCATGATCAAAGGAACCCTCAGGGAAATGGACCGATATCTTGCCATCGGGCGTCTCCACCCACTCCTCCACAGTTCCCACCGTCGCCTTGATCGATGAGCTTGAAGGCGTCGGAGTTGGAGTTGGTGTCGGAGTGGGTGTAGGAGTAGGCGTAGGTGTTGGCGTTGGCGTAGGTGTAGCATTATAGACGAACGACTCTGTCACGGTGGAACTTGTTCTGCCATCATTGTCTACGGACTTGGCCTCGACCTCGTAGGTCGATGCATCATGCAAGTCTCCTCCATCAGGCATATCGGCGGAAACGATTTCCCAGTCCTCTTCATCCTCATCAAAGGCGCCGTCCTCAGCTTCGGCATCGAGCCATTCTTCATCGTCCTGCCAAGAATTACCATACCAGTATTTCTCCTCATCGGTGTCTTCGATCAGCACCTGCACTTCTGCGATAGTACCATCATCGGTCGCGTTGCCTTTGATATCTGGCACCGTGGTTACCTCGTCACTTATTTCATCGATGGTCGTAACTGGACTCTGCGGTATAGGCGTAGGCGTAGGCGTTGGTGTGGGTGTGGGTGTAGGTGTGGGCGTTGGCGTGGGCGTAGGCGTGGGTGTGGGAGTGGGTGTAGGTGTAGGCGTAGGTATGGGTGTAGGCGTAGGCGGGGGAGTAGGAGTGGGGCTCGGGAGTGGTGGGGTTATGGTGAGGAACACAGGCACTGTCTGGGGGCTATTTGTTGCCTCGGAAGCAGTGATAGTGATAGTTGTGCTAAGGCTTCCCTGCGCCAGCCCGGAGATGTTTACCGAAGCGACCACCTGGTCATTCTCCCCAGTGGAACTGCCACTACCAGGGTTGAGGGTCAACCAGGTTGCATTGTCATCCACCGACCATTCTAATGTTCGCCCGCAATCGTTAACGATGTTTAATCCCTTGGCAGATGGATTAGGTCCGCCAGAGGCGGCGCTGAAGCTTAAGCTACTGGGGTTGAAACCGATAACCGGCGGATTCAAATCAAGGATCACGCCTATCTCTGTCACTGGAAGGTCATCCCCCAAAATAGTGATGGTGGCGCTATAAATGCCATCGTCCAGGCCGGTGACATTAGCCGATATCTCTGCCTGGTCCCACTCACCACAAGACGCACCACAAACAGGAACCGTGGAAAGCCAGCCAGAAGGCTCGCCGCCACCATATTCAACGCTAAGACACCATGTCACTGTCTGCTCCTCGGAAGTGTGGCGTATGTTGAGCGTTTGAGATAGGGGGTCGCCACTGCAAACGGTGGTGAAGGTGAAACTCTCCGGGCTGTATTCTAGCTTGGGAGCTAGCGCCAGGTTAACCGGCACCGTCTGCGGGTTGTTAATAGCCTCAGTGTCTGTGATGGTTATGTTGCCACCATAGCTGCCAGCGGTAAGTCCAGAGATGTCCACACTAAGTGTAACTCCATTCTTCTCCCCCGTTGAGGCTCCGCTTGCTGGGCTTTGCGAAAGCCACCCTGCATCGTCTGTGACCTCCCAGGATACAGTGCCATCACCACCATTCCATATCTCCAGGGTCTGCATGGATGGGTCGACTCCTTCCTCGACAGCGGTGAAATTGAATGTATCAGGCTCGTAGGCTATCACAGGGCCATCCGCCGCCCGCAATGGGTAGGGTGCTTGGACTAACACAGCACCTAAGGCAGCAACCATTGAAACTATCACCAGCATTGTGGCGATGGTTCTTACGTTCCTCATATCAGCTCTCCTCAACAAGAAGGGGAACCAACCTTTTCTCCGCATACTGGAGTGTCGCTTGACATCTTCGACTACCTCTTGCGGCGATATCACCTGGGGCACTAGGAGCCTGGAATAATTGTGGTATCATGGACATCGGCTACAGCCATCATACACTGAGGGAGTGCTTATCTTCATGACACCATGGCCCGTGCTGTATAACAACCTCCTATGATGTGTAAAGTACTAGGTTGGCTGCAAAATGGCGACTGCCTTATCCCCCACTTTTAACGAACCACCCCCTAATTCCGTGTGGTGGGAGACTCCCATGGGCGGAACTGGCGGGATTCTTCGCAGTTTACGCACTACTTCAGTGTGAATTATCATCCCATCCAACGTTTCCCCTTACTGAAGCTGACGCAATCAAGCTCGTGCTGCCCATAGTGTAGATAGAAGCTCTGCCTTCAGTTTTGATTATCAATACAGTAGGGATAACAACTGGCATTAGTACAAGTTAATACTAGCGATAATGCAGGCTAATACTGGCGACAATAGGCGTATTACTGGCGATAATACAAACGTGGAATTGCTCTACGTTACGAGCCTTGTACGAATATAAGGCGCTTTACCAATTTGTTAAAGATATCATTGGGAAGGAATAGTGTAAATGCTGGAGAAAGTGGAGAATACACCGCAGCCCCCAGCCCCTTCGTTTAAGGCCATCTCCCAGGCCCAGGCTGTTTCTCAGAGTATCTATGCTCTAGTGGCAGCTATAGAGGCTAAAGATCCCTATATACGGGGTCATTCCTCTGAAGTGGCACGCTTAGCGGTAGCCATAGCTACGGAAATGGGGCTGCCTGAGGCAGACATCGATGCGCTTCGATCAGCCGCCATCCTCCACGACGTGGGCAAAATCAGCATCCCCGGTGAAATCCTTAACAAGCCAGGGAAACTGAGCTGGGTTGAGTGGCAACTAGTGAAGACCCATGTAGCGCAGGGGCTCAAGATACTGACTGAGGCCAAATTCCCGTCGGAGGTGAAAGCCGCGGTGGCCCAGCACCACGAAAGGCTCGATGGCAGCGGCTATCCCCAGGGACTTAGGAGCGAGCAGATCGTAATCGGAGCACGTATATTGGCTGTGTCCGATGTCTTCGAGGCCATGACCTCTCACCGCCCCTATCGTCCTGCCGCATCGGTCTCGGAAGCGGTGGATTATATTCGTGGGAGCGCTGGCACGAAATTCGACCCGCTAGTGGTAGATGCACTCCTTAAGGTTCTGGCACAGGAACACCAGGAGGTAGTACCAAGTTCGAACCTTACCAAGTATACGTATTCACAGCCGGTCAATCCAGAGGTGGGTCCGGCGCGGAGTGCCACGCGACACATAACGCGGCGTCGTATCGTATTGAGGCGAAAAACCAGCAATCAGTAAGCAGAACTGCCAGATTGAGCATGAGGTCACCACTGCTGGCGCGTATGGTGGCCCAAGGAATAACCAGACTTTTGCAGTAAGGAAGGACGACAAATGAGGAACAAAATCGTTACAATGATCCTACGTTCAAATCATCACCTGCGGCATATCGCCATTATCATGGTGGTCTGCTCAATTTTCTATCATCTGCCCTTTTTCGCTGGTCTTGTTGGATGGACATCGCTACAAGCTGCGCTCAGTACACTTCATGACTTCTACGGCCTTGTGTTTTTCGCCCCGGTGGTATATGCAGCGTATGTATTCGGCGTAACAGGGGCTACGCTAACCGCCTTCATTACTATATTGGTTATTCTACCGTATGCCACTTCCACAGCCCCTTATCTCGAGAGCCTGTTCCGGGCTACCGCATTTGCTATCATCCTTACCGCCGTTGGTGCTGCAGTAGCCTTGATACAAAAAGGTGATGAGCAACAGCGTACAAGCGTGAAGGAACTTAAGCATCTCTATGATGTAGGGAAAGCAGCCGACATGAGCGATTCCCTTGACGAATTCCTTTCTTCGGTCATAAAACTTATCCCGCAGGCGGTGCAATGCCCTGAACAGCCCAAAGTCAAGATAGAGGTAGGAGATAAGATGCTACAGAGCCCGGATTTTGGGCAGCAAGGGCTTGAGTCTGTTGTTACCATACCCCTTCGCTCCAATGGTATACCTCCTGGATTACTCACGGTGGCGTGCCATCCCCAGTATCGTTTTAGCGCTCAAGAACTGAGGTTGCTCGAGTCCATCGGAGAGCAAATAACCATCGGCATCGCCAACGCCGAGCTTCACGAACAGACAAAACAAAGTGTTGAGCAGCTATCTATGATGGGCGAGATATCGAGGGTCATCGCCTCGAGCATCGATATCAATGAGGTTTACCAACGCTTAACTGCCATGATTAAAAAGCTAGTCGATTTCGACCAGGCCACTATACATATCGTTGAGGAGGGAGGGCAGATGATGAGGGTCTCTACCCTGTCCCCAGATATGCTCGCAAAAGTGGCTGTAGAAGTCACCTTTGCGATCGAGGGTACGGGAACTGAATGGGTGATCAACAACCGGAAACCTCACATTGAGGAAGATATCCAGAGGGAGCAGTGTTTTGCCTCTGATAAGTTTCTCATCGATAATGGGTTCAGGTCCATAGTACGACTGCCATTCATGTCAAAAGGTAGGGTCTTTGGCACCTTTAACCTCAGAAGTGTCAGGCCAGGTACCTATGGACAGAAAGACTTGGAACTCCTGGAGGACTTCGTAAGCCAACTGGCAGTCGCCATTGAAAATACTGCCCTCCTCTCCTGTGTTAGGTCGCACGACGAGCAGTTGGAGAAGACCTATGAGGCACTCCAGGCGGCTCAGGAATACATGGCACAGTCAGAAAAAAGAACAAAGTCCCTAGCTGATATGGCTGCTAGAATGCTGGGCGACTTCAATAGTGTAACTTCTGCCATGATGAACCGGGCTCAACTCGCACTTAAGGATACGGAGGATTCCAGGGTGCGGGAGAGCCTTCAGATCATCGAGCATAGCGCCCTTGATGCGGCAGATACAGTGCGCCGCCTCCAGGAATCTGCCACAGATAATCTATATGACGATACCGAGTTGATGAACATCAATGACATGATGAACAGCGCCATCTATATGGAAAAGATGCGAAGGATAGAGCGTGGCGACGGTGGTGGGGATATAGTCAACATCGCCCTCCAGTCCCAGACTATGCCCCCCAGTCAGGAAAGCGAAGTGGAGATCAAGAAAGCAGTGATGAATATCCTGGTAAATGCCATGAATGCCACGCCACAGACAGCTATGGTTAAGCAGCGCAGAAAGGAGAAGAGGACTAAGGATGAGCACATAGCATTACCCATTCATCCCGTTGCCATGGTCGACCTTCAAGGTAACCTTATCTATGTCAACGCTTCTTTCCTTGAGCAGTGGGGTTATGACAATGAAAGAGAGGTTCTGGGACGGCCCGCCGCGGAATTTTGGAGCGAGGACCAGGCCGCATCGATAAGCGAAACACTCTCCAAGCAGGAGAGCTGGCAGACAGAACTGGTAGCGATAAGAAAGAATGGCATAACATTCGACGTCCAGGTATCAGCGAGCATGGTTAGTGAGGTTGGCAAACCCATCTGTATGAGGGTCTCTTTCATCGACATCACCGAGCGCAAGCAGGCCGAGAAGGAAATAAAGCAAATTTTTGATAAATTGCGAACCGCCCTGGATGAAACAGTCACTGTCCTGGCATCAACTATTGAAAAGAGGTATCCAAAGATAGCGAGCCATCAGCAGAGAGTGGCCCGGCTGGCCTGCGCTATAGCCAGCAAAATGGGCCTCCCCCTCAAGCAAATCGAGGAGGTTGGTGTGGCCGCAGCCCTTCATGATATCGGCAAGATAAATATGCCAACGGAGATACTCGAGGAGCCTGCTTGGCTGACCGACATAGAAATTGCTGTAATAAAGACCCATCCACAAGTCGGGTATGATATGGTGAGGATGTTGCCCTTTGACGGACCTATTGCCGAAATCATACTCCAACATCATGAACTGCTCGATGGAAGCGGCTATCCCTCAGGTCTTTCTGGCGAGGAGATCGTTCCTGGCGCAAGAATTCTGGCTGTTGCTGATGTTGTCGAGATTATGGTAAGTCAACGACCTCACCGATCGGCGGCAGCTGTAGAGGAAGCCCTGAACGAGATATCGCAGAATAAGGGTGTCTTGTATGATCCTAATGTGGTAGATGCTTGCTTGAGGCTTTTCACCGAGGAAGGGTTTAAGTTCGAGTAAGCACGCTAACAGGGGAACGAATCACCGCCGAAATCAGGTAGCTATGCCTGCGCCCGATCAAAGGATATAGCGAGATGACACTCCATAATGTCCATTAGTCTTGCTCCATCAAGCGCTCTCCAGCGCTCTTATCTAACATCTGACCAGCGACTACCCTATCTCTTAGAACGGCACAGAGTAATCCATTTTTTTATGTTTTTTTGTAGGACAAGACTTGTGACCGACGAAAGGAATTTTTCAAGGGAATCGCTTATCTTCGCTGCTTTGAAAACTAAAGAAACTGAGGATGACAGCAGGCTCTTCACTCTTTCCTGAATCTGTCGTTGTGGTTCTCGATTAGATTATACCCACGCTACGCGGCGTGCATGGCGCAAGTTCATCTTTGGATACCACCGCGGCGTCGAAGCAGTGTCTTTATCTCTTCTGCTTCCTCGAGCAGCTCTTGTGCCGGGATATCGGGCAAGGACGCAATGAGGAGACCGATGGCTGAAGTCTCCTCTTCTTCTACTTGCTTGAACAGATCGCCGAACATTCCGTCTTTTTCGTCCTTTGGCTCCTCGGCAACCTTTTCCGGTAGCGAGCAACGCTCTTCACCTTCGATTAATGCTTCCCCATCTGGTTGTATCGAAAGCGTCTGTGGTTTGACTGGCTGGACTTGCTGAGAAACGGCTCCTCTCACCTCGTCTGTCTCCTCTCTCTCTATTGGGGTGATGGTGGCGCTTTCCTCGTCGCGCCCTGAATCCAACTCCCGCTCTTCTCTGAGCCGTTTCATCCTTAGTAAATTTGATTCCTTACCATTAGCTTTCCGCTTCTTTGTATCCTTAATGGGTTTCTGTTTTGCGGCAGCTTTCCTCACCGACTTTTTTTCTACGGTGTCAGCAGCTTTCTTCACCTTGCGCTTATTACCATAGCGCCCACGTGAGTTATGGATTGAGGAAACCAGTGAGCTCAGAGACATCTGAGTACCTCCTCGTTTTCATATTTGCCGTGCCTGATACTGGTTCACCACCCCACATCATCATCGGAAATAGCCCTCGCGATAAGCCTTGGAGAGTACGCCGTAAATATCATAAAAGTTGGTCATGCCCTTTTCCTGAACACGACGCAACACCTCCGCCCGCTGCTTAATCTGAGAATATATCTGCTGTCTACTATTACGTGGGATGCCGCGCTTTGGGGCGATCCTCTCCTCCAGCAGATAGGAGTTCATGTGTCCACGGAAAGTGAAGGTATCGGTCACCGGATCCCAATTGAAGGCCTCCATAAAAGAAAATGAATCTGAGACTGAATCATAGCCGACTATCTCGTTGATGCTGGTTACACGCCTGGCCGATTTCCCATTGGGTAGATGAACCATCTGGCATATGACCACCACATTGAGGTTGTCCACATACGACTTGGGCACACTGATGGGGTTACCAGTTACACGTTGTACCAGCTTGGCCACTGATGCTGCATGGAAGGTGCTCATGCAGGCATGGCCAGTCTGCATTGCCTGAAAAGCGATGGCCCCCTCTTCACCGCGAATCTCACCGATAATGATTAGATTGGGCCTCTGTCTTAACGAAGCCTTGAGCAGGTCGAACATGGACACCTCTGATTTCTCTGAGCTCTTGCCCGACCCGCGGGTCACGCCTTGAATCCAGTTTGGGTGGGGTACCTGAACCTCCGGAGTATCCTCAATACTCACTATCTTGGCATCAGGTGGAACGAAGGTGCAAATGGCGTTCATGAGAGTGGTTTTACCTGAAGCTGTTTCCCCCGATACGAAAATGTTCATGTGCTCGTGTATAAGTAGCGAAAGATAGGCCGCCATTTCGTAGTTCAAGGTGCCTTGCTGGAGAAGTTCTACAATGCTCATGGGAACGGGTGAGAACTTACGGATAGTGAAGTTGCTACCCCGCTTGGATACATCGGTGCCATAGGTGACATTGAGGCGCGAGCCATCGGGTAACACCGCATCAACGACCGGATCACGGAAGGTCACTGGATGGCCGATCCTTTCCGAGAGCGCAATGACGAACTTGTTCAGTTCCTCATGCGTTTCAAAGTTGATAACTGACTTGAGCCCGCCGAAAATCTTGTGCTCTACAAAGATGGCGCCCAGGCCAGAACAGGAGATGTCCTCTATATTAGTGTCCGCCAGTAGCGGCTCCAGAACTCCCAGACCCTCCAACTTACGTCGCAGTAGATAACGCAGTCCTTTGTACTCGGTAGGGTTCACCACAATTTCACTCCCCTTATGCCCATTCCCATTCTTCCCTGAGCGATTTGATGGGATACCATTACCACTCTTCTTGTCGACATGAACTGGCTTCCTGCCATTGCCCTGACGAACAGTCACCACTTTGTCTACAATCTTCAATATTGCAGCAATTCGCATCTCAGGGTCTTCTATACCCTCAAGCTCGTCTACATAGTCAGCGATGCGTTCCTCTAACTCATCAAGAAGGTCGGCCGTTCCCGTCGTCTCCATAGGGAGGCTCGGCTCCACTGGGATATAGTTGTCTCGGATATCCTCCTGGTTTGCTAGAATATGGATAAATATATGAGCCGTCACGGGGTAGACCAGGTTAGGGTTTTTCATGCCCTTCATGCTTCGTTCAAGCTTCTCGTAATACTCTGGTATGCCAATATCAGCCACTGGTAGCATGTGCAAATACTGAAGCAAGTGTAGATTGCCCTTGCACGCTGCCTGAAGCGGAGCAGGCAATTTGGGATATATAGGGCATTTAGCAAGAGGCACAGCGCATTTCTTCATGCAGTTCACGGGGCAGGGCCTTGGTTCAAAGGGAAAATGAAACAAGCTGTCCTCCTAAACTTTGGCTTTGGCAAGAGGAATAGGTCTCATGCCAATTTTGGGCTCTACTTCAAAGCTAACTACTTCTCCCGTGGGTCGGTCGGCACCATGTACCTTAAGGACTTCCAGTGTTTTTACCATGCGATCGCCTATCGCTTCCAGTTTGAGCCTGAGATGGGCATCACACAACGAACGGCACCGGTTAAGCACCTCTTCATCAAAGGCGTAAGAATGTGCCACCAGGAGAATAGTACATCCTTCGTCACACAGGTTCTTACACGTGGAAAAGAAATCTATGATTGATACTGAATTGCTATGTGCAACAAGTAGAGTGATGGAATCTACCACCAGTAGCTTGAACTGTTGCGGCTGGCGAGAAAAATGGTCTGTGAGCAGATGGAAGGGTCTATCTGAGTTCTGCAAATCGCTGTGTAAGGACAGAGGATAGATCCGAAGACGGTCGGTCAGAAAGAAATCCAGCGTATATAGCGAAAGGGAATCCATCTGAGAAATCAGACTCTTAACGGTGTTTTCCGTGGTATAGAAGACTACGGACGTCTCTGTAGAAGTCAGGGCCCCATAGGTTAAGTGTTGACATAGAACACTTTTGCCGGCATCGGAGTGACCCTCAACAAGGCATAAAGAGCCTACAGGGATACCTCCACCCAGTTTCTCGTCCAGGTCCCGTGCTCCAGTAACAATGACATCTTTTTTTTCCTCTTCTGTCGTCATGACGCCTCACCTTCTATACGCTGTGCAGCCGAGGAGTGCATTAATGGGCCTTTTGCCACATTTAAAGTGCTATAGCATAAATTATAGCATATGTAATATCCATAGTCAACTATTAAGCTTATTAATTATATGTTAGTATATATGCACATATTATATTATGTACTAACATTATCAATAAGCTAATGCTGCACCCTCCTGCTGCGCTACCATCAATCGTGACCATCGCTTAAGATGCCATGCAGCTCCAGGGTCAACCGACTCCAGATGTCTGCTGGACTCGCATCCGCCGACTGTTCTGACACCACTGCTGACAGGTGCAGAATGACCTCTTTCATTTCTGAAGACAGTTGTCCACGGACACTGTATGCCTCAAGGAAGGTAGGCAGTTGTGCCGAGCCTATCTCCCTCTTGGCTGCTGAAACCCAGCGTATGAGATTGGGGAGCTGGTTTGCCTGTAAGATTGACCCGCTCGCTTTTTCCATCATCTTCTCCTCCTTACTTACCTTCGGCAGCTCCTTCTCCGCTACCGCCTCAAGCTGCTTCTCTTCTGGTTGTTCTTCGGACGGCTGTGATGCTTCAGGAGTCAAGCTATCCATGTCTTCAAGTGGAGGCGCTTCCTCCGACGGCATCTTCTCAAGTGGAGGCGCCTCTCCCGACGGCATCTTCTCAAGTGGAGGCGCCTCTCCCGACGGCATCTCCTCAAGAGGAGGCACCTCGTCCGATGGCATCTCCTCAAGTGGGGGCGCCTTCTCCGACGGCATCTCCTCAAGAGGAGGCACCTCGTCCGATGGCATCTCCTCAAGTGGAGGCGCCTCTCCCGATGGCATCTCCTCAAGTGGAGGCGCCTCCTCCAATGGCATCTCCTGGAAAGGTGGCAAATGCTCGCTTGCCTCCGGTAGCGTTTCATCCGTTATCTCCTCGATCTGCTCATACTCCGGCTCTCCTCCCGACGGCGGCGAACTATACGTCTGCGGAACAGCGGGAGGCACCTCTGGCAGCGGTGCCCCTTCTAAGGGTGCTGCCGGGGGCACTGGCACACCCTGCTGAAGATAACCAAGAATGTCGGTCAAGGATTGCTTCACCTGCCCCTTGATCAATTTGAACTCGCCTTCGAGACTTTCAACTCTCTCATCGACTTCCATGCTACATTACCCTTTCTTCTGGACTAGTTCTGGAAAGAGTGCATTCCCAAGTAGAACCAGCTCAAAGCGGCGAACCGGCTTCCATGATAAAGGTACGAATTTCCACCAGAATCTGCTTCAACTCATCCTTTTCGTCGGGAAATTCAGCTTCTAATGCTTTTAGCCTCTCTTCTATGTCCATGTCACCCCCCCCTTAAGCCCGAACAGATACAAATATCATATTTGCTATGGCGGGAAGAAAAACCAGGCCTGCGCCTGATATCGCCCCTGTGATCCCCAAATCGTAGAGAAATTTCCACCTGCTTCCTCCATCGGCCATGCTGGGAACAAGAGCGTTAGCTACGGTAAATACCAGTACCAGGGGTATCACCAGGCTATGCATTAACTGCAGGGTGGCGAAATTGAAGCTGCCGAAGGCAACCGTGGAGGTAGCGCCCTGTGCTCCCGCTATTTCGGGCAGCCCTTTCTCAGCGGCTGCTATCATCTCTCCGAAAGTGCATATCACCTCCGTGATGAATATTAATAGCGCAATAACACAAGCATGCATGATGTAACAAAGCCATCGGAAGGGGGATGCTATCGTCTTCCTCTGCGCCCGCAGTAGAGCGATCTTGATAGCGAACAGCGAGGAGTGATATCCAGCCTGCTCCGCTTCCCCACCCAGTTCTATGGCATCGTAGAACATAGTCATGCTCCGTCTCGCCAGCTCGCTCCCCGTCTCCTCGATGAATCTCTCCCAGCAGATTTTGGCTCTGATGCCAGCGACAAGCCTGGTATTAAGACGTTTCACCATGGGCCGCAGCGTGTTTATGGCATTAAAATCCAATCGACCCACAGCGTCCTTCACCGTTGTCCCGATCGCCGAGCAAACACCGCCCAGAGACCTCAAGAAGGGCCCTACTTCGACATCCCTCTTGCCCACTTTCTTGTCATTAGACATGGCAATATATCCAATAGGGAAAATAAGAGCGGCTCCGATGAGCAATACCCATCCTAGGTTTGCTCCAATAAATATAAGGGCGGCGCAGATGACCACAGCGATGGGGATAAGCACCTTGAGCACTTGAAAAAGGCGCAGCTTACCAGTGCCTGCCCAACTCAGGACCATCCCTTCTTTTGGTGACATTATATATATCAGCCAGGTTCCGACACCGGTGGTGCCAATGCAAACCGCCACCAGTCCCACGATAAAAACCGTGCTGATCGTGTATATCATGGTCGAGACCAGACCAACAATGACGACGAGAACTGCCGAGAGGATGAGGGAAACATAGGCATCAGTCCACTTCTTCAAGGACTCTAGCTTCCTTCCATACTCGTTCTCGTAGGCCTTGATGTGCGCTTCAGCTTCCCTGGTCAGGAACTCAGCTTCGGGTTCACCGGCAGTAAGGGAGCTGGAGAAACGAAGCAGCAGTCCTTTGATCTCCTCTGGCTTGACCGATTCCCCTACCACGCGGCAGGCCTTGGCATAGTCGTATCCCAACCTGTTACACGTAAGCTCGACCTTTCTGATGTATGCAGCCGTAGTACACGTAAGGAGGGAGGAGCTTCCAAAGATATGCTTCCGCGGGACGCCGGCCGAGGCAACAACCGACATATAGGAGAGCTGGTAAAGCAAGTCAAAAGTGGAAAACGCTCCATCGTTCTCTGACTTACCTGCCCCCTTCTCTCCCCTGTTGAACATTTGGCGAAGTTTGCCGATCATATTGCCATCCCTTTTACCCTAGGTGAGTTACTAATTTTTAGGGCCCCTCAAAGGAGATCGAGGCTGGAATGCCGTTGGGGGTAGCAATAACTACCAGATTCGTTGTCTTCTTGCCAACGGGTGGGTCCAACTTCGCCTCGATAACTATCTCCTCCCCAGGGTTTAGTATTCCTGGGTCAAATGCCTCCGGGGTCCCACCTTCTGCGTCAAGGTAGATCCCCTTGTCTGTCCACTCGTTATTGCCTGGTGTCCCCTCAGTGTAGGGGAGCCATTCTACGTGATAAGTGCCAGTGGAATCGTAGTATTGCACGATGGCATCCCAACTGGCGTAAGTGCTCAGCTTTGTTTGCCCGCTGTTCCTCAAGGTTACCTCTAATGTATCTGCCGAGGGCTGTGTTGCTGTCAGCGGAGTGAGTTCTGTTCTCATTATGTCCTCGGCTCTCTCGCTCATCTCTTGCAATCCAGCCGAACTATTGTCCACTGAAGAGATAAAGCTTTGAGACAGGGTCATCCCGCCAAGAACTACGAGCGCTATCAGGATTATAGATACAATGGCACTCTCCATGTTTTCACCCGCTACATGCTGAAATAGTACTCATCCGATATTCCGTTAGGTATGAACATCTTTATATAATAGGTTCCTGAACCGAGATCGGCATCGTCGGTAATGGTAATCTTCAGCGTGGCTCCGGATCTCCATTCGCTATCATTTTCTATGGTGTACTCCCAGCGAGGGTAGTCGCTCCCCGCATCAGCCACGTAGGGAATGCGCCAGAATTCGTCCTCCTTACCGAAGAACACATCGCTCTCCTCAATGGAATCTATGCTTGTGCTACCTGTGTTCTTTACCCAGATATACACCGTCTTGGGGTCAGTTGAATCTGCCGCATGCATGATGCTTACCCTGCTCTTCATACGCTCGTCTAAGGTATCGCTCATGCTGACCATTGCCTGGCTGGATCGACCCACCATCGGAACGACGCTGTTGAAGATAAAAATCGTACAAACTATTCCTGCCAAGATAAGTAGTGTTGTAGTAATCACTTTGTCCACAAAAGACCTCTCTTATAAGCTCCGATGACTTGCAATCGCTCAGCCTTGCCATTTGCCTCCCCTACAGCTTGGTGAAAAACATGCTAACTACACGGTATCAAGAGGAGTGGGGGCCGCACGGCCCCCACTCCTGCCAATGATGAACCCTAGTGAAGGTCCATTACAGCATCGATCCATGCCGGCGTGGTGCGCTCTACAGTCAGTACCGCTCCGGTAGGCGGCTTGACCTCCACGGAGAAGGTGGTATCCGGCCCGAGACCTAGTGCACTAAGGTCTATGGCAATCTCAAACTTTTCGTCACCTTCCAGCAGGTAGTCCTCATCGGCTTGGCCTACCTTGCTAATAGTCCAGTCGAGATCCCGCTCCACCTGGGTGCTGTCAAGGTATGAGATCACCACCACATTATCGGTTGGCTCGGTGAAATCGATAGCCAGTCCCTGCATGGCCCCTTCCACGGTAAACGCTATGTCGGCTACTGTGCCATTGGAACCGGTGGTGTTAGCCGTGGCAATAACGGAGCCCTTTATCTGCAAGGTGGCTTCGACCTCTTCAAGACCGGTGTAGACCGCCTCCTGAGCTTTCTGCGTGGTGAATATCCCCGCCGACAGCACGGTGTAGGCAAAGACCGCCGCCACAACGACGAAAGCGATCAGGATGATGGCCGTCTCCAGACCGGTTATACCCTTTTGGTCTTTGTGCATTCTCTTTGCTAGGTTCTTAAGCATTTCGTCTCCTTTCTTAATATTTCCCTGGTTTTTGTTTCATCTCCTCTATTCACATCCTATCACCTCGCTCAATTAATGTTGCTTATCGTCCTGACCGCATCACCCCCTTTCATTTATTATCTTCCACAATTGCATTCTTCATTCGGCCACTAGCCACCTCCTCAGTACAGATTTACTAGCTGGCTGACTCTGGCAGGAATAGTACGCTCGATGGTGAGTACAGCTCCTGAAGGAGGCTTCACCTCCAGGACAAATGTATGATAAGCTCCCAGCATCTCCTCGGTTGAATTAGCGCTTGCATTCACGATCGAGGTATCCACCGTGATCTGGAATAACTCCATCTCATCAAGAATATTGTCGTCGCCAATACTAGTGATTTTGTTCAGCGTCCAGTTAAGCGAGGGCAATTGCCTATACTGGTCGCTAAATGAGATCACCACGGTATTGTTGCCTCCTGAGGTATCAGTCAAGTCGATCCGGTTTCCTTGGCCCACCGTCCCTACACTAAAGTAGATCTTATCTACCGCCCCCGCCGTCATATTGGCCAGGACATTGCCTCTTAGCATCATGGTGGACTTACTTTGCTCCACGCCCTCATAGATGGCTTCTTTTGCCTTCTGCGAGGAAAACAACCCTGCCGAAAGAACTACGTAGGCAAAAACTGAGGCTACCATCACAAACGCAATGAGGATGATGGCGGTCTCCAGACCAGTGATGCCTCTCTGATCGTCGTTCAATATTCGTCCCAATCGAACTAGCATCGCCCCTCCCTTCTACAAAGCAGTAAATAGATGGCCCCATTTGCCTGCTGCGGGGAAGACAAGCCCGCGGAGAGCAACATAAGCAAACCGGGAGACCGCCATCACTAATGCAATCAGGATGACGATACTATCAATACCTATGGTTCCTCCCTTGGTCCTCATTTACCCTTCTCCGAAGTCGGCCTGGCACTGCTTACTCTCCCCTTTTAAGCGAGTGACAGGGTTACTGTGATTACTGTACTCTACTCTCAAGGTGGTAAATCGACTACGAGGCCATCCCTCATTTCGATAGGCTATCCCCCCAATATTCCCCAAGACCTATTGCCTAGCGTCATTGCGGGAAATCACCAAGAAAATTGGGTGTTAACACCTCTTGCTATCTATAGATATACAGTGACATACTAGTCACTCTAATGTATTACATATATATATAGAGTTAGCTGTAGTTATTAATGCATATAATATATCAGGACTTGACAAATCTTAATTCTTGTGGTATAAGCATTAAATGTCATTTATCGTTGGCGTAAGGAGAAAATGAAAGGTAGGCTGCAGACAAGTGGATAGTAGGAGGTAAGAGATGGCAGCATCAGTAAAAAAG
>Ga0315532_1000468_pt1 | contig 32271 bp, 33 predicted proteins | sample SalMarWE160370MG_FD_203082 | JGI IMG/M metagenome (GOLD analysis project Ga0315532, IMG submission 203082) | Salt marsh sediment microbial communities from the Plum Island Ecosystem LTER, Massachusetts, United States - Salt Marsh Sediment WE1603-70 ...
AGACCCTGTGTTATCACTTAGCTACGCTTGAGGCGCTTCTACATGATAAGGATAGCCGTGCTCTTTATATCTTCCCCACGAAAGCTCTGGCCCAGGACCAGCTACGTAGCCTGAAACAAATCCTTCACCCCCTGTCATTGCGAGTCCCGACAAGTCGGGGCGAAGCAATCTCCCCAAGAGCTGTGGCTACTTTCGATGGTGATACACCACAGAATGACAGAGCAAACGTAAGAAAACAGGCAAGGATAGTGCTCACTAATCCGGATATGCTCCATTTGGGCATTTTGCCTAACCATCAATCATGGTCTAGATTGTTTCGCAATCTCAAATATGTCGTAATAGATGAGACCCATATTTATCGAGGTGTCTTCGGCTCTCACGTAGCTAATGTCCTGCGGAGGTTGCGGCGGCTTTGTGCTTCTTATGGCTCTAACCCTCAGTTTATTTGCTGCTCGGCCACCATTGCCAATACCGAAGAGCATGCTCAAAATATCGTCGGCTTGCCTTTCGAGGCCATTGTTGAAGACGGCTCACCACATGGCGAAAAATACTTCACCTTTTGGAATCCGCCTGTCATTGATGAAGCTAAGACCAGGCGCCGCAGTTCCAACAGTGAGGCAGCCTTTCTACTTGGAGAGCTTGTTCAGAAAGGTATCCGTGGTCTGGTATTTGCCCGCACTCGTAAGCTTACCGAACTCATTTATATCTATACCCAGGGACAATTATCTCCCTCACTGGCCGATAAGATTAGCCCTTACCGAGCGGGGTACCTCCCCGAAGACAGACGCCGAATTGAGCATCAATTTTTCGACGGCGAGCTTCTCGGTTTGGTCGCCACAACCGCCCTGGAGCTGGGAATAAATATCGGTGACCTGGAGGCGACAGTGCTCACCGGCTATCCCGGAAGCATTGCCAGTGCCTGGCAGCAGGCAGGACGTAGCGGACGAAGCGCTCATAGCTCTTTGAGCTTTCTTATCGCCCAGGAAAATCCGCTCGACCAATACCTGATGCGTAATCCCGATTTCTTTTTCAGCAAGAACTTTGACAATGCCATAATCAATCCTGACAATCCTTATATCCTGAAGCCTCATCTCCTCTGCGCTGCCTGGGAGAAACCTCTGGAAGATAAGGACAAGGAATTCTTCGGCGAAAGCAGCACCATGCTAACTGAACTGGAACAAGAAGGAAGGTTAAGAAAACGCCATGAGAGATGGCACCCTGCTCCTTCTATCTCCTATCCCGCTCAGGATATAAATATAAGGGCAACATCAGGACAAAATTATGCTGTCATTGATGGTCGGGAGGGTTGTTTGTTAGAGACAGTGGAAGCTAGCGTTGCTTTCTTTCAAGTACACCCCGGCGCTATCTATCTCCACCAGGGTGAGTCTTACCTTATCACGAAACTCGATTTAGCCCGGCACATTGCCTGGGCAGAACCACGCTCCACGGATTACTATACCCAAACTATGGAGATACACAACATCCGGCTCACTAGGCTCCTCAAGGAAAAAGATTGCCATAGGGTGAAGGTCTACTTCGGAGATGTTGATGTTACCGTCACGGTAGTCGGCTTTAAAAAGAAGAGGCAGTTCACGGAAGAGGTCATCGAAGAGGAGCCTCTTGATTTGCCACCACAAGACTTTCCCACCAAGGCCCTGTGGTTTGATTTGCCGCAGAAGGCGATTGATAGGATAGCCGATGCTGGGCTTGACTTCCACGGCGGTTTACATGCCTGTGAACACGCTGCCATTGGCATACTTCCCCTATTTGCCCTTTGCGACCGCAATGACATCGGCGGCGTTTCCACTGCTTTTCATCCCGATACCGGCAAGGCGCAGATTTTCATTTACGATGCCCACCCCGGAGGCATTGGCATCGCCGAGAAGGGATTCGAGATGATAACCGAGCTCTGGCAGGCTACTTTGAAAGCAGTTGAGACATGTCCCTGTGCTGACGGCTGCCCTTCCTGCGTGCAATCGCCCAAGTGCGGTAACAATAACCAGCCCCTGGACAAAGAAGCTGCGATAGTATTTCTTGAAGAACTCATGGCCTGAGGGGAAATGACTAAGATAGCCGGGTGATTATTCTCAAGGCTAATTGCAATATTATTGCATTTAGTCTTCCCTTCAGGTATAATACTGCCGTGGTTCGAGATTCAATTCGAATTTTGCAAGCTCAGGGGTACAAGGCGACCAAGCCACGGAAGCTGGTGCTCGAGGTGCTGGAAGAAACCGAAAAACCGCTTTCCCCTTACGATATACAGGGGGTTTTGCGCGCCAGAGGCAAATATCTAAACCATGTTACCATCTACCGTATACTCGATTTGCTTTGCAGCCTCAATCTAGCCCACAAAGTGCTATCCAGCAGCGGATTTGTGAAGTGTAGCCTGGATGCCATAGAAGGCTGTCATCGCTTTATGGTCTGCCAGCACTGCGGAGCCATTCAAGAATTTGCCGACAGAGGATTATGTCAAGAGGAAAACGACTTCGCCCGGAATTTTGGCTTTCATACCGAATATCATCTTTCCGAATTCTCTGGACTCTGCTCCCGGTGTTATAAAAAATAGCCCCATTACCAAAAAAGAGATGCTCAGGCTCATAGCAAAGGAACTCAAAGAGCATATCCCTTTCACAGCCCTTGGCGCTCTTACTGGTATTATCATCACGGTTATAATAGTTTTTGGCAACGTTCCTTCCCATGTTTCTCACACTGCTTTTTACACCTTACATCCACTCCATGTTTTATTGAGCGCACTTGTAACCACGGCTATGTATGTAAGATACAGGAAAGCCAAAATCTGGGTGGCAATTTTGATTGGGTGGACAGGGTCGATCGGCATAGCCACGATAAGCGACGCCATAATTCCTTATCTAAGTGGAAGCTTACTTCATGCCCAAATGGAGTTTCATGTGCCCTTTATCGAGGAATGGTGGATAAATCTCTTGGCGCTGGCTGGCATTGCTATCAGCTATTGGAGGCAAGCAACCAAAATCCCGCACTTTGGACACGTATTGTTAAGTACCTGGGCATCCTTATCCTACATCATGGCATTCGGAACGGCTGAGTGGATTCCTCTGCTCCCTTTTATTTTCTTGTTTTTATTCCTTGCGGTCTGGCTTCCTTGCTGCACCAGCGACATAGTTTATCCACTTTTATTCGTGAGAAAGGAGCCGGAGCCACCTTCGCCAGAAAGACGAGAAATCGCCAGCTAAAAAGTCATCTACCCTTGTGCTATTATATACAGGCACCATTGATTACGGAGGCAGCTTGTTCGATTTGTTAAAAAAGACTGAACCGGGAGTGAAAAGAAGCAAGGAAACCTGGTTCGGCAAGATAGCCAATATTTTTAACCGGGACGCTTTCGGGGATGAGGTCTGGGAGGAATTGGAAGAGTTGCTTGTCTCGGCTGATGTTGGTGTAGAGGCCACTAGCAAACTTTTAAGTAAAGTCAAACAGCGGGTGAAAACGGACAGGCTTTCAGAGGTATCTCAGATACGGGAAGCTTTGAAAGAGGAGATGATAAGCTTACTAAGCACCCCCCAGGAAGCAAATCCGATTCCTGAGCACAGTGGAGAATCCCCTTATATCATTCTTGTGGTCGGCGTGAATGGTTCGGGCAAGACGACGAGCATTGCCAAGCTGGCTTATGGTTTCACGTTGCGGGGAAAGCGAGTTATCCTGGCGGCAGCGGATACCTTCCGGGCAGCAGCTATCGAACAGCTTAAACACTGGGGAGGGAAAGTAGATGCCGAAGTCATCTCCCATCAACCCGGTGGCGACCCCGGAGCAGTTGCCTATGATGCCGTTCAGGCTGGCTATAGCCGCCATGCTCAAGCGGTGATTATCGATACTGCTGGTCGCCTTCATACCAAGTTTAATCTCATGGAAGAACTCAAGAAGATAAAGAGGGTAGTAGCTAAGCACGATGCTTCAGCTCCTCATCAAGTTCTGCTGGTAATGGACGCTACCACAGGGCAAAATGGACTGGCTCAGGCTAAACATTTCACCGAAACTGTGGACGTCACCGGTATTTTCCTGGCCAAGCTGGATGGCACAGCCAGAGGAGGCATAATATTTGCCATCTGCGACCAGTTAAATATACCCATTTCTTATATTGGTACCGGTGAAAAATTACAGGACATGGCTCCCTTTGATGCTGAGGTCTTTGTTAATGCTATTTTCTCTTAAACCGAAAGGAAAAGATAAATGCTCACTATCAGCATAGACCCCGTTGCTTTTACCATTGGCTCCCTAACGATACGGTGGTATGGGATTATAGTGGCTGTAGCGGTTATATTGATGATAGTCATCATCCCCAGGGAAGCAAAAAGGCAAGGCATCACGCGTGATCTCTACAGCCTTTTCCTTTGGTGTATTATTGGTGGCTATATCGGAGGCCGGCTAGCATATGTAATCTATGACTGGGAGCATTTCATAGCGAACCCCCGAGCGATTATCGGCTTTGCTGGCCTTGCTCAAAACGGGATGATTATCGGCGTCATTGCGGCAGCGTTGATCTATATGAGGGTAACGAGAATGCGCTTCTCCACCCTTCTTAGTATAGGCGATGCCGTTGCTGTTGGGATGCCTTTAGCTTTAGGCATAGGCAGGCTTGCTTGCACCATAAACGGCTGCTGCTCTGGCAAGCTCAGTCCTTTTCAGTATTTCCCAGGGGCTGTGATTTACGCTCCCCGTCCACCCGGTACTCCTCCTCAAGATTGGTATCACCTCTCCAGCCAATATTTGGGGGTGCCGATTTACCCCACTCAGATTTATCATTTATTATGGGGACTGATAGTTTTTGCTGTAGTGTGGCGGCTTCGGGAAAAATTTAAACCCGAAGGTTGTCTTGCGTTCTTTTGTTTTTGCCTTTTTGCCGCCGGTGATTTTGGCGTGAGGTTTTTCCGTATTGGTGAACCATTGCTCTGGGGTCTTTATCAAGCCCAAGTTCTTGACCTAGCAATATTGGTGGTATTTTTGCCCTGGCTTATTATCAGAATGCGCAGATTCAAGAAACAGTCTTTGGTGACCGGGCTTGCTAACGGAGCTGAGCAGGAGCAAAGTCTCGAAGATTAAGACCCAGCACTTCCTCTCCATTCCAGCGGCTTTTCTCCAGGTTATAGACAATATCTACATGAGATGGAATTTCCTCCCGTTTTCTCCGCGACTCAAAATCTACAGCTTGCCAGGTTACATTTCCTTGTTTGAGTTTTAGTCTCAGCCATTCGCCCTGGTTGCCGAAGTTACGACACTCGATTACCTCGACCTGCCGAGTGAGAAAGGTCGGCTGCGGGTTGCCCCGACCAAAAGGGCCCAACTTTTGGATAAGGTTAAAGGTGTCTCCAGCAAGAATAGCTAAGGAAATCTCAGCATCAATCACTAGTTCCGGATGAAGGTCGAGATGGCTTAACTGGTCTGAAGCTAGTCTAATAACCTGTTCCTCTAGCTGGGCCAAATTTTGACGTGCTACGGTGAAGCCAGCAGCTAAGGGATGGCCACCAAAGGTGGTAAGCAAGCCACGGCATTCTGCCAAAGCAGACGCAATATCGAACTCAACTATGCTACGACAGCTACCTTGACATAGCTCCGGACCTAGATTGATGATAATAGTTGGCTTGTAAAATTCATCTACGAGCTTGCCGGCAACAAGCCCGATAACACCGACGGAATAGCTTTCGTCGCCTTCTATAAGCACCGGCAGGTGTAGTTTGGCAGCTAGTTTCTCCCTCGCTCGGCTTAATACTTCATTGGTCAACTTTTGCCGCTCGGCGTTCTTTCCCTCCAATTCCAGGGCCAGGAGGCGGGCTTCCTCTGGTGACTGCGTGGTGAGCAGCTGGTAGCTAGTGGAGGCATTATTCATCCTGCCAGCAGCGTTAAGGCGAGGGCCCAGTACCCAGGAGATATCTTCAGCATCAAGTTCACCCGGCTTCAGTCCGGCCAATTTAACCATTTCTTGAATTCCCACGCGGGAGCTATTACTAAGCTCTCTCAGTCCTTCCTTCACCAGGTAACGATTCTCGCCAACGAGGGTCACTAAATCGGTAACAGTGGCTAAAACTACTAAGTCCATCAATCTGGATAGCCATTTCTCCCTGCTATCTTTATGGAATAGTGCTTGCAGGAGCTTGAAGGCAACGCCAGCACCAGCCAGATCCGGATAGGGATATACTGAATCCTTTCGCTTCGGGTCAACCACAGCTACGGCTTGAGGCAGGCCCTCCAATGGCATGTGATGGTCGGTTATAATCACATCCATCCCCATCGCTTGAGCCTGTTTTACCTCTGCAGGGTCAGTTACGCCACAATCAACTGTAATGACCAAATCTGCCCCCTGGGCCTGAAGCTTCTCCAGAGCTGAAATCTTTAATCCGTGGCCCTCGTTGACACGGTCAGGAATATAGGGAATAACTTCAGCGCCAAGCCTTGACAGCCCCTCGACAAGGATAACTGTGGCTGTGACGCCGTCAACATCAAAGTCGCCATAGACGGCAATCTTTTCCCGGGAAAGCACGGCCTTATAGACCCTGCTTATAGCCTGTGATATATCAGGAAGCAAGAAGGGATTACCCTCCAGCCTACGGTCAGCAGACAAAAAGAGGGCGATTTCCTCTAGCTTGACACCACGATTGTAGAGAAATTGAGCAATCAGAGGAGAAAGGCCAGAAGCATTTAAGTATTCGTCGGGTACCGGAGGCAGGATCTTCCATAGAGTCCGTTGATTCAATTTCGCAGCCTAGCTTAATGCCTTTTCTTTAGAATCGCTAACTATATCACAGAAAAGGCTTTAACAAAATGTCTTTGCGAGCGAAGCGAAGCAATCTCACATCCTTTTTAGAGATTGCCACGTCATAATTCTCTCTCCCCTGGCGGGAGAGAGTTAGAGAGGGGGATATCACCCTCACCTAAATCCTCTTCCATCAAGGGAGAAGACTTTGTAAGAACTTAGGCAAGATACTATAATCCATACCAATGAGGGTGGCTTTTTACACATTGGGTTGTAAGCTCAATCAGGCCGAGACGGAATCTCTGGCTAATCATTTTAGCCAAGCCGGATTTCAACTTGTCACCCCTGGTGACGGGGCAGATATTTATATTGCCAATACTTGCACAGTCACCCATATCGCCGACCGCAAGTCACGCCACTGGCTCAGGCTGGCAAGGCGAAGAAATCCCCGGGCCCTAATTATCGCCACTGGCTGCTACGCCCAAAGAAATCGCCAAGAGCTAGCCTCGCTTGCTGACCTCGTAGTTGATAACAAAGAGAAAGAGCACCTGCTTGCCCTTGTGACGAGCCTATCATTTCCAACACACTCTTTCGTCCTTGAGAGGACCCCTTTACGTCATTGCGAGCGCAGCGAAGCAATCTCATCGCTCGCTGCCACCATTAGGACTCGCAGCCTGATAAAGATTCAGGATGGCTGCCATAGCCCCTGCACATATTGCATTGTGCCCCAAGTAAGACCCCACGAATATTCTCTGCCCGCTTCCCAGATAATTGACCAAGTCAAGAAGAAAGTGGCCCTGGGTTACAAAGAAGTCGTTCTCACAGGGACAAAGGTTGGCTCTTATAGAGACGCTGTCCTGAGCGCTAGCGAAGGATCTAGTACTGACCTCAGCGACTTGGTCAAGCGTATTCTCACCAGTACCGGCATCGAGAGATTACGTCTCTCGTCTTTGCAGCCTTTGGAAATATCCCCGGAACTTCTTGCCTTGTGGCAGGATGAAAGACTCTGTCGGCATTTCCACTTAGCGCTACAAAGCGGCAGCGAGACCGTGCTTCAAAGGATGAAGAGAAGCTACTCTCTGGAGCAATATCAAAGAACAGTAAATTTGATTAGAGACATGATACCAGATGCGGCTATCACCACAGATATCATGCTTGCTTTCCCAGGGGAGAGCAATGAAGAGTTTGAACAGAGCTACTCGTTTTGTCAGCAAGCTGGTTTCGCCAACATCCATGTCTTCCCTTACTCACCCCGCCCCGAGACGGCGGCAGCCGCGATGCCCGAGCAGATAAAAGACAAAGTTAAAGCAGAGCGCAACCAGCGGATGCTAGGGCTATCTCAAAGCTCCCGGCGCCGCTTCTGTGAACAGTTCTCGGGGCGAATTATGCCGGTCTTGTGGGAGAAGGAAACCGGCCCCGGAAGCGGTATATACTCAGGGCTGACCGGCAACTATATCAGGGTATTCGCTCACAGCGAAAAGTCCCTGAGCAACGAGATAACACCTGTTAAACTGGTAGAATTCTATAACCAGGGAATATGGGGAGAGATGGTGGATGAAAATCCAGGTTAAGGTAAAGCCTAGTTCCAGGACCGACGAAGTTAGCCGGGAAGGTGATAGCTTTATAGTCAAGGTCAAAGAACCGCCCAAGGAAGGCAAGGCCAACCAGGCAGTCATCAAATTGCTGGCAGGGCATTTCGGCGTTCCCCAGAGCCAGGTCAGGATTCTGAGCGGGCTTAAGAGCAGAAATAAGGTTATTGAGGTTGCAGAAGAGTAGTGTAGCGAGATAGAGCTGTCCTGCACTCAAGCAAGGTAGCTAAATAGGAGCTGGCGAAAGGTGGCACAAAGTATAAACCTTTTCTCCAAGCAAGGCACCCAAGTAGTTCTAAGAAAGTTTGCGTTCTTGCGCCGCGAAGCCAAATTTCTGGCTGCGGTTTGTCACTTCCTCTAAACTAGCTCGGTCGGGGCTGCCTCTGGTCTCGGGCTTGGTAGCGTTAAGGCCTGCGGCAGCGCTGGCCATGATAAGCGATTGCGCCAGGCTACTTCCCCCAACATGGTAGGCAGTAAAGACCCCGGCGAAGACATCTCCACAGCCCACCGTATTGACCACGTTTAGACCCAGCTTCTTGAGAGGCAAGGCTGAGACCTCAATCACCGCACCGCTAGCCGGTTCGAGCATGGCTGCCCCCTGAGCGCCGAGTTTGAGCACAGTATGATTGCGGAATCCTAGCTCTTTTAGCTTCTGTAAGCTCATATTTAACTCATCTGTTCCCAGTAGAGCACTCGCCTCCGTCTCATTTAAGAATAGAACTTCGGCTTCTTTGGCAAGAGACTGCAGTGCTTCCCGGTTCGGGCTTATCAAAATCCCCGGGTCCCACAACACGGGGACATCACGCCGTTTTGCTAAGTTTATTAGCTCCTCCGCTACCTCTAAAGGCGGGTCGGTGAGGACCATGCCTCGACATTCTTGTAGTTGCCGCTTGACCTGTGCTTTGTTCAGGTGTGCCAGACCCAGCCTGGCATTCGCCCCCAGATGACTGGCAATAACGTTCTGTCCTGCTTGGTCAACCAGGATATAAGCCTGCCCCGATTCCACTCCCGCAATGTGGTCGATGCCCTCGGTGATAACTCCTTCGTCCTCGAGGGCGGCAATTTGCTGGTGAGCAATGTCATCCTTCCCCAGAGCACCTATCAGGGCAACTTTCTCAGCCCCCAAAATCCGTGCTGCCGCCACAGCAACATTGCCCCCTGTCCCTCCGGATACTCGAGTGATATGTTTTATGGTAACTTCTTCACCGGGCACCGGCAGCCGCTCTACGAAGCAGCTAATATCCCAGTTTATGGCGCCACATACTACCAAGTTAGCCATCTTAGTCCTCCAGTATACGCGATAGAAATAGCTTTAGAAAGCGAGGCCCGTCCACAACAGAGGCTACGTGTATCAACTGAGAGCCGCCAGAGGACAAGATACGAGTAACTCCTCTATCCAAATCATTTCCTTTAACTACTTCCACCCTTGCCGATGTAAAATCGAGCAAAGAAGCATCCAGCAACACTGCCAAAGCTAGCGGGTCATGCATTCTACAGCATCCATGGTATTTTACCTCGTATTCTACCAGTTGGGCTACCAGATGTGCAGCCGGTGTATGCCCGGTCTTAATTTGCTCCAGATGCTGGCTATTCAGGCAAGCCGCAGGGTCCATAGATACATCCAGCCCCACAGCAAAGATGTCCGCCCCGGAGTTGAATACTATATGAGCAGCCTCAGGGTCCTGCCAGATATTGAACTCGGCAAAGGGAGTTTGATTTCCTTTGCCGTAGGGCGTAAGACCATAAGCGCCTCCCATGAGGACCAGCCCGGCTAAGAGTTCAGGCAATTCGGGATGAAGCTCAAAGGCATAAGCCACGTTAGTTAAGGGCCCCGTGGCTACCAGAGTGATTTCACCAGGAGCATTCAAGACTAAGCGGGCCAGGAGATCCCAGGCTTTTGCCGGGTATAGTGGAGTCAGGGGCGATGGCAAGCCGCAGTTGCCCAGCCCATCTGAACCATGGTAGCCTAAGGCATCTTCCAAAGAGTGATTCAAAGGGTTAGCCGCCCCCATCGCTACCGTGATGCTGCCTGCGTCCAGGCATTCCAATACCCGGCGAGCATTGGCACTGGTCATTTCCACAGGAGCATTGCCTGCCACCGTGGTGATGCCCAGAACTTGGACTTCAGGCGATTTTAACGCCAGAATTAAAGCCAGGGCATCATCGACGCCGGGCTCCATATCCCAAACTACTTTATGCATCGAGTTCTAGGGCATACACTATCACAAATTTCGGAAGAGCATAAGTAGTTAACCGCACAATCTGACATAAAATTTCTCTCCCTCGATGGGAGAGGATTAGATTATTCGGAGACGTAGTGCCAGGCTTTAGCCTCGTGCGACACGACCCTGAAGGGTCGCACTACAGAAATATGAAGGGGAGTGCCTTGCCCTCCCGGCACGCGAGGGTTAAGCCCACATCGCAATCGTTGAAAATTCCCGTGCTCCGCTCGCAATGACAGCTTCCCCCCTTTTGTCATTGCTAGGTGGGGGATTCCTCGCATACGCCCGGAACAATTCCTTTTGACAGTGCTCGTTGGCTTATGTATAATTCCTTCAGAGGGATAATCATGCTGACGGAGTACGTTGAGCGAGCGATGAGCAAAGCTATGTATGAGAAGCTCGAAGATGGTACTTATTGCGGCAAGATTCCTGAATGCCAGGGGACAGTTGCTTTTGGTGAAACGCTCTATCAGTGCCAAAGTGAGCTGAGGTCGGTTCTCGAAGGCTGGCTACTGGTCAAGATAAGGCATGGTGACCACTTGCCTGTTATAGAGGGACTCGACTTAAACAAGGGCATACCAGTACTGGAGGAAACTGTAGCCCATGGCTAAATGGGCACCGTGTAAACGAATAGTTTTCATAAGGAAATTAGTTAGATTAGGTTTTAGCCCACCTGAGCCAGGTGGGCGTCACTTTTATATGCGTTATGGGACACATACCCTGGCTATTCCTAACAATGCTGAATATTCTGTACCTCAGCTCAAGACACTTCTCAAGGAGGTGGAACAGATTATGGGAAGGAAGATTTCATTGCAGGAGTGGCAAGCTCTTTCCTGAGAAATTGGTAACGAGAGGCTTTAGCCTCGTGCGACACAACCCTGAAGGGTCGCACTACAGAAATATGAAGGGGAGTGCCTTGCCCTCCCGGCACGCGAGGATTAAGCCCACATCGCAATCGTTGAAAATTCCCGTGCTCCGCTCGCAATGACAGCTTCCCCCCTTTTGTCATTGCGAGTCCCGATTTATCGGGCGATAAAAGACCACCATCGAGAAGGGTCTCATACTCTCCCAAAGGCCCGACCGCGATGGAAATGCAGAGACAGGGACTGTGAGCAAAGAAACGGTTGTGACACTTGGGTATTTGGATTTCACTAAATTTTTCCAAAATACTCCTCTTAAGATAAGAGGGGTAAGGGGAGTTATGAAAACGCATAGAAGTAACCCCCTTTAATCCCCCTTACTCTAAGGGGGAGATTTAAGGAAAGAGTCCTTACTTTAAGGGGGAGATTTAAGAGAAGAGGCAGCTCTGGCATTTTGGCATTTGGATTTTGTTTGTCATTTGGATTTGTGGGGTGTGGGGAAAGGGGCTGGTGAGGCTAAAACTATTTTCCTATTACTAATGGGCGATTGACAGCTACGAGAACTCTGCTACAATAAATACCTATGAATCAATTGGGAAGGATCAGTAGATTCTTCGGTCGACCCATGCAACCTCAGAATGACAGAGACAGAGAGGATTATTGAAAAACAAAGCTAAAAAGGAGGTGACCCAGGACTAACTATAATATACTTATAAAGCAAAGGAATGGAGCTAAGCTCCAAAAAAAATCAAAGAAAGGAGGTAAAAATGCAAAAGACAAAATTTCCCATATTTAAGAGTCTGCACCGTGGAGAGAAGGGTTTCACCCTGATTGAGCTGCTCATCGTGGTTGCCATTCTGGGCATTATCGCCGCCGTGGTTATCCCCAACATCTCTGGGTTTATGATTACCGGCGAACTGTCGGCAGCCAACTCCGAGGCAGAGCAGGTGAAAACGGGGGCGCTGGGTTACTTTGGTGAGTATGGCGCGTGGCCCACTGATTCAAGTTCGCTGGTGCCCAACTACATCTCAGGAACACCTAAGGCTGTCTATACCATCGATACTTTTGGGTGGTTAATATCAGCGTCGAATAGTACCTGGAACATCTTAATTGAATTTACTGACTCGGCAACCGGCGCGGCTGGGCATCACGGGACGTGGAAGAGAGTGCCATAAGGAAGAGGCTAGATAGGTAATCTAGAATAACTTACCGGCGGAGTGAGCATTAGCTCACTCCGCCGGTAGGCGTTTTTATATTTAAGTAGTCAGGATTCAGTAGTCAGCGATCAGCAGTCACAGCCCTCAGCCCTCAGCAAGGGACAATCTAAAAGTCGGCCGCTGAAGGCTTTTTGGCTGCAACTGAGCGAAGTGACTTCAGATTAGGGGCGCAGAGACAGGAACTCTTTCTTACTTAACCCGGACTGTTTAATTATTGAGTGTAGAACGCCTCTTTTGATGTCTTTAGCATGATAAGGAATCGGGATACGCTGAGGGTAGTCAGGGTGACGCATAATGTAATGACTTCCCGTGGTATGGTCTATATAGTAACCAGCCTTCTCCAGGATGGATACGACCTCCTTTGGCTTGAGGGCTGGCATTCTAGTCATACGGTGATGACTTCTGCCTTCGCTATTCTTTCTTCAAGGCTTGGTGGGATAGGTTCGCCGTGCTTTTGCAGGGAGGTTATATACCCCTGAATGGCATCCTTAATCATTGCCAGGGCTTCCTCCACAGTCTCACCCTGTGTAACACAGCCTGGCAACTGTGGACAGCTCACTATGTAGCCACCCTCCTCTGCCACCTCTAGGTAAACTAAGAACTTTGCCATAATCGCCTTGTTCAGAATGATAGCAGATTGCTTCCTGTCAAGCAACCTCACAGGTTCAAATTGGCTGGGATGTTCAGAAGGAGCTTGTTGGTAAGGTTATTTTATTTCCATCCTGCTGGTAGACTTTCCTATGTTTAAGTAGTCAGTAGTCAGTAGTTTCGAGGCGTGAAGGAATCCCTTCCTTCACCATTCAAGTACTGAAAAATATTAAAGCCCGAAATACGAATGCTCTAAATGTTTAGGATTTTGGATTTTGATATTCGGATCTGTTTAGAGTTTAGAGTTTAGAATTTAGGATTTAGCCGCGGAGATTGCCACGCCCCGACAAGTCGGGGCTCGCAATTACGTAGTGGGTGAGCAACACCATAGTGTGCACTATCTAGCATCTAGAATTTTGGGGCGAGCCCGGCCTGTTTGCATAGTTCGTTGGCGGTTATTCGATCAAGCGAGCTGTGTCTCTTGATGGGTATCATCTTAGCGCCATTTGTGTAGATGGAGTGCTTGCTCCCTTCACGGACCAAGTAAAAGCCGTTCGCCTCGAGTTACTTCACCAGCTCCCTACACTTTACTGACAAGCTATGCCTCTACAAGCACCTGCTCCAGCAGGTCCCCTCCGGGGGGGATTTCCTTGCCCTGCTGTGTGTATGCGCCCATCATCTCCTGCAGAGCATCCCTGAGCATCTCTCTACATTCCTCAATGGTTTTGCCCTCAGTAATCACCTTAGGCCACTCAACAACCTGCCCTATGTAGCCGGAGCTTATTTTGGTATATTTCGCAGTATAGCTTCTCACCACTGAATGGTTACCTTCTCATATGTAATCATGCTAATTATAGCAGTTTTCGACTGCTGGATAAACCAATGCACTGACACCCCGCCACCTTATCATTGCGAGGCACGCCAGTGCCCAAGCAATCTCGGTAGATTTGCTACGGGGATTGCCTCGCCTAATGTAGTGGCGGAGTTTATCTCCGCCTTACTAGGGCGGGTACAAGTCCCGCCCCTACGGAGGTGGGTTCCAGGTGCTGGCAATGAAGGGACGCAGCATGACCCTAAAGGGCACACTAAAAAACAGAAGTGCCTGATAAATCAGGCGTGAACGGTTTTGAATCTGGAAATTAGAATTTGTTTAGGATTTGGTGCTTGGAATTTAGGATTTGGAGCGAAGCGGGGTCGTGTTAGGCGGTTACTATAATCTTATTATTTTGCCGACGAGCTTTTCCACTTCCTGGCGGTCGTTGCAGGAATCGAGCACGGCTTTGCCATTGATGAGTCCCTTAAGGTAGAGCTCGACCAGGGATTCGTCAAGCGAAATCATACCCATGTCCCGGTGGGTACGGATTACATTGGGTAACTGGTAGATTTTCCCTTCTCGAATGAGGCTCTTTGCTGCCGGATTGCCGAGCATGACTTCTACGGCGGCTATCCTCCCCGAGCCATCAGCCCGGGGCACAAGCACCTGACACAGCGCACCAATAAGTAGAGAGGCCAGCCGTGTCTGAGCCAGGTGTCGCTGATGAGGTGGGAACAAATCAATTACTCTCTCTATTGCCTGAGTAGCGCTGGGAGCATGACCGGTGGTTAATATGAAGTGCCCGGTCTCAGCTACGGTAAGGACAGCGTCGGCAGTGTCCGGGTCTCTCATCTCCCCGACCAGAATCACGTCGGGGTCCTGCCTTAAGATATGCTTTAGAGCGTTAGCAAATGATAAGGTATCGGTGCCCAACTGACGCTGGGTGATAGCGCATTTAATGCTGGTGTGAACATATTCTATGGGGTCTTCAATGGTCACCACATGGCGAGTTTCATTAGTATTCAAATATTGAACCATAGCCGCCATGGTGGTGCTTTTACCGCTGCCGGTAGGTCCCGTAATGACTACCAGTCCTCTGGGCTTAAGCGCAAGCTCTTTACATATTTCGGGCAGCTCCAGCTCATCTACGGTGGGGATTTTGGGCGGCAGCAGGCGCACGGCAAGGCTGATAGACCCGCGCTGCTGAGCGGCATTGCATCGCAGACGACCGATATCAGGTAATGTATAGCCAAAATCAAGCTCCAGATGGCGGTGGAAGGTTTCTCTCTCCTCAGGCGTGGTTAGCTGGAGAAAAGCTTCGTTTATATCCTCAGCAGTTAGTGAAACGACACCGTCTGCTGATTCCAGGTAACCGTCGATGCGGAACGTTGCCGGGCTACCAACAACCAGATGTAAGTCGCTAGCCCTCCTAGATTTAGCTTCCCGAAGCAATGAAAAAACATCCATATTTTTTCGCTTTTATAGTCACCCACCGATTCATAGTATATTCAAGTATATTTATATCATAGTGTAAGCTTCCTTCACCCTTACTGTCAATACCCCGTTAGTAATAGGAAGATAGTATTAGCCTCGTCGCCCCCTCTCCTGATGCCCCGTAAACCCAAATGTCAAAATCCAAAGGACAATTGAAATCCAAATGCTTAAATGCCAAGACTACTTCTTAGGCAAAAGAATAGAAGAAAATATCAAACTAAGCTCTTGGGCTTCCCTCGATAACTTTTGGCACTCATCTCGCCTACTGGGATTTGCCTTGGCAATCATTCTGAGCCAATGCTTTGTCTCCTTTGACTCTTTTTTGCAGATAGAAATTTTATGTTGGAAATCTTTCTTAGATTCTGCTCCATCTGCTTCCATGTAGTTTGCCCCGATACTGGTTCCTGCTCTTACTATTTGACTGATAAGTGGACTATTGATAGGGTCTTTAGGTAAAGTTTTTACAAGTTCAATAATTGCTTCACCGAATTGGGCAGTTCGTTCTTCAAGATCGTACTTCTTTTTGTCATTGGGATTTTGGGCTTGATTTGACATTTGGGCTTTGTGCTTTGATATTGTTTAGGGGGTCGGCGCTTGGCGCTTGGGATTTAAGGTTTATTTTGTTAAGGAGAACGTAAAACTAAACGAGCCACTACTCCCGGTGATAGGAGAAACCCAAATTTTGGAGAATCTGGGGCTCTTCCTTAAATCTCGGGCGTACCTAAAAATGTCATCCTCACTTGAAGCCGCCCCTCTCACACTTATCGAGCTGCCCCCATGATCAACAATGCCCAAGTTTACCGACCCTTTCGCTAAGTCTAAAATCTCGCGTAAATCGAGATAATCGCTCGCCCGTCCCTGTTCCATGGTGATGATTCTAGTATTAAGCTCACCGGCAGTAGCTTCTGCCGACTCAATTTGCGTTTTCAATGTTGTTATTGCCTGCCGCTGTTGGGTAACGCCGGTCTCAACAATTGTCAACTGAGAACGTAAGGTCGCAATCTCGGTGCCATTATACAAGACAAGGACTACGGCGAAGATAATCAGGCCGATACCAACGACAGTAACCACGGGGAGCAGGACTCGTACTATAGAGAAACGCTCGGGCACATAGGCCTCGGGCAGGGCATTAAAATTCACCAATGAAAAGTTGGCCTCTTCCTTTTCCGGCAGCAGTTCCTTGAGAGCCAGCCCGATATTGACCATGAATTCGTTGGGGTTGAAGCCCTCGGGAGGTTCCACAGGAGACGGCAACGTTGACACCGAATAGCCCGCCCCACCAACCACCGACTGCCAGGTCTCCGGTTCTTCTGCCAGGTCGCCGGAGACAAACACGGGCACAGTTGAATCTAAAGGCTTTTCCATATGGCTGGAATTATAGAAGGCCACAGTCCTGTTGAACTCTTCAGCGATAAACGGCAGCCTTTCCTCTAAGGCTTCAGTCTCAGTGGGCAGGGATAACCTACGGATGACCTGGGGAAGCCTGTCTACCAGAACTATAATATCCAGGTGGTCTAACCGGGCATTGACAATGATTGCTCGGGGCTCATCCGGGATTCGGCACAGGGCTAGAGGAGCTAAGTCCATAACGTATGGCTTAACACCGGCCTGGCGCAGCATTCTGATCAGGGCATCAACCAGGTTGCGGGGGAAGGTGGCCAGGAAAACATGGCTTTCTCCCCTCGGGGCGGGAAGGTGCTGGTATGAAAAGTAGACCTCTTCTAAAGGTGTTGGTATCGTCCTCTTGGCCTCACGCTTTATCGCCTCAGGAAGGATAGCTTCAGGCAGCTCTGGCAGGGATATGACGCGATACAGAGAATCATGCCCGCTTAAAGCGATGGTAACCTTGTTTGTTTTTGCTCCTGCCTCTTTGAATATCTGTTTAACCCTGTCGGCTACCTGCTCTTCATCAACAATGAGCCCCTGGCTGACCAGACCTGGCTCCAGCGGCGAGCTAGCCCACTTTTCTACCTGTTCGCCCTTCATTACCAGCAGGTTAATGCTGTTATCTCTGATAAATAATGTGGTAACTCTTTTCGCCATGCTTTATGTACCTTTATAGCCGTAGATATCCAGCGAGATGGTAGCTTTTGACTTGGCAACTTCCATATTTATGCTGTTCACGTCAACACTCCAGGGGAGCTGGAAGCTCCAGAATAGGTCGTAATCTATACCAGTTCCTACAGCGTCGATGAACTTCAGCATGTTATCGATGTTGCCCTCGACAATTACTACAAATGAGGAAACAGAATAGGTAACACTGCCTACTTTTTTACCGGTCGGCGTTGATGAGCGGAGACTGGTCAATTCCACATTACAATCATCAGCAATCTTAAATAAGTCCTCGCCGTATTCAATGCTCTCTACCGATTCAGGGAATTTTGCCTGATTCTTGTTAAGCAATGATGTAGCAGAAGCCAGTTGGTCTTGCAGGTCTTTCTTTTGTTTCACAAGATTGGGCAAGAGAGTCTCAGCTCTCGACAGCCTATCCTGCAACTCCCCCCGCTCTCCAGCCTGCCGGAAGTAAATCGTGAACAGGCTGGCGAGGGCAGCAACAATGATGGCGATTACTACAATCAGCCAGACTTTCTTACTCAGCTTCATAACCTACTCAACTCCCCTTAACTCCTTCAACATCCCCCTTAAAATAAGGGGGATAGAGGGGGGGGGTTACTTCCATAACTGCCCCTGCCCCTCTTAATGTTAAGAGGGGTGATTTCGCAAAAGCTCACCTGGTATCTTATGCTTAATTTCACGACCTACTCCGCTTCCTCGTAATATACCATCGTCTAAAAAGCCTGTCTAGTGGTTTCCTAAATATTTTTACCTTTTCCATATTTTAGGCGGCATTTATATGCCGCCTCCTTCCCTAATCTCAATATCAACTAACAAGTCTTATTACTGGCTAACTTTCCTCCGGCGAAAGCGGGGTAACCTCCCACGAAAAAATGTGAAAGATTAGCATTCTAATACCAAGAAGGAAGTTAAGTTCTTCATACCAGTCCGGGTCTGTTGGATAATTTATGCTTGTATGGGGTCCTAAATCTATCTCGACACTACCAGCTATAGAACCGTAGAAATCACCTCCGGGCTGTACATTGGTTATGCCCTCAACCGACATTACAAATATGGGGTCGGTCACACCTGCCGGTGTGTTTGGTTCAAAATAGATATCCCCTACAGCTAAAATAATACCGGACCCGATGAGGGTAATCTTCGGCGCCTTTATATAAAGTGCTTCCTTGGGGGGTTTCGTAGCATCACTCTCAACGAAGATGGTCTGCCCATTTAAGTCAATAACTAGGTCCGAATTGGGCTCGATTTCTGTTTTACCGGTAATGTAAACAGTCCCGGTAAGGGTTAAGGTAGCCTCAGTACCACCTGTGTTATCGATAGTCAAGTCACCGTCTCTATAAAACGGCCCTATTTCCATGTCAGAGCCTTCAAGGTCCAGGGTGTCTTCATCGTATGGCTCCTCGCCTGCGACATCCAGGATGTAAAACCCGGCGAGTTCCTCCGCTGTCGGCCAGGGGTCATCATAATTCTCTACCGGGGCATTTTCTCCCTCTGAAGGTTCGACGTAGTCTTCCCAGTGTGGTGGAAAGTCAATTTCATTCTGGCTGGTAAGAACGCTACCCATTAGGCCCTCATAATCACCATACGGGTTGACACCGACAATGTAAGCCTCTATTTCCGTCGCGCTGCCATCGCAGGTAGATGTCGATACGACGCGATAAGTAAAAGTTATTTCTTCGACACTCAACTCAGCTGTAATGTTAACCGCCACGCTTTTGCCATTGACATCAGTTATAGTGTAATTCCTGGGGGGACTACCCGGGCTACAGGGCAAGTAACCATCGCTATTCTGTATCTTCCAGACAGCATCCTCCACCCCGGCATCGGCGGCATAAAGTTCATCCGTTCTCCTTGCATAGACTTCGCCGGTGTTAAGCCCGGTGCCCATATAAGACAGCAGGGGAGCACTGATGAGCCCTCCGATGAGGAGCAGAATCAGGACCATGACCAGGGCCTGCCCCTTTTCATCTCTGATTAATCTCTTCACGACAATTTTCCTCGCTTCACCTCGCATTACACCGGATATTGTTATATTACCAGTATAACGTAATCATCTTTGGCGTCAATCGCCCATCCGTAATAGTGATTTAGTACTAGCCAGACTTGTGGGGTTGGGGCTCGTCCCCGCCCTTTTGTTATTGCGAGCACCTGAAAGGTGCGCGGCAATCCCATTAGCTAAATTCCAAATACCAAAATCCAAATGACAATTGAAATCCAAATGCCTAAATGTCAAAACTGCCTCTTCCCTCAAATCTCCCACTTAGAGTAAGGGGGATAAAGGGGGTTATCTCGATAATTTTCATAACTCCCCTTACCCCTCTTATCTTAAGAGGGGGACTCTGGAAAATGTTCCTAAGAGGGGAATTCTTCGAAAAAATTGATTAAATCAGGTTGCCCAGGTGGCAAAACCGTTTAGCCCTTTGGATTTTGGTCATTTGATATTATTTGGGATTTGGTGCTTGGGATTCGGGAATCCCGATTGCTGGGTGGTCGCAGTGATGGGCACCAAAAAAGAATCGCCCCCCTTTGCGCGGAGAAGAATAGAGTCGTCTCCAGTTCACCTTGACATTCAATCCCGGTTCTTGCTACGCTTGCGTAAAGGCGATAACGATGCCGCAAACAATTCAGGCAATCTACGAGAACGGGGTTCTCAAGCCACTGGGGAAGCTGGATATTCCTGAACACCGGACATTAGAAATCCTCATTCTGGAAGACGACTTGCCCCTGTCTCTTATGGGCCGGGTAGCAGAGCAAGGTGGCAGCTACGATTTCCTGCACCATGTTGCTGAGGACATTTACACTACTGATGATGGAGAGGCAGTCTAAGCGCAAGCCAGAAGCTGTGCTCCAACGAGGAGATATTGTTCTTGTCCCTTTCCCCTTTACCGACCTGACCACTGAGAAGTTGCGGCCAGCAGTTATAACATCTGTGGACCCACAGAAAACTGATGTTATCATCGCTTTTATCTCTTCTGTAGTCTCTCCCGGAGAACTATCTGAAACTGATTATCTGCTGCACCAAGACAATCCTGATTTCGCCCAAACCGGTCTCAAGAAAGCCTCGACTTTCAGAATGAGAAAACTGCTCACCATTGAGCGAAGTAAGATCATTCGCCGTCTCGGCAGAGTCAGCCCTGCTATCCAGAAAGAACTGGACATAAGGCTAAGGCAGGCTGTCGGCCTGCAATGACACCTTCATCTTGTCATTGCGAGCGAAGCGCGGCAATCCCGGAGAGCAAAATCCAAATGACAAACAAATTCCAAATATCAAAATCCAAAACAGTTTTGGTCATTTGTATTTTGATGAAAAGAATTATATTTTCCTTTCTTTTGTTTAGGATTTAGTGCTTGGGATTTAGGATTTACGAGGTTTCCGTAGGGGCGGGGCTTGTCCCGACGGAGGCGGGGATGAACCCCGCCACTACATAATTATTGATTTGTTTGTTTAACGTCGTAGGGCGGCATTTATATGCCGCCCCATTTCTTAATCTCAGTCTCGTTAACGAGTCTTATTAATCGCTAGGCTCCTCCCGCGGAAGCCGGATAACCTGCCATGTTTCTATTTCCCATGCCCACTTACTTTGGTCATTAGGGTCAGCGCCGGGGAAGTTTATTCCCTTACCTTCCGGATTTACCCAGGCAAGCTCAATACCTGGCTGTAATGTAACATCAATATTCCCGATTACAGAACCATAAAAATCACTACCTGGATTTAGCTTAACTGTCCCTTCAACAGACATAATCACCAGGAAATCCTCTCCTGTAGTCGAGATAGTGGGATTAAAATCGACATCACCGACAGCGATGATACATCCTGAGCCCGAGATAGTAACCTTCGGCGGGATGTAGATATCGCCTTCAGCAAAGATAGTTTGTTGGTTTAGGTTCATATTTATTTTTGGCGTTGCTATGAGATCCAAGTTATCCTTAATATAGATGGTCCCTCCAATCTTTACCCATCCACTTCCTTTAATGGTTAGGCTTCCCGCAGCAGACAATGGTTCAATGACATAGGGATCACCCTCGGTCGTTCCAGAAGGGATATCAATCTCATATCCATCAGGAACAGGGGTTAAGTACTCTACCTCTGGCCAGTAGAAATCAATAAAATCCTTTGCGCTTGGCCAAATTAGTTCTTCACGCTTGACTTCGCCATTTTCGGGATCGAAATCAGGAGGGTCTAACTCACCGTCTGGTGGTAGCGAGATGTTGCCCGAGACCGTGCTACCTGGTTGTATATCTACGTCGCCGTTACTGGTAATCGCATTATCCAAAAAACCAGAAAGGTCATCATATATAGAGGTAACATAAGCCTCTATTTTGGTCCCGGTGATGGCCGCGGTACCACCACCATCGTCGGTGGCCGCTATTGATGTAATCTTGTAAGTGCCACCATCGAGATATTCTATAGATATTTCCAGGCTTTTGCCATTAACATCGGCTATATTGTAAGGCCAGGATTGGCCCGGACTACAAGGTAGGTTACCTTCGTTATTCTGTATCTTCCATATGGCATCCTCCGCCCCGGCATCGGCGGCATAAAGCTCATCCGTCCTCATCTCATAGACTTCACCGGTGATAAGCCCGGTGCCCATATAAGACAGCAAGGGACCGATGATAAGCCCGCTGATTAGGAGCAGAATCAGGACCAGGACCAGCGACGCCCCTTTTTCATCTCCTGCTAATCTCTTCACAATAGTTTTCATAATTTCAACTCGCATTATAGCAGATATTAATACCTATGTCACCCTCAAATAGTGTGAATAACCTATTACCTTCGTTATATTATTAGTCGCTGGAAAAGCGAAAATCCCTTGCCTTTCCGGTACTTTTGGGGGGTTCCTGCGAACTATAAGGGCCGAGTTGTCCTTGCCCGGTGAGGCTTCGCCCTAGACCCACATCGCAGCGGGCATCATCATCCTGTATGTCGTCACCCTGGGCTCTTCCACTAGCAGTGCTTCAGCCTGCCGGAACAGCTTTTGCGTTATCGTTGATTGTGCCCATGACTTCCACTCTTCAAGACTCTCCCAGGTGGTTACCATGGCGACGACGGAGGCATTCTTCTCGCTGACAAGATTCTCCATGCCTTTGAAGCCCTGGTATTGCGCAGCATGCGATTTCAGTTTGAGTAATATCGGCTCCAGGTCTGTGTCCTTCCGTACTTTGCATCCTATGATACCTTTTATCATTCCCCCTCCTTCATGCTCTTGCCTGCATGAGCTCCCCCGGGAGTGGAGCTCGTCCCCGGACGAGATGCTTACTATCATCATAATTATAGCATGGTCAACGAGTCTCAAATATCTCTTCCTCCAAATCTCCCCCTCAGAATAAGGGGGATAAAGGGGGTTATTTTCATAACTCCCCCTGCCCCTCCCATTGACTAAATTCGAAATCCCAAAATCCAAATGACAAAAGCGCACAGTAGTGAGTATACAGTAGTGTGGTTCTCCGCAGGCAGGGAAACTGAAAGTTGGCTGCCGATGGCTGAATGCTTATGCTCAGGATTTGGTGCTTGGGATTTCCCCTCCGCAGGGGCGGGGCTCGTCCCTGCCCGGGTAAGGCGGAGATAAACTCCGCCACTACATTTTTGCGTTACGGTTTTCGCAAACCACTATTTTCCTTTTGTCATTGCGAGCACCTGAAAGGTGCGCGGCAATCCCCACTTAATAAATTCCAAATCCCAAAATACAAGCTCCAAACAAATCCAAATATCAAAATTTAAAAATCCCAAACGTTTTTGAGAATTGGTATTTAGTGCTTTGATATTATTTGGGATTTGATGCTTGGGATTTAGAGCTTCCCTTCAAGGCCTGGAGTTCGGTATTTGAATGGTAAAGGGAAGGATTGCTTCGGGGCTTTCGCCCCTCGCAACGACAAGGTGGGGATGTCATTCTGAGGCGAAGAATCTAAATTTTATAAATCTCGCTCCTGTGACCTATAAATTGAATTACAATTATCTTACCTTCCACAGTATAAACTGCTCTCCAATCTCCTATACGCAACTTAAATGTTCCTTTCAATTCACCAGTTAAAGGCTCAGGGACAATACTTTGGAAATTCTTAGAAAACCAAGCGACCCTTCTCAAAATTCTTCGGGCTATTGGCTTATCAAGCCTTTCAAGGCCTTTTGTTGCTCCCTCAGTCCACTCAATCTTAACCAATCCTGCTCACTACCTCATGATGTGGAATCCTGCTTGAGTGATTCTCCAGTCGCCTTTTCAGCTCCTGTTTAAATTCCTCCTTCAGTTCTAGCCCGGAGTCGGGGTCCCCGAGAACCTCTAAGATTTTCTGCTCTATTAAATACTCCAACTCATCAATGGTTAGGTCTTTAACATTTGTCATCTCTATCTCCCCCTTAGCTTAATAAGACCAGGCTGTCCTACTTAATCTCACAAACTACTCCGCTTCTCAGTAATATACCATCGCCTAGGAAGTCTGTCCACTAGTTTCCCGGAAACATTCGCCTTTCCAGTATCCTTACCTGCAACCACAGTAAGGCGGAGATAAACTCCGCCACTACATTTTTGCGTTACGGTTTTCGCAAACCACTATTTTCCTTTTGTCATTGTGAGCCCGGTCTGGGCTTAACTTCATATTCCCGGGTCTCACTTTGTCCGCCCACGGTGGCGGTCACCTCGAAAGTAAGCTGTGCATCCTCCCAATTACAACCCTCACCATCCCAATAACAATCACAATTACAATCCCAATCACAGCTAGCCTCTGCCGGGTCAATATATTCAGCCACTATGGTAGTAGAATCAAGGACCGAGTCAATTTTATGCTCTCGCTTTAGCATCATAAGTTCGCCAGAAGACATATACTCCAGACTATAAGTAATCTCGTGCGTATAATTAGTCGCCCAATCAGTCCAGGTTAGTTTCAGGAATTCTGACTCAGTATCAACGCATTGGGCCATCTGGACATCGGGGGTGACCCAGAAGCCAACATTGCGCACCTGGCGAACAGCCGTCATGCGGTTGGCAGTGCTGAAGTTCACATTAAACACATAAAGAATGGTCCCTGTGATAGCGGAGGCGACGATGCCGGTAAGAAGGATGGCTATCAGCAGCTCAATGAAGGTAAACCCCTTCTCGTCTTTCTTTAGCTTTTTTATGTTCATTATGATTCAGCCGCCACTCTACAATGGAAATTCCAAATCTCAAGCTCTAAATTTATGTAGTGCGACCCTTCAGGGTCGTGCAGCACGAGGCCAAAGCCTCGCACTACATTTCTGAATCTCAAATTCCAAGCCGCCATTTGTAATTTGGGGTTTCTGAACTCTTTACACCTCCGTCTGTACCCCCGACTGTCTTTTATAGCCCTCCAGGATAAATTGCTCTGCCACCTCTTTTCTGTCAGGGCGCAAAATCTCATAGCGGACAATCACCGTTATCTTCTGAAGCCCGTTGTCATAATATGCCTCTGTGCTATTTCCGCTACTCCAGGGTATGCCTACCACATCATCAGTCTCATCATCACGGTTGACACTCCAGATAGTGTAACCCGCAGGGATGCTTATGCTTGGAATTTCATAATAGATGGCTACGTCTCCGGGGTCTGCAGGGATATAATCCTGGTTCTTAATATATTCCATCTGGCTTTTGGCCAGGCTTTCGGCAGTGGCCTGCCTATCGGTGATGATGAGAACCGTGGAGGCGTAAGATACGGAACCCAGGATGGCGACAACGATTACCCCGATAAGGGCTATAGCTATCGACACCTCAATCAGGGAGAAGCCCCGGGAGCTGCCCTGGAAGGCCCTCCTTACCCGGCTCCTCAGTCTTATCTTTTTCATTTTCCCGTATTTCCTGTAGTGGCGGGACTTGTCCCCGCCCGGGGTGAGGCGGAGATAAACTCCGCCACTACGCTTCTTTCACCCCTTTTTCTTTTTGGATTTTGAGCTTTATCATTTGTTATTGCCTCCGTGATAATCCTCACTTAGATATTTAGCTGATTATAGACAGAATACAGGGCAGTAAACATAGCTAAAACAACAAAACCGACCACCAAACCCAGAATTATCGTTATTACCGGCTGAATAAGCCCCACAGCCGAGTTGGTCTTATCATCAGCCTCGGCCTCAAAGCTTTCGGATACGGTATTTAGCGTATTCTCGAGATTACCGGTTTCTTCGCCAACTCTGACCATTTGTGTCATTAAGGGCAGGAAGAACTCACTCTTAGCCATAGGTTTGGCGAAGCCCTCGCCTTTGATTAACTCCTGCTGAACTTCGTTCAAACCCCCATTTATAGCCTTATTGGTAATACTGCGGGCGGTTACGGTCAGGACTTCCGGTAGGGGTAAACCGACTCTGATTAACAATGACATAGTCCGGCAGCAACGGGAAAGCTCACTGAGGTGGACGATACGCCCGATTACAGGCATACTAAGCATCATTTTATCCCAGCGGTATCTCCCGGCCGTGGTCCTGACATATATATAAATTGCGCCAGCAGCAACTAAAACCACAAGCAAAAGATAAAGCCCATAATGGTTAAGCCATTCAGTAAGGCCTATAAGTATTTTGGTGGGCAGAGGCAACTCAGCCCCGAGTTGAGAATAAAAGCTGACAAAGGTGGGAAAAACAAGGAGGACCAATGCTAGTATCACAACAATAGCGACCACAACCACGATAATGGGGTAGGTCAAGGCACTCTTTATTCTCTTCTCAGTGACGACTACCCTCTCTATATAGTCGGCCATTTGCCTCAGCACCACCTCCAGGTTACCGCCTTGCTCACCGGCAGCTATCGCCTGGGAGTACATTGTAGAGAAAGCCTGAGGGTGCTTGTCTAGAGACTTTGACAGTGAACCACCGCCGCGAATATCCGAGGCGACGTCGCCAACTATTTTCCTCATGGTTTGATTAGTTATCTGGTCTTGTAATAAATCCAAAGAGGTAACGATATCTGTGCCGGATTCCAGGAGTAGCGCTAGCTGGCGGGAAAACATGACTATTTCTGGCGGCTTTACCTGGGAAAAACGGGCTAGCAGTTTTTCTCTATTAAATAATGGAGTGACTTTCTTAAGGGTAACTACCCGATAGCCGCCATAGCCCAGCAGATCGGTTGCCGCCTCTTCAGTGATAGCCGAAACCTTGCCCTGAACTAATCTCTTATCTTCAGTATAGGCTGTATAAGCGAAATCCATTTATACCTCCAAATGGCTAAGTTGTAGTGTAGGCATTACGCAGCACCTCAGCGGGGGTGGTAATACCTTCCTTCACCTTACGCATGCCATCGTTCATCATAGATATCATACCGTCTTTAAATGCCTGCTCCCGGATAGCACTACTGCTGGCGCGATTACAGACCATCATTCCTATAGTGTCATTCACAGTTAGAATCTCAAAGATTCCAGTCCGCCCCAGGTAACCGGTATAGGCGCAGGACTTACAGCCGGTACCGTAGAGGAACTCGGTCTGCTTCTCCCCCATTTCCTTTTCGTAAGCCATCTGCTCCACCAGGGGGGCCTCAATAAGGCGACCACAATCAGGACAAACGCAGCGCACCATCCGCTGAGCGACAACACCAATAACTGCCGAGGCTATTAAGAAAGGCTCTACTCTCAGGTCAAGGAGACGGGAGAGCACACCGGCAACATCGTTAGCGTGGATAGAAGACAGCATCATGTGCCCGGTTAAGGCTGCCTGGACAGCTATGTTAGCCGTCTCGGCATCCCGTATCTCACCAACCAATATTACGTCAGGGTCAAGACGGAGTATAGACCTCAAGCCGCTGGCAAAGGTAATGCCAGCCTGGGGGTTAACCTGAATCTGGTTAATATCCTTAAATCGGTACTCAGCAGGGTCTTCAATAGTAATGATATTTCTCTCGTGAGTATCAAGGGAATTGATTGAGGCATATAGAGTGGTAGTTTTGCCAGCTCCGGTGGGACCGCTAATCAGAATCATACCATAGGGAACCTTGAGCATACTGTCATACTTTGCCAGGCTATCAGGTAGCATACCAAGCTCTGACAACCCCAGAGTAGCCAGTGACTTATCCAGAAGCCGCAGAGTTGCTGTCTCCCCCAAGACAGTGGGAGCGGTAGCGACTCTGATATCTATCTCTCGCCCTTTAGCGACGGTAGAGAATTGGCCATCTTGAGGACGCATATGGTCAGCGATATTCATTTCACCGAGGATCTTAATTCGTGAAATGAGTGCTCGATTTACATTTAGAGGTAGAGACATCGTATCGTGAAGAGTGCCATCTATACGGTAGCGTACTCGCACCCTCTCCTCCTCTGGTTCAATATGAATGTCAGAGGCGCGGGCTTTGACTGCTTCATCAATTATAAGGTTGAGAGCCTGAACCAGAGGGGTCTCAGTGGCAGCACTAATGACAAGTTTCTCATCGCTTTCTTCAGCTGGGGCAGAGACACGAGACATCTGCTCTTCAATTGCGCTATAGGCTTTATAATTGAAGTCAATAGCGTCCCTGACTTCCTGGGCAGCGGCAGCTAGGGGCTTAATCCTCATTCGGCTCTGGGCTGCAACAGCCTCCAGGGCAAAGATATCAGTCGGGTCTGCCATAGCCACCTCAAGTGTCCTACCAGATATAGTCAGGGGTATGATATTGTATCTCCTCGCTACCACCTCGGGAATCAATTGTAATGCCTCAGGCTGGGGCGTCTGCCTCAGTAGCTTGGTATGAGTCTTATCCGACTTAGCTAGCTCCTCTTTTGGCTGGACAGGCTTCTCTCCACCCACAGGTTCAGGAACTAGTTTTTGACCCAACTTAAGGACTTTTATCTGCTGATGCTGGGCAAACTGCTGTGCCTCCGGGCTAAGCCCAACTGATACCACAATGATCTTCTCATCAACGCCAACCTCATAGGCTTTAGTATCAAATAACATTAGCTGCTCCAGGCTCACTTCTTTCTCCCCATTCAGGAAATCTGCGGCCAACCTGTGCTCAACCTGATCGTTTTCACTATGAGCTAGTATATCAAAGGTATATTCAACTCCGGACCGGCCCTTGATTTTAGCCCTCTCTTTTACTCCGTAGCCCCGGTTGGCTAAAGACTTAACCAGTCCCTCCTTTGTCTCAAGCCTAACCGGCTCCTCGGGCTTAACTGGCGGCGCGGGTTTCAGGGTTAATAGTTGGTCAATTCGGCCTCCATCAATAACCTTTATTCGCTGTTTGCCAGCCATCTGTTTCATCTCCTGGCCAAGTTCAGGGATGGCGATAAGAATCCTGTCGAGGATGCCGCAATCATAGGCTTTATTGGCAAGGCTGAAGATAGTGCCCACTTCTTTCTCCCTATCACCAGCAGCAGCAATGCCGATAGCGACAATGTAGCTAGTAAAACCATCGTCTCTTCGAGCCAGCATATCAAAGATATGCTCAACCCCTGACTTCCCGGTGAGCTTGGCTCCTTCGGTTACTGCATACCCTTGCTTCTCCAGATACTCTCTAATCTGTGTCCTTAGCTCTGGACTAATTTCCATCTGTTCTACCTTCGCATCCATTTTCAGTAATCCCGGTAAAATCTAATTGGCCCCTTGGCTAGAGTCAAACTTGTTCGCTATGCCTTGACCCGAGCCAACCAAGGCACAATAATATAGGTTTCCCAGAACCTAACTACAATGTAGCATATCTTGCTAGTTTGTCAATAGGACTTTTGGGGGAGTACCTTGTGGGCTTCCCTGAATTGGGGGCGAGTCCCTGCCCTGCAAGAGTCGTCGGTTTTAGCTGTCGTTGCAAACACTTCACTTCTTTTGTCATTGCGAGCACCCGAAAGGTGCGTGGCAACCCTTGCTTCCAGCGAAGTGAAGCAATCTCCTTGAGTTCCCTCCTTTCACTCACAACAAGGTTTCGGCTGGCTTCGCCAGCCTCACAACGACTTTTCCGTCACCACATAACACACGAAGCCTTCAAGAAACCTGAAGAGTGGGTCAAGCGCCAGGAAAATAACAACAGAAATCCAATGTGTCCATGACACGGGTGTCAATGAATCAGTAGCCTGTGACTTTGTTGAACAAAAGTCCGGTGCCATCAGTATGCTTGGCAAGTGGGGAAGCCGGGAAGCCATGTTACAAAGTTTAGGTGTATACTAATAGTGACTTAGAAAAGTAAAGAGGAAAGAGTTGCTCGGGTTATGCGAGTAAGACATCGTGGAAAAACTTATGGCTAAGGAGCTCAAGAATGAAAGAGGAATTAAGAGTCGGCATTGGCTGGGATAGCCATCCCCTGGTTTCGGGGCGAAGGCTAATTCTGGGAGGCGTTGATATCCCCTACGACAAAGGCTTGTCAGGTTGGAGCGATGCTGATGTGGCAACCCATGCCATAATAGATGCTTTATGTGGCGCTGCTGATCTGGGCGACATTGGCACATTATTCCCACCTCAGCAATCGGAATATAAAGATATCGCAAGCTTGGTTTTGTTGAGCAAGACCAGCGGACTGCTTAAAGCCAAAGGATTCAAGGTGGCCAATATTGATGTTGCTATCATAGCGCAAAGCCCAAAGCTGGCCCCTTTCATCCCTGAAATGAGAAAACGCATCGGTCAGGCTTTAGGTGTAGATTCAACACGGGTGACGATCAAAGCCACCACCACCAACGGTTTGGGCTTCATCGGCAGAGGAGAGGGAATAGCTGCCCAGGCTGGGGCTTTAATATGGAGAGAGGAAACGCCCGAAACTTAGGAGAGACATCACAGCAGGTCAAGGCAGTGATGGTGGAGATGAAGGGCGAGTTCTTACTGACATGGAAAGACCTGTCTCCCTTGGCACAGAATGCTTTCACCGCTATGGGGCTATGGTGCTCCGGCTCTCGCCCGGGATAGAGCCCTTGCCAGTTTAACCACCTTCCCCTTTGTCCGGTAAGGTGCCTTGCAGTGAAAACTGCCCTTTTCTGGCTACGAAACTATCAAAGTCGGGTGATAGCAAGTTGATGAGCCAGAAATCCTTCAGGTTTCCGGGTAAGACTTATCTATCACAAACTGGATGCCTCGGCTGGTGTCGCACCTGACTAGGTCATCTTTTTGCCAAGGGCATCACGGTCGCCATCACTCATCCCGGCGAAATATCTAACCAACTTCTTCCTGGACTCGATGTCGTACTGCGTGGTGATAGCAATTTGCTCCATTATGGGCGAGCCGCCACCGTGATAAGCTCCCAACCTGGCTACACCAGAAGCTCCTGAAACCAACCCATCCTCCATATATCGCCAGAACTGAGCCTGGTCCTCCGCCGACATATTAGGACTTCGCCTGGTGTACTTTAAGAGCAGGTCTTTGGTCTCCGGGTTGACAAATTCTTTCTCGTGGGGGAAAGTGGCGGGCGTACCACCTGATATGTTACAAAGGATTTCTGCCTCGCGCCATACTGCTTCACCTGTCAGGCAGCGGCCGACGTTGCAGTAAATCGAATTGGGTATATAGGAGCCGGGGCCATAGGGCACGAATCCCACGCCAGGCATGTAGACCTCTGGCTTACCAAGGTCAGAAGCAATATATCCGGCGGCATAACCCATCTCGGTGACCAGAATTATTTCGGCTAACATTTCACGTACATGCGGTGCTCTCTGAATGTTGTTTACCTCGGCAGCCAGAGCGGCAGTACCGAGCAGTACGTCACCAAGAGCAGGTTTGCAGCCTGAGTAGGAGTGACGGTGAAACAGGGCAAAGAGTAAAGCTAATACGCCGCCATGCTGGTACTCGCCGGCCAGAAATACCCTCTCCCAGGGTACAAAGCAATCTTCAAATATAACGTACGAATCGGTTGCACCAGGTGTGAACCCACGCTGGAAATGCTCCCTGCGTCGGATGTTTCGTATGGAAACCACTTGCTTCATTCCTTCCCAGTCTCCAGGGACGGCGAAGGCTACAGCATAGTCCTTGTCCTCCTGGCGTAATGCTCGTGTCGGCACTACCAGCACTTCATCGGCAACTGATGCCTCGGAGATGTGCAGCTTGCAACCGCTGACGATGATGCCATCGCTGCGCTTTTCTTTAATATGCACGTAAGCATCGGGATTCGGCTGGTTAGCAGGCCTCAGCATCCTATCGCCCTTGACGTCCGTCTGAGCACAGCAACCCACTAGGTCTTCGGTTTGGAAACGTCTGAGCCACTTCTTGAAGTTCTCGTGGTACTGAGTGGCGCCGTTATTCGTCTTGTCCGCTTCGTAAGAAACGTTGTAGATGGCGTTGACGGCATCAATGCCCATACACCGCTGGATGCATCCGCTCACCTTCTGGCAGAGCATGCGGGTCATATCCTGTTTCTGGTGGAGGTCATCGGTGTTCTGATGGATGTGATTGAAGCGACTGATTCGCTCGCCGGTCAGATGAGAGATAGCGGTGCACAGGTCCTGGTTCTCTGGCTTGGCAGCCTCGTCGAATGTGGTACCGATGGTATTTATACAGTCCATCTGTAGCTCGACTGTACGGTCGATTCGCGCACCATTGAAGTAGACGTTTCGCTTCATTTTTGCCAGACCCTGTACATATTGCTCTTTTGTCCTCATTTTTCCCTCCTTGTTAAATAGATAATTAAATTTGTAATGGCTTAGCTTCCCAGAATCTTGGTTCATAGTATATCACGCCCCGCACCGGCAAGCGCTTTTCCGAGATTTTTCAGATTGTTAAGAAAGTCAGTAAATTGGAGAATACGAGCCGCGCGCCGTCTTTCATACCCACCCATAATGGCAAGTTGATAAGCTGGAAAGTCCTTCAGGTT
>Ga0315532_1000469_pt1 | contig 32231 bp, 28 predicted proteins | sample SalMarWE160370MG_FD_203082 | JGI IMG/M metagenome (GOLD analysis project Ga0315532, IMG submission 203082) | Salt marsh sediment microbial communities from the Plum Island Ecosystem LTER, Massachusetts, United States - Salt Marsh Sediment WE1603-70 ...
CTGCTATGGCGATAGCCAGTGGATATGCTGATGTGGCGTTAGCCGTAGGCTGGGAGCGCATGTCTGAAGTGGATACGCGAACAGGCAATTACTACATTGCTAACGCAGCCTGTAAAGACTTTGAGACTAGGCTTTCCCGCATTTATGCTGCTTACTATGCTCCTATGGCCGTCCGTTTCGCCTGGGCTTACAATCTCTCCGAGGAGACTAGAGCCAAGGTGGCAGTCAAGAATCACCTCTACGCTTATTACTCGCCATATTCTCAGCAACCGGGCAAATACACAATTCAAGATGTCCTTAACAGCCCAATGTCAACCTATCCGTTACGTTTCTTGGAATGCTGTGCCATGACAGATGGTGCCGCCTGCATGCTACTTTGCGATGAAAAAACTGCCTATAAGTTGACCGATAAACCTTGCGAGCTTTTCATAGCCGGCGGGAGCCATACCTTGAGGGTAGCGGACCGTAGAGATATGGAGATCCCGTTATTGCCACACGAGACCGCCGATATGTATAAGGGCCTGCACAAAAAGGAGGGGCAACGGTGGCCGGGATTTGAAAGCTTCGCTGCGGCACGATTTGCCGCTTATTTCGCCTACCGAATGGCTGGCATCACCAACCCGCTTGAAGAGCTTGACCTGGTGGAGTTACATGATGCATTTACCATAAGTGACATTCAAACTTATGGAGACATCGGACTCCGTCCCTATGGACAGGAACCTGATTACATTGAATCTGGAGATGCTTATTTCGGTGGTAAATGTCCATCCAATCTGTCTGGAGGGTTGATAGGCACCATGCATGCTGTAGGAGCAACTGGCATCTTTCAAGGAATCGAGTGCCTCTGGCAACTACAGGGCAAGTATGATAAGTTCCATGGCGACCCCAAGATTTGGGAGTTTTTTGGCAAGAAGAAGCCCGAAGACTGGAAGAGCCTTCAGGTACCTAATGCTAAACAGTCACTCTGGGTATCTCACGCTGGTGTAGGGTCACATGTAACAGTAGGCATTCTCAGGAAGGCTTTTTAAAGGAGGGAAACTGTGGCATCGAAAGGCAAGATAACCAAATATACTGGCAAACCCGCAAAGGTGCTTCAATCAGAACCAGCCATAGTGGTAGAGTGGCCGAGGAGTTTGGCCCACAGGCATACTTATGGAAAACTTTCTCCGTTCTTCGAAGGTCTGACGAAGGGTAGATTACTAGCCACCAGATGCGCCAATCCTGAATGTGGAGAGCACAGGCTGTGGCTTCCACCGCGGGCTGACTGTCCTGACTGTAACCAGCCCATGACCTGGGAAGAACTGCCCCAGCCGGTAATCGGTACGGTGCACACCTATGCGCGTGTGGAATATGCTGGCGCCGGTATAGAACTCACTACCCCCTATTTCCAGGTTGACGTTGAGTTGCCTGGCGTATGCACTATATTCAAGGGCTATCTGAAATACGGAACACCCGAAATAGGCATGAAAGTGCAGGCTTGCTTCCGTACCGAGGATTCCACCAACACAATTCTTGATATATACTGGATTCCTGTAGTCAATGATGCGGATGCCCGGTTCTAAGCAGGTAATCGGTAGCGAGCTAATTAGCACAAACACTAACGGAACAAGGAGGAGACAGTATGGGCAAGTTACTTTGGGAGCCGACGGAAGAACGAAAGAAGAATGCGAATATAACCAGTTTTAGAGAGTTTGTTAATAAACGATATAAACAGAACTTTCATTCCTATAAGGAGCTTTATGACTGGTCAGTAGACAAGATACCAGATTTTTGGGCTTCTGTGTGGGATTTTGTTGGGGTGAAGGCTTCCAAAGGCTACGAAGTAGTGGTTGACGATGTAACTAAGATGCCCGGTGCAAAATGGTTTATTGGAGCTAGGCTAAATTTCGCCGAAAATCTATTGAGATACAGGGATAAGAATACAGCCTTCATATTCAAAGGAGAAACTCAAAAGTCAGCGAGGATGAGTTACTCTGAACTGTATAACTCTGTAGGACGCCTGGCAGAATCTCTTCGAGGAATAGGACTCAAGCCTGGAGACCGGGTAGCTGCCTACATGCCTAATATGATAGAGACAGCTGTGGCGATGCTTGCCAGCACGAGTATTGGTGCTGTCTGGGCTTCGTGTGCCACGGATATCGGTTCTGGAGCAGCTATTGATCGCTTTGGTCAAATCGAACCAAAACTTTTGTTTACCGTTGATGGCTATTTCTATAAAGGGAAGGCTTTTGATTCCCTTTCCAGCGCTGCTGAAATTGTAAAGGGGATACCCTGTATTGAGAAAGTGGTAGTGACCCGCTACAGGGAAGAAAAACCCGATATTAGCCATATTCCTAACTCTGTATATTATGACGATTTCCTATCAGGAGGGACGCCCGAGATTCAATTTGAACAGTTGCCCGCAGACCATCCTGTGTTTATCATGTTTTCGTCAGGGACGACTGGCAAGCCGAAGTGCATCGTTCAAGGAGCAGCCGGAATTCTGGTTAATCAACTGAAGGAATTAATAATCCACACCGATTTGAAGCGAGATGATGTTCACTTCTTTATCACGACTTGTAGCTGGATGATGTGGAACTGGATGCTAACATCTCTGGCCACAGGTAACACCATTATTTTGTATGATGGTAATCCCGCCTACCCCGGGCCGGGAGCTATGTGGAAATTGATTCAGGATGAAAAGGTGACCATGTTTGGTTGCAGCGCCAGCTATATTAACTATCTCCGGAGTGAAAATTTTGAGCCAGCTAATGATTATGATTTGTCATCATTAAAAGAGATATGGCAAACCGGTTCGTCTCTATCGAAGGAAGGGTTTGAGTACGTGTACCAGGAAATCAAGAAGGACCTGCATTTCAATTCCAGTTCAGGTGGTACAGACATCAATGGCTGCTTTTTTACTGGAAGTCCGATTCAACCTGTATACGCTGGTGAATTGCAGGGACCGGGTTTGGGTATGAAGGTGAAAGCGTATGATGAAAAAGGTCGTCCGGTATTTGACCAACAAGGCGAACTCGTCTGTGAAGCAGCTGCCCCGCCTATGCCGCTTTATTTCTGGAATGATCCGGCTGGTAAGAAATACAGGGAGGCTTATTTTGGTGTTTACCCTGGTGTGTGGCGTCATGGGGACTACATCGTATTTCATAGTGATACTGGGGGAGCTACTTTTTATGGTCGGTCTGATTCAGTACTGAAACCATCCGGGGTTCGCATAGGTACAGCCGAAATATATAACGTAATGGAAGGGCTGCCGGAGATTGCTGATAGCTTAGCGATAGGGCAGAGCTGGCAAGGAGACCAGCGTGTCCTCCTTTTCGTCAAATTGGCTGAAGGATATCATCTGACGGAAGATCTAGAGAACAAAATCAAGAGAAATCTCCGTGAGAAAGCTTCCCCAAGACACGTCCCGGCGAGAATCATTGCGGTACCGGATATTCCTTACACCACGAACATGAAGAAGGTCGAAAGCGCTGTCACAAACATAATCCATGGCAGACCTGTCATGAACAGGGATGCCCTGTCTAATCCCGAGTGCCTGCACTTCTTTGAGAAGCTTATTGCACAAGGGGCGCTCAAATCTTAATCTACTCCTATGACAGGCGAGAGGAGCCAAGAAATTGAGAGCAACTGGACTCACCAGCGACATCGCTCGGACACACTTCAAAAAAGGATTGCACTACCGGGTATCGCTTCTTGAAGGCAATAAGGAGAGTACACCTTTGAGGGAGATGAGCCATGGATTTTGATTTGAGCGAGGAGCAGAATCTAACACGCCAGGCCATTCGGGCTTTCGCTGAAAAACAAATTGCCCCGATCGCCCGAGAGCTAGACGAAAGAGAGGAGTTTTCTGCCGAGCTAACTCACAGAATGGCGGATCTAGGCCTACTGGGGTGCTTTGTTCCAGAGAAATACGGCGGCTCCAACATGGGCTACATCTCATATGCGATCGCGGTCGAAGAGCTGGCCAGGGTTGATGCTTCCCAGGCCGCTACTATCGCTGCCGGAAACTCCCTAGGAATCGGTCCTATTTATTACTACGGTAACGAAGAACAGAAACAAGAATGGCTTCCCAGGCTCTGTTCGGGAGAGTGTCTAGCTGCGTTTGGTCTGACGGAGCCTGATGCTGGCTCCGACGCTGGAAGCTCTCGAACCACCGCAACACTTAAAGGGGACTACTGGACTATCAACGGGCACAAGATTTTTATCACCAACTCGGCCTGCTCGTTAACCGGTGTCATTGTTGTCCAGGCTGTTACCGGTAAACGTGAGGATGGCAAGCCGGAGCTCAGTTGCCTTATCGTTCCAAGCGGCACCCCCGGGTTCACAGCTAACAAGATGAAAGACAAGATGGTGTGGCGGGCGTCCAACACGGGTGAACTTTTTTTCGATGATTGTGTCGTGCCCAAGGTAAACCTTCTGGGGAAGAGGGGTGATGGCTTCCATCAAATGCTTGCCACACTCGACGGCGGACGCCTCAGCATTGCCGCCATGGGACTGGGTGGGTCGCAGGCAGCTTTCGAATTGGGTTTACAATACGCTAATTCACGTAGCCAATTTGGACGACCCATCGCTTCATTTCAAGTCAACGCCTTCAAGCTAGCCGACATGGCGCTGGAGATCGAATTAGCCAGGAATCTGCTCTACAAGGTCTGCTGGCTACGAGAAAAAGGACGTCCCATCACTAAAGAGGCAGCCATGGCAAAATTGTTTTGTTCCGAGGTTATGGGCCGCTGTGTCCATCACGCAGTGCAACTTCACGGAGGGTACGGCCTGATGAAGGATTATGAAGTTGAGAGATTGTATCGAGACCAGAGGATTCTGGAAATCGGCGAGGGAACGTCAGAAATACTACGCATCGTGATTGCTCGTAACATCGGCGTGTCGGGAAGGGCAATCTAGAAAGAAGGGCACCATGAAAAAGGAAAAAACAAAGCGCAAGACTTCTGCCAGATTGAGTTCGGCTAAGGGTAAGGCGGCGAAACATGATGATTTTCTCACCGACCTGGCTAACCTCGCCCATCTGAAAGGGATGGCCGAGGAAAAAGAATCTGTGGGCGATCGAATTCGAAGGGTTCGAGAAATGCGAGGGCTTACCATTAAGGACCTCAGTAGCCGAACGGGGATTGATATAGCTACCTTGGAACGTACAGAGTCAGGCGAAACGATCCCTGCATTGGGGCAGTTGGCTAGGCTAGGCAGAGCACTTGACATGAAGATGGGCTACTTTATCTCCCCAGGAATTGACAAGCTCATGACCGTGGTGCGCAAGGATGAACGACGGCCAATATCTCGCTATGGAGAGACGAAGAGTATGCAGTACGGCTATTTTTACGAATCCCTGGCCCCGGAAAAGGCTGACCGATTGATGGAGCCTTTTATTGTGACGCTGGTGCCAACAGACGTAGAAGAATTCTCCACCCACGCCGGACAGGAGTTTCTTTATGTCCTGGAGGGCGAAATGAAAGTGCAAGTTGGGGATCGCGTCGACTTTCTCAAGCCTGGAGATGCCGTCTATTACGACTCTAATCAACCTCACCTCGTTAGATGTGTCGGCACCACTGTAACGAAGGCATTGGCAGTTCTCCATACAGGATCGAGATAGACCACAAGACGAGCAGGGCCTGCTATGAGACTCCTGGAAAAACCCCTAATCGAAAAAAGACATGGAGGATTTTTCAGTAGTTTACTAGGAGAAGGTTGTGGAATTGGTAAGGAGAAGAGAAGCTAGCCCGATTTTCATCCCGACAGTTGATAACAGTTGCTTGGATTGTGCCTAACAGGTAAGTTTTCCTAAGAATCGCCTGAAGGTTTTCTCGCTTATCAGCTTACTATTTATAGGTTGGTATGAAACCCGGGCCAACCCCTATCACTCAATTTACCGAGTTCTTACCAATCCGACGAAAATCTGGAAAGAACGAAAAGGCGCTTGACAGTGGGTGGGGGAGTGATACAGTATAAACTAAGATTTTGGTGAAACTAAATTATTACTAGTGCACTATATTACTGGGCACGCTTATTTTTTCTACTGGCTAGTATGAATTTAAACGAAGAGAGGGAGCTCGTCAGACAAGCACAAAAAGCCCCCGATGCTTTTGCCAGGCTTTACGACCAGTATTATCCCAAAATCTTCGGCTATATCCTGAGGCGGACTGCCAATCTGGAAGCTGCCCAGGATATTACTTCAGAGACATTTTTGAAGGCATTGAGGAAGCTCTGGCAATTTCGCTGGCGCAATGTCTCTTTTTCCTCGTGGCTATATAAAATCGCCACCAATGAGATTAACCAGCACTTTAGAAAAGCCGAATACAAAAAATCCGTGTCACTGGAGGAACTGCAGGAACAAGGTTTTGAACCCATATCACCCCATGACCCCGAAACTGAACTAATAGAAGCGCAGGAAAAATTAAAACAACATCAGGACTTTCTGGAAATTCAGGAAAAAATCGTTCGGCTCCCTGCCAAATACCAGGAGGTCATTGCTCTCAGATTTTTTGAGCAAAAACAGATTAAAGAAATCGCTGAAATATTGGGGAAGAAAGAGGGAACGATAAAGTCCTTGCTCCACCGGGCAGTGGAAAAATTAAGAGAACCGGATTAAACCACCCCGCGAAAATCTTGCGACCTTTCGGGTTAAATAATGCAACCTTTTTCGGCCTTCTGCATTTACAGTAATAGAAGGAGGTAAAGTTTATGAAACACGAAGACTTTATCGAGAAACTGGAAAACCTGAAAACTCCGGAAATCGAACTGCCCGGCCATAAACAAGCACTAAAAATGGCTTTGCTCAACTCCGGGCACTTTAAGAAGAGGACTATCATGGATTGGGCAAAGATATTCGCCCCCGTCGCTACTGCCGTGCTTTTACTAGCAGTTGTGGGACTTTTTGCGGTGTATAGGCCCGGGCCTTCGCCTCTGCAAATCAGCAAATTCTCTTCTTATGAAGAATTACAAGATTTCGTAAATGCGAACACACAAAATACAGCATCCCCTTGGAGGCACGTCTGGATGAATGACGTCTTTAAGGGAGTAACTGGAGAAGGCGCCATCTATGCCCCCGCTGCCTCAGACTATTCTCCCACCAATATCCAGGTTGCCGGGGTGGACGAGGCTGATATCGTTAAGACCGACGGTGAGTATATTTACCTCGTTTCGGGGAATAAGACTATTATCGTGGAAGCGTATCCCCCTGAGCAAGCTCAAGTTCTATCTGAAATCGAGCTGGAGGGAACAGCGATAGGAATATTCATCAATGGTGATAGGCTGGTCGTGTTTGAGCAAGAAACACCTTATTATGATTATTATCTCGGGCCCACTACAGCTATAAGGGAATATGAAATCATGCCTTACATATCACCCAGGGTGCTTATCAAAGTATATGATGTCTCAGACAGAGAAAACCCCCGGTTGCAGAGGGAGCTTTCCACCGATGGTCAATACGTCAGTTCCAGAATGATAGGCGATTACGCTTATGTGGTGGTAAACGAGCCTGTGTACGAGGAAGACGATGAAATAAACCTCCCCAGACTTTATTCTGACGGCACCGAGAAGGAAATACCGGCCACGGATATCTACTATTCCGATGTCGCGGACTATTATTATATGTACACCACTATCATAGCCATAAACATACAGGACGATAACCAGGAGCCAACATATGAAACAATCCTGCTTGGAGCCAGCAGCAACCTGTACGTTTCTATGAGTAACATTTACCTGACTTTCCCTGTATGGGGAAGAGATGTGGGCGATTCCCAAAGAACCGCTATCCACCGCATCCATATACAGGGCAGCGCGATGAATTATACCGCCAGCGGCGAGGTCCCTGGTATGGTGCTGAATCAGTTCTCTATGGACGAGTATGATGGTTACTTCAGGGTGGCAACCACAACCCGCGACGAGACATCACGGAATAACGTGTACGTTCTGAATATGGCGCTCAATGTTACCGGCTCGCTGGAGGACCTCGCTCGGGGGGAGACGATCTATTCGGCCAGGTTTATGGGTGAAAGAGGCTATCTGGTAACCTTCAAGCAGGTTGACCCGTTATTCGTGATAGACCTCAGTGACCCCCGTTACCCCGAGGAGCTCGGGTACTTAAAGGTAACTGGCTATTCAGATTACCTCCATCCCTATGACGAGAACCATATTATAGGGATAGGTAAGGAGACAACGGACGCGGGGGAATTTGCCTGGTATCAGGGAGTCAAGATATCGCTGTTCGATGTCACCGATGTCAGCAACCCGCGGGAGATATCAAAGCTGGAAATAGGGGACAGGGGCACCGATTCGCCGGTCCTGTGGGACCACAAAGCATTCCTATTTGATAAGTCCAGGAACTTGATGGTGATACCTGTCATGGAGGCAAAGGTAGATGTGACGAAGTATTCTGAGGCGGAGCTTGTGTGGGCTTACGGCCAGCCTGTCTACCAAGGCGCATACGTATTTGATATATCTATAAATAACGGGCTTCAACTCAGAGGTAGGATCACACACATTGATGATCCCTCTGCCCTAGAACAGGGTAATTACTACTATTACTCTTCCTTCTCGGTGCAGAGGTCCCTTTACATAGACGATGTTCTCTACACTATCTCTGACGCCAAGATAAAGATGAACAGCCTGGAGAATCTGGATTACATCAATGAAGTGGAGCTTCCATACTCAACCTGGACGCCTTATGACTACCTCCCCGAGGAGCCCCGGGGCGACGAACCGTCTGCGAAATCTTCTATCTCGAAATGAGAGGCTTCTGAAATGGTTAAATTTGAACGGAAGAGCAAAATTAAACAGTTTAAATACTTGTAGGAGGTGAACGAAATGAATAAGAAATTGATAGCCGTATTAGTCATAGTGTTGCTGCTGGCGGTAGCCTCTGTTCAGATGGCTCAGCCGGCAGCAGCCGAGGTGCTCAAATCAGATAAAGAGCGGATAACTTCACCGGATGTCAGTACGAGTGAGCAAGCATTGCTGGTTAAAGGAAACAGCGCCTTCGCCTTTGAGCTTTATCAGGCGCTTAAAGGAGAGGAGGGTAATCTTTTCTACTCTCCCTATAGTATCTCACTGGCGCTGGCGATGACATACGCCGGAGCGCGCGGCGAAACCGCAGAGCAGATGGCCGATACCCTTCAATTCTTGCTTGAACAGGATAGGCTGCACCCGTCATTTAACTGGCTCGATGCAGAACTTGCCAGCAGGGGTGAAGGCGCCCAAGGAAAGGACGACGAAGGGTTCAGGCTGAACATCGTTAACGCCATCTGGGGGCAAAAGGACTACAGCTTCCTTCCTGCCTTTCTCGATGTCCTGGCCGAAAACTATGGTGCCGGGCTGAGAATACTGGACTTCATAACGGAGACGGAAAAGTCCCGCGTCACCATCAATGATTGGGTCAGTGACCAGACGGAAGGTCGCATTGAAGACCTTATCTCGCAAGGCTTGTTTGATGCACTGACCCGCCTTGTGCTGACCAATGCTATCTACTTCAATGCTGCCTGGGAATACCCTTTCAATGGGAACATTACAGCAGATGGCCCGTTCTACCTTCTTGACGGCGGGCAGGTCAGCGTGCCGATGATGAAGCAGACGGAGGCCTTCGGCTACGCCGAGGGGGAAGGATACCAGGCAGTTGAGCTCCAATACGATGGCAATGAACTTTCCATGGTTATCCTCCTGCCCGAAGCTGGTAACTTCCAGGTCTTTGAAGAAGGGCTTCAGGCTCAGCAGGTTGATGCCATTATAAATGATCTGCAACCTACTCATGTCACCCTGACGATGCCCCAGTTTGAATTTGACTCGGAATTCAGCCTGAAGGACACCCTCGCCGGGATGGGCATGCCGATTGCCTTTTCTAGCAGTGCGGATTTCTCCGGAATGACTGGTAATCCTGAGCTGTTCATATCAGACGTTCTGCACAAGGCATTCGTTGCCGTGGATGAAGATGGCACCGAGGCTGCTGCTGCCACCGCAGTGATTATGAAACTAACAGCAGTACCTGAACCTCCTGTGGAATTCACCATAGACCACCCCTTCATCTTCTTGATTCGCGACATTGATACGGGTGCTATTCTCTTTGTCGGGCGTGTCCTGAATCCCGGTGCATAAGTAAATGCCACGTGTATTACACGGAAGTTTGGATTGTTAAATCTGGAGGTGAAATGGTTCCGAATCTGAATATTTATAAGAGGTGAACGAGATGAATAAGAAATTGATAGCCGTATTAGTCATAGTGTTGGTACTGCCGCTGATAGCCTGCACTCAGGCGGCAGGAGGCGAGTTGCTCACATCAGATAAGGAGCGGATAACTTCACCAGATGTCAATCCGAGTGAGCAAGCATTGCTGGTTGAGGGAAACAGCGCCTTCGCCTTTGAGCTTTATCAGGCGCTTAAAGGGGAGGAGGGTAATCTTTTCTACTCTCCCTATAGCATCTCACTGGCACTGGCGATGACATACGCCGGAGCGCGTGGCGAAACTGCTCAGCAGATGGCCACTACCCTTCAATTCCTTCTTGAACAGGAGAGGCTGCACCCGGCATTTAACTGGCTTGATGCAGAACTTGCCAGCAGAGGTGAAGGCGCCCAAGGCAAGGATGACGAAGGGTTCAGACTGAACATTGTTAACGCCATCTGGGGGCAAAAGGATTACAGCTTCCTTTCCACCTTCCTCGATGTCCTGGCCGAGAACTACGGTGCCGGGCTGAGAATACTGGACTTCATAACGGAGACGGAAAAGTCCCGCCTCGCTATCAACCAGTGGGTCAGTGACCAGACGGAAGGTCGCATTAAAGACCTTATCCCGCAAGGCGCGATTGATGCACTGACCCGCCTTGTGTTAACCAATGCTATCTACTTCAATGCTGCCTGGGAATACCCTTTCGATGAGGACGTAACAGCGGATGGCCCGTTCTACCTACTTGACGGCGGGCAGGTAATAGTGCCGATGATGGAGCAGACGGAGTCATTTGGCTACACTGACGGGGAAGGATATCAGGCAGTTGAGCTACGCTACGATGGGGGAGAGCTCTCCATGATTATCCTCCTGCCCGAAGTTGGCCAGTTCCAAGCTTTCGAAGAAGGACTTCAGTCTCAACAGGTCTCGGATATCATAAGCGATCTGCGACATACTGAGGTCACCCTGACGATGCCCCGGTTTGAATTTGACTCGGAATTCAGCCTGAAGGATACCCTCGCCGGGATGGGCATGCCAATTGCCTTCTCCGGGGCTGCCGATTTTTCCGGTATGACGGGTTCACCGGACCTGTTCATAAGTGAAGTGATACACAAGGCTTTTGTTTCACTAGATGAGGCAGGCACAGAAGCGGTGGCCGCCACGGCAGTGATCATGGATGAGTCTGCAATGCCGGGTGAGCCCGTGGAAGTCACCATAGACCACCCCTTCATCTTCCTGATTCGCGACATTGAGACGGGTGCCATTCTCTTTGTCGGGCGCGTCTTGAATCCCGGTGCCTAAGTAAATGCCGCCTTTATTGCACGAAAGCCTGTATTGTTACCTCATAGCAAAAGAACAGGGTCGAGCAGCCAACCTCGACTCTGTTCAATTTGAGGAGAAATGGACTTCACCCCCTGCTTAGCACAAAAAACCTATTGACAATTTCTTGGATAGTGGATAACATTAGAATAACCTCTACAAGAAATCGTACTTTAAGACTAACATCAAGGTAGGTGGTCAAGTGTGTGTCTCAGAGAGTTGCGGTAGTTGCCACGATGCTCAGCCGAGCACATATGGATATGTGAACTCGGCTCTTTCCTTCCTGCCACGGCAGGATCAACCCTCCCCTGCAGAATCCAATGTCATGGCCAAGCATGGCCGAAGCAATCTTTTTTCGTTTGCAGAAGGAAGGATAAGGTCCCGTCCGGGGTTTGTCGAAACGTGAGGACGGATATTGAACAGTGAACAAGAAGGGTGCCGCAAAAATGAGACAGGCGAAACCAACGGGCAAAATCCTCGGAATCGCCCTTGTGCCTGAGTTAACTGGTACGATGCTTGGTGGCACAGGCCTGACCATGCGGAGTTCGGAGGATTGAGATAGTATAGGCTGCAAGCCATAAACCTGAAAAAACCTAACTATCATGGTGATAAGACGGCTTAGTAAGGACGAGAGCCGGTTGCTGAACTGGAATAGATGCGGAGTTTTGTCAACTCTGAGCTTTATCGATGGCAACGGCGTTCGCTGCTTCGGCCGAGAGGGACTGAGTAAAGCCACCACCATGTTCCGCAAGAGACAAGTGAATGTTGACTAGACTAAAAAGAGAGCAGAGGCTGGGGGATGACCTGGTCGTAGCCAGACTCAGTTCGGGGATTCCGGTTGTTGGAAAAGTCGAGGTGTGGGACAACTTCGCTAGATAGAACAATGGAGGTAGTGACGTATGAGTAAGTCGTTGGGCGTTGTGCTTGTCCTGTTCAGCATCATAATCGCTACTTTGATAGCTGGTTGGCAGAGCCAGCCCGGTTGGGAGGAAATAGTGAAGGAAAAAGCCAGTAGTTTGTTACTCATGTAGGTAGACCTGAGAAAAGAGCAAATGGCCGAACCAACTGCCGAGAGGCTGAAGCAAATGCAAACTATGGGTATGAGAACAGAGGATTTGACCTCGCAGCGGATATATATCCATTTTGAGCAAGAGCCAACACAACCCCAGCTAGAAGAGCTGCAAGACCTCGGTATCACCGTATATGTTGATTCCTGGATACCACCGGTCGGTGACCACCCCACCGGCTACATTCTGGCTGACATGCCCATAGATAAGTTGAACGAACTGGCAGCTAAGGATTACATCATCAAGGTGAATACCGCCGAACAAGTGCTCGAACCTCAATCAAACAGATAGTCGATATATTGGCACAATAGATGTTGTTCTGAATTCAGTAAATACTAAAAGGAGGAATACGATGAAGAAATTAGTTGGAGTGCGAGTGTTTCTTGCCATATTGCTGGCACTTATTCTGGGTGGTTGTGGTTTACCCCCCTTACCCAACGAGACGTTCCGGGTCGCTCCCGTTAACCCCGAGTTCTTGGAGTTCTGGGAAAACCCCCCAGAGCCTTTCTATGGCTATATTCCTCCGCATATGGATCTGAGCCACCTAGACAAAATCCCGGTAGAGAGGGCAGTAGTACTTACCACCATCCCCGGCAGCTTCGACTGGAGGGACACAGGCAAGGTGACCCCGATAAAAAACCAGAATCCCTGCGGGACCTGCTGGGCTTTCGGAACGACATCTGTCTTAGAATCAGCAGTCCTGCTGGGTGAGAGTACCGCGTATGATTTTTCCGAGCAGAGCGTGGCTCTGTGCGTTGACCGCTCCTGGGTCTATCTTTATGACGATTGGGATGAGCCCTGCGGGAGAATACCGGGACACGCCGGCGGCAATAGTTTGAAGGCAAGTGAGGTCTTTATCAAGAAGGGTGCCGTCTTGGAGACCTGCAATCCTTATGATGCTTCTGCTTTGCAGTGTGATGGGACCTGTGCATGTGACAGTTGTCCTTCGGTCAAGAAGGTCACCGGTTACCGATTAGTGACTCGGGACGGAAGCCAAACTGCCTTAATAAAAACAGCGGTATACAATAATGGGCCGGTTACCATGAGTTTTTTTTATAACCCGTCTGGAGAGTACGCCGATGGCACTTACGGGGCTATCTATGACTACTACCCTTGTTACGAAGACATCAATCACATGGTATCAATTATCGGCTGGGACGATGATGTGCCGCATCCAAACCCTAGTCATTCCGGAACCGGTGCCTGGCTGGTCAAGAACAGCTGGGGGACGGCAAATTCCTGGGCAGGTGGTGCTACCACTAGTGATGGCTATTTATGGATGGCCTATGATTCAAGCTGCATGACTGAGATTGCCTATCTCGACTACAAGGACTATAACGCCAATGAGACGCTCTACTACTGGGATGAAATTGGCCGCTGGGATCATGCTGGCACTGGTTCTACTGAAACATGCTGGATGGCGAACGTCTTCACCTCGGCGCAGGACGGCTTCCTGACCCATGTCGATTTCTGGACAACGAGCAATGATGCGTCCTACGAGATTTATGTTTTTAATGATGGTGACCCATCCAACGGTCTTCAAAACCAGCTGGCCTACCAGACCGGTAGCTGTGATGAGTTCGGCTACTACTCTATACCACTCACCACCCCTGTTCCAATGACTAATGGTCAGCAGTTCACTATTGCCGTCGAAATGACCACGCCTGGATGGTATTATCCTGTACCTATAGAATATGAGGACACTGGCTATTGCGAGCCACCGATACAGACGGGTGTCTGCTTTATAAGCGTAGATGGTTCGGTTTGGGAAGATGCCGGTGATGTTTACGACTGGAATGTCTGCCTCCGGGCAAGAGTAACATCTCAATATAACCTGACCATCTCCAGCACCGCCGGTGGCTCGGTGACCGATCCCGGCGAGGGGACTTTTGCCTATGACGATGGAACAGTGGTCAACCTGGTGGCCGTGGCTGAGCAGGGCTACCGCTTTGTCAACTGGACCGGCGATGTTGACGAGATAGCCGATGTCGATGCCGCCGCAACCACCATCACCATGGACGACGACTACGCTATCACTGCCAACTTTTTAAAGACATACACCCTGACCGTGGGCAGCACCGCCGGCGGCTCGGTGACCAGTCCCGGCGAGGGGACTTTTACCTATGACGGGGGAATAGTGGTCAACCTGGTGGCCGAGGCTGAGCAAGGCTACCGCTTTGTCAACTGGACAGGTGATGTTGACGAGATAGTAGATGTCGATGCTGCCACGACCACCATCACCATGAACGACGACTACGTCATCAGCGCCAACTTTATAGCTCGGTACGACTTGACCATAGATAGCACCGCCGGCGGCTCGGTGACCGGTCCCGGCGAGGGGACTTTCACCTATGACGATGGAACCGTGGTCAATCTTACTGCCGAGGCTGAGCAGCGCTACCGCTTTGTCAACTGGACCGGTGATGTTGATGACATAGCCGATGTCCAGGCCGCCGCGACCACCATCATCATGAACGACGACTACGCCATCACCGCCAACTTTATAGCTCAGTACGACCTGTCGGTAGATAGCACAGCTGGCGGCTCGGTGACCGATCCCGGCGAGGGGACTTTTACCTATGACGATGGAACAGCGGTCAACCTGAAGGCCGTGGCTGAGCAGGGTTACCGCTTTGTCAACTGGACCGGTGATGTTGACGAAATAACCAATGTCCACAGCGCCACCACCACCATCACCATCAAGGGCGACTCTACCGTCACCGCCAACTTTGAGGAGATACCCCGGTACGACCTTGCCGTCAGCAGCACAGCCGGTGGCTCGGTGACCGGCCCCGGCGAGGGAACGTTTACCTATTACGAGGGGACAGCGGTCGATCTTATTGCCGAGCCTGAGGAGGGCTACCGCTTTGTCAACTGGACCGGTGATGTAGATGACATAGCCGATGTCCAGGCCGCCACCACCACCATCACCATCAAGGGCGACTCTACCATCACCGCCAACTTTGAGGAGATACCCCGGTACGACCTTGCCATCAGCAGCACCGCCAGCGGCTCGGTGACCGGCCCCGGCGAGGGGACTTTTACCTATTACGAGGGAACAGCGGTCGATCTTATTGCCGAGCCTGAGGAGGGCTACCGCTTTGTCAACTGGACCGGTGATGTAGATGACATAGCCGATGTCCAGGCCGCCGCCACCACCATCACCATCAAGGGCGACTCTACCATCACCGCCAACTTTGAGGAGATACCCCGGTACGACGTTGCCATCAATAGCACCGCCCACGGCTCGGTGACCGGTCCCGGCGAGGGGACTTTTACCTATTACGAGGGAACTGTGGTCAATCTTATTGCCGAGCCTGAGGAGGGCTACCGCTTTGTCAACTGGACCGGTGATGTAGATGACATAGCCGATGTCCAGGCCGCCACCACCACCATCACTATCAAGGGCGACTCCACCATCACCGCCAACTTTGAGGAGATACCCCGGTACGACCTTGCCATCAGCAGCACAGCTGGCGGCTCGGTGACCGGTCCCGGCGAAGGAACGTTCACCTATGACGACCGAACAGTGGTCGATCTTATTGCCCGGCCTGAGGGCGGCTACGGGTTTGTCAACTGGACCGGTGATGTAGACGACATAGCCGACGTTCAGGCCGCCACCACCACCATCACCATCAAGGGCAACTCTACCATCACCGCCAACTTCATAGCTCAGTACGAACTGACTATAGACAGCACCGATGGTGGCTCGGTAAGCGAACCTGGAGAGGGGACTTTTGCCTGTGACGAGGGAACAGTAGTTAACCTGGTGGCCGAGGCTGAGGAGGACTATCGCTTTGACAACTGGACTGGCGATATTGACGCCATTGACGATGCCGATGCTGCCATAGCCACCATCACCATGAACGATGACTACTCCATCACCGCAAACTTCAGGACTGCTGGCGGGGCGTGCTTCATTGCCACCGCAGCCTACGGCACCCCAATGGCCGACGAAATAGAAATTCTCCGTGAGTTCAGAGATGGATACCTGCTGACCAACCCGCTGGGACAAGCCCTGACAGACCTCTATTACAATGTGAGCCCACCAATAGCCGAGTTCATAACTGAGCATCCCAGACTGAAACCGATAGTGAGGGTAGGACTGCTGCCCGCTGTAGTAATGAGTACCGCAGTCGTCAACACCACTCCGGCCGAGAAGATGGCCATAGTAGGCTTGTTGGTGCTGGTTTTAGTGGCGCTGGCTGTATGTGCAAAGAGGCGGCGGGGCAGAGGCCCCGAGTATTCCTGGGAGTGAAATCGCACAAAAGCCTGTTAAGTGATTTGTAAAATACAAGGGCTGGATATCCCGACACCGGGAAAATCCAGCCCTTCTCAGTTCCCTCTTGGCACGGCACTTCATATAATATGCTTGCATTTGACTCTCATCTTTCAGGGATAACCTGAATCCACCACCTGAGCTTCGTCGCTTCCTTCGTTGGTCGCCTCTGCGAAAGCTAGTAGAGTGCAAGACAATCTTGGTCCCTTACGAAAGTAAGGTTACTAATGGGTGATTGACGGGAAAGCGAACGGGTCTTAGACTATATTCAGTTAGTCTTAGGGGGTGTTGCATATGCCTGTAAAAATAGATGGTCGAATTTATTATAGGACTGCTGAAGTTTGCCAGATAGTTGGCATAGGTAAGAGCACTCTGTTCCGCTGGATCAGGCAAGACATCGTAAAGGATGCCGAATATAGAGACAGGAAGGGGTGGAGGCTGTTCGCGGAGGATGAACTACACAGCCTTGAGGCGGAGACTAAAAGAATTCAGAAGAACCATGTGGCCAAAATGTGAAGAATACCATCGATTTTGAGGAACAAATTCCAGGAGGTGTATCGTGGCAACTACAATGACTAAGAATCCACAAGTCAAGAAGGAGGTAAGCAAAGATGTGAAACAAATGGTCGAGCTTCCCTCCGAGGTACTCGAGGAGGGTGGGGATCCTATTGCTGAGTTAATGAGCCAGGCCCAAGCCGCATATGAGTCCTATCAGCAAGCTCAGAGAAAGGTAGCGGCAGCATATCAGGAACGCCAACGCCAAGGGGAGATGTCTTATAAAGAAACTGAAGAGCACGCCGCTAAACTTTGTGCCGAAACCATAGAAAAAGCCGCGCGAGCCCTGGAAAAGGCCGAACAGGAAGCTGAGGAAGCGTATATGAAAGCGAAAATGAAAGCCAAGCAGGTTCACCAGGACAGTGTGGATGAAGCATTGAAAGTACGCCAGGAGACCATCGAGCAAGCCTGGGAAGAAACTAAAAGAAATGCAGAGAGAATCTGGAAGACCTTTCAGGGTGAAATCAAGAAATAGAAATATGGCGGAACCTCGTGAAATGAAACGGGACTGGCGCGTTACATGGGTACACCTGCCGCGTTATTGAGTCCTGTGAGAAAGGTAGAGTATGGTGAATATTATGGGTAATACTGCTAAAGATGATGTCATTGTGCTGGGAGAGCGTGAGTTCAAGCGAGTAAAAAACGGGCTAGATGAGGCTCAGGTAGCGTCTTTCATTGACGAGCTTATCAAGGAGCGGGATAAACTGGCCAAGTCCCAGGATCATATCGAGTCTCTTAACAGACTTGCGGAGAGGAACATTGTCGAAGCCGACAAGCTGGCCGCGCAGATCAAAACAGAAGCCGCAGAACAAGCTAAAGCTGAGAGTGCTGCCATTATAGATAAAGCCAAAGAGCAAGCTCGCCAGATGTCGGAAAAGAAAATAGCTGAAGCTGTGGAGATTGCTAATGAAAAGGCTAATGCAATCAAGGCCAAAGCTGAAGAGGAAGCAACACTGCTGCTAGAGAACCAGAAAAATAAAATCCAGGGGGAAATACGCAACCTTGTAAATCAACAATTCGGCTATATGCTGGAAGAACTGGAGAGCCTTAAGAAGCAGGCAGCAGCGGTACAGGCAGATTTTGACAATAAGTTGTCTGAGCCCGGGGAGGAAGACAGCACCGCAGCCGTTGAAATCGCAGAGGAGAGCGACACTATAGCCGCAAAAATCGCGGAAGAGAGAGACACCATAGTCATGGAAGAGAAAGACGCCTCAGCCGCGGAAATCACAGAGGAAAGAGACACCACAGTTGCGGAAGAGAAAGACGCCTCAGCCGCGGAAATCACAGAGGAAAGAGACACCATAGTCGCGGAAGAGAGCAAGGCACCTGTCGAACACCCGGAGCCAAGCCAGGCTGCTGACTACATTGAAAAGAGTTCCGAACTCTCGAAATTACTTGAGATTGAAGACCAGCCAGAGTTGGGCAAGCCGCAATGGGAAGTGGAAACCTTACCTCCGTTTGATATAGCTAAAATCATGGAAGTCGTGTCCTTCCTTGACCAATTACCCGAAGTTGCAAATACTGAGATGATTGTACCTCAGATTGATACTCCTTCAATTCTGGTTTTCCTGCGTGAGTCCATGAACCTTGTTGATGTGCTGCAAACAATCCCCGCAGTGGCTCATATTGAAGAAGTCACAACCGACGAAGCTGCTACCAACGGCGAACCAAGGAAAATTCGCATAAGCCTCTCAGGGAATACAATGTCGCAAGGAAAATAAAAACACGCGTCTCTGCGACGATAAGTAGTAATCTTTGGAGCTATCACTGGATGAGAGGTTATTGTCAGTACTAGATGCACCCAGGTTTATGCCATGATTGATGGCTGAGCATATAAAGAGGTGCATCGTTCCAATTGTTACCCTAAAATAGCGATTGGTTTCAGGAAATAATTTTTGCGGAGGTTTCGGCCTCAATCGCTATTTCCGGCTGATGCGGTAACTAGTCCTCGAAGCGGGATTGGAACCAACCCTCATCGGTGTCATGGGATTCCTTAAAGGATATTCAAGATTTTTCCCGCCTTCGTGCTATGATTTAGGGGATATTTTTGAGAGGAGAGACCAGGAATTCATGATAGCATTTGAGGCGAGATGCAGCACTACCGCTATGGGGATAATGCCTCATAGGGATGTTGAGCAGGCGCTGGAGCTTGCTTTGAGTCTGGATATCCCATTCTGGCCCCAACTTCCCAAAGTGAGCTTGTATGAAGATATGTATGTTCAAGCATCACAAAATTTCCCGGGCATAGCTATTGACTTTGACAAAGAGAGGCTTAGTTTTGACACTGCACGATTTGAACAAGAACTCGACGAGTATTTCGTGAAAATGGATGTCCCGGAAGCTTTTGCCCTCACCGCCGAGTATTCCGCAGTATTTCACAAGTTTCTCTCCAGGGAACTTCGAGGTTATAAAACTATCAGGGGACAGGTCATAGGCCCGGTGAGTTTTGGCTTGAAAGTATTGGATGAAGACCTGAAGCCGCTCATCTATAACGAAGAGGCGCGGACTATTTTGTTTGATTTCATTCAGAGAAAGGTCAATATCCAGTATCAGGAACTCAGGAAGAAGAATCCTAACGCCGTTGTCTGGGTGGATGAACCGGGGCTGGGCTACGTGTTCAGCGGTTTTTCCGGGTACAACGAGCAACATGCTAGAGAAGACTATCATAACTTCGTTGAAGGCTTAGAAGGTCCCAAGGGGCTGCATCTCTGTGCTGAGGTGAATTTGCCCTATCTGCTAGAGTTGGGGGTAGAAATTCTATCCTTCGACGCCTACCAAATTGGGTTTATGCCCAAGGAATATGCTGGTAGCGTGGCTGAATTCATTAAGAGTGGCGGGGTTATCTCCTGGGGCATTATCCCCACTGAATCCACAACTCTGGCGACGCAGACACCAGAAACACTGGCTGCGATTCTCTCAGACTATTGGGAGGTAATCTCAGAAAGTACAGGTTTGTCCTTGAACCAAATTGCAATGCAGGCATTAGTGGCACCAGCCAGATGCTGCCTTAGCGATTTAGGCCAGGTCAACACAGTCGGTAAGACAGTAAGCGAATGTCAGGTCTCAAGCATTGAGGAAGGGCTTGTTGAGAAGGCATTTGCCTTCCTGCCTGAGCTCTCGCAGATACTGAAAGACAAGTATGGTGTATAAAGAACAGGATTCAATTCTTGCTCAGGGTTCTGTCCTGGGTCTCAGCCCGAAGGGCTTATGCCCAATTTTATTCGGGGCGCTATAATTATGAGAAGGAAAGCGATATGAAAGTATTAGGCATTATGGGCAGCCCCAGAAGGAAAAGCAATACCGAGATTCTTCTTGATAAGGCGCTGGAAGGTGCCGAGGAGGCAGGAGCCGAGGTCGAAAAGGTGCTGGTCTCAAAACTCAAAATCTCACCATGCCTGGAAATATATGCCTGTCGCAAGGATGGCAACTGTGCCATTAAGGATGATATGCAATTGCTCTATAAAAAGCTTCTGGAAGCAGACCATGTCATTTTCGCTTCACCGATATTTTTCTATGGTATCACCAGCCAGGCGAAAGCCATAATAGACAGATGCCAGGCGCTTTGGGTAAGAAGACATGTGCTGGGCATGGGCAAGGAGGACAATCGGGTGCGCAGAGGAGTGTTCATTTCAGTTGGCGCCACTCAGGGCAAAAAGCTCTTTGATGGCGCAGTGCTCACGGTGAAGTATTTCTTTGATGCTATAGGCGTGAAATATTCTGGTGATTTATTAGTCAGGGGAATTGATACCAAAGGCCAGATTGAGGAGCATCCTGCGGCTCTCGAGGACGCATTTCGCCTTGGTCAAGAGCTTGTTCGTGGGAAATAGACACGACGAATGAAGGCAATAATAGCTGACAATCTAACCAAGATGTTTGGTCAGCTTGTTGCGGTAGACCATATCTCATTTGAACAGGTTCTTACTTCTTCTCTAGGATGGAAGCTGATTGAGGAAGCGGGAAAGCCAATAGAATTAATGCTGATTTGGATGTCGATGACGATTACGGTGGGGTTAAGTGGGGATACTTTGTCCTCCGCCGAGTCAGGAGCAGGCGGTAATTATGAAATGCTTAAATCAGTAGCGTTTAGCTTGCCGTGTAGACTTTACATTGCCCCGATAATCAGGAGCGGTGATGTTGAATACCAAGCTTATCATTGGGTCCACCATTCGTGAACTGATTCGTGTTTCAATCTCATCTAAAGAGAGACATGTAGTGACCACCATTGGCAACCTGGCATTATACCTGTAATTAATCAATTGATATAGCTTCTCCTGAGCCCAGGGCGTGGCCGATTGTTCCCCGAAGTCATCGAGTATCAGCAGTGGAACTTCTTTGATCCTCTCAGAAAACTCGTCATAGGATATTTTGCTATCCGGACTGAATGTAGAACGTAAATGGTCCAGAAGGTCGGGGACAACCACAAAGAAGACTGGTTTCCCTTGCGCCCGCCGATAATTAGCGATAGCTGCCGCCAAGTGAGTCTTCCCACACCCATTGAGACCATGGAATATCAACCAGCCTTCAGGCGAGCGAGCGAATTCTACTGCTCGATTGAAAGCTGTATGCAAATTTTCCCGCTTATCTAGGGGAAGTTCTAGTCTCTTGTGGTCAAAATTATCAAAGGTCATATTTCGTAATAGCTCTAACTCTAAGCCACTTTGAGATTCCAAGGGCGATGCCGGCTCAATCGTCCATACCTGGCAGGATTCATTATTGGCAAGATGGCCGCGTAAGCGTTCATCCATTCTTTCCAGCGGTACATCGGTGGTGATTACTGTGGCCAGTCTGGTATTGAAGCGATGATGAAGGAGTTGCTCTAGCTTCTCTTTAGCCCAGGCAGTAGCGCTTCCCGGAGTAAGGTCATCAAGCACTAATAGAGGCACATTCTTTACTTGCTCAAACAGCTCGTCATAAGTGGTGTCGCTTGTAGGGCTGAAGGCGGAGCGGAGGTGGTCAAGGAGGTCAGCAGTACCGATGTAAAATACAGGCTCCCCTAAGCTGAGACGATAATTGGCGATAGCACAAGCCAGGTGTGTTTTACCAGAGCCGCTGGGACCTAAAAATACCAGCCAACCCTGGGGATTATCAGCAAAGGCTTTGGCAGCCTGGTAGACCTGAGCAAAGCGCTCCTGGGAAATGGCACTTGCCGCCTTTCCTTTAGGAGATAAACTATCAAAGGTAAGCTGCCACAGGGAACCCAAATTACTGTATTTCTCGAGATATTCTGTTTTTTTCTTTCTCAGTTCCCCTTTACTGCATCGGCAGGGTACCACCCGGCTGAAATCAACTTTTCCTGAATCTAGAGCAGGGTGAACAAAGCCCGCCCCTTTGCAAATAGGGCAGATTTCACCCGCGTCTTCCTCTATCGAGGGAGGGGGAACGTTATCTTTTGACGAGGTGTCCGTATTTGCCCTTGATGTATTTGTCTGGGTCATCCTTTTTAATGTCTCTCTTATACTCTCCACTGTCTTTACCTTCGCGAGCCCATCTTTCCAAGATGCGGGCGATATATCTCCAATTGCGTTTATTCAGCATAACTGCTTCCTTAAAGGCTTCTTCAATCCACTGGGGTGGATAAAGCTTCTCTGCTTCCTTAAGTTCTTCAGCAATCATGGGCGTTATCATGCCGATATTCTGCTCGTAGAGGGAAAAGATGTTGATAGCCGGCGGCTGGCGGCTATCAGCGGTCAGAGTGTAAACATCTTCGAGCACTCCATTTATATTTAATGTCGAGTGTAATAGAGCACCGTGCTCTACTGCCGAGTTTAAAGCTTGGCGAAGTGTCTCCTCGCCTAACTCGGCTGACAGTCGACAGCTTTCAGCTTTCAGTTCCTTGTAAGTAACCCCGATAATATCGGGGTGAGGATGGACTGGCTTTCGCGTGATAATATAAGCCACATATAACACTACTTTAAGTTCAGCCAGGTCCTGAATCTTAGGCACTGCCTGGGTAAAGAAAGAGTCAGGCACGGGAATAAAATCTGTTTTCCTTTGAGAGCTTGATAATTGTCGGTCAGGCATTTTTTTATCCTTAACTAACCCCAGATGAATTCTATTTTGTTAAACAGGTCCCCGCGAAAATCGCAAGATTTTCGCGGGTGGTTTAAGAGGCAGAAATCAGCTCAGCTTCTACGTTATCAAATTTGACAACCCTTTCCAGGAAGCGCAGCTTTCTTTGTCCTAAAGGACCGTTGCGGTGTTTGGCTATGATAATATCGGCGATGCCGCGGGGATAAGGTTCCGTTTCAATATCATGTACCTTGCTCCAATCTTCAGGAGAATAATTCAGATCTTCCCGGTGAATGAAAATGACCACGTCAGCATCCTGCTCAATGCTGCCAGATTCGCGCAGGTCAGAAAGCTGAGGTATATGGGAGGGACGCGCTTCGATGGCCCGACTTAGTTGCGATAGGGCTAAGACAGGCACATTCAGTTCCCGGGCCAGGGTTTTTAGGGCACGAGTTATGTTACTGAGCTCTTGGACTCGGGTTTCATTTTTGCCATCGCCCTGTATCAGTTGCAGATAGTCGATGATAATCAGGTCGATGCCGCGTTCGAAGTGAAGTCGCCGCGCATTGCTCCTGATATCTGCCACCCGAAGCTTAGGTGAATCATCAACATAAATCGGCGCCTCGGATAAGACGCCGCTGGCTTCCATGATTTTTATCTCATCCTTCTCACTAAAGCGCCCAAGACGAACCTTTCCAGAATCCACCCCGGATTCGCTGGCTAGAAGTCTCTGTACCACTGCCTGTCGGGACATCTCCAAACTGAACAGCGCAATACAGGCCTTCTGGTTAATAGCGGCATTTCTGGCAACATTTAGGGCCAAGCTGGTCTTACCCAGACTAGTCTTGGCGGCTAAAACGATTAAGTCAGTCCTCTGTAATCCTCCTAAAAAATCATCTAAGGCAGTAAAACCAGTTAGAATATGAGGTATTTCCCCTGTCCTAAGCGTAGTAGATGGCCCAGCTTTGTCAAAATATTGACCGAGAACCTCGCGAATCGGAACAAGGCCTCGAAGACCTTGCCTGGCTCGCACTTTAAACAGGATATCTTCAGCGTCGTTGAGGCTAGCCTCAACATCTGGGCTGGCTTCGTAGCCAAGGGCCGCGATTTGCCTGGCGGCGGCGATTAGTCGCCGCATTACTGCTGTATTGGATACTATTTGAGCATAATATTCAACATGGAGGGATGTGGGTACATTACTTATTAAATGGCTTAAGAAGGCAGCACCACCAATTTGCTCCAGCTTGTCCTGACGCATTAGCTCATGAGCCACTGTAATCTGGTTTATGGCTTCATTAGGACGTTGATAAAGAGAGAAACAAGCTTGGTAAATCGCCCGATTTGTTTCTGAAAAAAAATCCTCGGGCTTGAGAGAAGCAGCAATTTTTAATATGGCCTCGGGGTCAATAAGCAGAGACCCAATTACTGCCTCCTCGGCTTCAATATCATGGGGTGGCAATTTTTCCTCGGTCATGCCTAATCCTTCTTCTTCTCCTCTTCTTTCCTCTTCTTTTTCTCTGCTTTTTTCTCTGCCTCTGTCTCTTTCTCCTCTTCGATAACCACTGTAATTTGCGGATTAATGTCGCTGGCTAACTTAACGGCTACTTCATAGCTACCTGTTTTGCGTAAAGATTTTTCTATGTCTATTTTCTTTTTATCAATAGGAGAACCTATGGCCCGACTTAATTCTTCAGCTACGTCGGCAGCGGTGATAGAGCCAAACAAGCGTTCTCCAGCACCCATGCGAGCTTTAAAACGAATTTCCCTTCCCTCAATTTGCTGAGCCAGTTCAACTAGTTTATCTCGATCAATACTTTCCTCAAGCTTCTCTTTCTCTAGCCTGGACTCTACTTGCTTAATGACCGTGGGGGTGGCTATCAAAGCTAAACCCCGAGGCAAAAGGAAATTCTTGGCATAACCTTTGCTCACCTCCTTTATCTCTCCAGCCTTTCCCTTTCCAGGGAGGTCCTCTAGTAAAACAACTTTCATAAAATCCCTCACTTTGCTCAGAATGACAAAAATCGCGCTGCTGATATGGCAGCAGTAGCGCCATCTCCAGCAGCAGTTATCGCCTGCCTGGCTGAATTATGGCGGACATCTCCAACAGCAAATATTCCTGGAATCTTCGTTTCCATGAGTTCATTGGTGATTATGTAGCCTTCTTCGTCTAAATGCAACAATTCCCGCCATTGGGCACTATTGGGTTCTGAGCCGATAGCCACAAAAACACCTGCTAGCTCTAATAATGATATTTTAGCATTTTCGGTGCTTTTTAGCATGAGTTGCTTAACTACCCCGTCGCCTTCAATTTGGGTTACTATGGTATCCCAAATAAATTCTATCTTGGGTTCGGCCATAGCTCTTTCCTGAAATAGCTTGCTGGCTCGAAGCTGGCTGCGGCGGTGGATGACCTTAACCGAGGAAGCAAATTTGCTCAAGTAGAGAGCCTCAGTGACGGCAGCATCGCCGCCACCTATTACGGCCACTGTTTTACCTTTGAATAAAAGGCCATCACAGGTAGCACAATAGGAAACTCCCTTGCCCACAAATTTATCTTCACCAGGCACGCCTAGTTTGCGAAATTGCGAGCCAGAAGCGATGATTATCGACTCAGCTACAAAATCGCCTTCGCTGGTGCTGATCAGATTATGCTTCTGGTTGGGTATCGCTTTGATAACCTCGACAAGCAAGGTTTCCAATCCATAGCTAGTGGCTTGCTCGTGGATAAGTTGTCCTAACTCAATACCTGAGATACCCTTGGGAAAGCCAGGGTAATTTTCCACCCGCTCGGCGTTGGTAATTTGCCCGCCAATTACTCCCTTTTCGATAAGCAAAGTATTAAACCTCGAGCGGGCGCAATATAGCCCGGCGGTGAGCCCCGCCGGTCCACCACCAATGATGACTACATGATAGACTTTGCCCATGGCTTGAAACTCTAAATCAACCCCAAAGAGTCGCAAGATTTTCGTGGGGTAGTTTAACTTGTAGCTGTTCCTTCCCAAAAATCACAGCGTCCCTCACCTCGCCAGAACTTTGTCCTCCACATAGACTTGAGCAATCTCACATAAGAGGGGACAAGATTTATACTAATTATACCATCGACTTTCGACTTTGGATTGGGAACGCCCACCCTAACCACGGTAGAACTCTTGCCTAATCTTATCAATAGTTCCTGGCTGAAGGATATCAGCCACAGTCATTGCCATTGCATTGGCTGCATCCATTAAGCCTTGCTGTCCTGCTTGCGAGGCGGCGGCTGCGGCAAACTCCGGTGTATGTATCAATACCTCACGGGGAGCAATGGCTATTGTGGGATGTATGCTTGGTACCACTTGACTGACATTTCCCATATCGGTGCTGCCCAGGCCAAATTGGGGGTCACAGGTTTCTACTTGGCGTCCCAGCGATTCCAGATTTTGCTTAAACAGCCCGGCTAAAGTCATATTGCTTTTCATCGGAGCATAAGTCCTGTCTCTCCACCTATATTCTAATCTTGCCCCGCTAGCTATAGATGCGCCTGTAAAACAGTTCAAAACCTTATCCTTCAATTCAGCAAGATAATCATAATCTAAAGCACGTATCAAAAATACCGCAGCGCTGTGAGCAGGCACTATGTTGGGTGCTTCACCTCCGTCAGTGATTATGCCATGGATGCGTGCATCCCCCCTTATGTGCTGGCGCAGCGAATTTATTGATGTGAAAGCTAAAATCATAGCGTCAAGGGCGTTTATGCCTTTGTGAGGTTGGCCAGCAGCGTGAGCTGGCCGACCAAAAAACTCCACTTCCAAGGAGCTGCAGGCAAGTGCCTCTTCGGTTGGCATGTTCCTCACCTCGGGATGTACTAGCATAGCCACATCTATTTCCTTGAAGGTTCCCGCTTTCACCATGTCTATCTTGCCACCGAAGACTTCCTCTCCAGGAGTGCCCATAACTACAATACTGCCTCCTAACTGGTCAATGATAGACTTACTAGCCACAGCAGCCCCAACTGCTGAAACACCTATGATATTATGTCCACAGGCATGTCCTATTTTGGGTAAAGCATCATATTCGGCAAGCAGAGCAATCGTGGGGCTCCCCTGGCCATATGTCGCTCGAAAGGCTGTAGCCAGGCCGGCAATGCCTCGTTCTACATGAAATCCACTGTCTTCAAGATAGCCAGTAAGCCAAGCCACTGCCTTCTCTTCCTTAAAGCCCAACTCAGGGTTATCATGGATATTCAGGCTCAACTGGATAAGTTGCTGCCTTTGTGATTCGACACTATCCTTTATCTTCAGCTTAAGTTCTTCTATCTCCAAGGTCATTTAGCAATTCCTCCTGTTGATTTGAGCTCTCCGCTCAAAGTGATAAAATAGGCGTTTTCTATTTCTAATACTTGAACCTCTTATGAATAGTTATTATACTTTGTGGTTGGTCTAAATTTCTAGGTTATGGCGGATGAAAAGAGAACCTCGGAAAGTTTTGATAAATGTAGCTCAGTTGCTGAAGGAGCCCGTTGGCTCTAGCCAAATTCATGATATAAGTGGGATAATTGGTGAAGAAGTTGAAGGTTTTGTTGAAGGAAAGGCAAAGGTGATTCGTATCGGTCAAGGAGTTTTGGTTCAGTGTAAATTAAATGCTGAGGTAAAACTCATATGTAGCCGCTGCCTTGATGCATTCTTATGCCCTATAAGTTTCACTGCGGAAGAAGAATTTCTTCCGATATCTGATGTGTCTGGTGATTTAGAACTTTCTTCGCCGGAACAATCGGAAGAGTTTACTATTGATGATAAAAATATACTTGACCTGAGCGAGTTAATACGGCAATATGTATTGTTAAATTTGCCCATGGAACCCCTATGTCGACCTGACTGTCCAGGAATGAAGGAGGCGAATTCACATGGCACTACCTAAGAAAAAAACTGCTAAAGCACGCCAGGGGAAAAGGCGCAGCCACCTTAAACTAACTCGGCCTGCCATGGATGTGTGCCCACATTGTCACAGTCCTAAGTTATCTCACCGTGTTTGCCCTAACTGTGGCTGGTACAATGATAGAGAAGCAATTGAGGTCAAGCCCGCCAAGAAATAGTTCGCATGGCTGAGTTGTCCAAGGTAGCTTATGTTTTCCCGGGGCAGGGCGCCCAAAGCGTTGGTATGGGGTTGGACTTGTATGACAGCTATCCTTCAGCCAAGAAAGTCTTTGATGAAGCTGATGCTTCTTTAAGCTTTTCACTCTCCCGTTTATGCTTTGAAGGTCCAGAGGAGGAATTGAGGAAGACGCACAACGTCCAGCCAGCGATACTGGTCGTCAGCATTGCCTGCCTTAAAGCGCTACAACAAGCCAGCCGCGGCAATTTTCCATCTCCTGCCTTTGTTGCTGGACATAGTTTGGGTGAATATACTGCTCTGGTTGCTGCTGGTGCGCTGGGCTTGGCTGATGCTGTTTTGCTTGTCAGGGAAAGAGGGAGATTAATGTATGAGGCTGGGCTCAAAAATCCCGGGAGCATGCTGGCTGTAATAGGACTTGATGAGGAAACAGTTAAAGATGTATGCCTTCAAACTGGAACTGAAATCTCCAATATAAACTGTCCTGGGCAGATTGTGATTAGTGGTGCTGTCCAAGCTCTGACTGAAGCTAATAAATTAGCCAAGACAAGAGGTGCTCGCGCCCTTATTCCTTTAAAGGTTAGCGGGGCTTTTCATTCCGCTTTGATGGAGCCGGTCATAGCTGAATTCAGCAAAATCGTCTCGAACGTCAGGTTTCGACCACCAAATATTCCTGTAATATCCAATGTGACCGCTCGGCTATTAACCGACATTGATTCGATAAAAAAAGAATTAGTGAAGCAACTTCGCAATTGCATCCAATGGCAAGGGTCGGTGGAATATATGATGCACAGTGGAGTCACCACATTCTATGAGATAGGCCCCGGGAGAGTGCTTAGTGGTTTAATCAGGCGAATCAATTCAGAACTCCAAACCTTCAATATATCAGGAATTGAGGATATAACGCAGCTAGCATGTACAGAGAATCCAACTAACTAATGGCTGGCATCAGGCGACGGGCAAGAATCGCTGCTCTCCAAGCGCTTTATGAGCTTGATTGCACGAAGCATAAGGTAGAGGAAACCTCAGCTCGCTTAAGAGCAGGGGAAACACTGGCTCAAGAAGCACTTAGCTTCAGTGAAGAGCTTGTGAAAGGAGTGCTACAGAACAAATCTGAGCTTGATGCTCTTATTAAAAAATTTGCCCCTGCCTTTCCCCCAGAGCAGATGTCTATCATAGATAGAAATATTTTACGCCTGGCTATTTTCGAAATTTTATTTGATGATAAAACTCCGTTCAAGGTAGCTATAAATGAGGCTGTAGAGTTAGCCAAGGAATTCGGAAGCGATTCTTCCCCCCGGTTAATCAACGGTGTATTGGGCTCAATAACAATTGAACGTGGCGTAGGACAATAGAGCCTCATTAAGGGACGTGAGAGCCTTGCGCTTTGTTCGAAACTGGCAACTGCACCTTATGAGGCACTAGAAGAGTCAAAAAGGCTACAGGAGGAATAATCTAGACACTGGTAGAGCCCAAGATTGGCTTACCCAAGGCTAAAAACCACATGGGGGTCAGGTACTTTGTTACAAAGTACCTGACCCCCCTTTTCATACGACCAGTGGCTCTTAGTAGTTTCAATGTAGCCTAGCCCGTGAATAGTCCCAAGATAGGGAAGGTTCGGAGTTTGTTATAGTTCCTGCCCTGTTGTAAACTGCAATGCTGATCATGCTGATAGACATTCCTCGGAGCAAATCTCGGAGCATTTTTCCCGCCACAATCTTGCTTTTTGGGGCGTGGTTTGTTATACTTCCCGCCCGTGTTAAATCTACATTACGGAGAAAAAGGGTGGCTACAATGCTTTTGTGGGCCACCTTTTTATGACCAATTCTAAAGAGTGGAGGTAAATGTTAAAATGGACGTACTAAGTCCTTACAAAGAAGCTACAGATGTGATACTCGAGGCCGGTGGTGAGCCTATCAAATCGTGCTACCAATGTGGTCTTTGCACCGGTATTTGTCCCTGGAATTTGGTCCGAAGTTTTCTCGTTCGCCGCATCATGCATCAAGCTCAGCTTGGGACAACCGATTTTGGCAGCGAGGATGTCTGGACTTGCGTCACTTGTGGAGCTTGTGTTCAACGCTGCCCCCGAGGTGTCGAGATAATAGATGTCATGAGGGCTCTGCGCCGAGCCGTAGCTAGCCTGGGTATCGGCGTTGTCCCTGATGCCTTGAGAATTTCAGCTAAGAACATCGCTGGTGTAGGTAATCCACTTGGTGAGGCACCGGAAAAGCGAAATGACTGGGCTAAGGACCTCGGGGTGAAGAATTTTACTTCAGGTACCGAAATACTCTATTTCCCTTGCTGTGTTCCGTCCTATGACCCTGATGTAAAAACAATAGCTCGATCTACTGCCACAATCTTCAACAAGCTTGGGATTGATTATGGCCTTATAGGTACTGAAGCAAAATGCTGTGGCGAGTCAATTAGAAAAGCCGGGTATGAAGATACGTTTCAAAGTCTGGCCCAAAACAATATTAGTCTCTTTAGCAATAATGGTGTTGAAACTGTGGTAGTTTCCTCACCGCATTGCTATCACACCTTTAAGAATGAATATCCTGAGCTTGGAGGCAAATTTGAGGTAATTCATATCACCCAATACCTAGCTTCACTTATCGAGAAGGGGAAATTGAAGCTCTCTAAAAAGGTAAACAAAAAGGTAATCTATTCCGACCCTTGTTATTTGGGGAGACACAATGGGGTCTATGATGAGCCAAGGAGAGTTTTGCAAAGCATTCCCGGCTTGGAATTAATGGAATTTCCCGATGCTCGTGAGGATGCTCTTTGTTGTGGCGGCGGCGGCGGTAGAATCTGGATGGATACGCCGAAAGGGGAAAGGTTCTCTGACATAAGGGTGGAGCAAGCCGTTGAGAAAGGCGCCGATATCATAGCCGTAGCTTGTCCGTACTGCTTCCTGAACTATAGGGACAGTGTGCTCTCTATGGGCAAGGCAGAGACTATGCAGGTTAAAGATATCGCTGAGCTTGTTGCTGAGGCGATATGATAGTGGAGCGAGCCAAAATGGAAGAAGTAAAAATTGGTGTTTATGTTTGCCATTGTGGAACGAACATAGCTGCCACAGTTGATGTGGAAGAGGTAGCCAAGTATGCTGGAGCTCTACCTAATGTAATAGTCTCTCGTGACTATATGTATATGTGTTCCGACCCAGGGCAGGACGTCATCAAGAATGATATTAAGGAGCTGGGGATCAACCGGGTTGTAGTGGCTTCTTGCTCACCACGTCTTCACGAAAAGACTTTTCAAGGAGTGCTCCGCGAGGCCGGGTTAAATCCTTATCTATTCCAGATGGCTAATATCCGGGAGCACTGCTCCTGGCTTCATGAGCCGGGCCCCGAGCTTACCGAGAAAGCCAAGAGGTTGGTTAGGGCAGCAGTAAACCGAGTTTCCCATCATATACCGTTAGAGATCCGCAGCGTGCCGATCTTCCCGGCTACTCTTGTTGTCGGCGGCGGCATTGCTGGTATGCAGGCTGCCATGGAGATCGCCAACTCAAATCACATGGTTTATATCGTAGAACGAGAACCTAGCCTCGGGGGGCATATGGCACAGTTTGACAAAACCTTCCCGACATTGGATTGCGCCGCTTGCATTCTTACACCAAAGATGACTGAGGTTTCCCGTCACCCCTTCATCAGAATTCTAACTTATAGTGAGGTTGTTGGGATTTCTGGCTACGTAGGTAACTTCAGGGTCAAAATTAGGAGAAAGCCGCGCTATGTTGATGAGGGTAAATGCA
>Ga0315532_1000471_pt1 | contig 32154 bp, 32 predicted proteins | sample SalMarWE160370MG_FD_203082 | JGI IMG/M metagenome (GOLD analysis project Ga0315532, IMG submission 203082) | Salt marsh sediment microbial communities from the Plum Island Ecosystem LTER, Massachusetts, United States - Salt Marsh Sediment WE1603-70 ...
CCAAGGTTTTTTCAACGTTGTCTTTCTCGATAAGGATTTGTTTAGGAAGTTTGGCCATATATTTTTACTCCTGTTTCTTCAACAAATTCACAGAAGGTAGATTTAACGGAGAGGTCTATTAGGTCAACTGGTTTCGATAGGTTTTTGAACAGCTCTGCGTAAAACTTGAAAAATAGGCTCGGCTTGATTCCTTTTACTGCAAGGTCTATATCGTTTGTCTCTTTGTCTTTGCTTAAGGAAGAGCCAAATAAAATGATATATGACACATTATATCTTTTAGCACATTTCGTTATTATCTGCTTTTCGTCTTCCGTTATCATTTCCACAGCCTTTCTAACTCTTTCCTGTGGGCCAATGTAAGCTTAATTCAAAATATTTTCAATATTTATTGCTCCTGCTAATCGAATTCGATGCCATTTTCCTGGCACCATTCGATGGCGAATTCTCGTAGCGCATTGTCGCGATATTTGTACCAGTCATTTTCAATGCCATAGTTTTGTATAGCATCTTTGAACCGCCGAAAAGCGCCTCTTCCTTTTATCAAATCACAAAGCGTTTCGCGTTTATCGGAATCCTCAAGAGACCAGCAAAAATCATCCATAATTCCATACTCATTGATGTCAAACTTTGAAGGCAGACGAATGTAATCGCCGGTTTCAGCTATAATTTCCTTGGCGATTATAATTAGCTCCTGTTCCCAATCTGGGAAGTCTTCAATTGGTTTATCATCCTCAGCAGCACGCATCTCATAGTCATTAATAAGAACCACCTCGCCGGTTCTCTTATCCAGAAATGTGTTGCTTTCGTCCGTTTGAACCTCCAAAGCCTCGATTATATCATCCAGTTTTACGCGAATTGTCATAGGCTAATACTTTCTTGAGTCATATCTGACTATCACCGGCATTTCGTTGCCAAACCACTTTTTTGCTTCTTTACAGTAGTGGGCGACATTTTCTTTGAACCAGGCTGGTTTTTGGGCCTGGATTTTTCCAATGACGTAGTAGCCTATGGCCATCATCGCAGCATATCCGGCATCTTCAGGCAGGTGGATGTGCAGTTTGTGCTTCCCCCACCATTTGTTTTCATAGCCGAACGAAATAAAAAGTTCAGTATCACAAGGTATAACCGTTGTAGCATGCTTTGCCTGTTCCCATGTGAAGACATCTCTTGCAACTCGTCTTCCAAAGAGTTCCACAAATTTTGTCTGGAGCATTATTCTAATCAGATCAAACTCTTCCGGGACAAGAAGGTAAAATGCGTCAAACTTCTCAAACCTGGAGGTAAATTCGTTCAGTGTTTGATCGACTTCGCTCGTAATATAGTCGAAAACCCGCTGAGCATTTTCTTTTGTCTTTGCCAAGATCATGCCCATATAGGTTGATGTGTTATACGTATACGGCTCCGGTGCGTATGGAAAAATATGTACCTCGTCAATGTTAGTCATATTTTTTGCAGCGGGATTACAGGTGAGCAATATTACTTTCTTACCTTTTTCTTTTGCGGTGCTGGCAATTACAGGAGCATGTTTACTCGCGGAAGCTGAGAACAATATTACGGAGTCGATAGCTGGGATATTGTCGAGTTTTGTTTCGTATGTACTCTCGTCGGCAAAAACAGCATCTTTATCTGCAAAAATTATTCGCCCCGTTGCCGCTGCATTTCCACTGCCGACAACCAAGGGTTTTTCAAAGCTGTCAAAATCCACCTCCGGCAAGTCGGTCTTAGGGTCAGCAAGGAGCTTCAACTCTTTTAGCAATGAGTAGCACAGAAAGTAAACCATCTGACATTAATTGGAAGATCAATAACCCTAAAACCATTGATATTCAGTAATTTTTCCAATTCATACGGTGTAAAATGTTCTTTGTAGACTGTGTACTTTTTTCCACATGCTCTACGAGTCTGGATTCTTTGGCGTCCAAGTCCTATAGAAGGTAGAGTAGTAATTTGGATGGATTCACCAAACAAAAAAAGTCCGTTCTTTGTGCCCCATTTCTTCATAGAAAAAAGAAGCTTGTTCTGAAGCAGAGGTGGTAGAAAACTTAATGTAAAATAGGACACAATAACATCAGAAGGTTCGATAGAAAAAGTTTCATCGAGAAAATCACCATGGATAAAACCAGGCTGAATTGGTGATTTTACCAATCTCTCCTTCGCCCGTTTAATCATGTTCTGACTAGATTCTATACAAGTAACAGATTTGGCAACTTCAGCTATCACTTGTGTCCACTCACCAATTCCACAACCAAGTTCCAGGACATTTTTACGCCAGCAATATTGACGTAACTTCTCCTTCAACTGGTCTCTTTCTTTGTCATATCTTTCATTATCAAATTTCTTATTTTTGTATGATTTCCTAGTGACATTTCCAGGTTCAGTCGCAATTTTGTCGTAGAATTCCTTTTCTTCGTTAAGTTGATGGTCACGGCCTTCCGAAGTCCAACAACGCCAGATGTACTCTATGGCTTCATCAATGGTCCTGCAAATAAAGTTGCAGTAGAAATGTAAATAAAAGCGATTTTCTAAATTAGAGTTTCCAATATACACGACTATTGGAATATCAAGATTAGCAGCTTGTAGTATCTCAAAAACGGCACCAATATATGTATAGTTGTGTATGGACAGATTTCCAAGGAGTATATCACTTCCCTTTAACAACTTAAGATTGTTTTCGACTAGCTCGCCTGCCTGTTCGATCTGAACCTCTTGCTCTTTATAAGGATTAGCAATCGAAAACTCTTTCCGGCTTAAAGCAACCTTCACCTGGCGCTCATCTTCCATTATTTTGGAAAGTTCGATACCATCCATTGCCCGCGCATAGTAAACTTTCAGCTTGAGTTTTCGACTATCAGGCTGACGGGTCTCTTTCATTTGAAGGGCCTCGTAATTTTTCATAATCCTCGCCTGACCACCAAAGAAACTTGAAATGCGTTAGAATTTTATCGTACACTGGACCTCCAGCCAAGAACGCAAGCATGGGCATATTCGCCGGGGCCTCTTGATGCAGTATGTTTGGAGTATAGTAGCATATGTCTGGAAAGATCACAGCGGTGAAGTAAGGTGCGCACATGCTCTGTCGCGCACGTATCACGTTACCACCCTCAGTCGTAGCATTCAATTCACGGATACCTCCGGCAACATTTTCGAGGTCACTGACACATCGACATCTATACACCGAAGGAGCACTGCCATATTTTCTGTAGAAATCCTTATAGAATTCTGCCAGATCAAAACTTTTGATATCATCGATGCTTCTATTCCAATCAAAAATATCAGATGCCCAGTCGAGACGCACTCTATGTTTTCCTCTCGGGTGTCGGCCATCCGGATTGAATTCCTCTACATAGGCTCTGATGGGAACAGATACATTTCTCTCCATATCAGCATGTACAATTCTAATATTGACGCCGTATGTTTCATAACTTTTAATGTTATCCTTAATTACAGCATGAAAATACGCACCAGGGGCAAGAAAAAGCCGCAATGAAGGGCCTGTAAGTAAGATATCTCCCTTTTTATGCTCCCTAAATCTCCTCTCCAGATCAATTTTAGCGTTCTTTTCACGGGATGCGTAGAATCTGCTTAGCCCTGCATCGCTGCAATCGGAGATAAAATTCCAGAGGACTGTCGCCAGATCTCTTTCGCGAATCCACTGGATGATTTTCCCGATGCTTATAGGGAAGAAAAACCCACTTGCAACCTGTAAAGGAAAGAACAGCAGGATTTTATATTTTAAGGGGATTGGACCGGGATACGCCATAATGACTATCGTACAAAAGGTCAGTACCAAAAATGACACAAGCCAGATTGTAAATAAAATTAGCTTGGTCTTTGAAATACTCTTGAAACGTTCTACTCTTGCCATTTATTTGTCCCTTCGCAGTTTTTTCATTTTGATTACAAATGCTTTGATATTTTCCATAAACGGTTTTTCTCTCCAGTCCCAATCCTGTGGCCGTCCACGTTCCGCTGCTATAACCCGTCTGAGATATTGTCTTGGAAGAACCGGCACTTCAAAAACGTACTGCGCTTGTGAAGCAGAGGCATAGTATATGTATGGGATTCTATCTTGATTGAAGTGTGTCAAATCCTCCAGAGAACTTATAGGGTGACGACGCGCAAACTTTTGCGATAAGAATTCTAGCACCGATGGAAGATCGACAGGTAAGATATGCAAGTGGTGATGTTCAATGCAGCTACCAGCATAATCGTGACGCCCCATCGAACCATGCTCGAACAAGATGGAATCGCTTTTATAAATATTCCTAAGTTTTCTTCTTATTTTTTGAATGAAAAGGTCAAGTTCTTGGATGACCTGTGTATCAAAACACCCGGTATTAAGAACGTGGTTTTTAGATATTACGAGCGAATATCCTTCTACAAAAGACCCAAGGCCAGGGACCCATATGAAATGATCAGTTTGATCCAGAAACGTGTTTTCTATTTCGCGATTCTCTTCGCGCCTATTGACTACCTCACAAAGTTTACACTCGCTACACTCGAGATATTTTTCTTCTAAACGAGCCATCAATCAGCTATTGCCTCTTCAATTCTATAACCACTGCGGATTCTTTCAGCTGTTTTTGAAAGGAGTTGAGCGGATCGCTCACGTACTGACTTTACCTCAGGATTTGATCCTGGATCCACACCTTTAAAACGAGAATATATATAAGTAACGTCAGCAAAAAGTTGGCCGATTACAGCTGCGTGTTTGAGAGATGGTTCGCAAGGGATTTCGATAAGGATCGTAGGCATCAAATTTGCAAATCGCTCATAATTAGCAGAAGCTAATATTACTTCTTCATCACCAAAACGTAATCCTTCATGTTCTCTGTTTATTGGGTCAATCACCGGAAAGACTAAAGGATGCACCTTATCAGTTCGCGTATTCGTCCTCAACAGGAAAAATGCCATTTTGCTCTCACAGTTTCCTAAAAGACCTTCGATATTCATATGAGAGTCCCGAGGTAAGCCGAAGAACCTTGACATTAGGAGGTCATTTCCCTCTTTGTTAACTCCTTCATTCCAAAATTGGACAAATTCGTCCGCAAGTAAAATAAGCTTGTCATCATTACACCCTAAGTAAATTAGATTCCTCTTTTTTTGACGCTGGTGTAAAAAGATATATTTGGCAATTACCATCGGGAGAGAATTCGAATCACCAATATCAAAGGTGCTGATCGCAAGCTCTATATCCCTCCAAAATGTTTCAACATCTATTCCTGCAACTTGCATCGGCGCGAGTAGGATTGGAGTTTTATTCCTGCCGTATCGACCCGAAACTTTATCAGGCAGTGACTGAATTAAATTTCCATCACGTTGGCCGAGAGCTAGAAGGGGACCCTCGTTACAAAACACAACCCTATGTGCTTTCCTTGGAGTGTACTCGTGGATTTTAACCGTTTCTTCAGTTACACTGCTTCGGGAAAATTCCATGAATAAGGTGTTTTCCAGATTAGAATCATCAGGAAGTAAAGAGAGCCGTTTGGGGGAATTAATAATTAGCCATGTCAAACGTCGACTGCTATTATTGTTGTTAATAGAAGCCACGAAGTGATTAAATTGCTCATTTGCCCCAATTCCTGTTGTAATAAGATACTTTGGATAATCACCATTAAAACATTGACTGATATATTCCGCTATTTGAGGGGCATTAAATCTCATGTAATTTTTAAAGTAACCTAATACATCCTCTCTGTACAGCTTTACAAAGGGGTCGCTAGGAAACGTGGCTGGTAGCCTTTGGAACAGATTTGAAAATAATTCCTTCTCATCGTTCGAGACAGATACAGCATTAAGGAAACTAGGTTTAGCACTTGCTCTGAAAAGATATGGGAAGGGGTCCAATACGTTAGGCTCATTACAAATATATATCTGACTTTGCTTTTCCTCCTTAAGACGTTCCTCAGCACTATTGTATGGTTTATCTCGAATAATCAAGTCGCTAAACCCCATATTTCTCAAATCATCTTCGATATAATCAGGAGGTAATCGAAAGGATTCGGCCAAATTGTCGATCAACTTCCGAACAGCAATAGAATTTCTAATAGCTTTCCAAATGACCATAGGATCAACATACTTATCCTTATGACGTTGTGAAATGCTATCGACAAAGTTCGAGAGATCAAACGGGTCCATCAATCAGTCCTCAATTTATAAAAAATCTGTTTCAATTTTAGTCCTGAAGGCACTGGCTATGTCCTTAGACTGCACCGATGTCCGGGTAGTCTTAGCAGGCGAATTACCAAAGGTTGCTATCCTGTTTAGGTGCTGAATTTTAATATCATTAGTACACCCTTGCAAGATGCTTCTGCCTCTATCGAGTATTTCTAACCTGAGTTTGTTTTAGCTACTTTATTCAACAGATTGGCATACTGATTGATTTTGGTCTGCTTATTCTATATATTGGCTTTCGTAAGTAAAGCCAATTTTGTAGGGGAATCAAAATGGCACCGAAAACAGAAGACCTAAAGCGTGCGGTGTTATGGGAGCCGATAGAGGATAAGAAGGTTCACTGCAATCTTTGCAATTGGCGGTGTGTTATCGACGATAAAAAACTAGGACGATGCCAGGTGCGGCAGAACGTGGATGGTATGCTGTATTCGTTGAATTACGACAAGGTCTGCTCTGTCAATCCCGATCCTATAGAGAAAAAGCCATTATTTCATTTTCAGCCCGGCTCTCGCAGCTTTTCTGTCGCAACGATGGGCTGTAATTTCCGCTGCGAGTTTTGCCAGAACTGGCAGATAAGCCAGGCTGCTATAGAAAGAGGCCAGATTGATGGTGAGCCAATCACCCCTCAGCAGATTGTCGAAGGAGCCGTCCGAACGGGCTGTAAGAGCATCGCCTATACATACACTGAGCCGACGGTCTTTATGGAGCTATGCAACGACTGCGGACGCTTAGCGAAGGAAAAAGGATTGACCAATGTTTTTGTCAGTAATGGCTACGAGACTATCGAGGCTATAGATTTTGCACAGGATTGGCTTAATGGAATCAATGTTGACCTGAAGGCCTTTAGCGAGGATTACTATAAGAGACTATGCAAGGCCAGATTACAGCCTGTACTTGATACAATCAGGTACATTGCAAAACAGACAGACATCTGGCTGGAGGTTACGACCTTACTTGTGCCAGGCGAAAATGATTCACAGGATGAGCTCAAGCAGCTTGCGGATTTTATCGTCACCGGCGCCGGCCCCGATGTCCCCTGGCATATCAGTCGGTTCCATCCGCAATATAAGTACCTGGATTCCGTTCCTACTCCGCTTGAAAGTCTTGAACGCGCTTATGAAGTTGGTAAAGCTGCGGGCTTACACTACGTCTACATGGGAAACGTCCCTGGAACGAAATCAGAGAGTACTTTTTGCTATAACTGTGGACGAATATTGATCGAGCGCACGGGTTATTACATAGCAGCAAATCATACAAAGGATTCATGTTGTCCCGATTGCGGCACTAAAATCGCCGGTTTTGAACTTTAGCACTGTGAAGTTTGGGAGAGATTGTGAGATAGGTTTAGCAATGCGCACAACATTATGAAGATTGTTGCCGACGCAAATATCCCTTTTGTCCGGGAGTGTTTCTCTCAGATCGGCGATGTTGAGCTGATTAGTGATCGCCAGATTACACCGAAGCTCGTCGCGGGCGCTGACGTTCTATTGATTCGCAGTATAACACGTGTCGATGCAGATTTGCTCGCTGGAAGTCATGTGCGTTTCGTTGGCACAGCTACAATTGGTTTTGACCATGTAGACGTAGATTTCCTGCGGAAAAACAAAATTGGTTTTGCATCGGCGCCAGGCTCTAATTCCAACTCTGCTGCTGAGTATATAATTGCCGCCTTACTTGAGATTGCAGAACGATTCGATATTGATCTTGAGGGCAAATCTATCGGCGTAATTGGCGTTGGCAATGTTGGCAGCAAAGTCGCTGCAAAGTGCAAGGTACTCGGAATGCGCATATTCTGCAATGATCCACCTCTTCAAAGGCAGACCGGCGACCAAAAATACCTCCCGATAGAAGCGCTCTATGACTGTGATTTCATAACCCTTCATACACCATTGACCTTTGAGGGTGTCGATAAAACATTCCATTTAGCTAATGAGAAGTTCTTTCAGTTGCTCAAAAAGGGATGCGTTTTTCTAAATGCAGCCAGAGGTGCGGTCGTTGACAGCTCTGCACTTAAAGCTGTCGTTGAATCAGCCGGGCTGAAAGCAGTTGTACTCGATGTCTGGGAAAATGAGCCGAACATTGACACGAATTTGCTTGGAATAGTGGATATTGGCACGCCGCACATTGCCGGCTATTCATTGGATGGTAAGATCGCCGGCATGATTATGATATATAACTCTGTTTGTAAATTTTTCGATATTGAGCCAAAATTTAGTACGAATGATTTTTTACCTGAACCTTCTGTTCCCGAATTGTTTGTCGATTCACGCAGTAGTACCGAACAGGACGTTCTTTTACAGACTGTGCGGAGCGTTTATGATATAAGACAGGATGATGTAAAGCTCCGGCGGATTCTAAATGAACCAGCAGAAAAAAGAGGAGCTTTTTTTGACAAACTCAGAAGAGAATATCCTTTGCGAAGAGAATTTCAAAACACGCGTGTCATTGTTGATGATGAAAATAGCAATTTAGCCCGGAAATTAAAAGGCATCGGATTCCAGATCAGACAGCGCAAATGATTCGTTAAGACTCATGGTTAAGGATCGAGACAGATCTGTACTAAAGTGGCCGCGTGGTCGGCTGGATTTTTCAGCGGGCCCCGTTAGAAAAGCTGGCAGGAACGAAGTAAAGCCGGATGTGCAAGCTGCCTCTAACGGGGCGAGCTGTCTTATTATGGGGGTTTTGAATGTTACGCCGGATTCATTCAGCGATGGCGGACAGTTCTTTGACGTCGGCAGGGCGGTTGAGCACGGTTTGCAGATGGCAGCAGATGGTGCTGCAATAATAGATGTCGGAGGTGAATCTACACGGCCAGGAGCAGCGCCAGTCTTGCTCGAGAAGCAAATAGAACGCATCATTCCCGTTATAGAACGATTGGCTAAGAAAGTGGATGTGCCGATTAGTGTTGACACATATAACTTTGAAGTTGCCAAGGCTGCCCTAAATGCTGGTGCTGCAATTATAAACGATATAACAGCTTTGAGCGATCCAGGTTTGGCAGAATTAGCAGCTAAAAAACAGATACCGGTTGTCCTGATGCACATGCAGGGGACGCCCAGAACGATGCAGGTTGAGCCTAAGTATGCTGACGTTGTAAGTGAGGTTCGTCAGTTTCTTCTCAGCCGTGCCAAACGAGCTGAGGATGCCGGAATACCACAAGACAGAATCTTCATCGACCCCGGCATTGGCTTTGGCAAAACGTTGGAACATAACTTATTGCTTTTGAGAAATATTGATAGTTTTGTCGCTACAGATTACCGTGTTCTCGTTGGGACGAGCCGAAAGAGTTTCATCGGCCAGATAACCGGAAAGGAAAAACCGGCGGATAGGATTTTCGGCACAGCCGCGACTGTGGTTTTATGCGCCGTAGCAGGCGTTTCAATAGTTCGTGTCCACGATGTAGCTCAAATGGTTGATGTTGTAAAGGTAGCAAATAAAATAAAAATTCAAAACTAGAAGCGTTGACTATCTACGGCGCAAAATCTATACTAACAGGCTAATTCTGAGATACAAATCCTATGATAACAAAAGAAGAAATCCTTAAAATCCTCGCTAAAGACAAGCCACAACTGCAAAAACAGTTTAAAGTCCGTAAATTGGCTCTATTTGGGTCGTACGCACGAGGAGACCAGCGTCAAGACAGCGACGTGGATATACTCGTCGAGGTTGACCCATCAATAGGCCTGGAGTTCGTAACCCTTGCCGAAAGACTCGAAAAATTACTCAAAGCATCAGTTAACCTCGTCTCAAGTCGAGCAGTTACTTCTCAAGTGTTCAAATTCATCGAGACGGAACTGATTTATGTCTAAAAGACCCATTGACTTACTGCTGAATGACATTGACCTTGAGATTATATTGCAAATCCTGCGCAAAGACCTGCCGGAATTGAAGAAGAAGATTATGCAGATAATGAGCGATTAAGTCTGAGTAACATATTCTTAATTTGATTGAAGTATGATAAGGAAACAACCAAGACGATGGCAGCAGTTCCTTGAGAGCAAACTAAAGGCCCTGCTCGAAAGTCCGGCAGTTATCTTCGCTGAAATGACGCCATCAATTTTACCAAAAGAAGCTGGAGTGTACCTAATAACAATATTCAAAAATGGTAAGGAAGAGCCATACTATATAGGACAGACTAAAAATCTTAGAAGACGTTTATGTACTAACCATCTTAGGGGGCCAATTTCAAACTCGCAGTTTAAGAGATATCGAATTGGATCAGGAGAGTGCAGAAACCTTACAGAAATCAAACAATTCCTATGTAAATTTGGCGAAGCATGTTGGATTAAAGAAAGCGACAGGAGGCGTGATGCTATTGAGGGGTATCTTACAGGAGTTTTGTTTCCTAAATACGGGATTTGTCAGGAGCATTGAAGCAAATTGATTTTGTATTCAGTGCGATTTAAGCCCCAAGGTATTTCTCAATTCGCTGAATGAATTTTTCAGCGTCGTGAACTCTCTTAAGGGCTGTATCCTGCTCAATCTCGATGTGAATGTCATAATCACCGATTTCTCGGTCTTCCTGCTCGGCGGTGAGAATTTTCGCAAAGTCCTTTTCGATTTTTCCGCTCTTGACAAGATGTAGGCCGAACATTCGACGGACAGCGTAGTGCGATTCGGGTTCGATACCGACTGTAACTAATGCAGCTTTGGCAGCGTGCAAGACTGCATAGTAAGCTCTGGAGACACAGTCTTCATAGAGTCGATTTTCTAAAAGGGTTTTTGCTGCCTGAAGGGCTTTTTTAGCTCTGGTTAGCTCTTTTTGCGATAAGTCATTCATACCGTAATTGCATCCTTGCTGACATTGTGTATAAAAGAGGTACCTTCTTTACAAAGCTGGTCAAACCTGTTTTTGCTAATAACCTTCGGTGATATGCAAACGTCCATTTGCAACAATATATCTGTCGCAACATCGTAGACTTTATCACGAATATGCCAGTCATCGCTTGCAACAATAACCAGCACATCTATATCAGAGTCAGGCTGGTCATCACCGCGAGCCTTTGAACCGAATAGCTTCAGCTCGATTAGCTGACCACCCAGAGTTTGTTCAAGACCAGCTTTAAACTGCTTGAGAGTCGATTTTTCTTTTGTGTCTAACGACATTGCTCACCTACCAATAATAATACTCTACTGGCGTTGTTAAAACAAGTAAAAACGCCCAGCTTCCGTTGTTAATAAGGCTTACTCGGTATCGAGGGCGATTTTGAGAGCCTCGTTTGTGTTCTTGACAAACTTGAATTTCAGGCCTTTTTTAGCCTCTTTGGGGACTTCGGGCAGGTCTTTTTTGTTTCTGGCAGGCAGGATGACGGTTTTTATGCCGGCCTGTTTTGCAGCGAGGATTTTTTCTTTCAGGCCGCCGATAGGCAGAACCAATCCTCGCAATGTTATCTCACCAGTCATTGCGACATCCGGCCTGGTCGGCTTTTGCAAAAGAAGGCTTACCAGAGACGTGAACATTGCGATGCCCGCGCTTGGGCCATCTTTCGGAATGGCTCCAGCAGGGACATGAATGTGATAGTCAGATTTACTGAACTTGTCAGTGTTGATTTTCAATCTTTTAGCGTTTGCTTTTACGATTGAAAAAGCGGCTTGAGCGCTTTCCTTCATAACGTCGCCAATCTGGCCTGTCAGTTGCAGTTGGCCTTTGCCGGGCATGGATGCTGATTCTATGAACAGCAGTTCGCCGCCGACCGGTGTATAAGCCAATGCGGTCGCGACGCCTGGTATGCCCGTTCGCAAGGCCAGCTCAGATTCAAACTGAGTAGGTCCAAGGATTTTGGCAAGGTCACCTTTATCGATCGTTGCACGTCTTTTATTGTCCTTGGCTATATCAGTAGCGACGGCTCGACAGATAGCTGCGATATTTCTCTCAAGATTTCGCACGCCCGCTTCCCGCGTGTAGCTGCGGATTACTGAGAGTATGGCTTCGTCCTTGATAGTGAGCTGGCTTTTCTTTAATCCATGTTCCTTGAGTTGGCGGGGGACGAGATATTTCTTGGCGATATTTAGTTTCTCGGTTTCGGTATAACCGGGCAGCTCGATTACTTCCATCCGGTCGCGCAAAGCCGGCGGAACCGGCTCAGTGTAATTTGCTGTGCCGATGAACATAACGCTGGATAGATCAAATGGCTGGTCAAGGTAGTGGTCGTTGAAACTATTGTTTTGCTCGGGATCGAGCACCTCTAAAAGTGCGCTAGAAGGGTCACCTCTGAAATCGGCTCCAATTTTATCGAGCTCATCGAGCATGAAAACCGGATTTTTGCTGCTACATTTTCTCAATTCCTGCATGATTCTGCCGGGCAGGGCACCAATGTATGTTCTGCGGTGTCCACGGATGTCGGCTTCGTCTCTTATTCCACCGAGTGATATGCGCACGAATTTACGGCCCATAGCACGGGCTATGGATTTACCCAGCGAAGTCTTGCCCACACCAGGTGGTCCGACAAAGCAGAGGATTGGGCTCTTGCCGGTTGGGTTTAACTTCCGGACAGCTAAAAATTCGATGATACGTTTTTTGACTTTGGTCAAGTCATAGTGGTCGCGGTTCAGTATTCGCTGGGCTTTATTAATATCGAGTTGGTCTTCTGTCTGAACGGACCAGGGCAGCTCACAAACCCAATCCAGATATGTGCGGATAACGCTATATTCCGGTGACGCAGAAGGTATCTTGCTGAGTCTGTCCAGTTCTCTCAGCGCCTCTTGTTCGACACTTTCGGGCATCTTGGCTTTTGCGATATTGTCGCTGATCTGCTTTAGTTCTTCAGTCCTGATGTCTTTCTGGCCAAGTTCGGACTGAATGGCTTTGAGTTGTTCCTGCAGGAAGTATTCCCTTTGGCTTTTGTCAATTGACTCTCTGACTCGGCTTTGAATCTTATGGCTCAGTTCGAGGACTTCGAGTTGATGCGCCAGGATAACGGATATATTTTCGAGTCGTTTAGTTGGATCAAGCTCCTCCAGTAGCTCCTGCTTTCGGGATATTTCAAGGCTGAGGTTGGCAGCCAGGAAGTCGGCTAGCGCAGAGGGGTCTTCAATATTTTCCAGGAGGACAGATGCTTCTTCTGGTACGTTTGGACTCAAAGCAATTACGCGGTTGGCCGTTTGACGTACGCTGACCATCAGTGCCTGAAGCTTTTTGGTTATATTTACTTTGAACTCGAGCAGTTCAACTCTTGCCTTTAAGTATGGTTCTGAATCTATTTGCTCTTTTATCCTGAAGCGACCTATCCCATGAACTATGATGTTAATTGAACCTTGTGGCATCTTGAAAATCTTCAATACCGACGCTGTTGTTCCAACTGAGTAAAGGTCTTTGAAATTGGGTTTGTCGGTTTCCGGATTGCGTTGCGTGACAAGGCCTATGACGGACTCATTGGGACGAATATCGGCAAGCAGGGCTTTACTTCTTTCCCTGCCTATAGCCAGTGGCGTCACAGTTCCAGGATAGGCGACAACATTTCGGATCGGCAAAATACCGATTACCTCCGGCATTTTCAGTTCGGTATTGTTGTCACGCAGTTCCATCTTATCATCGGACAAAAATGGCTGTAGATTCTCAGGCTCTTCCGATATCATTGTCAATTACCTATAATGACACAGTAAAATGATATATTCTTCAGGTTATGCACAGCATGGTTAACGCCGTTCGCCATTATATTTTACTCGTCTTTTTACCGTTCAAACTTGAATGATACAGGATTTAAGCCACATTCCGAAACCTAAAAAAACTTGAAGGCTGCATTTGAGACTCTGAGCTAACCCGCGGTCGGAGCACGAAAATATATGAGTAGCATGGCGAACGCGTAGAGAGTAAATGTTTCTTTTACCGCAGATTAGTTAAAATTCACCTAAATTTTTCGGAAAAGCGTGTCAGCTTCCGGCTGTCCGTTCGTCATTATCATAGAACCATGATTGGGAGCTCTCATTGGGTGGTAATACGGAACAAGAATTAGTAGCTCGCTGTCGAAAGGGCGACATGTCAGCCTATACGGGCCTTGTCAAGGCTTATTCGGGGCGTGTATTTGCAGTCTGTCTGGCAATGACGGGCAATAGTCACGATGCTGAAGATATCACACAGCAGGCGCTGGTAAAAGGCTTTATACAAATAAAACATCTGCGGCACGATGAGTCTTTCGGCGCCTGGATAGTCCAAATCGCAAAGAATCTTTGCGTTGATTTCATGCGGCGACAGCAACGTAGACGATCCATAAATGCCAAGCAATCAATAGAGGAGCATGTCCATCCAGGCGAATATCACGAACTTAAGATTGCCCTTGCTAACTTAAACGAAGATTATAGGCTCCCTTTACTGCTGTTCTATTTTGATGGACGAAGCACGAAAAACATTGCTAAGGTGCTTAATATTAGCCAGTCGGCAGTGCAGGCTCGGCTGAGCCGCGCCAGAAAACAATTGCGAAAATTCTTAGGAAATGAGGCAGGTGCATAATGGAACAAATCTGCAAAGACATTCAAGAACAGATTCAACAGCTTATAGCAGGCACTTTGTCGGAAGATAAAGCTTCTGAATTGCAGCATCATATCAGCCAATGCCGGGTGTGCAGCGAGTATTGGCAGGCCCTTCAGGCCGATGACAAACGACTTAGTAACTTCGCCGAGGCAATGCAGCCGAGAATCCGCCGACTCGAAGAAGCTGTAGTGTCTGAACTGAACCGTACTGTTTCAAGTAAAGCTGCGGACAAGAAGTCAATCTGGTCAAGAATTCTGAAAAGCCAGACTGTAAGGTTAACAGCAGCGGCTGTCTTTCTAATAGCAGTCGGATACATTACGGGCAGGCTTTCGACGCCTCGACAGCGGGATTTGGAGCAGCTTCGGCCTGCTCTTGAGGCCTCGTTGATATCGTCCCTTGAACCGGCCATCCGACGAGACGTGCTTGAGCATGTAGATCGCCGAACGGATTCGGTTTTTGCTGCCAAATGCGATCAGCTCAAAGACGAGCTTCATCTGCAGGTACGTCGTGACCTAACAGAGTTTGCCTCACAAACCTTGGCAGCAACCAGTACTGTGACCAATCGGCGTTTGGTCGAACTGATTCAGCTAATTGAGGCTGCCAGAATGCGGGACCGCCAGAGGATTGCCGATGCATTGGAGCAAATCGAGTTGCGTCGCTTAGAAGATAGAGCCCAACTTGGAAGCGGCTTGGGATTGCTGGCTGAACAGACTAGCGAGCTCTTGCCCTCAGTGCAGAATTAGCTGATCTGATTTCTGTTTCAATGGGAACCGTTTTTTGAAGGTGTTAATCGTGTACGACAAATGAAAGGAACAAAAGATGAAATCGCGCACCGTAATTATCATTTTTGTCACCTTGGTAAATTTTATGATAGCAGCTACTACTTTTTCTCAAGAGGATTTTACTGGGAAAGAGACGCTGACCATCTCTGGCTCAGTTGGCGTGGATGGAGTGGTGATGCAAGGTCTGCCTGGAGAGCCGATTAGCAATGAGGCAGGTATTTACTCGGCTAAAGTCGATTATGGCTGGAGTGGTACTGTTACGCCCCAAAAGGAAGGTTACAAATTTGAACCTCCTTCACGAATGTTTTCTAACGTTAGAGCCGATCAGGCTAATCAGAACTTCGCTGGCAGGTTGCTTACCATTACGATCGCGGGTACAACGGGCACCTACGGTGCACTTATGCTGGGTCTGCCGGGAACACCTGTTACTGATAGGGGTGGCAAATACACTGCTACAGTCGAGTACGGCTGGTGCGGCACGGTCACGCCGGAAAAGGAGGGTCATACCTTCAGACCTGCCAGCAGAACTTACACCTCTGTCGTCGCAAATATGACTCGCGAGGACTATGTCGCTGAAAAACAGACGCTTACTATTTCGGGCAGGATAGCCATTCGTGGAACATCGATTCAAGGCGTACAGGTCCGGGCAAACAAGGGCGGTGGTTCTGATATCACCGATTCACAAGGAAGGTATAGCGTAAAGGTTCCCTACGGCTGGAGCGGTGAAATCACGCTGGAAAAAGAAGGTATCGCATTCGACCCGCCCAGCGAATCATATTTCAACGTTACCACGAACATTAAAGATGGCATGCCCGAACTTTCGGACCAGGCACGGTCACGAACTGCTAGACGCAGTGTTCGTTCGGGACATGCAACTGCTGTTATCGGCCGTGAGCGAGCGAAAGTCACTGTAATCCCAACCACAGAAGTCAAGCCGGAAGAATTCGAGGCCACAATGGAGGATATGCGCGTTATGTTGCACATATTGGAGAAGGAAATTCCCAAGTCCAGCCTGATTGAGGGAGTATTTGTTGACTATGGCAATTTCTTCAGTTCCAATCGTCGAAACGCAGATGCAGTTTATCTGCAGGGTTACGGAGCACTTTTTTTCCTCGAAGTGGATTTTCCGATTGCCAGTGGTTCCCAATTTCAGCAGCAGTCAATCAAGGAATCTGAAGAAAACGTGGATCCGGTGTGGCAGCGGGCGAGGCGAGAGGTGTTCTCGCCACAAGATATTGCAGGCGATAATTTGTCTCGACCGCGTCACCAAGGCGATTTGATGACTATTGAAGCCCTAAGTGAAACTCTAATAGCAACATTAAAGCATGCATCCAACATTCGCTATCTAAATCGCGATGAGTGGGTAATTCTAAATGTTGTCGGTTCGACTGGTGGTGTCTTTCTACCTGATTTGTCCCGACCAGTTCCTCTTGGCCCCGCAGTTGGCGAAGCCCGTGGTCAGAGCGGTGGTGGCTATGGGGCCATGGTTGGCTATGGCAGGGGTATGGGTAGTATGATGGGCAGCTCCAGAGGTGGTACGGGCGGCATGGGTGGTGGTATTGGTGGCTACGGTGGTGGAGGTGGGGGATATGGTGGCATCATGCAATTTGGACATCCTGGCGGAGACTCTTGGCAGCGCACGACTGTGCTGACATTGCGGGTAAAAAAAGCTGATATCGATGCCTATGCAAAAGGTGAACTAAATTTTGAACAATTCAAGCAAAGGGTGCAAGTCTTCACGTACTGAACCGTTTTTAATTTGCTAAGTTTACCATATTGAGCGTGCTCGCTATATGTACAGGATGTAACTCAGGGCGGCATCACTTGTATTGTTGCCAAGCATCTGCTTCTGTATATTAAACAGAGTTAATGTGTCGAGCATAGTGTCCACCCAATTGCATATTTCATTGACACATTAAGAAGTTTTGAATATATTATGACTATAGATGATTCGGTTTATTACAACTATTCTCGAGAAAAGGAGTAATAAGTTGAAGAACTTACATGTGTTTGTACTACACTCCGTATTCGTGGGAGTAATGTTATGGATCAGGATGAACAATATTTGAAACTTCTTTCGGTTTTTCATTATGTAGTTGGTGGTATTACGGCTTTGGGGGCTTGTATACCTATAGTCCATTTGAGTATTGGCATCGCAATGCTGACAGGTGCTATTGATGATGCACCGGCCTTTGTCGGCCTATTACTGGTAGTGCTTGCTATAGTTGCGATGACATTTGGTTGGACGTTGGCGGTTTGTATAATTATTGCCGGTCGGTTCCTTGCAAAGAGAACGCACTATATGTTCTGTTTGGTCATGGCTGCGATCAGTTGCATCTTGTTTCCGTTTGGAACTGTTTTAGGTGTCTTTACAATCATTGTACTGCTGCGTTCGTCCGTTAAGGCATTGTTTACAGCCAATCAAGTACGGTAGTGGCTTTGCTCGATTGCTGTGCAAAGCGTGGACAGACAAATCTCTCAACCACGCTCCAAAGTGCCTTGACAATCCTTTTCTGTGCATTTATTCTCACGGCTTAAATGGAATGTAATCACGTATGGTCGAAAGGAGAACAAAGATGCAAATACAACGAATTTTCTTGATAGTATTATTACTTGGAGCGGTTGCATCTATGTCTGGTTGTTTAGCTGCTGCTGTTGGAGCCGGTGCCGTGGGTACTGTAGCGTACATAAAGGGTGATCTGGAGGCAGTGGAGGCCAAGAATATAGACGCCGTATATGCAGCGACGAAGAAAGCTCTCAAACAACTTGGGCTTAGTGTGACCAGGGAGAGCAGAGACGCACTTTCAGGAATTATCACCGCTCGTGATGCCCAGGACAAGAAGGTTACCATAAAGCTAAACACCACGACAGAAGGAGCTACAAAGATTTCCGTCCGAGTTGGTCTATTTGGAAACGAGACAATGTCGAATCTCATCTATCAGAAGATACACGACAACCTCAGGTAATATTGGTTTGCATATTGGCAGATGCTTTGCTGGAACAGGAATGTGTGTGTGGTTGTTAGCATGAGGTTTGCTTTTGAGTACTTTGGGTTAGATCCAGTTCTCTTTTGCAGCGAGGACAGGTAACTTTTTTACCTTTGTAGTTTGGAGGGATTTTCAACTTCAGGCCGCACAAGCACGTTAAGAACACGAAATTATTGACTCTTCGCATTATATCACCGACCTGTCTCATTTGAGACTGTAGGCGTTCATCCTTTGTTGCTTTTGATTGGCCTTGCCGAAGCGCAATTTCCTCCTTAGTTAAAGCAGTAGGGGGGATGACTGTTTTAGTATGTGTCACTTCGCTAAAAGCATCCGAGTAGTCCTTGAAGGATGCACCATGACTCATGCTGCGCAGAATCTGTATCCTCTCGGAAATTGGTGGATGTGTGCTGGTCAGGTCAGACAGCTTGCGATGTCCTTTTTTCTTAAACGGATTAGTAATATACATCGGTGCGGTAACTTTGTTTATGGTAGCTAATTGTTGTGATGGATCATTTGCGATTTTTTCCAGGGCACTGGCTAAACCTTCGGGGTAGCGCGTAAGTCTGGCTGCACCGGCATCGGCAAGGTATTCGCGCCTTCTTGAAAGCGCAAAGTATAGTAGATACGCCATTATCGGTGCCAAAATCGCAGCAAGGATCGCAATTACAAGCATAATGATCTGGGCCTGCCCACCACCTTTGCTACCACCTGAATACCGGCGGCGAGAACCCATCATTGAGCTGTAGAACATACCTCGTAAAAATACCTGCGAAAGCAAAACGATCGCGCCAAGCATTATGCCGGCAAGTGTGACGTAAAGAATGTCACGGTGCAAGATATGGCTTATTTCGTGCGCAATAACACCCTGAAGTTCGTCTCGATTGAGTCGGCCTAAAAGACCCGCAGTTACAGCTACCGATGCGGACTTCGGACTTCGCCCTGTTGCAAAAGCGTTGGGCGCAGGGTCGTTGATGATATATATTTTGGGCATTGCCGGCAGCCCTGCCGCAATTTTCATTTCCTCGACCACATTGAATAACTGTGGGTGTACGTCGTGAGTGACAAGTTTGGCTTTGCTTGCGGCTAAAAGTATTTGGTCTCCCGATGAGAGGCTTATGAGCGTCAGGACTAACCAGACGACCGTTGCGATGATCAAGCCGAGCGACCCACCCTTAGGACCGAAAAAGCCCATACCGATTACAAAGCCCAGCAGTAGTAGCACTACCGCCATGATCACCATCAGAAAAACAGAGTTACGCTTATTGGCTCGAATCAGTTCCCACATGTGAGTTCATGTTACTAAGTGCCTCTTGCTTGTCTTGCAGATTCGTTGAGTAAGTAAGACCAGACTTAAAGCACTTGCCCCCGTCTCCTTAAAGACGGTTTATGTTACAGCGACCCAGCGGCATGACTCCGACAAGCCTGCATTTCGCTGGATACTTTAGTTCAATCAGCCAACACGAGTTCAGGTAAAACTTACCTTTGGAGCTTCACGTTCAGCGGCAATTTCGACCTCGAAGAAGTCGCGTTTGCTAAAGCCAAACATACCTGCAACAGTGTTCGACGGAAACGTTTGGGTTTTGTTGTTGAAGAACAGGACCTGATCATTGTAGTTTTGTCTGGCAAAAGCGATTCTGTTCTCTGTGCCGGTCAATTCTTCCTGTAACGCAAGAAAATTTTGATTGGCTTTCAAGTCAGGGTAATTCTCCACAACCAGCATGAATTTGCTCAGCGCTTCACCCAGAGCACCTTCAGCCTTGGAAGCGTCAGAAACAGTCTTTGCCCCCATTGCTCGGCTGCGGGCTTCTGTAATGGCCTCGAAGGTTTCACGTTCATGCTTCATGTAGCCTTTAGCGGTTTCGACAAGATTTGGAATCAAATCGTGTCGCCGCTTGAGCTGCACGTCTATCTGTGACCATGAGTTGTCTACCTGGTTCCGAAGCCGAATCAGCGAGTTGTATATGCCAATCACTAAGACGACGAACAAGACAAGAACAACGACAACAATAATCAATGCGGTTACCATAATCTTTCCCTTCCTCGGGGACGCCGATTGCTCTTATTATGAGCGTTTCTTCATTAACAAAGCCACCACAACAGCAATGACGGCGACCACGATTAATATTATGCTGTACTTGCCCATTGCTTTCTCCTTTCCTTAAGACTTTTATTTTTGCTCACATGTTAAACTCGAATTGGTCGCAAGAGTTTAACTTTCTTAATCTTTCAATTAACAGGCCTAAGCAATTGAAAGCAAACTTTGCCGTTTACATCACTCTGCTGCAATTTAGTTTTCTGCATCGGCTTTTGATTCACTATTGTGCTGTTCATGGCTGAACATCTCAGCCAGAAATTTTTGAATTTTACTATCTTTATCAAGTTTGGCCCTGTCCAAAATATCTTTTAGTTCCCCTTTGTCAAACCACAGGCCGTCACCTCGACGACACTTATCGATAAGCAGTGTGGGCTTTGAGGTCCCAACGATGATTTTTTGCATTTTTCTGTCGCAAATGGGACATCTTCTTGGCTTTTCTTTAGAATCAGTGCTTGATCGAAAGGAGTTGAGTAGTTGCTTGGCTTTGCCGGGCTCGCCCAATAACAACTCCAGTTCACCGGCATCCAGCCAGATACCTCCGCATTCGGTACAATGATCTATTTCAACTTCCTTCAGCTCCAGAGTAATCATTGCATTCTTGCATACTGGACAATCCATCGTGGTTCTCCGCTCTTGTCTATACGGAATCCGAAGTAGTTGGATAATATTACCTTGGCTGCTTGGTGACGTCAAGAAAAGCTTTTACACAATTTACTATTGATTATCACCTTATGTCATTTGATAATTGAAGAGATTTTTCATATTTGTCGATATTAGGAATTAACAACAAGTGATTATCCTATACACAGTTAACGTTCCGGAGGCAAGACAATGCAGGCTCCTTCAAAATTTTGTTGCCAGAATAAGAACTGTCCTGATTACGGCAAACGCGGTGCAAAAAATCTAACCGTCTGTGGCTGGTACGGCAAGAACAACCATATTCGTTTGCTTTATTGCCGCACATGTGTGGTCGCAGGCCGAATGTCTGATCTTTCCGGCTTTTCAATTGTCATAGAACATAAGGAAATCTCTCTGATGAGGGTCTTTACGCCAAGCCTTCGGAGCTAGAGCCGTTTCTAAAAAATCAGGTTAACATTTCGGCTCTGTCATTCCGGACCCATTCGGCTGCGCTCAGGGCAGGCTTTGATTCGGAAACCAGACATTGCGTTTTCCCTGGATTCCCGCTTTCGGGCTTGTTGCCAAACATTATTGTGGAGTGTTTGAGATTGCCACGGCCTATTTCATAGGCCTCGCAATGACATTAAAACGCAGTGTTTGTCATTGCGAGGAGTGAAACGACGAAGCAATCTCCACTTTAGCAACAGACCCTTTCGCGGGAATGACAGGTGGTCATGTGTCTTTGAAAAGTGACAGTTATTTATTTGAAACGGCACTAGATCTCATATCCTGGCAAGGGAGCGTTTTTTTGGCTTGTTACTTTCGGAGTGCTGATTGTATGATGATTGGGCATGTGTACGGTTCTCTATATCATTGCAGGTCCACTATTTCTGATATCAGCGGCTAGTTACGTCTATGTGCGGATATATTTAAGGCCGAAAGATGATTCGGACTTGGATGACTATTACTATGAGTTTGAGGAGCAACACCCAGTTTATGCGAGATACATTAAGTGGTCACGAATTACTTTTATAGGTGCAGTTATTGCCGTACTACTGCTATTTATTGCTGCGGTTCTTTGAGCTTGTCTTACCAATTTTCTCGGGATGTAAATAATTTAGATAGGACTTTGCTCTGTTGAAAACCTAACAAACTGTCATTCCGAGCGAGGCAAAGCCGAGTCGAGGAATCTATTTTTAATAGATTTCTCCACTCCGCCCCTTAGGGGCTTCGGTCGAAATGACAATCTACCTTTTCAACAGAGCCATAGGACTTTTAAGTGATGCGGCCAGTTTTATTACGACAAATTTAGTACATGCACAGATGCCGATATGACGGGATAGTGCAACTTACGCAGATTAGGATAAGGATTGCGGGATGGGATTGAAAACACTTGGGATTTCTACAAGTCCGAGACTTAAGGGTAATAGCGACTTGCTGCTTCGAGAGACTTTGTCTGGAGCTGAATCGGCGGGTTCGCGGGTGGAATATCTGCGGCTTTGTGACTTCGACATCGGACCGTGTGTCGAATGCAACGCCTGCTACGAAACCGGTAGGTGCCGTATTGAAGATGACTATCAGGCAGTTCTCGAGAAAATACTTAGTGCTGACCGGCTTATATTCGCTACGCCGATATTCTTCATGACAGTTTGCGCACAGGCAAAGATGCTGATTGACCGCGGTCAGTGTCTTTGGGCGCATAAGCATATACTGAAAAAAGAAATTCTACCAGTAAAACACGATCGACGTGCAATGGTAATAGCGGTGGGTGGCTCAAAGAGCAGAAAGCAATTTGAGAGCGTTCGGCTTACTATGAAGTCATACTTTGATGTTATACAAATGATCTACGTGGCCAATCTGTTCGTTAACAAGGTTGATACCTTCGGCGTTATAAAAGAACACCCTTCAGCTATGACGGAGGCATTCCGTCTTGGTGTTGACTTGGTGATGACTACTGACCAGCCGACAAAACCTATCAGCATTGAATTGACCTGAGCACGACGATACATAGGCTGGTGAAACACACGCCAGTGATGGTAATTGAGTAGTGCTGCTTGTACGTAGTGAAAGTGCCTTTTGCCTAATGATTTAACTGTGCTGCATTGAAAAGGAAAAAAGGCTGATGACCATCGCTGGTCTTCAGCCCGTGCTTTCTCATTGCCCCGGGGCGTAAGAGACACAGTTGGTTAACAACCGCTAAAGAGTAACAGAGTTGAGAATTCAGCTACTCGAAGGCAATTCCGAGGCCGATACTGGCTTCGTCAAGGGTCTTTTTACGCTCAACTCTTACAACTTTACCTTTTTTTATTCGAGCGAACTGGCCCTTTTCGTTCGCCAGTGTTACCGTTCGAGGGAAGTTTAGTTCCACGAAACTACCAGGCCGAACCGGTGTTGTCATAGGAACAGTTATGAAGACACCGAGTTTGCTAATGTTGGCACTTCGGCCATTAAAGAATCTGTTCGCTTTTGGAACCCAGACACTTACGGGCCAATAGATATCTGTCCTCTTCTCCTTGCGCTGTTCGACTAGGGTTTCCATAATACCATCTCCTCATGAACACCGTTCCATGAACGAATTTCTTATCGGCATTGTTAACATGGTGAGATTAGAGTATTTGGGCAATACAATAGATTTTTAGAAGTTTTTTTCTTTCCTCTACTCATGCTGGTTTGTACAGGCCTTTTTTATCGGGCATATATGGTCACTGTTGAGATGTAGAAATGTGGTTGGCACCTTGCTCGTAGGTGAACTGAATGCCTGTCGGAGAACTCCATTTTCATACTGTGTAAGATGAAGGCATCACGCATGCGTCGGATTCAGTTACAATCTTTAGCCAAAAAATTGGCACTTAGGCTCCGAACGTATGTTAAAAGCTTTATGCGCACAAATAAACGTCGCACGCGCAAGCTATTAGTACCAAGTAGCAATAGAGAAGATGTAAGTTCTCTTGCTATCGCGTTTGTTTTGCTGTATGTTTGCAGGACAAATGAAAACAAAAGTTGTAAAACTTGATGAGCAGAAACCTGACATTGCAAAAATCAAAGAAGCCGCAGCGGTAATAGATGCAGGGGGGTTAGTAGCATTTCCTACCGAGACAGTCTATGGAATTGCATGTAGGATTAATAGTGATTCATTAGCCAAGCTCAATAAGATTAAGTGCCGAGACTCGAACAAGCGCTATACTTTACACATCAGTCAAAAAAGTGATGTGAGAAAATATGTGCCGAACGTGAGCCTTAAGGCTCAGAAACTAATCGAGAAGGCCTGGCCCGGCCCGGTGACAATAGTGTTTGAGTTGAACGAGTACGACCTTGCCCAACAGCACAAAATCCTCAAAAGAGATATTTTTGAGAATCTGTATAGTGGCAGCTCAATCGGTATTCGGTGCCCTGAAAATGCTATAGCGTCCATATTACTACGGTTGACACATAGCCCAGTAGTCGCACCGAGTGCGAATCTTACCGGAGAAAGTCCATCTGTGGAGCCAAAGCAAGTTCTGTCTCAATTCTCGGATAAAATAGAACTGCTCCTGGACTCCGGAGCATCAAGATATAGAAAGAGCAGCACAATCGTGAAGATAGAGAGAGGCATTTTGCGAGTTTTGCGGGCTGGTGTGTATTCGCAAGAAGATATCAAAAAGCTGGCAGAGGTGAGATTTCTGTTCGTGTGCACTGGCAACACGTGCCGAAGTCCTATTGCTGAGGGGATGTTTCGTAAATATCTTGCAGAAAAATTGCAGTACAAAGTTGACCGTTTGGGTGAGTTAGGTTATAAAGTGGTCTCTGCTGGCATCCTGGATGTGGCCGGCTATCCCGCGAGCGCTGAAGCAATTACTGCTTGTGCAGCTAAAGGAATTGATATAAGCACGCACAGGAGCAGAAGACTATCCGTAGAGCTCGTTAGAGAAAGCGACTATATATTTGCGATGACGCGTTCACATTGTGAGCAGGTGGCAAAGATGTGGCCCGATGCTCAGGAGAGATGTGTAATGCTTGCGGAGAACGAAGATATTGTTGATCCAATAGGTCAGTCGCAAGAGTTTTTCAACGATTGTGCAAATTTAATCGAGAAAGCTGTAAAGGAAAGGATTAGTGAGCTTGTGATATGAAAATAGCTGTTGGAAGCGATCATCGAGGTTACGAAGCAAAACAATTGATTAAAGCCATAGTAGTACAGATGGGACACGAGTGCGTTGACTTTGGCACGAATGACACCCATCCAGTCGATTACCCCGACGTGGCTTATTTGGTGGCGACTGCAGTGTCAACAAAACAGGCAGAAAGAGCCATCCTTATATGCGCTACGGGGATAGGCATGAGTATAGCTGCAAATAAAATCAAAGGCGTTAGGGCTGCATTATGTCATGACGAACTGAGCGCAAAGATTTCACGTGATCATAATGATTCAAATGTCCTGTGTTTGTCAGGAGACCAGATTGGAGAGGTGCTATTGAGGAAAATAGTCGAAGCGTGGCTTAACACTGATTTTAGTGGAGGCAGACATCAAAGAAGGGTCAATAAGATAAAAGCGATTGAAGAATGCAAGGACCCAAGAGAGGTAAAGAACGGTTAACAGTGCTGGACGCTTTTGAGTTGTGCCGCGCGTTGCGCAAGAAAACATAATCGCGGCAGCAATTCGCAGATTTTAATCGTGGTGCTCATTTCTGGGGGAGTGTAGGAGGAAAAATCAGCGAGAGACAAAATGCGCATTTCTTGGTAACCGGTTAGTTACAGGTGTGCGAGATAAAAATAGTTGGAGGACTTGTTCACAGATTGCTGGACTTCTAGTGACCTTCACTGGGTCCTCCAAGGGAAACAACTGTGCCCTTAGCTCCATCGAGGTTCAGTTGCTCAGCGCAGATCCGGTCCAGTTTGAGAAGGGTTTGTTCCAGATTTCGCCTGTAACTTTCAACCTCGTCGGAGTTCATCTTCTTAGGTATTTCAATGGGCTTAGCAAATGCCATATGCACTCGTCCAAAGGGTTTAACAACTATGAATCTATCCCAACTCTTGAGTATTTTCTTGCGTGTAGCGTTATAACTTGCCGGAAAGATTCTGGCGCCGGTTAGCTGGGCAAGCTTGATTACCCCCTCATTGACTCTGAAAGCCGGTCCTCTGGGGCCGTCGGGAGTTATCGTGATATTGTTGCCCGCTGCAACCCTGGCAGCAAGATTCCTTATAGCGGCTTGTCCGCCCCTACTTGTAGAGCCCCTTACGACATCCTGCTTGAGTTTATGAGCCAAGGCCACACCATAATCGCCGTCCCTGCTCATGCTTACCAGGACGGAGACCTTTCTCTTGGCATTCCTTGCATAGTAATACGCGAAGAAGAAGAGTCTACTGTGCCAAAAGGTGAATATGTTGTTGCCCTGCTCAGCGTACTTTTCAAAAATATCCTGCCCGGTAATCGAAACCTTATTCAATCTGCAGGTGAGCTTTAAGAACCAATTGAAGAAGAAAGCGAAAACTTTTATCAGCAACCTATGCATAGTTCAGACCGACTGCGTATACAAGTCTGTATGTCAGCATCTCAGATTAAGTCACATATTGAAAGCAACAGTAACCAAGCGTACTTAGGCGTCTATTCTGCGCGTTCGAGCATCGGCCTAGTATCTCTTTTGCACAAGCGGGCCGGTAAAGAATGAGTACCTGCCACAGCAAATTCAGAATAACACGAAAACAAAATGCTCAGGCATATTTTGCTACTCCGCTTCGCTCGGAACAAGTGTATACAAGCATAGTACATCTAAAACGACAGCTAAGCAAACGGCCCTGACTATCTGGTCGCTTTACAACCCAACTAAGTGTGCATTATTTGAGTTTCTGCTGCAATTGATCCAAAATAGACCGTATTGTCTTTATCTGATCACGAAGGTCAGTGACCTGCTGAACCTGGCTTTGCAACTGCTCTGTTAGCTTATCGATTCTGGCCTGGGCATTCTGAGCATCGGCCAGAGCTGCGTCACGTGCCTTGATGAGCTCACCGACCCGCTGCTGTAGCTCGTCACGTGAACTTACAATCTCATCGACCTTCTGCTGCAAAAGGTTACGTGAGTCTGTTAGGCCGTCGATTTGCTGTTGGAGATGATCGCGCGTCTCTGTGACGTGAACCAGTTTGGATTCGGCTTTGTCAAGAGACTCCGACAGCTTTGTCACGTCTTCTTTAAGGGAGGCTCTTTCGCTCTCTGTCCGCGCTAGTGCGTTTTTGAGTTGATCTAACTCAGCCTTTTCCTGTGCAGTCCCAGCACAGCTATTCAAAACAAGTAACAATCCTAATGTGGCCAGAGAGGTAAGAATCATTTTGACCTTTGCCATTACGACCCTCCTTTCCAATTTCTTCCAGGCAACTTAAAACTTATACATTCTATACCTATGTCGGGATGACATCAAGCCGACACAGGTCAGGATGATACGGATGGTTGCTTCACAGTGTCAATTTTACAGTGAGCACACGCCAAAAAGATAATCTAAAAGTCTGAAAGCGCCAAGGTCTTTTTACAAAGTCCGATAAAAGGTAAAACCGAAGGCACAAAGTGACAGAGGAACTAAGGCACAGAGTGCAATGTGATTTTTGATATACTGCCTTTGAACCTATGTGCCCTTGCCCCTTGGTGTGAAGCTTTTTTGTGAAAAAACGCTACAAAATTCGTAGGTATAAGTCTTGATATTGTCAGACTTTGGCGGGTGATGTACGTGAAGCGCGTGAGGTGATTTTGGCCACTGAGGTTATCTGGACTTTTGCCGGCCTCTGTTTTCGTCGACCTCTGTTAAAGCATTGGGCACCCATAGAGCGCCATTTCTTGTATCTGTTTTTGAGAAGGTTCTCAATCCTGCTGCGCTTGAGCTCTAATAATGTCTTGGCAATATAGGTTTCAACATTGTGAACAGTGTCATGAATGTTACGGTGGGCTCCACCGACCGGCTCCTGGATAACTGCATCTATAAGGCCCAGTTTGTACAAATCTTTGCTAGTCAATTTAAGGGCATCAGCGGCATCCGGAGCTTGGGAGCCATCGCGCCACAAAATCGCGGCACAGCCTTCAGGTGAAATTACTGAATAATATCCAAACTCAAGCATAGCAAGCCTATCACCTACCCCTATTCCCAGGGCACCACCAGAACCTCCTTCACCGATACAAATACATACGACCGGCACTTTTAATCGCGGCATTTCAGTAAGATTTATAGCTATTGCCTGGGCCTGGCCTCGTTCCTCAGCTCCGATGCCCGGATAAGCTCCGGGCGTGTCGATAAGCGTTACAATAGGTAGCCCATACTTCTCAGCGAATTTCATCTTGGCTATAGCCTTTCGATAACCTTCGGGGTTGGGGCATCCAAAGTTGCAGGCTATTTTTTCCTTTGTAGTTCTGCCCTTGTTCTGGCCAACAATCAGCACTTTATTCCTGGCAATCTGACCAATACCAGTTACGATGGCTCGGTCGTCACCAAAGCATCGATCACCATGAAGCTCACGAAAATCCTTCACCATAAGATCAAGATAGTCCGTAAGAAGGGGCCTCTTGGGGTGACGTGCAACCTGAACAATCTGCCAGGCAGTGAGATTTGAATATGCTCTGTTTAGCTCAGTAACCTGTTCTCGTTGAAGGCGACGAATCTCAGCGGAATAATCGATGCCTTTGATTGAGCTGAGCCTTTTTAGCTCGCTGGCCTGACGGTCAAGTTCAGCAACCTTCTGCTCAAAGTCTAAATAATCACCGTCGCCGATTCTATTGTTATTATATGGCATTTTGCTTACTATTATTCTGTTAGCAGCGTTCCTCGGATTAACTTTGGTGACGCGGCCGAGTAATCACAAAAAAACTGCCCTCACATAGTGTGGGGCACTATCTCTGATTGCCATGTCCGTTGGCTCTTTCATGTAATCGTAAAATATTAGCATTTGAACCCAGCAAATAAAAGAAAAAAATTGACATTCCTGCCAGTCGGCTATAGTTTCTTAGCGTCATTAATCTATCATGCTATTTACATAAGGTCTTTGCATTGAAAGACTTAAAACAAATATCTGTCATTGGACTCGGGCTTTTGGGTGGTTCAATATCATTAGCTATCTCGCGCTCACTACCCAAGGTTAAGGTCGTGGGTTACACACATCGAGCTGCTACCCGTCGTCGCGCAAGAAAATTATCCATAGCAAATAAAATCATGCACGATATAAAGAAAAGCGTGTTTGAGGCAGATCTGGTAATCATAGCCACGCCCATATCTACGTTTGAGCAGGTTTTTTTGGACATTGCGAAAGCGCTTCCGGCCGGCTGCATCGTTACCGACGTTGGTTCAACAAAAGTTCTATCGCACCGTTGGGCGGCTAAAAGACTGCCAAAGAGGGTAAGATATGTTGGGTCGCACCCCGTGGCGGGCTCGGAACAACGTGGCGTTCGATTTGCCAAGGCAGATCTGTTTGAGAGGGCTACCTGCATTTTGACCACGACCGCCGAAACGGATCGCCAAGCAGTGCAAACAGTAAAGAGATTCTGGTCACACCTTGGCTGCTCTGTGAAGATGATGAGACCGGACGAACATGACAGGATTTTTGCAAACATAAGTCATGTGCCACATGTAGTAGCGGCGGCGCTAATCAACGCAAATAGTGAAGAAGATTTTAAATACGCCGGCACTGGATTCATAGATACTTCGAGAATAGCGTCGGGGCCATCCAACATTTGGACAGATATACTACTGACAAACAACAAGAATACAATCAAAGGCATCGATAGAATCATCGCTGAGCTGTCAAAGCTAAAAAGAGCAATCAATAACCAAAACAAAAGGCAAATTGAGTTTTTATTGGAGGCCGCAAGAAATAAGCGTGCCGGACTTATAAGGTATAAAGTGAGAAGAAAGGAATTATTGCCGTGAAGCAGTGGCGTTTCGAGGTTTTCAGTCGGCCGGGCTTTGTTGATGTGCACGGTGGCAGTGTACTGGAAGATATTAGGGAGCTCGGCATTAGTTCGGCCGAAGCAGTCCAATCGGCGAAAGTGTTTCTTATTGAAGCTGATCTTGATGAGGCTTCTGCAAAACGTATGGCCAAAGAGCTTCTGTCCGACCCTGTATGCGAAGAGTACTACATAGGCAGAAGTTCTGCGCCGGCTGGACTGGCAAAGGCGACGCTGATCGAGGTGCATCTTAAAAGCGGTGTCACCGACCCTGTGGCTGAATCGGTGATGACGGCTATTGCCGATATGGGTGTCAGAGCGGAAAATGTGCGGACCGCACGAAAATATGTCCTGCTTGGTGATATCAAGCCCGCCCAGACCGAAACAATCGCAAAAAAGATACTGGCGAATGACTGTATCGAGGTTGTTCTGGTCGGCAATGAAGCTGAGCCACCAAGCCCACATCTGAAGCCATACGAACTGAAGGAAGTGCACTGGCCTGTATGTGAGCTTGATGACTATGCACTGATAGCGCTTAGTAAAGAAAAAGACCTGTTTCTGAACCTGGTTGAGATGCAGACAATTCAGAAATATTACCGAGAACTTGGCAGAGAACCGACCGACGTTGAGCTGGAGACGCTGGCTCAGACCTGGAGTGAGCACTGCGTTCATAAGACCCTCAAGAGCTCTGTTGATATGTCGATAAACGGCGAAAAAATCCACTTTGATAATCTGCTTAAAGAAACGGTTTTCAGAGCCACCAAGGAACTGAACAAGAAATGGTGCATATCGGTTTTTTCCGATAATGCGGGCGTAGTGGAATTTGACGAGGATTCCGCGATATGTTTTAAGGTTGAAACCCATAATCGTCCCTCAGCGATTGACCCTTATGGTGGATCAGCTACAGGCATCGGCGGAGTAATACGAGATCCAATGGGGACAGGGCTGGGGGCAAAACCTATTGCCAATACAGATATATTCTGCTTTGGTCCGCCAGAGAAGAAATTAGAAGAAATTCCTAAAGGGGTTCTACATCCGAGAAGGATCATGAAAGGCGTCGTGGCAGGCGTGCGCGACTACGGCAACAGAATGGGAATACCAACGGTCAATGGAGCAATTTATTTTGACGACAGATATTTGGCTAATCCGCTGGTCTATTGCGGCAACATCGGCCTAATGAACAAAAACAAGTGCTTTAAAAATCCGCAAAGCGGGGACTTAATAATAATGGTCGGAGGAAGAATAGGCAGAGATGGGATTCATGGAGCAACCTTTTCAAGCGGCGAGATAACCCATGAGTATGAAACAATCTTTTCCCATGCTGTACAAATAGGCAATCCAATAATGGAAAAGAAAATGTTGGATGTACTGCTCCAGGCAAATGAAGCTGAATTGTACGAGGCAATTACCGATTGTGGAGCCGGCGGCTTGAGCAGTGCGGTGGGAGAGATGGGCAAAGAACTTGGGGCAGAAGTTGACCTGGAAAGGGCTCCGCTAAAATATGCCGGCCTTAACTATTCTGAAATTTGGATTAGTGAAGCTCAAGAGCGAATGGTTTTAGCCGTCAAGCCGGAGAATTTAAAAGCGATAAAGAAAATATTTGATAGTGAAAACGTTGAGTCGACCGTTGTAGGCAGGTTCACCGATGACAAAAAACTGGAGCTGCGATACAACGGCCAGCAGGTAGGTGAACTTGACATGGAGTTCCTGCATGAGGGCGTGCCTAAATACAGCCGAGAAGCGATGTGGAAAAGTCCGAAGCTAACTGAGCCAAGTTTACCTGAGAAGGGTAATTATAATGATGAACTTTTGCAGATTCTTTCGTCCTACAACGTGGCGAGTAAAGAATGGGTGATTCGTCAATATGACCACGAGGTGCAAGGTGGCTCTGTCGTAAAGCCGCTCACCGGCGTGACGAACGATGGGCCCAGTGATGCAGCGGTGATTCAGCCGAAGCTCAACTCGAACAAAGGCCTTGCCATTAGTTGTGGATTGAATCCGCTGTATGGTGACATCGATCCGTACTGGATGGCCTTAGCTGGAATCGATGAGGCAATCAGGAACTTGATATGTGTTGGAGGTCGAATCGATAGGATTGCGCTGCTTGATAATTTCTGCTGGGGCAATTGTACAAAGCCGG